>Ga0070665_100004537_pt1 | contig 14549 bp, 10 predicted proteins | sample KBSS13metaG_FD_65862 | JGI IMG/M metagenome (GOLD analysis project Ga0070665, IMG submission 65862) | Switchgrass rhizosphere microbial communities from Kellogg Biological Station, Michigan, USA - KBS S1-3 metaG | ecosystem: Host-associated > Plants > Roots > Rhizosphere > Soil ... | reverse complement strand
TGTCCTCCATCTGCTTCATAGTGAAAAGTCCATTGATTAAAATTTCTTGCATTGCTTATCATATAACTATTGTCCGTAGCTGCTATCCCCACTTCGCCACTATGGATGCTCGATCCTATATCAAATGCAAGCGATGTTTGCATTCCAGTACCATTTAAATTTGCCCAATCACCGCTAACAGAACCCCTCGCAATACCACCATCATCACCTATATAAATAGCATCATCTGATCCATTAGGCAAAAGGTAAATACTTCGCGTATCAGTATGTAATTCGTTGATTTTTGTTGTAGATTTTGTCAACATAGGCGAAGACCCACTTATATCAATTTTATACATATCTTGATCCTGCGTTGAGCATCCGTATATAATATCAGAGTTTACTGTTGATATTTGAAACTCATTTATAAAAGTAGGTATTGAATAATTGGATAGAACAAAAGAGCTGCCAGCATCATATATTTTTCGCAATGTATGGTCTGATTCTGTTGTATTTACTCCATCATTGGTAATACAATACAAATACCCCGGATTGGCACTTGTAGAAGTGATGTTGTCTATAAAATTTTGATAGGGCTGTAATACTTTTACGTTATCAAGTATAATGTTATCAGAACCAAAAGTATACCCGGACAATTTATACCCTGCAAATTCTAATCGATCAACAAAATGGGTGCTATTTATAATTACGTTAACAGGCAAGTTAGTAATAGGGCCTATATAATGTCCGGTTGTAGCAGTTCCGCTAGGTGAAGAGCCAGGTCCCACATAATAGTCTGGACCTATTGCTCCTGCTGTTGGACCACTCGTATTTAATCCCCAGTCTGCTTTATATTCATTGCTGGATATTACGTCTTTTAGCACAACATCTACTTCCATATTAGCAGGGACTGATAGATTAAAGGAAATCGTATAGGACACATTATCTAGATACGATCCATCAACAGGAGCTTCTATACTGGCCACTGGATTAGTGGTTGTTAATCCTGAAGGTGAGCAGACAGCATTAAAGGTAGGAGAACCAGTGATAGTCCAATCCGATGAAATAATCCAGCCTGCAGGTAAGATACCACTACCAAAATCTCCAGCGCCTTTATAATAATCAACGGCGGTGAATGCTGAAGAGCCTGTTATACTGCTTAGAGTACACCCACTGCATACGTTGCAATTGCTTATCTTATATAGTCCTGCACTCACAGACAGCCCATTCCCATAGTTTGACGGAGTGGATATATACATCACGTAGGGTCTGATGCCAGGAAACTTATAGCTTTTATGCCACCAAATCGACCTGATGTATTATCTGTAGGTATTAGCGATGTTAGATCCTTTACCACAGCCGCACTTATACTTGCTGGTTTAGTAATGTCCAGTCGGAAGATTTTTAGCCGTGTACATATAAATAAATACTTATGACTTGAGGTCGTGTTCCCTGGCCAATATTTCATATCCAATATTGGGTTACTGCCAACATCAGTAATTGCTGAAGAAATGTCCATTTGATTAAACGTGATTCCGTCATCAGTCGAATAAAATATCCCTGCTGTATGTAGGCTATTCCCCAAAGCTATGGATGGAGGTATGCTTGCCAAGCAAAATAGATGATGCGGCGCGCTGGAAAAATCAACATACAAATTGCTCACGCCTATGCCAGCCATCGATGGCAAGTGATCACTCAGACAAGTCCAATTATTGTTGGGCGCAAGGTTGGCATTACTCGTTTTCCAAAGCCCACCGAATGCGTCAGTAGCATATATTTCAGATGCATTTGTTGGGTTCACTATTATCTGGTTTACTTGCCCGATATGTTGATGTAGAGTGTTACCATAGCCACCCTCATACTCTCCATCTGCAATAATATTTTGTGGTCCGATAAATTCCCAGCCTTTGGCAACCGTCGGCGTTGAGCTAAGACTACTTTGGAGGCTCGATGTACCACCACAGTTGGTAGCAGGTAAGCCCCCTGTTAAACGCAAAACAGCATCTTTTGAAAAGTCATGTATCTTCCCGCTACTTATATCGTAGCGCGACATCCAAAAGTTTTTCCACCGCAGGTAGCTGGCATAGCCTGGACCATCTTCATCTTTTACGCTATCTGTTCCGGCGTCGCCAGAGGTTCCATAGCCCGCAACAGCAAATTGGCTGTCACAGATCTTCACTATCTGTTGCAGGGTTAGATTGCTGTCGATGGCATAACTTGTCCAGCTTGTATTGATAGTAGCAGTCGTATCCTCCTGGGCAGAACATAACGATACTGTGCATAGTAGCACGAGGGCTAATAGTATTTTTTTCATAAGGATTCACTTAATTGATTGGGGTATATTATTGAATGACTAGTTTAGTTATAAAATGTCCATGATTAGTATTTGCATTGATGGTGTAACAGCCAGCTGGTAATGTAGTAACAATAGGTGTTTGTGCATTTGTCGGCACTAGTGCATGATATAGTTCCTTTCCATCTATTGCACTTATAGTTAGCTCAGCAGTCTCTTTTATCACTGTATTTATTTGGATTGTAAATTTATCATGGCATGGATTAGGATATATATTCATCTCAACATTTAAGGTGCTAAGATTATTTACATTTAGATGATTTGTAACTACTCTTACACGATTATTTCCACCATCACTTATATAAATATCCCCATTAGCATTTACTGCTACTCCTTGTGGAGCGAATAGATTTGCTGATAAAGGATTTATATTCTCACCCAAATCCACCCCGCCTCCAGCTATCGTTGTTATGGTGCCTGAAGAACTTATCTTCCTTATTCGGTTTGCATTAACGTCTGCAATAAAAATATCACCTGAACTGTCTATATCTATTACGCTACCGCCTATAGAAGCCGTAATTGCATAACCGCCATCACCACTATAACCCACAGTACCATTCCCAGCTATGCTAGTCATTTTTCTCGCATCTATTTTTCGTATTCTAACATTATCTGAGAAAAAAACAACTCCCTTTTTATCAAATCTTAGACTTCCTAACGAATCTAATCTTACAGTATCTATATCGCTGTTATCTGGGCTATATCCTCTAACTCCTGTCCCCGCGAATGTTGTTATCATACCTGCAGTATCTATCTTTCGAATTCGATAATTTCTACTATCTGCTATATATATGTTACCAGCACTATCTACAGCGATGCCAGTAGGAAAATTAAGCGTTGCGTTAACAGCAGGTATACTATCACCATTATACCCTGCAGTACCAGTTCCAGCTATAGTACTAATTGTATCTGAAATACTTACTTTTCTTATGCAATTATTATTAGCATCTGCTATATACAAATTACCTTTCTTATCGAAAGCCAGATCAAATGCTCCATTTAATTCAGCATCTGTAGCAACATTGCCGTCTCCACTATAACCCTGATGACCATTACCGGCCACAGTATTCATTATTCCACCTGATGTCAGATTTATTTTCCTAATACAGAAATTTTCTACATCACAGATGTACAAATTTCCTTTGCCGTCCAATAATATTCCCTCTGGATTATGCAACTTAGCATTTATACCTGGGCCGCCATCTCCGGAATACCCAAAAGTGGAATCATTACCTGCTATGGTATATATTACCTGACAAAATGCAGTACTTGAAAAAATGTTTAATAAAAAGAGTAAGAAGGGAATGTACTTTTTCATATTAGGGAAAGGTGTATCATAAAGTTAGATAATTTTTAATAGAAACAACAAAACACCATTTATTATTTAGAATAATTGTGGATATCTTCTTTTGGAAACCCCTCCTTCCAAATCGTATCTTCACAATGCAGCAGTCCCAGCTCCCAGCCGCATCTGCTGCCCGCTCTTTGACACCTCTGTAAACCCTCTGGCATCCTGCTACTAAGTGCTTTTTACTTTATACTTTTCCAAATGCGACATTTTTGTAACCTTTTGGGTAGTTTTTGGGTAGCAATGTAACATTCGCTAAAATCATCATAACATAGCACCCGCAATGCTTTCACCCAACCCACCACCCAAAACCTCCCAAACAAAAAGATGGCAGAATGTAACATTCCCCTATACACTCACCCTCAGACTTACCATTTACTACTTACCACTTACGACTAAGTTGGGGCACAAATGGGGCATACACATTTTAAGGCTCAATCACTTAGGCCCTATCAAATCTGTTGTACAAAGCAGGGTATCTATTGTACTATTCCCATTATTTATATGTAGGTACATGAGTGCGGGTGTAATATTGCAATAGAAAGCAATAAAAACACAGCCTATGTACAATCTGAAAATAATATCATCGAGCGTGCGGGATGGCCGCAAGGGCCCTATAGTGGCAAGGTGGATTACGGAGCTTGCCCGGCAGGATGGCAACTACAACGTGGAGCTGCTGGACCTGGGCGAGCTGCAACTGCCCATGATGAATGAGCCGCACCACCCCATGCTAAAAAAATACCAATACGAGCACACCAGGCAATGGAGCGCGAAGATAGAGGAGGCAGATGCCTTCATCTTCGTAACTGCAGAGTATGACTACAACTACCCTGCCCCGCTGCGCAATGCGATAGAGTACCTGTACCAGGAGTGGAATTACAAGGCGGCGGGCATAGTGAGCTACGGTGGCGTATCGGCCGGAACGCGTGCTGCCAACAGCCTGAAGGCAGACCTGTCAACCATGAAGATAGTGCCGCTGGCGGAGGCGGTGTATATACCCTTCTTCACACAGTTTATAAACGAGGGAGAGGTGTTTGTGCCCAATGATACAAATGCGGCATCGGCCCAGGCTATGCTGCGGGAGCTGCTGCGCTGGACGAAGGGACTGAAAGCGATAAAGGAGAATAAGGCTTAGGGCTGCTGCGGAAAGGGGATGTAAACAAACCAGGTGCCGTTGACAGGGATATTGTTCTTCATGGCGGGCTGCCAGGGCGGCATGGCCTTTACGAGGCGCAAGGCTTCGGCATCAAGAGAGGGAAAGAGGGAGCCGGTGACGTGGATATTACTAAGATGGCCGTAACTGTCTATACGAAAAGAAACCTCTACAGAACCTGTGATGTGCCGGGCTTTGGCATCGGCAGGGTAACGACGGTTCTTAAGGATGAAGGCCTCGAGGTCGCCCTTGAACTGCGGCACGTCATCAACAAATGAGCTTATGCGGGCGGTATCGTTTGGCATTATATAAATAGTGTCCACCCTGTTGCCGCGGTGCGTAATGACTCTCTGTACGCGCTCCTGAGCTTGCGCGATATGCGACAGGAGCACGAGGATGCTAAGAAAAGAAAGGGGCTTCATAAGACTATGCCTGGGTTAGTGAATATATTACAAAATCGCGCTCGTCCTGCGTGAGGATGCTTTCGGCAGCGGTATCGCGGGTGAAGTGGTTGCGCTCGAGGAGCTTCCGGGAGCGCTCGTTGGCATGGTGGGTGTAGGCTTCTATTCTCCTGAGCATGAGGGTATGGAAGCTGAAGTTGATAACGGCAGCAAGAGCCTCCTGCATGACGCCCTGACCCTGATGGGCGGGCATGAGGGAGTAGCCTACTTCGGCAAGGTCTTCCTCAGGTACTATGTTCCATAGGGTGATGGTGCCGATGAGGGTGGTATTGCCATTGTGGGTGATGGCCCAGGACAGTACCTCGTTGCGCTGCACCTGCTCTATGATGTCGCTGATGAAATGGCGGGCATCGTGGATAGTAATGGCGACGGGGCGATTAATATACTTGTTTACTTCGGGGTCGGAGCGAAGGAAGAATATCTCCTTATCATCGCCGGGCTGTAGCTGGCGCAGGGTGAAGCGTGGGGTATAAAGGACAGGGTGTGGTGTGAAGTTGAGCTGGAGCATGGCGCGGGTACGTTGAGAATCATCTACCGGCAATTTTAGCGATTGTAACCGGGATGGCCGAAAATACGAGAAATACTACCAGGAGCAGGCCACTGTTGATAATGACTTTAGTATAGCCGAGGGTGGCGACGTCCATAAAGGGATAAGGATAATAGTTGGAGAAGGCACCACGGATAAATATGTAGAGCGAATAGATGGCGGGGTATATGAGCCAGGCGGGTATGTAGTGCCATTGCAGTTGCTTTTTGGGTACCCAGATGACCCAGAAGAGGATGAAGAGCAGAGGGATGGCAGTGTGCAGTAACTCATCTACCAGCTTTTGCAGACCCTCGGGCGCCCAGAGGCTGCGAAGTATGATGTTGTACACCAGGCCCACTACGGTGATATAAATGGTAATGGCCGTGAGCGTGGAGGATGATGAAAAGAACCTGCCGGGACGGGAGAGCGGCTTAAAGGCAAGGACGGTGCTGCAAAAGGCTACTATGATATTGGTAAGGATGGTGAAAAAGCTGAAGTAGCGAATAATGGTCTCAGGGACAGAGGTGATGCGATTGGCCAGGATAAGATAGAACTGCGCTATAAGCGCAAACCAGCCGGCAAGGGCTACAAAGGCAAGGTAAGCACGCATAGACTTGGCGGATTGTATATCCATATGTTTTCATTTGAGTGAAAGGGAACTATAATAATTATAAATATACAATTGTGAACAATAAAAAGCAATCCCGGCGCTGAAGGGTGCGACGCAAGAGACGCTGAGGAGAGCGATGTGGCCGGTGGCAAAAGGATATAATACGTCAGCTATATATCTATTATGTTAAGCTATACATTGTTTTGCAAATCGGGGGTATAGGGTTAACTTTGCGCATTCTAAAATCTTTGATTTTTTTCTTTTTATGAACTTGTTTTCTCTTCAAAATCAGGAATTTACTCAGCGGCATATAGGACCGGACGAAACTGAGACACGTGAAATGCTCGACGTGATAGGCGTGGCAGATATGGAAGAACTGATAGGCCGAACGGTGCCGCAGAGCATACGCATGAACCACAAGCTGAACCTGCCTGAGGCTATGAGTGAGGCTGCCTACCTGCAGATGGTGAAAGAGATATCGCTGAAGAACAAGGTATATAAGAGCTATATAGGACAAGGATATTATGACACGCATACACCAAGCGTGATACTGCGCAACATATTTGAAAACCCGGGATGGTACACACAGTACACTCCGTACCAGGCTGAAATAAGCCAGGGCCGCCTGGAAAGCCTACTGAATTTCCAGACCATGGTGAGCGACCTGACTGCGCTGCCATTGTGTAACGCCTCTCTGCTGGATGAGGCTACTGCTGCTGCTGAGGCAATGGCAATGTTCTTCCACACGCTGAACAAGGATAGCGATAATCCTACTAAGCCTAAATTCTTCGTGGACAATGATGTATTTCCGCAGACGAGCGATGTGGTGGTGACACGTGCTACACCGATAGGTGCGCAGGTAGTATTTGGCGACTACAGAACTGCTGAAATAGATGAAACATACTTTGGTGCGCTGCTGCAATATCCTAATGATAAGGGTAGCGTAGAAGACTACAGAAACTTTATAGATAAAGTACATGCTGCGGGTGGCTATGTGGCGATGGGCACTGACCTGCTGGCACTGACCCTGCTGACACCTCCGGGTGAACTGGGTGCTGATGTGGCTTATGGCTCTGCCCAGCGCTTCGGTGTGCCGCTGGGCTATGGCGGACCGCATGCTGCGTTCTTTGCCACTAAAGATGATTTTAAGCGCCAGATACCCGGCCGTATAATAGGTATAAGCATAGATGCTAACGGCAATCGTGCATTGCGCATGGCGTTGCAGACACGTGAGCAGCATATAAAGCGCGAAAAGGCTACATCTAATATATGTACCGCACAGGCATTGCTGGCTAATATGGCAGCTATGTATGCGGTGTACCACGGGCCTAAAGGACTGAAGACTATTGCTAAGCGTGTGGCATTGCTTACGCAGGTATTAGCTGATGGTATAGCACAAACAGGTGCTGCATATAAAATAGCTCACAAACATTTCTTTGATACTATACTGGTAGCTGTACCTGATGTGGCCGCTATAAAGAAGCTTGCTGAAAGTGCTGAAATAAACTTCCGCTACTTCGGTGATAATCATGTAGGCATAGCACTGGATGAAACTACCGGCACTGCTGATGTGCAGGCGATACTGGACATCTTTGCTAAAGCAGCAAACGGTACAAGTGCCAAAGTAAACTTTGAACAGGATACACTAACCGCTATACCATCATCACTGGTGCGTACATCTGAATTCCTGGCGCAGCAGGTGTTTAATAGTCACCACAGTGAGACTAAGATGATGCGCTATATAAAGATGCTGGAGAATAAAGACCTTAGTCTTAACACCAGCATGATATCACTTGGCTCATGCACAATGAAGCTGAATGCCGCAAGTGAAATGATGCCGCTTAGCTGGGCGCACTGGAGCAAAATGCATCCGTTTGCACCTAAGGAACAAGCAGGTGGCTACCTGCAAATGGCAGAAGAGCTGAGCCAATACCTTTGTGAAATAACTGCCTTCGATGCCTGCAGTCTGCAGCCCAACAGCGGTGCTCAGGGTGAATATGCCGGCCTGCTGACAATACGGGGCTACCACGAAAGTCGCGGAGAAGGACACCGAAATGTGATACTGATACCAATATCTGCACACGGTACCAACCCTGCATCTGCAGTGATGGTAGGTTATAAAGTAGTAGTGGTAAAAGCACTGGAAAACGGGTATATAGATGTAGAAGACTTGAAAGCAAAAGCAGCACAACATGCAGCGAACCTGGCAGGTATCATGATCACTTATCCATCTACCTATGGTGTGTACGAAGAAAGCGTAAAAGACATAACCAACATCGTACACCAGCATGGTGGACAAGTATATATGGATGGCGCCAACATGAATGCGCAGGTGGGCTTAACTGCTCCCGGCCTTATAGGCGCCGATGTTTGTCACCTGAACCTGCATAAAACGTTCTCTATACCACATGGTGGTGGTGGACCTGGCATGGGCCCTATATGCGTGGCTAGACACCTGGCTCCATTCCTTCCGGGCCATGTAGTAAACAGCGATGGCAGTAAGAAAGCCGCTCATGCAGTATCTGCTGCACCTTACGGCTCTGCAAGCATACTGCTTATATCATACGCATACATACGCATGCTGGGGCCTGTAGGCTGCAGAAAAGCTACAGAGTTCGCGATACTGAATGCAAACTACATGCGTGCGCGCCTGCAAAATGATTTTGACATATTGTATACGGGCAGTGGCGGTACTTGTGCGCATGAATTCATTGTGGACCTTCGTCCATTTAAGAAATCTGCAGAGATAGAAGCTGAAGATGTAGCTAAGCGCTTAATAGATTATGGGTTCCACGCACCTACTATGAGCTTCCCTGTAGCAGGCACTATAATGATAGAGCCTACTGAAAGTGAAGACAAAGCAGAACTGGATCGTTTCTGCGAAGCACTGTTAGGCATACGCGAAGAGATACGTGCCGTAGAAGAAGGCAAAGCAGATAAAACTGATAATGCACTGAAAAACGCACCGCATACACAATTTGTAATAAATGCTGATGAATGGAAACATTCTTACAGCCGCCATACCGCAGCCTACCCGCTGGAATGGGTGAAACACAACAAATTCTGGCCTTCGGTAGCGCGTGTGAACAACACATACGGTGACCGCAACCTGGTATGTACCTGCGAACCTACAGAAGCATATATGGAAGCAGAGGCCTAGTCCGAATTAAAAAGTCAAAATTTAAACCAATAAAAGTAAGCCCGGCGCATTGCCGGGCTTACTTTTTGTCCATAGAATAGATATCCTTATTAATAAAACCTACCCTGCCATAAGACTTTACCAATACCAGAGAGGGCTAAAAATGAAAATGATTGCCATAAATACTGAAGCGATATGCTAATAAGGGCTGCCGGAATAGCACAATGAGGCGTATTGCCAATGAGCCTATTTATCTTTTTTTTGTATTTCTTCTATAAGGTCGCTTACTGCAAGTATTAACTGGTAGGGCAATTTTATGTCATCACCCGGCGCAAGATCATAGCGCCCAAGGGCTGACCAAGACATGTGAAAACGTGGATAACCATTGATATTCACTTCATAATATATACCATCATTATGCATTTCCGGTAATACTACTGCTAATAGCATTTTACCGTCCACCGATATCCTTTTTGAAAAATTACGCGCCATTTGGCAAAAATAAATGCTGCAGGTTAAAATGTAATTGATTAGTAAAAATTGCTGTTAATTAAAATTTAACCAACCTTTTGGAAAATTCTCTCGTCTATTAAATCAGTATATTAATTGCTAACTGTATCTTTGCCAAACTATTATTCTCTCATTAAAACGCCCTGTCATGAACCTTGGAGTAGCAATAAAGTCGATAAGAAAGAAACTGAATATTACACAGTTTGATCTGGCTGAAAAATGCAACATCTCTCAAACCTCTCTCTCTCAAATTGAGACCGGCTTAAAAAGACCCAGCAGTAAAACATTAAAGAAGATATGCGATGTGCTGGACGTTCCGGAATCTGTAGTATATATACTTGCTATGCAGGAAACTGATGTTCCCAGCAGTAAGGCCAGCATATATAACATGCTGTTCCCATCTATTAAAAGCCTTGCTTTACAAATAGTGGGAAATGAATACCTGGAACCGGTTATCAGCCGCAGAGTAGTGGAAAGTGCAGTAGCCTGATCTGTTAAGAGCAGGCTACTTCTGTAGTCTTATAATACTTCTACCTGATTTCTCAACAGGTCACTAAATTCGTCACGTTTCCTGATAAGGTGTGCTTCACCATCTTTAACCAATACCTCAGCAGGCTTGAAGCGCGAATTGAAATTACTGCTCATTTCAAAGCCATAAGCACCCGCATTGTGAAATAGCAAGTAATCACCCTCGCGCACTTCGTTCAATACGCGATCCCAGGCAAAAGTGTCTGTTTCACAGATATTGCCTACCACTGTGTATATGCGTTCTGCCCCGTTAGGGTTTGAGATATTCGAGATACGATGATATGCATCGTAAAACATAGGCCTTATAAGGTGGTTAAAACCTGAATTCACACCTACAAAAACTGTGGCAGTGGTTTGCTTGATAACATTTGCTTTTACTACAAATGAGCCAGCTTCACTTACCAGGTATTTGCCCGGCTCAAACCATATTTCAAGTGTCCTGTTATATTCCGCCTCAAACTCCTTCATTGCCTCCGTGAGCTTTGCTCCAAGGGTAAACACATCAGTTTCCGGATCTCCATCTTTATAAGGCACTTTAAAGCCGCTGCCCAGATCAATAAATTCAAGAGATGGGAAATGTCTTGCCATATCGAACATAATGTCGAGTGCCTGAAGGAACACATTGATGTCTTTTATCTCACTGCCTGTGTGCATGTGTAAGCCCTGCACATGAAGATGCGTAGTCTTTACAATACGCTCTATGTGGCGCATCTGGTGAATGGAAATACCAAACTTACTATCTATATGGCCGGTAGATATCTTATAATTCCCCCCCGCTTCAATATGCGGGTTGATACGAATACAAACAGGATAGCCACTGCCAAAACGATTGCCGAACTGCTCAAGGATAGAAATATTATCGATGTTGATATTTACTCCTAATTCCTGTGCATCGAGTATTTCTGCAAAGTCAACACAGTTGGGTGTGAATAATATTTGCTTTGGTTCGAAACCGGCTTTTAATGCAAGTCTTACTTCATTTATACAAACACAATCGATAGAAGCCCCCAGCGACTTTATGTACTTAAGAATATTGATATTAGTGAGCGCCTTACAAGCATAGAAAAACCGAGTAGGGTGACCACTAAAAGCTTCTTTAAGCTTATGATACTGCTGCGCAATTTTTTCGGCATGGTAAACATAAACGGGACTGCCAAACTCATTGGCAATAGAAATTAGCTGCTGATTGTTAAGCGATTCGTACATAATGCCGCGAAATTAAATAAAGCATAGCGATATATGCATAAACGCAAAAGTTATCAGAAAAATTTATTTATTACTAAATATGAATTTCAATAGATAATAGCAAGCAAATTTTTCTTTATATAAACAGTCAGATATCTATAATATATTGTTAAAAAAGATTAATTTAGTAACTATACCTGATACCTATATCATCATGCTTAAGTACCGTAGCATTATATTATGCCTATACCTCTGTCTCAATGCAGTTCTTTCTAATTGCCAGGTTGTAGCAGATTTTGGAGCCAGTACACCTACTACCGGCTGTGCACCATTAGTTGTATCATTTACTAATTCTTCCAGCGGAGCAACAAGCTATAAATGGAATTTTGGCAATGGAGCTCCCTTGAGCTCAGGCTCTGCACCATCTACTACGTATTCCAGCCCCGGCACATATACCGTAACACTTACCGCATATAACGGTACTGACTCCAATGTGAAAACCAAAACTGCATATATAACAGTATATGATGTACCCGCAGTAAGCTTTTCAGCCAGCCCTGTAAAAGGCTGTCCCGGAACATGTATCAACTTTAGCGATGCATCTAACCTGAAGGCACCCGGCAGCGGCACCTATCTATGGGATTTTGGCGATGGCACCTCTGACAACAGTCAAAACCCCAGAAAATGTTTCCCCAGATCAGGTTATTATAATATCAGCCTGGTGGTAAAGAATAGCAGGGGCTGTACCAGTACCCTGGTAAAGGATACATTTGTACATATTTTTCCAGCTCCGGTTGCTGCATTTACTGGCAACCCCTTACGCTTCTGCTCACCAACAGGGCACGTTACGTTTACAAATGCATCTAACAGTGGAACTGACCCACTGCGATATACCTGGCGCTTTGGTGATGGTAATACATCACATACCGTAAGCCCGACACACGACTATACATCGTTCGGCAACTTTGATGTAACACTGGTGGTAACAGATACCAATGGCTGTAAAGACAGCATAGACAAACCCGGCTTTATTATGATAGGCAAGCCGACCGCTTCCTTTACAGCCCCGGCCAATGGCTGCTCTAATTCACCGATTACATTCCCAAATACAACCACAAGCCCCGGCGGCTCGACATGGCTGTATGGAGATGGCAGTTCAACTACAGGCCGGGATGGCTATCATGCATATAGCACAGCGGGTACCTACACTGTACGACTGGTAATAAACGACGGAACCTGTGCCGATACCGCAAAAAAAACAATAACGATAAGCGATGGGCCTGTAGATAGCTTTTCCTTTTCGCCAAAGGAACCCTGCCCGGCACCGGTAACTGTTACTTTTACATCTAAAGGCACCGGAGCCAGCAGCTATTCATGGGATTTTGGCGATGGCGGAACGTCCAGCGCTACCAACCCAAGTCATACATATACTTCTAACGGCGTTTACTACGTAACAGTAACAACTACCGGACCTACGGGATGTGTATCGGTAGCTGAAGATTCAGTTTTTGTTAGAGATCTCACTGCAACCATATTGGAATACCCTTCTAATGAAGGATGTGCACCACTCACTATTTATTTCTCAGAAAACATAAGAACTACTATTCCTTTTCCTGCATTATATCCTTTTTCCATAGCCTCATATAAGTGGGAATGGGGGGACGGCACACCGGATGGCAGCGGCGCTTTCCCATCACACACCTATACAACCGCCGGCGTATATGCTGTTCATCTGACGGTAACGCATAACCCAGGCGGCTGTACTGCAACAACAGTAGATACAATAAGAGTAGGCATTGCTCCCTTCGCTAATTTTCATACAGATAAGGATACCTTTTGCGCAGGTACAGATATTGTTTTTCACAACACCACTACAGGCACGACGAATGCCTTTATATGGAACTTTGGGGATGGCAGCGCTCCTAATTTTGATGTGAATCCTGACCACGTATATCAGGACACTGGCCTCTTTAAAGTAAGGCTGATTGCTAAATTCAATGGTTGCCCTGATACCGTGTATCATTATGTATACATATTGCCTTCGGTGCCTGTTATAACAATTGTCAAGCCTGTAAATGTGTGCTATGGACCAGGGGACAGTGTATTGTTTAGCGACTCGTTAAGCATATTAATGACTTCTCATTTATGGTCATTTGGCGATGGCGATACATCTACATTAGATAAACCCTGGCATGTATTTGAAAGGGATAGCTCATATGAAATATATTTAGCCGGCTATAACAACATTACAGGTTGCCATGACACTACCAGGTATATTTTAGCTGTTGTTTCTGCCAGAGACAGCCTATGGGCAATGACAGATACCGCAATTTGCCTTGGTGGCTCGGTAACCATGAGAGATAGCCTGATAGGGCTTCGTGCTGTGCTGCACTCATGGACAGATGCATGGGCAGATACAAGCATGCCAATTCCACGAACTGGCAACGATACTGTTACTGAAACCTTTAAATATCCAGGGCTGCATACTATATATGTACGTGCCGGCATAAGCCCTGTATGCATGTGGAATGCAAAATTGCATATACTGGTAGGCGATCCGTCGCCAGGCTTTAAGGCTAATACAAATATATCCTGCGTATCATCTACTATAACATTTACAGACACCAGCACTGATGTACCCGGTCTTTCAATAAGTAAACGACTATGGAATTTTGGCAATGGAGATACGCTTACTGTGCTCGGAAACACAGTAAATGAAATTTACAATAAAAAGGGCGTGGACTCAATAAAACTGAT
>Ga0070665_100004535_pt1 | contig 14551 bp, 15 predicted proteins | sample KBSS13metaG_FD_65862 | JGI IMG/M metagenome (GOLD analysis project Ga0070665, IMG submission 65862) | Switchgrass rhizosphere microbial communities from Kellogg Biological Station, Michigan, USA - KBS S1-3 metaG | ecosystem: Host-associated > Plants > Roots > Rhizosphere > Soil ... | reverse complement strand
TATCTGGGTTCGCTTGCGGTGCTGCTGGTTTCGGCGTTCTGGACCACCAACAGTTTCACCGGGGCGGTGGTGCGCACGTTCACCACCGACAACGTGGTGCGGGTGGCGACCGAAGAGGTGTTCCGGATAGCGACCGTCCGTACCCTGCTGATCGCCCTGACGGTGACAGTCATCTGCGCGATCCTCGCGGTGCCGTTGGCGTTGTACATGGCGAAGGTGGCGTCACCGCGGGTGCGACTGGCCTTGGTGGTGGCGGTGACCACGCCCCTGTGGGCGAGCTATCTGGTGAAGGCCTACGCCTGGCGGATGTTGTTCTCACCGGAGGGTCCGATGGCGTGGTCGACGGGGTACACCCCGGGCTACGGGCTGGCGGCGACCATCGTCACGCTGACGTATCTGTGGTTGCCCTACATGGTGATTCCGGTGTTTGCGGCGTTCGAACGGGTTCCGGATTCGCTCATCGACGCCAGCTCGGACCTGGGAGCCTCGGATTCGGCGACGCTGCGGATGGTGGTCGCGCCGATGGTGTTTCCCGGTATCGCGGCCGGTTCGATCTTCACGTTCTCGCTGTCGATGGGCGACTACATCGCCGTGACGATCGTCGGCGGTAAGACCCAGATGCTTGGCAACATCATCTACGGCCAACTCGTGACCGCCAACAATCAACCCCTGGCGGCGGCACTGTCGATCATCCCGCTCGCCGCGATCGTCGGCTACCTGTTGGCGATGCGCCGCACTGGCGCGCTGGAGAATGTGTGATGCTGTCGACCGGCGCGCGCAGGGCGGTACGGGTGTGGGTGGCGCTCGTGCTGGTATTCCTCTACGCGCCATTGCTTTTGGTGGTCATCAACGCATTCAACTCCTCGCGGACGTTCGCCTTCCCGCCCAGCGGCTTCACGTTGCGGTGGTGGGCCGACGCGGCCAACAGTCAGGGCATGTGGAAGTCGCTGGCCAATTCTGTGGTGGTCGGGCTCGGTGCAACGGCGATCGCCCTTGCGCTGGGCACGATGGCCGCCTTCGCGGTGCAGCGCTACACATTCTTCGGCCGCAATGTGGTGAGTTTCCTTGTCGTCTTGCCCATTACGTTGCCGGGCATCGTCACCGGCATCGCGCTCAACGCGACGTTCACCTCGGCGCTTGGCGTGACACTCGGGCTTGCGACGGTGATCGTCGGCCATGCCACGTTCTGCGTCGTGATTGTCTTCAACAACACTCAGGCCCGGCTGCGACGCCTGGGCACCAATCTCGACGACGCATCGGCCGACCTTGGCGCGTCACCATGGCAGACGTTTCGGTACGTGACCTTCCCGATGATGCGCGGCGCGCTGGTGGCCGGCGCCATCTTGGCGTTTGCGCTGTCCTTCGACGAGATCGTCGTCACCACATTCACCGCGGGCCCGACGGTCCAGACGCTGCCGATCTGGATCTTCGGAAACCTGTTCCGCCCCAACCAGGCTCCGGTCATCAACGTCGTCGCCGCGGCGCTGACGGTCGTCGCGATCATCCCGGTATGGCTCGCGCAGCGCTTTGGTGGCGATCCGGCCACCACCCGGGTGTAGCGATTACTACCGCTTCGATTCCGGGTCCCCGCGCAGCAGAATGCCTGCGGTGAACTCCGAAACGGCGGTGGCCATCTGTTGGCGGACGGCGTCATCAAGGTGGTTGGCGATCACTCGGTTACCCAGATCGCGGTAATCCAGCACGATGCGGCTCAGCTCCGCCATCTCCTCGGGTTTGGGCACGTGGTTGGGCCCGAACCGCGCGGAGTACAGCTCCTCGATCACCCGCACGAAGTCGGCGGCCAAGTTGTCGGTTGAGTCCCGAGTCGACTCGTACACCCGCAAGATCGCTCGCACGTACAGCATCGGATCCTGACTGCGCGCCACGATGGCGGCCAGCACCGAATCTTTCAGCACCACGTCACCGTCGGCGGTTTCGGCCAAGCCGTAGTCGATCAGTTTGCGCGCATCGTCGCTGCGGGGGTCGATGCGGACGGCAGCTGTCTTCGCCGGTGCCGGCTGCTCCTCGGGAGCCTCCTCGGCCCGTGGACCCAGAATTGCCCGCTGGATGCCGAGGATGTCGGCCAGATCGGCGCCCTGGCGCATGCTGGCGAAGAACTCCGCGATGTGGGCGGAGTTGAAGCCCCGGCGCAGCAACTGGTTGATCGTCTTCAGCTGAGACAAGTGATAGTCGTCGTAGTACGCCGAGCGTCCGACCCGCCGCGGCGGGTCCAGTAGCCCGCGCTCCCGGTACGCGCGGATGTTTCGCGCCGTGACCCCCGAGATCCGCGCCAAGTCGTCCAGTCGGTACTCAGCCAACGTCGCGCACCCTGACCCGGTCTAAGGCGCGTCTCGGCTTTGCACCGCGACAACGCATGTGACCACTGTAGCCGCCGAAAACAGTTTGCGAGCGAAGTCTCAATCGCCGCCGAGATGTTTGCTAGACATTCGAGGTACACGTGCTTAACTGCGGCGATGACGATGGCGCGGACCTTGCGTCGACGAGTTGGTGCAACTTCAGCCAACTCGTTTCCCATCGCAACGGGGGCAGGTCGCCACTGTTGCGGTGAGTGATTTCACGCGTCATGAATTGGCGTCAGCGCCGCCCGCTGGAACATGATGGACGCGCATCGCGTTGTTGAGCGAAGACAAAGTTTCCTGCTGAGAAAGGTTCGGTGTGCGTCCCTGGATCATCTGGGCCACCGGACTGCTCGCCTATATCGTCGCCGTCCTCGACAGGACCACCCTCGGCGTTTCGGGGCTGGCGGCCGCCGACCGCTTCAACGCCAGCCCGAGCGTGCTGTCGACGTTCGTGGTCCTTCAGGTCGTGGTGTACGCCGCTGCGCAGGTGCCCGCAGGGCTGCTGCTCGACCGATTCGGCTCCAAGGCGCTGATCCTGTCCGGCGCGGCCGTGATGGCGACGGGCCAACTCGTTCTCGCGTTCACCGAATCCCTCCCGCTTGCCGTCGCGGCGCGAGCATTGCTCGGCCTCGGCGACGCGGTGACGTTCATCTCCGTGCTGCGGCTGGTGCCGCACTGGTTCTCCCCCAAACGCGTTCCCCTCGTGACGCAGCTGACGGGCATCTGCGGTCAGCTGGGCCAGGTGCTTTCGGCCGTTCCGTTCTTCGCACTGCTTGCCGGCGCCGGTTGGACCACCGCCTACGTTTCGGTCGCAGCCTTCGGTGTGTTGTCGATGGCCCTGACGCTCGCGCTGGTCAAGAACACCCCGACCGGTCCAGCCACGCCGGTGCACAGCGCGTCGGTCAGGGAGACGCTGGTGAGCGTCAAGACGGTGTGGTTGCGGCCGGGGACGCGGCTCGGCTTCTTCACCCACATGGGCACGCAGTTCTCGGTCACGGCCTTCACGTTGATGTGGGGCGTTCCGTATCTGACCGAGGCCCAAGGACTTTCGACGAGCGCGGCGGGCGCCCTGCTCACCATTTCCGTGGTCGCCGCCATCTCATCGGGTGTCGTCATCGGGATCTTCACCGGCCGGTTGCCGCATCGGAGGTCGCGGATGGTGCTCGGCATCATCGCCGCCAACGCCTTGGCGTGGACAGTGGTGCTCGCGCTGCCGAGCCGCTCCCCACTGTGGCTGCTCGTCGCGCTCATCGTCGTCATCTCCGTCGGTGGCCCAGGCTCGATGGTCGGCTTCGACTTCGCGCGCACGTTCAATCCGAGTGCGACGCTCGGCACCGCACAGGGCATGGTCAACATGGGTGGCTTCGTCGCCTCCCTGTTGGTGATGCAGGCGATGGGCCTGATCCTCGATGCCGCAGGCGATTTCTCGCTCGGCTCGTTCCGGCTCGCATGGACCGTGCAGTACGCGATCTGGGGCCTCGCAGTGGTCGGCATCCTGATCACCCGGCGCAAGGCACGGCGGCTGATGCGCATCGAGGAAGAAGCGATGCTGCTCGAGACCTTGGACGCCACCGCGCCTGCGGCGGGGTAGCCGCTAGCGGTTGCGGGCCGTCGAACGCCTGTTGGCCTTCTTGATCGCCGAAACCAGTTCGCCCTTGCTCATCTTCGAACGACCCGAGATATCAAGCCTGCGTGCGACTTCCGTCAAGTGCTTCTTCGAGGCGTTGGCATCCACGCCCTCCGCCGACTTGCCGCTCGGGTTGGGGCCGCCACTGCGTGCGCGGGAATCAGACGGCCCCTTCTTCGATTTCGGCTCCCAGTGGTCACCGACCTTTTCAAAGCTGTGCTTCAACGCGTCGTAGGCGACCCGGTGCGCCCGCTCGCCTTCGCCGTACTCCTTCACCGCGTTGTCGTGCACCTTTGCGAAGGTGCGCTGCGCCTTGGCAGGCGACTTCTGCAGCGTGCTCGGCAACTCGCTCTTGCGAGCCGAACCGCTCTTCGTTGTCTTAGGCATCTGTAGTGCTCCTCGAGAACTGAAGATGATGGCACCGCCGAGGCGGCCTCGGCTGCGCGCGTGCCGGTTTCTTGACGCCCCGCGCACCCGGTGCGCAACCCCGTACGGCCCACACGTGGCGTTACCCGAAGGCCGTACAGCTAAACGCCTGACAGGCTTCTCGCGATGGCCTGCGCGGCGTGCCGATGGCCGAGCGTTTCGTAGCCGATCACGCTGACCATTGGGGCCAGCGTGACGACCAGCAGGCAGTTCGCCATCGAGATACCTGCGGCGGCCAGCCATACCGCGCCGCCCAGCACCGCGGCTGTCAACGCGATGAGCAGCAGGTGGAACATGTCCATCGTCCGCACCAACCACGCGTAGAGGACGTAGACCGAGACGACGTATCCGCCGACCGGCAAGGCCACGGCCAACACCGTCTCCACCGAGCCGAGCTTCGAGTTGCCCTCGATGTAGAAAGCGGCGACATGTAGCCCCGCCCCGGTCGCCACGATCGCCCCGAACGGCAGGATGTGGAAGTAGCCGAAGAAGAACGACCGCTCGGGATGAGCGTGCAACAGATCGGCCTGCGGCACCACGAAATACGTCCACCACATGCCGAAGGTCAGCCCGATCCCTGCGACCGCCACGAAGATCGCGTCATACGACCACCCCTGCGTGCCGACGGCCGCGGACACCGATGCAACCGTTCCCACCACGCCCTCCCCCAGGGCGATGATCGTCAGCAGGCTGTATCGCTCCGTGATGTGATGCGCGTGCCACGGCGTGCCGCCCATCCGCTTCTCCGCCAGGACCGGACCGAGCAATTCGATCCCGATCAGCACCACCACGAAGACGAACGTCATCGGCACCGAGGTGTGCAAGAAGATGGTGGTGGCCCAGCCGATCTGCGCGACCGTGACCGCTGTGGCGTACGTCAGGCAGGCCGAACGTCTACCGGGGTCCTGCTTCGCAGCGCGTAACCACTGTCCCACCAACGAAATTCGCATCACGACGTAACCGGCCACCATGACCCCGTTGTCGACGTGGCCACCGTGCTCGATCGATGCGAACATCTGCGGCAAGCCCAACGCAAGGATGACGACACCGACCATCTGCAACATGGTCATCACGCGGTAGATCCAGTCGTCGGTGTCGTACGCCGACGCGAACCAGGCGAAGTTGATCCAGGCCCAGCAGACCGCGAACGTCGCGAACGAGAAGCCGAGCAGCCCGGCGCCGACGTGGTTCTCGAACATCAGGTGCGCGAACTCGTTCGCTGCGATGCCGAACGCGACGACGAACGTCAGGTCGAACAGCAGCTCGAGTGGTGTCGCCACCCGATGTTCCTCATGCGGATCGCGACCCGTCATCGGCCGAATGCGATGCGCGGCCACTGCGCGCCGCGGTGAGGGCTCTGTCATTGCTTGCGTCCTTTCACGGCTACATTTCACCCCATGGCGGGCGCGAAGAAGTTGGTGATGGGCGCGAGCGGGTTCCTCGGCTCTCATGTCACCAGGCAGTTGGTTGAACGCGGCGACGATGTGCGGGTCATCCTGCGCCGGACGAGTTCGACGAAGGCCATCGACGACCTCGACGTCGAACGGCACTACGGCGACATCTTCGACGAGGATGCCGTGCGCGCCGCGATGGCCGGTTGTGACGACGTCTTCTATTGCGTCGTCGACACCCGCGCGTGGCTGCGCGACCCCACACCACTGTTCCGCACCAATGTCGATGGCCTGCGCCATGTGCTCGACGTCGCTGTGGACGCAGACCTACGCCGGTTCGTGTTCACCAGCACGATCGGCACCATCGGCATCCCCGCCGAGGACCGGCTGGCGACCGAAGAGGACCAAATGAACTGGGCCGACAAGGGTGGCGGATACGTCCAGTCGCGGGTCCAGGCCGAAAACCTCGTGCTGCGTTACGCCAGGGAGCGCGGATTGCCTGCGGTGGCACTGTGCGTCGCCAACACCTACGGCCCTCGCGACTGGCAGCCGACGCCACACGGCGGGCTGCTCGCCGCGACTGCAGCAGGCCGAAATCCCGTGTACGTCAAGGGCGCATCCACCGAGGTGGTCGGCATCGAAGATGCCGCGACCGCGCTACTACTCGCGGCCGAGAAGGGCCGAAATGGTGAGCGCTACATCATTTCCGAGCGCTTCATGCCGATCCGGGAGCTGTTCGACACGGCCGCAGACGCGGGCGGTGTGAAGCGGCCGTGGCTCGGGATCCCGCTGTGGGCGCTGTATCTGCTCGGGCACGCCGGCGATGTCGCAGGCCGGGTGTTGAACCGCGATACGCCGGTCACGAGCGTCAGCGCCAGGCTGTCGCACATCCTGCCCGCGATGGACCACAGCAAGGCCGAGCGCGAACTGGGGTGGCAGCCCGCCCCGATCCACGACTCCATCCGCCGTGCAGCCGCGTTCTTCGCAGAAAACGCCGAAAACCAGCGCCGATAACTACGCGGCCGGCAAAAAACAGGTAGTCGACTACGCATGCCTTCTTCATGCGCCGGATCGACGATCAACGGGTGTCGGATGAATTCTCGCTGAAGCTGCTGGGTCAATTCGCCGTTCTTCGGGGTGATCAACCTGTCGACCTGCCTCCGGCATGTCAGCGGCTGATCGCGCTCGTCGCCCTTAAGCGCAGGCCTGTGCACCGGCTTTGGGTCTGCGCGATGCTCTGGCCGCACGCCCAGACCCGACGCGCCATCGCCAGCCTGCGCTCCACCATGTGGCGGCTGCGGCCCGCGGGCGCCGACCCGCTGCTCGAGGTGGATCCGCAATATCTCGCGCTGGCCCCTGGGGTTTCGGTGGACTTCTACGACGCAGTGGACCAGATCGGGCAGTTGCTCGATCACGACGAGCCCGTCGACCCGCAATTCGTCTCAGGACTGCTTCAGCTGCTTCGCGCAGGAGAATTGCTCGACGGCTGGTCCGAACCGTGGGCCACAGCCGAGCGCCAGCGCTACCGCGCGATGCGCAAGGAAGCCCGCGACACGTTGGGCCGCGGCTCCGAAAAACAGGTATCCACCTACGCGTGCGGTTCCATGCGTTCGGTCCATACGCTTCATAGCGTCAGGAAAACAAGGGACGACTCGAGAGAACCATGAACGCGCTACTGCTGATCTGCATCTCCGTCGGCACACCGCTTGCCGCACTGGGACTGTATGACCTGCAGACGCGTCTGGAGCAGTGGGACTACCAGCGTCACGCCGAGGACTGACCGTCGACGCATGCCGCACGGCGGCTTACGTTAGTTGGCGTGGAACAACTTTCCGACGATGTCGTCGCATTCCTGTCCGAAGGCACCCGCACTGGACTACTCGGATATCTCGCATCCGATGGCCGTCCCCTTGTCGCACCCGTCTGGTTTGTCGTCGACAACGGCGAACTCGCCTTCAACACAGGCAAGGACACCGCCAAAGGCCGTGCCCTGGCCCGCGATCCGCGGGTGGTGATGTGCGTCGACGATTCGCGACCGCCCTACTCGTTCGTCCAGGTTCAGGGCGTCGCCACGGTTGGCGAGGACCCCAAAGACGTTCTCGACATCGCGACGCGAACCGGCGGGCGGTACATGGGCGCCGAGCGGGCCGAGGAGTACGGCCGCCGCAACGGCGTTCCCGGCGAACTCGTGGTGCGCATCAAGCCGACCAAGGTGCTCAAAGCGTTCAACGTGGCAGAGTGATTGCGTGAGTGCGTCGCCGGGGTCCTGCGCCGTCGGGGTGGTGCTGGCTGCCGGCCTGGGCACCCGTGTCGGTGCCGACGGCAACAAGGCATACCTGCCGCTGGCGGGCCGCAGCATGGTGACCTGGTCGCTCTCGTCCGTCACGCAGGTCGCCGAGATCGCGCGCACGGTGCTGGTGTACCGGCGGGGTGAACTCGACCTGGCCCGCGACACGGTGGCAGCAGAACTGCCCGGTGCCGCGGTAGAACTGGTCGAGGGCGGCGACACCAGGCACGCCTCCGAGTTCAACGTGCTGCGCTATCTCGCCGACGACATCGACTCCGGCGTGGTCGACGTGGTGCTGATTCACGACGCGGCGCGACCGCTGGCAGGCCACGACATGTTCGTGACCGCGCTATCGCTTGCCCGCGAGTTCGGCGGCGCGATACCGGCATTGACCATCCCCGATTTGGTGCGGCATGGACCGGCCGGTGTCGAGGCCACCGGCGGCAGATCGGTGCGCGTGCAGACGCCGCAGGCGTTTCGGGCGCAACCACTGCTGCGGGCCTATCGGGCCGCCGCGGCCGAGGGATTCGAGGGCACCGACACGTCGTCGTGCATCGAGAAGTACACCGAGGAGAAGGTGCGCACCTTCCCCGGCGATGCGGGCAACCTGAAGGTGACCTACGCGCAGGACGTGGCGGTCGCCGCGCGGCTGCTCAGTCGGGCCGACTCGCGATGATCGCCTCGACATAGTCGGTGTCCCTTGGCAATTCGATGGCGACTCCGTTCGAATCGCCGTCGACCAGGGTGACCGGCATGCCGGAGCGCAGTACCTCGTCGAGCTCGTCGAAGTCCTCCGAGATGCGTCGCGCGAGCAGCCGCGACAATTCATCGATGGCGAATCCGCGCGGGTACTGCACGGTCTGCAGCGTCGAACGGTCAAGGGTGCCGGTCACGAAGCCGTTCGCATCGACAGACTTCACGCTGTCGGTGACCGCGAGCGTCGGCATCACGATGGTGCTGCCCGCAAGCAGGGCAGCAACCACCCTGTCGCGCAGGCTTTCCGGCGCCAAGGGCCGCCGAACGTCGTGAATCAGGACGCGACGCGCCGAGTCGTGAAAGCGCTGCAGCCCAGCGGCCAGGCATTGTGCCCTCGAACCCGACTCCTGGACCGCAACGACATCGATGGCCGATAGGCCTTGCGCCGCAAGGGTTTCGCGGACCCGATCGGCAAGCGCCGCTGCGGTGGCGACCACGGCAGCGCTGGGCATCGCTCGCGCAATCCACACCAGGGCCGGCTCACCTGCCAAGGGGGCGAACGCGTTCTCCGCGACCGCCAAGGGTAGCGGCAGTACCGCCGCGAGCTCATCGGCCATCAGCGGAAGCGCTCGAGATAGGCGTCCCAGTCCCAGGTGGAAAGGAATTTCTCCGTGCCTGCATACCCTTTGGCGTACAGCGCCTCGATCTCGTTGTCGGAGATGTCGAAATCGAGGAAGCCGATGTCTGTCGAATCCACTCGGATGGTCCTGGCACTCACCCATGGCTCGTTGAGGTAGGCCTGATCGCGGCCGACGAGCGCCGTGGTGATCACGCCTTCCAGCAGATGCGGCGCGCCGAGCATCCGCAGCGGCGCCAGGGCCGGAATCACCTTGTCGTTGCCCTCGGGAAGGTTCGGCAACACCGTGATGCCGAAGCTGGGCCAGCGGGGTTTGTGTCCATCGAATCGGTCAAGCGAATCGATCGGAAAATTCGACAGGATGCCACCGTCCACCAACGTGGACGTCAGGCCGCTCGTCGCCGTCAACATGACCGGACGGAAAAAGAACGGAATCGCCATCGACGCGCGCACCGCATCGGCGACGGACTGTTCGTCGGGATCCAGGCCGTAGACCCGGCGATAGTCCCAAGGCAACCGCACCAACTGCCCCGTGGTCACATCGGCGACCGTCACGACCAGTTTGTAGCGCCGCTCCGGCGGTAAGTCGTCATCGTCGATCGCCAGGTCCCCGAAGGTGCCCACGCCGAGATTCGCAAGCTGGCTGCGGACCCAGTCGTGCGCGTAGTCGCCCCGGTAGATACCTGTCCCCCGCAACACGGCCGACGAAGGGCCGAGTAGCGGAAAGCGTTCGACGGGGCCGGGGTCGGTGAATTTGCGGTAATCCAGCTGCAGCGCAAGCTCTTTGACTTCTTCGCCGCTGAGTTGGTTACTCATCGATGCGGCCGCGACGATCGCCCCGACGATCGACCCGGCAGAGGTTCCCGACACACGTTGAGCGCGGTACCCGGCGTCCATCAACGCAACGACGGCCCCAACCAAACCGATACCTTTGACACCGCCGCCCGACAACACCAGGTCCGCAGGCTTCGCCACGGCGCCGACGCTACACGGGATCGAATGCCGAAATGAGCCAGGTGCCGTTGATCTTCTTCATGCTCACCTTGACCGCGCTCGCGGCGAAGGCGCCGTCGGGATTCTCCTTGCTGGTGGTGTTCTGATTGATGAACACCAGCACCATGGCGGAATCCGGATGCAGCTCAGACACTGCGGCGCGGACGACGGCGGCGCTGGTCTTGACTGCCTTCTGCTTGGCCGCGGGCGTGACGATCTGCTGGGTGAAATTCGTGTAGTACGACAGGAAGTCACCGGTCAGATGCGACTTCGCATTCGCGAAGTCCTTGTCGAGGGTCTCGGGTGAGTACGACAACATCGCGACCGTGCCGGTTTTCGCCGCATCGAGCACGACGTTGGCCGCGGCCTCGTCGGTTTTCTGGTCGGTGCGGTACTGGCCGAAGTACAGCCACGCCGTGACTCCCGCCGAGGCGAGCAGCGCGACCGTCAACACGATCGCCCCGATCCACCCGGCCACGGCGAGCCCCGACCGCCGCCGCTTGCCACCGCTTTCGTCTGCCGCGTCGTCGGCTTCTGTTGTCGCGTCGTCGGTTTCGGTTGTCGTGTCGTCGGTTTCGGTTGTCGTGTCGTCGGTTTCGCCGGACTCATCTGCGGCTTCGTCGACGCCGGTGAGGAGTTCTGTTCCAGTCTGGTCGACCTCGGTCAGGTCGGCGCTGTCCTTCGCGGTCACGGTACGAACTCCACCTTCTCCATCTTGATCTGGCCGCCCTCACGCTTGAGGTTGACGGACAGCCGCCACGACCGGGGCTCCTGCTTGGCACCAGCGGAGTTGGTGACTCGCGAGGACGCCGACACCAGCACCACGGCCGTGTTGTCGGTCATCGACTCGACGCCCGTGGCGTTGACGGTGACCTCGGTGATGACTTTCGAGTCCTGCGCGACCTTGACGAAGTCGTCGGCCTGGCTCTTGAAATCGTCCTTGAACTGGCCGGTCGAGTTGTCGATGATGCGCTGCACGTCCTCCTTCGCTTTGTTGAAGTCCAGCGACATCAATGTCACGACGCTCTGCCGCGCCGCGGCGCTGTACTCCGCACGGCGCTGATCGTCGGCCGCCTGATGACTGTGGTGGTTGAACATCAGCACGCTGACGAAGATCAGCACCGCCGTGCAGGCAACTGCGATGACAGCGGCGAAGACGGCCGCCAGAATCTTGAGGACCCGGCGGCTCCCGCCGGGTTGCTCGCCGATCGGATCTGGCGACCGCCCCTCGGCGACATCCGCTGTGTCCGGGCCGGTTTCCGAGGTCTCGTCGGCCTCAACCAGGTCGACGGGTTCGGCCGTTGCGCCGGCGGTCTCGGTCTCTGTATCGGCGGTGTCCGTATCGACGGTCGCTGCCTCGGCAGCCTGCCTGCGCAACCGGATCGCGCGAGCCTTCGCGCGGGCGGCGGCGGCTACCGCCTCCGCCTCAGCGGCCTCTGCCTCGGCCTCCTCGGCGAGAGCCAATGCTTGGGCGGCGTCGGGCGGCCGATCAGGCTCCTGCTTCGGCTCGTCGACGCGGTCAGCGTCGATCACCGACGCGCGGCGCCTGAAAGACGGCACAGCGACCTCCTTGTTCTGCAAACTGCTCTGCTAATGAGAATGACGTTATTCATTTTTGAGTATTGCCGCGACGATACCGCATCCCCAATCGGGGTCAGACGATGCGTTTCCTGCGGAAATGCTATTTACGCGCTGTGCGAACGCTCAGCGCAATTTGTCTTTCATAACCTTGCCCGTGGCGTTCAACGGTAGCTCGTCGGTGAACTCAACGAACCGAGGAACCTTAAATCCGGCCATCCGGTCGCGGCTCCAAGCGATCAGCTCATCGGCACTGACGGAGGCCCTTCCGTCCGTCAAGCCAGCCTTCGCGCCGTCCTTCAACACCACGAAAGCCTTTCCCACCTGCCCCATCCGCTCATCGGGAACCCCGATCACCGCCGCCTGGGCGACAGCGGGATGCTCGAGCAGGAAGCCCTCGATTTCGGCGGGGTACGCGTTGAAGCCGCCGACGATGAACATGTCCTTTTTCCGGCCGACGATCCGCAACCGGCCCGACTCGGTGAAGCTGCCGAGGTCGCCGGTGTGCAGCCAGCCGTTGGCGTCGATGGCTTCCGCCGTGGCGACGGGGTCGTCGAGATAGCCCTGCATGACGCCGTAGCCACGCACGAGCACCTCGCCGTCGTCGGCGATGCGCACCTCGACGTCCTCGCAGGGCAGGCCGGCGGTCGTCGCAACGTCTTCGAACGAGTCGCCGGGTCGAGAGAGCGTAACGTTGCCCGCCTCGGTGAGGCCATAGCCCGTCATCAAGCTTCGGAACGGAAGTTCCTCGTGGATCCGGTGCACGAGTTCCACCGGAATGTCGGCCGCACCCGTTACGCCGGCCCGCAGCGTCGCGAGTCTGTCCTTGTCTTCGACTGCGAGTAGCGAGTGATACAGCGTCGGCGGCCCGGGAAGCATCGTGATCCGTTCGGCCGCAATCAGTTCCACGACGCGATCGATCTCGAAGGCAGCGACCGGAAGCATCGTCGCGCCACGCAGGAACGACGCGATCAGGCCCGCCTTCAACCCGAAGGTATGAAAGTACGGGTTGATCATCAGGTAGCGATCGCCCTCGCGCAGGTCAGCGAGAGTGGCCCATTCCTCGTACATCCGAAGTGTCTGAACATGATTCATCCTGGCGCCCTTGGGCCTGCCGGTCGTGCCCGAGGTGAAGATGATGTCGGAGATATCGGTGCCCGCGACGTCGCGGTGAAACGGTGTCCCGGTGGACAGGAAGTCGGACTTGAGGTCGATGACCGGCACGCCGGCGGGCGCGCTGTAGTCCAGGCCGAGGAACCCCTTGCAGACCAGCACCGCCTTCGCGCCACTGCGGCCGATGATGTCGGCCGCCTCGTCGGGTTTGAACCGCGTGTTGACCGGGACCAGCACGCCGCCGGCGGTCAGCAGTCCGAAGGCCGCGATGATCCATTCCGCGCAGTTGGGCGCCCAGAGGGCGACCCGGTCCCCCTTTTCGACGCCGAGTTCGGCGAATGCGCCTGCGGCACAGCGGATCCGCGCGACCAATTCGGTGAACGTGAGCCGCAGCGGACCGTCGACGACCGCTTCCGCGTCGCCGAACCGATCCGCCGAGCTCAACACCATCTCGGGGATGGTCTCCCAACGTCGGGTCACGTCGTGACGAGACGCCCCAAGTTACCGCCCATGATCTTCGCCTGGTCCTCGAGGGACAGGTGCTCGAGCGCGGTCACGTAATGCGTCGGTTCGGCCAGGCCCTCGGGATGCGGCCAGTCGGAGCCGTACAACACCTGGTCCACGCCGATCAGGTTGATCAGATCGTCGATCCCCTCTTCGTAGAACGGGCTGACGTAGATGCGGTTCTTGATCTCTTCGATCGGGTTGCCGAGGAACGCCTCAGGCGCCTTCTTCCACACCTCGGCCATGGAGTCGAGCAGCGGGAACATCCACTTCGAGCCCGCCTCCACGATGCCGACCTTCAGCTTCGGGTGGCGGAACAGCGCGCCGTGAATCACCCAGGAGGCCACCGCATCCTGGATCGGGCGCCACTCGTTGAGGATCGACATGGCGTTGGTCTGGAACGGCAGCATCTCCTGCGCGGCACCGTCCCACTCGGAGGTGTACCGCGAGTAACCGCTGTCGGACGAGTGCATGCCGACGAAGACGTCGTGGTGGACAACCCGCTCCCAGAACGGGTCGAACTCGGGCAGCGCGAAGGACCGCGGTCCGCGGAAACCGGGCACCGGCGCGGGGCGGATCAGGATCGCGCGAGCGCCGCGCTTGACGCACCACTCCAGTTCCTCGATCGCCTTCTCGACGATCGGCAGGGTGATCACCGGGGTGGTGAAGATGCGGTTCTGGTAGTTGAAGCCCCACACCTCGTCGAGCCACTGGTTGAGCGCGTGGATGAGGACGTGGATGGCGACCGGGTCGTCGGAGAGACGCTCCTCGATCAGGCTGGCGAGCGTCGGGAACATCAGCGAGCGGTCGATGCCCAGCTCGTTCATCTTCTCGAGCCGCGGCTCGGGCTCGAAGAACGCGGGAATGGCTCGCATCGGCTCACCGAACAGCTCGCGCTTGCTCTTGCCGTCGGGGTTGCCGAACTTGAAGTACTCCTCC
>Ga0070665_100004532_pt1 | contig 14555 bp, 11 predicted proteins | sample KBSS13metaG_FD_65862 | JGI IMG/M metagenome (GOLD analysis project Ga0070665, IMG submission 65862) | Switchgrass rhizosphere microbial communities from Kellogg Biological Station, Michigan, USA - KBS S1-3 metaG | ecosystem: Host-associated > Plants > Roots > Rhizosphere > Soil ... | reverse complement strand
AAGAATGCGCCGAAGCGCGCGCCGGTCACGCGTGTCGCCGCCTCGGTCACCTTTTGCAGCAGCGTCTGCAGCTCGAGCTCGGTGCCGATCACCTTGGCGACGTCGTTCAGCGTCTCTGCTTCCTCTCGCAACAGCGATTCACGGTCGAGCGCGAATCGCCGCGCATGCGAAAGTTGCAGCAGCGCGCTCACGCGCGCGAGCAGCTCGCGCCCGCTGAACGGCTTGACGAGGTAATCGTCGGCACCGGCACCCAGGCCCTCGACCTTCGCCTCCTCGCCGGCGCGCGCCGACAGCATCAGCACCGGCACACCGTGCGTCGCGCCGTTGCGCCGCAGCTCGCGCAGCAAGCCGAAACCGTCGAGTCGCGGCATCATGACGTCGGTCAGCACGAGGTCGGGTGGCGAGGCGTGAACGGCGGCCATGGCCTCCATGCCGTCGCCGACGCATTCGACGTCGTACCATTGCGACAGCATGCGACGCACGTATTCGCGCATGTCGGCGTTGTCGTCGGCCAGGAGGATGCGCGAGCGCATGCCGGGCGCATGAGCGTCCGCGGGCGTCACGCCATCGCCGGACTCGGGCAGCCGATTGTCGCCCCAGTGCAGGGCGTCCTGCACATATGCGGCCGCGCGCGCGCCATCCCTGACCGCGGCGTCCGCCTCGATGATGCGCTCGCTCGGAAGATGCGTCACACCGCGCGGCAGCGAGACGGTGAATGTCGTCCCCGCGTCAAGCACGCTTGCCGCGCGGATGGAACCGCCGTGAATGCGGACGAGCTCCTGCACCAGCGCAAGGCCGATACCGCTTCCTTCGAATGTGCGGCCACGGGCGCCCTCGATGCGGTGAAAGCGTTCGAAGAGCCGCGGCAGCTCGTGCTCGGGAATGCCGATTCCCGTGTCGCTCACCTCGAGCACCACGTTGGCGCCGCCGTCTTTCAGCCGCACCGCTATCTCGCCCTCGAACGTGTGCTTGAATGCGTTCGACAGCAGGTTGAGGACGATCTTCTCCCACATGTCGGCGTCGACGTAGACGGGCTCTGCCACGTCGCATTCGATCGTGAGGCGCATGCTCGCGCGCTCGATGGCCGAGCGGAACACGCTCGCGATCTCCGCGGTTCTCGCGGCGAGATCGACGGGTGCGAATCGCGCCTGCGTACGTCCCGCCTCGATGCGCGAGAAGTCGAGCAGCGTGTTCACGAGCTTCAAAAGCCGCATGCTGTTGCGATGCGCGAAATCGAGATTCTCGCGAAGCTCGCCGCTGATGGCGCCGTGGTCTCCGCGCAGGATGTCCTCGATCGGACCCATCATCAGCGTGAGCGGCGTGCGGAACTCGTGGCTCACGTTGGAGAAGAAGCGTGTCTTCGCCTCGTCGAGCGCCGCGAGCGCTTCCATGCGCTTGCGCTCGCCCTCGAACGCCCGCGCCGCGTTGATGCTGGCCGCGATCTGCGCGCAAACGAGCTCGAAGAAGCCCCGGTAACGGTCGTCATACAGGCGATAGGGACTCAGGCCCGCGATCACGATCGCACCAACTCCGGCTCCCATGGGTCCCGCGATCGGGGCGACGATGGCCTGCATCGGCGGACGGTCCCACGCCCCTGCGGGCAGGGCACCGCCAGGCACATCCGCGAGCGCAACCATCTGCGCGACGTTTTCATCCAGCGCATTGCGCACCGGCCAGAAGCCAGGCGTGTCGAGCGCAATAATCGCAGGAAAGGCGGGGTGCTCGGCGTCGAGGCTGGCGGTGCTGGCCCGCGTCAGGATGTTCCGCTCCGCGTCGCGCAGATAAATGGCGGCGAAGGGCATGTCGCGGTCGCAGTGATCGAGGCAGGCGGCGCTCCATTCGCAGGCGGCCTCGGCCGTGCGCACCTCGAGCGGGCGGTTGGCGAGATCGCGCAAGAGCGCAACCTGGCGCTCGCCCACGATGCGTGCGGTCTCCTCGGTGTTGGCGCACAGGATGCCGCACGGCTCGCCGTTGTCGTCGGGAATGGCGCTGTACGAAAACGTGTAATACGTTTCCTCCGGGTAGCCGTTGCGCTCCATGAGCAACAGCAGCGCCTCGTCGTACGTGCCTTCGCCGCCGCGCAGGACGGAGTCCGCGCGGGGTCCGACTTCGTGCCAGATCTCGCGCCACACGACGGCGGCGGCCTCGCCCAGCGCGGCGGGATGCTTGCCGCCGAGGATCGCGCGATACGGATCGTTGTACAGGTTGATGAGGCGCTCGCCCCACCATACGAACATGGGCTGGCGCGATGTCAGCATGATCCGCACCGCGGTCTTGAGGCTTTGCGGCCAATTTTCGACCGTTCCGAGCGGCGTGGCCGACCAGTCGCGTGCACGCATCATGGCGCCCATGTCGCCGCCGCCGGCCAGCACGCTGGTGTCGAGCTGCGGACGGGACCGGGCAGAACGTGTCATCGGCATGCGATGACCGACCGAAAGTCCGGGATGTAACGGAGCAAGGCGCGCGGACGCGTCACGATGCGCGCAGCAGGCGATCGAGCGCGCGCGGCCCATCGCCCTTGTCCAGGCAGTGATCGAATCCCGCGGACTTCGACAGACGCACAAGATCGGCATCGAGCATCATGCCGCTCAGCATAACGAGCGTGAGTCGGTCCGCGGGATGGCGCGCGCGCAGGCGCCGCGCCACCTGGTAGCCATTGATTCGCGGCAGGTGGATGTCGATCAGCGCGACCTGCGGTGCGCCGCTCTCCGCCACGCGCAGCGCTTCTTCGCCGTCGGCCGCGAGCATGACCTCGTAACCCATTTCCTCGAGCGCCTCGCGGTACGCGCCGCGCACCGCCGCGTTGTCGTCGACGATGAGGATGCGCGAGCGCATGCCGGGGACGCCCTGACTGGAGTCCCGGGCGCCAGCGGAAGCACGGGCGCCTGTATCGGGGCGCGCGGTCCCATGCCTGTCGTCGCCCGCCCCGGTCCCGTTCGGCCGAAGCGCGCCGGATGGCTCGGATGCCATTGCATCCGCGGACGAACGACCCAACTGCAGTCGCAACACCTGCCGGCCGCTGCTCTCGTTCGAGGCAGTGAGCGAGCCGCCCTGCAATTCGACCACCCGCTGCGCGACGCGAAGGCCGAGACCCCCGCGATGCGTCGACCGGAACGAGGCAAGCATCGCGTCGGGGCTGGGCGCCTCCGCCGACGGCATGTAGGCGATCGCGAGCGCGACCTCCTGGGCCTTCAACTCGGTCGTGATCTCGACATCGGCAGGCGCCGCCGATTGGGCCACCGCCTGCTCGATCAGCTGGGCGATCAGCGCCGTCGTGCGCCCAGCGTCGGCTTCGACCCGGACGTCCTCCGGCACCGTCGTCCGGATCCTTGCGCCGGCGGACTTCGCGATCTCGCCAGCTTGCTCGATGGCTTGCGCCACCATGCCGGCAAGCCCGTGAGAGGCGGTCGCAAGCGCGACATCGCCTTGCATCACCGCATCGGCGTCCACGAACCGATCGATGGTAGCGAGCGTCGAATCGAGCGCCCGCTCCATGATCTTCAGCGTCGCGTCGAGCTGCTCGGGCGACGCTTGACGCATGCGCAGCAACTGAGCCGCGGATCGGATCGGGCTCAGCGTGTTGCGAAGTTCATGCGCGAACACGCGCACCAGCGTGGCTTTGTCGCTCATCTCTGGATTCGCGACGCAAACGGCCGCGCGACGGGTAGTGGCGCAGCGCGCCGGATGCGAAACATCGCGTAGTTCACCCTCAAAGCCCCCTCTGGCCTGTCGGTGCCGCCCTGCTTTGGTTGTAAGACTCATCCTACAGGGGGGCGAATGGGAGGGCTTGATCGTCGATCTTGGAAATCCGACCGAAAAATAAGACACTCTCCGACAGCCTGTCCCGCAGTCTCGCGCGAAGCTTGCAATGCTCCGCACCGTCATCCAAAGGAAACGCCATGAAATTCGCCAAAGACGCGATCAACGATACGACCCAACGCACCGCAGACCGGATTGTCAACGACTTGGGGCCCCTCCTGGACGAGGGCCGCGCGCTGCTGTCCGATGTGCTGGCCCCCCACCGCAAGAAGATCCGGCGGGCCGGCGATACGCTGGAGGATCTGGGTGCCCAGCTTTCCGACTACCGCACCCGGGCGGCCCGCGCGGCGCGCAAGGGCGCACGCTACGCCCGCTACGCCGACGACTACGTGAAGGAAAATCCGTGGCCCGCCATTGCCGGTGGCCTGGCGCTCGGCATTCTCGCAACCCTCTGGTTCACGCGCCGCTGATCCTGCTTTGACGTCGGGCTCGACGCTTCTCGCGAGGCGCGAGCCCGCTCCGCCCGCACGGGTGTCGACATGACGCCGCCAGTCCCATGGCGGCACATGACGAGAGGCGTCATCGCCTTCCGAACTTCGGTGCCCAAGCGCCTCGATGGGACTTGTATCCCACATGTTTGAGCCGTCGCACGCGCCGGGCTCCGGAGTGCGGCTGCGGTATCGAGGTCAGCCGCCATGAGCACGGTGCCCAAGCCTGCTTCACATGCCAGTTTCTCCGCGCTGCGCCCACGGCAGTGGTGGGACCTGGCCAAACGCGCCGTCACCGCGTGGCTGGACGACTTCGCCCCGAGCATGGGCGCGGCGCTGTCGTATTACACCGTTTTTTCGATCGCGCCCCTGCTGCTGATCATCATTGCGATCGCCGGCATTTTTTTCGGCCGTGTGAGCGCGCAGTCCCGCATCTTCCAGGAACTGGCCCTCGTGCTTGGCCCGCAGGCCGCCGACTCGGTCGAAAGCATGCTGACCCACGCCAACGCGGGTGGCAAAAGCGGATGGACCGCCGCCTTCGGCGTCATCGTGATGCTGATAGGCGCCACCACAGTGCTGGGCGAACTGCAGAGCTCGCTCGACCGCATCTGGCGCACACCGTCCGCAGGCGCACTCAACGGCATCTGGGGTTTCGTGCGAACGAGACTCCTCTCGTTCGGCATGATTCTGGGCCTGGTCTTTCTGCTGCTCGTATCGCTGGCGGTCAGCGCCACGCTGGCCGCCGTCGGGGCCTGGGCAGGGGGCGGCTACGAGCAGTGGGGCGCGATCCTCCAGATCATCAACCTCGGGGTCAGCTTCCTGGTGACGACGATCCTCTTTGCCATGATCTACAAGCTGCTGCCGCGAGAGCACATCGGCTGGCGCGACGTGTGGGTCGGGTCGGTGGTAACCGCCGCGTTGTTCACGCTCGGAAAATTCCTGATCGGCATCTATATCGGCAAGGCGGGCGTCGCGAGCGCTTATGGCGCCGCGGGCTCGCTCGTCGTGCTGCTCGTGTGGGTCTACTACTCCGCGCAGATTTTCCTGCTCGGCGCCGAATTCACCTGGGTGTACGCGTACGCATTCGGCTCGCGCGCAGGGCAGAAACCCCCTGAGTCCACCTCGGTTCCACGTGCACACGCGACGCAGCCCGCCTCGGTTTCGAACGTAACGCCGACCGACCTTGGCGTTTCTTCATCCGCGCAACGCGGTGAGCCTGCCTTCTCCGCATCGTGGCCAACCAGCCGGGCCCCTCGGCAAGACAGGAAAACGATTGCGGCATCCCGTCCGTCTACGCGCGGAACGTCGTCCGCCGCTTGGCTTGGCGCAATGGCGATCGTCGCGGCGTGGGTCTGGCTCGGACGCCGTCACTGAGCCACGCGCCCCGTCAGGCCGCGGTCCCACGCGTCGACGAACGCCTTCCAGTGCGCGGCGCCCGATGTCCCAACGCGCTCGCGCACGAGCGATATCTCGCGAGCGTAATCGCCGGCAGGTAGCTCACCCCGCATGAGTCGAAACCGCTGGTAGAGCAAGTACGTGTTCATGACATCGCATTCGCAGTAGGCGCGAACTTCCGCCAGGCGCCCGGCAGCGACTGCGGCGGCCACCTCGCCGCCATCCATTCCGACCTTGCCCGGAAATCCGCAAAGTTTCGCCATTGCGTCGAGACCTGCGTTCGCGCGCGGCTGGAACATCGCAAGCACGTCCATGAGATCGAGGTGCCGGGTGTGGTAGCGCGCGAGATAGTTGTTGAATTTCATCTCCCGGTCTTCGTCGCCCCAATCCCAGTATCGCGCGGCCGCGACGCCGTGAATCAGCGCGCGGTGTTGCAGCACCGGCAGGTCGAATCCGCCACCGTTCCACGACACGAGTTGCGGGGTGTAGCGCTCGATGCCGTCGAAGAAGCGACGGAGCAGCTCCGGCTCGGGATCGTCGGTCTCGCCGACCGACCAGACGCGAAGGTTCGACTCCTCACGCAGCACGCACCCTATGGCGACCACGCGCTGCAGGTAATGCGGCGCAAACGTTCCGCCGGTGGCGGCGCGACGCAGGTTCGAGTACCAGGCAAGGACATCGCGATCGGTCATCGCTTCCGGCACGTCGTGAACACGCCGGATGCCGGCGATGTCGGGCACGGTCTCGATGTCGAATGCAAGTATGGGCGGCATGATTGCGAGACTCGTCCAGGGTCACGAATTGTCTGTCGGGCTTCGTTACTGCGGGGGGCCGCAAGGCCAGAGGGCCGGTCCGCAACGCGCGAGGTGCAGACGATATCGCTGATGTCCGCCAATCCGCTACGCGGCAGCCACGCTTCGTTGCAGCAACCCGCGGAGACAAGATGCCTGGCATGAAGCAAGTCCCGGCAAACTCCTCCACGACCGCCTCATGCCGGAAACACGCCGGTCGAGAGATAGCGATCGCCGCGATCGCAGACGATGAACACGATCACGGCGTTCTCGACCTGCCGCGAAATGCGCAACGCGACCGCACAGGCGCCGCCGGCCGAAATGCCGCCAAAGATGCCCTCCTCCCGGGCAAGCCGGCGAGCCATGTCCTCGGCGTCGCCCTGGGACACTTCCTCCACGCGGTCAACCCGCGACGCGTCGAAGATCTTCGGCAGATACGCGGGCGGCCATTTGCGGATGCCCGGAATCGATGCGCCTTCCGCAGGCTGCGCGCCGATGATGGTGATGGCGCGATTCTTTTCCTTGAGGAATTTCGACACGCCCATGATGGTGCCGGTGGTGCCCATCGCGGAAACGAAGTGCGTGATCCGGCCCTCGGTGTCGCGCCAGATCTCGGGGCCCGTCGTTCGATAGTGCGCAAGCGGATTGTCGGGATTCGCAAACTGGTCGAGGATCGTTCCCTTGCCTTCCTCCCGCATGCGAACCGCAATGTCGCGCGCCGCCTCCATGCCGCCGTCCTTCGGTGTCAGCAGGAGCTCGGCCCCATACGCGCGCATGGTCTGGACGCGTTCGGCCGATTGACTTTCCGGCATGACGAGAATGAGGCGATATCCGCGCATCGCCGCCACCATTGCGAGCGCAATGCCAGTGTTGCCGGACGTCGCCTCGATCAGCGTGTCGCCGGGCTTGATCGTGCCCCGCTTCTCGGCCTCGACGATCATCGAGAGCGCCGGTCGATCCTTCACCGAACCTGCGGGGTTGTTCCCTTCGAGCTTTCCGAGGATGACGTTCGTCGAGGCGCCGGGCAATCGCTGCAGGCGCACGAGAGGCGTTTGGCCGACGGTGTCGTCGAGCGTCCGGTACATGGGAAAGTCCGTGGAAGATTTCGATCGGATTCGAGACCCATTGTACTAGCGGGCTGTAACGGCCCCGTCGCGACCGCGTGGATGGCACTCGGCTCTACGAAACCATCGCCACATGGACATGCGATCGCAACCGCCGACGGAATGCGCCAGCCGATTGCAGGGCGTGGCCTCAAAACGAAAACCCTGCCGCCTGGGCAGGGTCTTCGCTTCATCCGCGAACGCGACCGCTCACCTCACGACAATGCGCACCCAGCCATCTCTGCGATTGTCGCCAAGCGGGTGACGCAGCACAGTGCGGTTACTTCGCGACGGTGCTTGTGGCGGTGCTCTTGTCCTTCGTAGCGGTGCTCTTGTCCTTCGCGGCGTCGACGGTGGCCTTGTCCATCGAAGTCTTGGTCGTCTTCGCGGTGGAGACTTTCGCGTCCTTTGCGGCGGCGTCTGCCGGCGCCTTGGCCTTGGCTTCCTTGGCTTCTTTCGCTTCTTTGGCCTTTGCCGCCTTCGCGTCCTTGTCGGCTTGCGCCTTCGCCGCCTTGTCCGCCTTCGCCTTTTCCTTTTCCATCTTGGCTTCGTCGGACTTGCTCATCTTGGTCTCGGCCTTGGCCGGCGCCGCCGCGGTGGCTCCCGCCGCAGCACCCGCAACGGGGGCCGCGGCCTTTGCGGCCTCGGGGGCCTTGGACGGAGCGGCCTTCGCGGGTTCAGCTGCCGCCGCCTTGGCGGGCTCGGGCGCCTTGGTCATGGGCGTCGTCGATGCAGCCGGCGTCGCCGTCTTCGCGGGCTCCGCCGCCTTGGCCGGCATGGCCTTCGCGGGCTCGCTCGCCGCGGCCTTCGCGGGCTCCGGCGCCTTGGTCATGGCCGGTGCTGCCGCGGGCGGCGTTGCGGGGACCGGCGCGGCGGCGGCTTTGGCAGGCTCCGCGGCCTTGGCGGGCGCGGGTGTCGCGGCAGCCGCAGGAACGCCGGTGGTGCGCCCAGAAATCGAGATCTGGTCCTGGATCTTGCTGAACTCGCCTTCCTTGATCCCCTTGACCTTCATGATGTCCGCCGGCGACTTGAACGGGCCGTTGGCATTGCGATAGTCGATGATCGCTTGCGCCTTGACCGGGCCGATTCCCGGGAGCACGTCGAGCTCTTCCTTCGTTGCGGTGTTGATATTGACTGCGGCAAGCGCGAAAGCCGAGAACAGGGCCAGCGCAAGCCCGAGCAGCAGGCGTTTCATGATCTTTCCCCTCGAGTAACGTGCGCAACCCGCACAGGCGTCGGCGTGATGCGGAATCGCGCCGTCGATGGCTGTAACGCCGGGCTTGCGGCGGGGGTTGACCCGCTCGGCTCGAAATGCACGCCGGATGCACGGACGGGCCGCCGCGGACCCCTGGGACAGGGCCCGGCGGCGGGTCAAGGCGGCTATTTCTTGGTCGCCGGCTCGCTTGCGCCGCGGATATCGCCCTTCGCGACCGTGACGGCGCCCGTAGTGGGCTTCGCGGGTGCGGACGCTGTCTTGACGCCGGGAGCAACAGTGAGATCGGCCTTCAGCTTCTCAAAGCGCTTGGCCCCGATACCCTTGACGTCCTTCAGCTCCTCGACCGATTTGAACCCGCCGTTGGCCTTGCGGTAGTCCAGGATCGTCTGTGCCTTGACCGGCCCGATGCCGGGGAGCGCGATCAGTTCTTCCTTGGTGGCCGTGTTGAGATTGACGGCGGCAACCGCCCACTGCGACAGCAAGACGAGCGCGAGCGCCAGCAGACTGCGAACCATGGTGGATCTCCTTTGGTGATGGGAAGGTGCGCCGACCGGCGAAGGCGCGATGCCTTCGCATGGCCGGCGTTCCATCACGTTACGGAGAAGGATTGGCGCCCGATATCAGACTTTCGACGTAGCGTGCGACGCCGTCTTCCACCGGCGTGAACGTGTGCGCGTACCCCGCTGCGCGAAGCTTCGTGAGATCGGCCTGCGTGAAGCTCTGATAGCGTCCGACGAGCTGGGGCGGAAACGGCGTGTAGACGATCTCGCCGCTTCGCATGAGGTCCCGCAGCGTGGCGGGCGGTTGCCCGTCGGCCTTGCGACACGCATTGATCGCCGCGACGGCGACCGCATTGAATGTCGCTCCGACGCCTGTGCCGACGTTGAAAATGCCCGAGCGCTGGGGGTGGTCGAGAAAGTCGAGGTTCACCTTCACGACATCCTCGACCGCAACGAAGTCGCGCTGCTGCTCGCCCGCGCCGAAACCATCGGAGCCTTCGAAGACCTGGACGCTCGTTCCCGCCCGGTACTGCTCGAAGAAATGCAGCGCCACCGACGCCATGCGCCCCTTGTGCTTCTCACGCGGGCCGTAGACGTTGAAATAGCGGAATCCGGCGATCTGGGCATTGCGGTCGGGGAGCATGCGGCGCACGTACTGGTCGAACAGGAACTTTGAGTAGCCGTAGATGTTGAGCGGCGCTTCGCACTCGCGCTCCTCGCGGAACTCGCGCCCGCCGCCATAGACCGACGCGCTCGACGCGTAGAGAAAGGGCACGTCGTTGTCCTGGCAATGCGTCAGCAGGTCGACCGAGTAGCGGTAATTGTTGCGCAGCATGAACCGGCCATCGGTCTCCATCGTGTCCGAGCAGGCGCCCTGGTGCAGCACCGCCGTCAGCTCATCGTCGAGCTCGCCGTTGCCGAGGCGAACCATGAATTCGTCCTGATCGAGATAGTCGACGATTTCGGCATCGGCCAGGTTGACGAACTTGTCCGACTTCTCGAGGTTGTCGACGGCGATGATGTTCGTCTGCCCGCGCGCATTGAGTGCGCGGACCAGGTTGGATCCGATGAAGCCGGCAGCGCCGGTGACGACGATATGCATGCGGTTTGCTCCGCCCGTGTGTTATGGCCGCCGCGCCGGCAGGTCCATCGGCGACGGTGTCCGGCGTGCGTTCCGACGCATCAAAGCTCCAGGTCCAATGCGCCGACGCGTGTCGTCACGAAGGGCACGCGGGGTGCGACGGCGCACAGCAGCTCGTAGCCGACGGTGGACGCGGCAGCTGCGACCTCGTCCACCGGCAGGCCCTCGCCCCACAATACCACCGGACTTCCGACGCGCGCCTCGGGCACGTCGTCCAGATCGACCGTGATCATGTCCATCGATACGCGGCCCGCCATGCGAACCTTGCGTCCGCATACGAGCACGGGTGTTCCGTTGGGGGCGATACGGGGATAGCCATCGGCATAGCCGCAAGCGACGACGCCCACGCGATGTGCCCGCGATGCGGTGTACGAGGCGCCATAGCCCACGCTCTCGTTCGCCTGCAGGTTCTGGATGCCGATCACCTGCGAGCGCAAGGTCATCACCGGCTTCAATCCGAGCGCCTGCGCAGGTTCGCGGGCGGACGGCGTCGCGCCGTAGAGCATGATGCCGGGACGCACGATGTCACCGCCGACTTCCGCGTAGCGGATAACCCCGGCGGAGTTCGCAATGGAGCGCGGGTATGGAAGACCCTTGCACGCGGCCTCGAACGCCTCGAGCGGCGACTTGAGACCGTCGTCGTCCTCCGCACGCGCGAGGTGCGTCATCAGGCGCAAAGCGGCGACACTCGGCGATTGCGAGAGGCGCATGCAGACGTCGGCGACTTCGGACCCGCGAAAGCCCAGGCGATTCATGCCGGTGTTGATCTTGACGAAGACCTCGAGCGGACGGGCAAGCGCCGCCCGCTCCAGCATTGCGACCTGGTCGTGATGATGAATGGCGACGGCCAATCGGCGCTGCGCGATCTCCGGCAGCTCGCGCTCCTCGAAAAAGCCTTCGATCAACAGTATCCGCCGCATGTAGTGCCGCTCGCGGAGCTGGATCGCGGCGTTGAGCTCGAGCAACGCGAGACCGTCGGCCTGCTCGAGCGCAGGAAGAACACGCTGAAGCCCATGCCCATACGCATCGGCCTTCACGACCGCCAGCAGCTGCGTGTTCGGCGCTAGGTCGCGGGCGCGCGCCAGGTTGGCGGAAAGGGCGGCGAGATTGATCTGCGCTACGAGGGGACGGGCCATGCGCAACGTGAAAGCAAGCGAAAACACGACGTGTCGATGTGCGCTACAGCCGGCGTCGACGCTCGCCGCAGGCGGGCGCTCGGTTGGGACCGTCCCGCAATCATGGTATAAAGCGCGGGCCGCGCGACACACGGAACATTATAACAACCCGTCGCCGAAACGGCCTCTCGTTCCGTTCCCTGGAGGAAGGAGCCGGCGACGCGCCGTTGCTCACTTATGAAGCCCGGTTTCTACACGATCATGGCGGCGCAGTTCTTCTCGTCGCTCGCCGATAATGCGCTCCTGATCGCCGCGATCGCGCTTCTCCGCGATCTGCACGAGCCGGCCTGGATGACGCCTGCGCTGAAGCAGAGCTTCGTCGTGTCGTACGTCGTGCTGGCTCCGCTGGTCGGCGCGTTCGCCGATTCGATGGCCAAGGGTCGCGTGATGCTGTTCACCAACGCGATCAAGATTGTCGGCTGCACGCTGATGCTCTTCGAGATCCATCCGCTGGCCGCCTATGCGGTTGTCGGACTCGGCGCGGCTGCATATTCGCCGGCCAAGTACGGCATCCTGACCGAGCTCCTCCCTCCGCATCAGCTCGTCGTCGCCAACGGATGGATCGAAGGCACGACCGTCGGGTCGATCATCCTGGGCGTTCTCCTCGGCGGTGCGCTGATCAGTCCCAAGATGACCTTGATGCTGCTGTCGTTCGACATGCCGCTGATCGACACCCCGATCGACACCGGCCCGGAGGCCGCCATCGCGGTGATCATGACGTTCTACTTCGTCGCGGCATTCTTCAACTGGTTCATTCCCGACACGGGCGTCGACCATCGCGTGCCGAGCAAGAACCCGTTCTATCTCATCCGCGAGTTCTCGCACTGCGTCGCGCTCCTGTGGAAGGACCGCCTCGGGCAGATATCGCTCGCGACGACCACGCTGTTCTGGGGCGCGGGCGCGACGCTGCAGTTCATCGTCATCGACTGGGCGTCGCGCGCCCTCGGCCTCAATTTGTCGCAGGCGTCGATGCTGCAGGGCGTGGTCGCCGTCGGGATCGCCATTGGCGCGGTCCTCGCCGCGAAGTTCGTCACGCTTCGCGGCGCGGTGAAGGTGCTGCCGATCGGGGCCACGATGGGCGCCGTCGTGATGGTGATGATCTTCGTCCATCACTTGCCGCTCGCGATGGTCCTGATGATCGCCATCGGCGCATGCGCGGGCTTCTTCGTCGTGCCCATGAACGCGATGCTGCAGCACCGCGGCCACGTCCTGATGGGTGCGGGACATTCGATCGCGGTGCAGAATTTCAACGAGAACATCGGCATTCTCGTGATGGTCGGGCTCTACGCGCTGATGGTGCGCTCGGGTGTGTCGGTCAATGCGGCGATCGTGATCTTCGGCATGTTCGTGTCGAGCGCCATGCTGCTCGTCATGTGGCGGCATCGCCATAACCAGGCGCGCGGCGACGTCTATCACATCGCCGGCGCGGACAAGCCACCCGGGCTGCGCTGAACTCCCGGCTCCGGCCGGCCCGGCGTCAGAGGATGACGGGCTTGTCCGGAATCTCGTTCGTGCCCGCGCCGGTGCGCGGAAAATGCGCGGCGAGCGATGCCGCGATCTCCTGCACGCCGCGCACGACGCCTTCGGCGAACTTGCCGTTGTGGAATTCGGCTTCCATCCGCTGGCAGATTGCCTGCCAGCGTTCGTCACCGACGGCGCGATGGATGCCGCGGTCGGCGATGATCTCGACGTCGCGATCCGCGAGGAGGAGATAGACGAGCACGCCGCAGTTTTCCTCGGTGTCCCATACGCGCAGCAGTCCGAACACTTCGAGCGCGCGCTCCCGCGGCGACAGCTTTCGCATCACCCGCAAGGCGGGCAGCGAGGCCTCGATCGCCACGCAGACTTGTCCGCGATGCGTTTTCTCGCCCGCGCCGATCGCGGCCTCGATCGCGGTGATCGCCGGCGGCGGAAACGCGCGCCGCACGCTCATGTGATCGGTGGCGGCGTGCCGCCAGAAGCGATGGGGCCTGCGCCACGGCATCACCATCCCCCCGAGGCGCCGCCGCCGCCGAAGCTGCCGCCGCCGCCGCTGAATCCGCCACCGCCGCCACCACCGCCGCCGAATCCTCCGCCGCCATAGCCGCCGCCACCGAGACCGCCGCCCCCGATCGGAATCCACGCGCCACCGCGGCGCCCGATGCCGCCCGCACCACCGAAGAGGAGCATCACCACGAAGCCGATGATCCCTGCGACGATCCCGATAAGGAGCGAGCCGCCGATCACCCAGGCTGCGGTGCCCACGATGCCGGCGCCGACGGTCGAGCCCAGCAGCTTGCCGAAGATGCGCGCCAGGATGCCGCCGATGACGGGGACCACGACGAGGAGGACGATCAGCATCGTGCCGAAATCGAAGCCGCCCGGGGCCTGACGCTGCGTCTGCGCGGGCTTGGCCGCGAGCGGCTCGCCCTTGCCGACGACGCCGATGACACGCTCGATGCCCGCATTGATCCCGGCAGCGAACTGATTCTGGCGAAAGAACGGCGCGACGTTCTCGGCGATGATGCGCCGCGCCGTGACGTCGGTCAGCACGCCTTCCAGACCGTAGCCCACCTCGAATCGGAGCTTCCGATCGTCTTTGGCGATCAGGAACAGCACACCGTTATCCTGGCCCTTGCGGCCGATCTTCCACGCCTCGGCCACGCGAATCGAGTACGTCTCGATCGGTTCGGGTTTGGTCGACGGCACGATCAGGACCACCATCTGATTGCCGGTATCGCGCTCCCATTGAGCGAGCTTGTCCTCGTCGGCGCGCTTCTCGGCCGCCGAGAGCGTGTTGGTGAGATCGGTGACACGCGCGGTGAGCGGGGGAATGGGCGCGAGGCCATCGGAACCCGTTTCCCACTGCGCGAGCGCCGCCGATGCGGCGAACGCCAGCACCACCGCGAACAGCGCGGCGCACGTCCGGAGCGGAGAGCCCTTCATGCGCATCGAGCGGAGAATGAACCGGGTTACGGCACGCGCGTGAACGGGCCGCGCGCGACGCC
>Ga0070665_100004531_pt1 | contig 14558 bp, 11 predicted proteins | sample KBSS13metaG_FD_65862 | JGI IMG/M metagenome (GOLD analysis project Ga0070665, IMG submission 65862) | Switchgrass rhizosphere microbial communities from Kellogg Biological Station, Michigan, USA - KBS S1-3 metaG | ecosystem: Host-associated > Plants > Roots > Rhizosphere > Soil ... | reverse complement strand
TGCTGCTGCGGGTGAACCCCGACATCGCGCGCGCCCTCAAGGAAGAGGAGAGCGGCGTGTTGAAGGATTTACGCCAGTCGATCGGCAAGGACGTCACCGTGAAGGCCGACGTCCAGTTGCATCACGAGCAGTTCGACGTCATGGCGGTGTGAATTCCAAATTCCAAATTCCAAATTCCAAATTCTAAATTCCTCGTCCCCGTCCCCGAGCCGGCGGGTTCTTCAGCAGCTTGTACTGACCGATCGCCGTGTTGACCTTGAACTCGATCCCCATCTTGCCGATCTCCGCGGTGCCCTTGGTGGGATCGCCGGACACGCCGGAATCCTGGGGGCCGCCCCACGGCTTGATCTGATCCTTCCGAACACCTGACGGCCTGACGAACAGCATCTGCGACGTGTCGGAGATACCGGCATGGCTGCCGACCGTGGTTTCGTCGTACCCGTAGGCCGCCTCGAGCCACGCGCGGTAGTGCTCACGCCCTTCTTCGTAGTAACCGGTCAGCGCGAACACTTTCGTGCCCGCATCCTTCCATTCCTCGTTCAGCTTGTTGGCGACGGCCGTCATCCCAGCCTGGTTCGGACCGCTGTCGCCGATGAACAGGATGTCGGTGAACCCGTGGGTCTTGAGGCTGCGCGCCGCGGCGTCGAGGATCTGATCGTACGCGGGGGAGGGCACCGAGATTGCCCCGGCGTTCTGCCGGTCGGGATCGCCTTCGGGGACGTACTGCAGCACCGGCGCAACCAGCGCGTTCTTGAGCCGCCGCGCCATCAGGTTGGCGGCGTAGGCGACGATGTAGTTGTGCTTGCCGATCACCATGTGGTACCCGTTCTTCTCGGTACCGCCGGTGGGCACGATCACCGTGGTCTTGCCGGCCTTCATCGCGTCGCGCGTTTCTTCCCACGTCAGCTCGTCGATGAAGACGGTGTCGGGGGCCGCGGTCGGCGTCTTGCTCGCCGGCGCGGTCAGCATCGTGGCTTGGACCGTCCGACGTTCGGCGTTCGCCGCGCTCTGCGCGGCGCCGCGGCCACCACGGCCGCCACGGCCGGCGGTGGCTTCGCCCGGCGCTTCCGACTGCTGCCGCGTGCTGGTGCCGGCCACCAACGCTTTGATCTGGGCGAGCGCGTTGTCGATCTTGATCTGCAGCAGCGCCTTGCCGATCTCCGGCGTCGCCTTCGCCTGGTTGTTGCCGCTGACGCCGTTGTTCTCGTAGTCGTTGCCGGTCAGCCGGTCGCGGCGAATGTGCTTCGGGTTCACGAACAGCAGCTCGGAGGTGTCGAGGATGTTCGCGTGGTTGCCGATCTGGTCCGCCGGAATCCCGACCTTCTCGGTGACGTAGCGGTTCTGATCGGCGTGCCCCTTGGTGTAGTAGTCGTCGATCCAGAACGCGCGGGCGGCGCCCTCGGCCTTCCACAGCTCGGTCAGCTTCGTGGCCGCGTCGCGCATCCCGTTGCGGTTGCCGCCCGACTCGCCGATGAACAGGATGGTCTTGAATCCGCCGGCCTTCAGGCTGCGCCCCGCCTGGACGAGCAGCTCGGTGAAGCGATCGTCAGGCAGCGTGATCGTGCCCGGCTTGGCCATGTGTCCGCCCGGGTTCTCCCAGCTGCCCTCGGGCACGTAGGTCACCACCGGCGCGACCAGCGTCTTTCCGAGCGCGCGCGCGATCTTGTCGCCCGTGTACTCCATGACGAACTTGTGCTCGCCGTCCACCATGTGCGGACCCTTCTGCTCGGTCCCGGCGGTGCCGACGATGATCGTCGTGGTGCCCGCCTTGATCAAATCGCGCACTTCGGCCCAGGTCAGCTCTTCGAGCAACACGGTATCGGGCGCCTTGCCAGCGGGAGCTGTCGCCGGCGCGGATGCGGGCCGTTGCGCCGAAAGGATCGGAACGAGGGGAACCAAGAGCAGAAGGGTGAGAGAGCCGAGGCGCGCCAGCTTCTTCATGGCGCGGATTATAAGGGAAGCAGAAAGGGCTGGGAGCTAGGAGCTAGGAGCTAGGAGCTAGGAGCTAGGAGCTAGGAGCTGGGGACTGGGGAATGGATTGTCCAATCCCTAATCCCCAGCCCCTAATCCCTGCTAAGCGGGAAAGTGCACGAGATAGTGGTTGCCACCCTTGTTGATCCACAGGCGGACGTAGTCGCCGCCCTTGAGCGTCTCGACCTTCGACGAGTTCGCGTGCGGTGGCGTGTCCTTCTGAACCTGGCTGATCTCCGACTGCGGGATGATGGTGACGACCTCGCGCCCGGCGACCTTGCCGCCCTTCACGAACTCGACCCATCGCTCGAGCGCGGCCGTCTGGCCCTTGGCGTCTGGGCTGGCGTTCTGCGGCGTCAGGCGCACCTGATAGGTGCCGGCCGCCAAGGCCTTTCCATCGGCCTTGACGTTCTTCGGCAGGTGAATCGACCCGAGCGCCATCTCGCCGGCGGGCGCCGTGACCGCCGGACCGGTGGGCGGCTGCGTTTTAGGCGCCGTATGGCCCTGGCCCGTCGTCTTGTCTTTCGTTTGGGCGAAGCCGGTGACGGTGAACGCACCGACAAGAGCTCCTACGAGAACCATTCGCTTCATGCTGGCCTCCAAATAAAACGCGCAAACCTCGGCGTTAATTATACCGAGGATGAGCAAGCAAAGTGCCACTCATCCACGGCTGGGCTAGCTGGCTAGCGCTTGGCGATGATGATGTCTCCGCTGAAGGTCCGCACGACCAGAGTGGCGCTGCCGTCGCCGAAGGTCGCGCGCATCGAATGGCTGTTGACCGAGTCGCGTCCGCCCCGCCGGCTCTCATTCCGTCCCGTGTCACCGCCGATCGTCAGCGGCAGCTCCGAACGAATCGATCCGCTGAAGCTGTTGCCGTTCAGCTCGAAGCCCCCGGGGTTGGCCAGCACGAGCCGCACGGTTCCCGAGTGCGTGTTGATCTCGTAGCGGCCGCCCTTCGAGATTCCTCCGGCATATTCGACGTTGCCGCTCACCGATTTGACGCCCAGGCGCTCGCACGACACGTCGCTGACGCTGATGTCGCCGCTCACCGATCCGAGGTCGAGGCCGCGAGCCTTCAGCCCCTTGGCTCGCACATTGCCGCTGACGCTGGCTGCCGAAAGGTCACCGTCGGCCGTGACTCCGGTCAGCGAGACGTCGCCCGAGACCGTCTTCGCCGCCTCGAGCCGGGGGGCGTCGACGACGGTGACATCCCCGCTGACCGCCTCCGCGCGCAGCGACCCATGAACGCCCGACACCTTGACCGACCCCGACACGGAGTGCAGGTCGACGGAAACCGACGCCGGCACCGTCACCGTGTAGTCAACTGATACGTGGTCGGACCGCCCGTTCCGGTCGCGCCGGTTCTGTTCGTGCTCCGTGCGCACGTCGACCCGGCCGGCGCGGTCGTCCACCATGATCTGCACGTTGGCCAACTCGCTCTTGTCGCCCCGCGTCCGTTTGACGGCTTCGATCGACACCTCGTCGCCCGATCCGGCGCTGACGACGATCTCGCCCGAGATGTTGTTCAGGCTGAACCGGCCGTCGCGGCCGATCTTCACCTTGCGCGAGAAGCGCTCGGTCTGCTCCGGGCCGTTGTTGCGCCCCTGGTAGGCGCCCGGCTTGACCGCGCCCATCACCTCGCGCACCACCTCGCGGGTCACGTCGCGCACCACGATCCGGCGCCCCTCGTCCTGGGCCCGAACCGGCGCCGCCACGAGGGCGAGCGCGGCAATCACGAACGGCGTTGAGAGTCGCATCTTAGGTGCCCTTCTGTTTGAGACCGGACGCGATGCGCGCCGCGCCCGCCTCGTTGCCCTTGCGCATTTCGTTGATCAGCGCCACGGTGTCCTGCAGCAGGCCGATCTTGGTCTTGAATCCCTCGATCAGGCTCTGCTGCGCCGGCTCGCTCGCCGGCTGCGCGCGCACCGCCGCGCGGCTCTCGCTGATCGCCTGATCGATGACCGCGAGGTTCTTCTGCAGCGTCGCTGCAGTCCGAGGATCGAGCTCGCTCTGCTCGCTGTTGGCAATCACCTCGAGACCCTTGATCGCCTTCTCGTAGTGCGTCTCTGCCTGCCGGAGCTCGGTCTCGACCGATTGCGCCGCGTCGTTCGCGGTGATCGGCGCCCCGGCGCCCGGCGTGGCGGTCGGCGGCGCGTCGACGTGACGCGCCGGCGCGTACCGCAGGCCGACCATCGTGGCGAAGATGAGCGCGGCGGCCGCGGCAAGCCACGTCGCGTAGCTCCGGTAGTGTCCGGCCTTGGCCGCACCACTGGCGACGTCGTGCGGCCCAAGCCCTCGATCCGCGCGCTGCTCCTCCATCCGGATCGCGCGCTCGAGGCGCGGCCATGCCCTGACCGGCGGCTCGCGCAGCTCGAGCTCGCCGGCCACGCGGAGGAGATCGCGCAGATCCTCGACCAGCCGCCGGCACTCCGCACAAGCGGCCAGGTGCTGGTCGACGCCCGATCGTTCGGCGGCGCCGAGCGATCCGTCCACGTAGTCGTTGAGGGTCGTCTCGTTGGGATGCATAACTCAGATCCGGCTACGGCCGGACATTACCGTTTACCAAGAAACCCGCGCAGCTTCAGCCGCGCCTTGAACACCTGAGACTTCGAGGTCCCTTCCGCGATGCCGAGCAGGTTCGCGACTTCCTTGTGATCGAACCCCTCGACGTCGTGCAGCACGAACGCCTCGCGGCACCCTTCCGGCAGGCGCTCGACGGCGCGCTCGAGGTCGAGCCGCGCGATCGGCGTCTCGCGCCGCGCCGTCGGTTCGAACGAGGCTTCGGCGTCCAGCGTTTCGGTCAGCTTGTTCATCTTCGCCTGCCGGCTGCGCACGAAATCGAGGCAGTGGTTGAGCGCCAGACGATAGAGCCAGGTACCCAGCGCCGAGTCCCCTTTGAAGCTGCCCAGCTTCCGGTAGGCCTGGAGGAAGATTTCCTGAAGGAGATCCTCGCCGTCCTCCGCCGAACCGGCCATCCGGCTGGCCAGGGTGTAGATCTTCGCGCTGTACTGGCGATACAGCGTCTCGAACGCGTCGACGTCTCCCGCCTGGATTCTGGCAACAAGATCCACCGTCATGTCCTTAGACGGGAAGGGGATGGGGGGACGTTGCTTTGGGGCGGCCACGTAAGCAGATACGAACAAAAGCGGGTTCAGGGTTCAGGCGGTTCCGCGTTCAGGGTTCAGCGGCGGCGCTTGGGCTGCCAGCGGACCCGGTCGAGATCACGGATCCGCGATCCGGAGACGACGATGCCCTCCGCGACGAGCAGCGAACGCTTCAGCACTTCGCTGCCGCCGTAGCCGCCCAGCCGGCCGCCGGCGGCGATAACGCGGTGGCAGGGCACGTCGGGCCGGCCGCAGCCGCGCATGATGTTGCCGACGGCACGCGCCGCGCGCGGGCGTCCCGCGAGCGAGGCAACCTCACCGTATGACGCGACCCGCCCCGGCGGAATGCGCCGGACCACCGACAGCACCCGGTGAGAGAAGGGATCGGCAGCGCGCTTGGTACTGGTGGCTGGTTTTCGCGTGCTTCGAGATCGCATGTCTACTGCATGCAGGCCAGCGGGTGGCCTTCCGCTTTCATCGCCAGGCCCGACAGCGCTGCCAAGGTCGGCGTCACGTCGGCGGGCGTGGCCGCGTCCTGATAACGTCCCGGCTTGACGCCGCGTCCGTAGAACAGCACCGGAACCCGCTGATCGTCGGCGTTGGCCGACCCGTGCGTGGTGCCGATCGACGAGATCATCCAGCCTGGCTTGGTCGCGAAGACCAGATCGCCGCTGCGGCCGGGAAAGTAGCTGAGCGCCGCGGCGCGCAGCAGTGGATCCTTCGAGTTGGCGGCACCGCGAATCTCTTCACTGCGAAACACCCGCTCGATCCCCGGCTGCGCCGCGATCGCCGCGACGACCGCGGTGGTCAGCTGGCGCGACTTGAGGATCTTGTCGTAGATGCCCGGTGCGAAGTAGATGTCGTTGGTGTTGAGCACGATCAAGTGGCGTCCCTCGCCGAGCGCCGGCTTCAACACCCGCTCGACCGCGTCGACGAGCGCGCCGCCGGTGATGCGGCCGGCGTCCTTCCCTTCGGCGACGAGCTGTTCCGGAATCGGCGTCACGCCGTGGTCGGCGCTGAGGCCGGCGACCCACTGATCCTTGCCGACGATCGCGTCGAGCTGATCGAAGAGGAGGCCGATGGTCTTGTCCAGGTGGGCGTAGATGTCCTGCACCTCGTGGCTGCGCGGACCAAACGCGTGCCCGACGAGATCGGGGCTCGAGAAGCTGACCGCGAGCACGTCGGTGCCGTCGTGTTTGCCCAGCTGCAGCGACTGCACGAGCGCCGCGGCAAATCGCCCGAGGTAGGCGTCGGCAAACGGGCTGCGCTCCCACTGCGCGAAATAGCTGCTGTCCGTCTGGTCGGCCGTGCCTTTGAGCACGTGCGGGAAGCTGCGCGTCCACCCCAGCGGCGGCGCTTCGCCCACGCCGTCGTCGGGACCGGAGTAAGACGAAGCGGGCAGGCTGCGGTCCCAGGTCTTGCCGAAGTCGGCGACCAGCGGGTTCGCGTCGACGAACGCCTTCACCGCCGGCACCCCGGTCTCGGAGTATCCGGCCGAAGTCTCCCAGCCATCGAGCGTTTCGGTCAGCCAGGTGACCGCGTCGCCGCCGTGTCCGCCGAGCATGATGGCGCTGCGCGCCTTGAGCGACAGCGAGACGACGTGTGCCTTTCGCTGCGACCGCATCTGGTCCGTGAAGGACGGCACCTGGAGGCGGTACGCGCTGTCGCCGCCGGTGACCGGCACGCCGTAGCCGATGTCTTTCGAGTTCGAATTCGGATCCTCCGTGCATGTCATCTGCTTGCGCGCTTCGCGATCCCACCAGGCGTTCTGGAACACGCCGTGCGTGTGCGGGAACGATCCGGTGGAAATCGTGGCGTGCCCGGCGCAGGTCACCGTCGTCAGGTAGGGATACGCCGCCCGCTGATACCAGGCGCCCTGCGTCACCATCCGCTTGAGGCCGCCGGTCCACTCGCCGTTGAAGCGGTCGACGTAATCGGCCCGCATCTGATCCACGACGATCACGACGGCGAGCTTGGGCGGCGGTTGCGGCGCGGCTTGCGATCGTGGCGCGAGCAGGACCGCGAGGGCGGCGACGGCACAGCAGGTGCTCTTCACTCTGTAAATGTTACATCAGGAGGAGCGGGTCGAACTGGTAGTCGGCCGGGTCGAGAGGCGCGGTCACCGAGGCGGGGCGCTGCGGATCCTCGCTCGCTTCCCACAGGTTGATCTCGTACGGCAGATCGATCCGCTTGCCCTCGCGATCGATCAGCACGCGGACGTGCGGGCGGTAGGGATCGGGCGCGTAGACGTTCATCACGACGGCGACCTCGCCCGTATTCAACCGCACCAGGTTGCCGGCCGGATAGATGCCGATCAACTGCACGAAGCGACGCACCAGGTGCTGATCGAACTGGGTGCCGTCGTTGCGCTTCAGCACCGCGAGGATGCGATCGGTGGGGAACGCCTTCTGGTAGTGGCGCTGCGATCGCATCGCGTCGTAGACGTCCGCGATGCTGCACAGCATGGTGCCGATGTTGAGCGACGAGCGGGTGACGCCCGCGGGGTAGCCCGAGGCATCGACCCGGAGGTGGTGCTCGAAGGCGACGACGGGTGCGAGCGCGGGCACGTCCGGCGTCATCCGCAGGATCTCCGCGCCGTCGACCACGTGACGCTTCATGATGACGAACTCCTCGTCGGTCAGCTTGTCCGGCTTGTTGAGGATGTCGAGCGGGGTGCGCACCTTCCCGATGTCGTGCATCAGCGCCGCGAGGCCGAATTCGCGCAGCAGCGAGCCGTCGATGCCCAGCCCGCGCGCCTGGCCCATGGTCAGGATCGAGACGTTCACCATGTGCGTGAACGTGTAGTTGTCGTAGTTCTTCAGGGTCGTCAGCGCGAGCAGCGCGGTGCGGTTCTGGGCGACCGCCTGGGCGAGGCCGTCGATCATCGACCGCGCGGCGGTGGCGTCGGGGTGGCCCTCGGTCTGGGCGCTGTCCCACACATCGCCGGCCACCGAGACGGCATCGCTGTAGAGCCGCTTGATCGTCGCCATGTCGGTGAGGCTGCCCTCGACCCGCTGATCCACCGTGACCCGCCCGACGCGGATGTGCGCCAGCGCGGGGAACGTCTCCGCGGCGTCGCCGTGGCGCGCGTCGATGGTGGTAATCGCGGCCAGGAACTGGGTAATTTCCTCGAGGGTGACGCCGCGGTCGATGGTGATCCGCTCGACGCCGGCCTGCTGCAGCCGGCGGACGAAGGGGCCGAGCATGTCCGCCCTGGCCATCGGCATGTCGTCGACGATCACTTCCTCGCCGACCAGGCCGATCGTGACCGTCGGCTGGAGGCCGTGCATCATCTGCAGCGCAGCCGACAGCGACTCGAGGTTGCGGCCGATGATCGGGTGGCCCGGCGAGTAGAGCTGGGCCGAGCGCAGCGAGGCGGCGACCCGCCGCAACAGCTCGTCCGCGAGTTGAAATCGGGGAGCGCTCATGCGTCGCCTTCTCCGGTAACGCGCGCCGGACGCCGCGCGCGGACCAGTGCGAGCTGCGCGCGGGCGGCCGACCGCACGCCTCGCGAGCCGCGCGACACCGCTTCGTCGAGCACGCCCAGCGCGTCGGGCGTGCCGATGCGCGCCAGCGCCGCCGCCGCGGCGGCGCGCAGCGCGCGGGTGCGCCGCGGCGCCCACCACTCGCCCTTGTAGAGCACGTCGCGCAGCGGCGCGATGCCCCCCGGGTCGCGCAGCGCGCCGAGCGACTCGATCGCCCGCAGGTAGACCGGCGCGAGGGCGCCGCGATGATCGATGTGGCCGAGGATGTAGGCGAACAGCGGCGTCGCCCGCTCGTCGCGCACCAGACCGATCGACTGCATGATCGCGTCGCGCGACCGGGTCGTGCCGCCGCCGAGCGCCTGCTCGAGAATCCGGTAGGCGGCGTCGGTGCCGATGTTGAGAATCGCCCGCACCGCTTCGCGTTGCACCTGCGGTTCGTTGTCGTCGAGCAACTCGGTCAGGTCCGGCAGCGACTCGCTGCCGCCGAACTGCCGCATCAGGTGGATCGCCGTCCGGCGCACCGCCGGGTTCTGCGAGTTCTTCAGGCGTTCGATGGTCCGTCGGCCGACCGAGCCGAACGCCAGCAGGACCGAGGTGAGGCGCTCGCGCGTGCGCGGCCGCTCCTCCACCGACAGCGCCTCGGCAAGCGGCCGCACCAGCACCTCGCCGAGCGACACGCACATCGCCTTGACCCGCTCGAACTGGGCTTCGTCGATCGTCGCCAGGTGGGTGGTCACGTGCCGCATCATCGACCCGGCAATCAGCACGTCGATCGCGGTCAGCGCAATCTGCCGGCGCGTCGTCGAGCCGGTGCCCCCGCCTTCGCCGACGAGCACGGCGATCAGCTCCGCGGCGGCGTCGAAGTCGCCGACCAGCAGCAGATCCTCGATCAGGCCGATCAGCGGCTTCATCAGCTCGCGCCACCGCTCCTCGTCCTGTTCGATGCGCAGCAGATCGATCATCAGCGCGAGGTCGAGGGCACGCAGGGCGGTGGTCGCAATCGTGCTGAGCCAGGCGCCGATGCGCTCCGGCGGATCGTCGCTGACGTCCTCCACTTCGAGCGCCTTGGTCCGCGCCCCCGACAGCTCCTTGCCGTAGGCGTCCGACACGAACGGTTCGTCGGAGTACGACGTCAGCAGTTTTTCCGCGACGTTGTTCCAGACCTCCTCGAACCCTTCGGTGCTTCCCAGCGGCGACGCCGCGACATCGTCTTTCGCCATCGCCAGGACCCGCGACTGTTCGCCCTCGTCCCGGACCAGGGTCTGGAACGCCTGCGCGAGCCGATCGGTCGACGTGTCGCCCGAGATCACGTGCCGGGAGACGAAGCGCGAAATCGTCACGTCCGACATGCGGCTGACGACCGCCTGCATCAGCGGCGGCCCGTCGTCATCGCCCTGATGGCCAATCAGGCCCAGCAGCATCTCCGGCGAGCAGCGCCCGACTGCCGTCGCCATGTTCTTCAGCACCGGCTCGACCTGCTCGGGGTCCTTCTTGGAGACCGCGTCGACGATGCCGCGGAGCATGCGCAGCATGGCCGCGGTCTTGAGGCCGATGCCGCCGTCCGCGCGACTCTCGAGCGACGCCATCAGGTTGGCCAGCTGGTCGCTGTCGGCGGCGATGTTGAGCAGCTCGCGAATCCCCGCCTCGTCGAGATCGAACGAGCTGCCCTGCAGGCAGCTGGAGATCACGCTCTTCCACACCGCCGGATCGCCGCCCGCACGCTCGCGCAGCACCTCGGCGTAGTCGATCTCCCGCAGATCCACGTGGCGGCCGGCCATCGTCGTCCACACCCGGGCGATGCCGCCGTCGGAGCGCACCGACTCGGGCGACCGGCCGAGCAGCAGCAGGAAGGTGCGCCAGGCCTCGACGTCGCCGCCCGGATGGATGGTGATTTCGCCGATGAGATGGCTGTGGAGCAGCGTTGCGAGCTCGGTGAGCGCGGTATCGGGACGCGCCGGCGGCCGGTCGTCGAGCAGCAGGCCGTCGGGAAGGACCCGGATCTTCAGAGAGGCGGTGAGCGCCGGCGGCCCGGTGATGCTGGCGATCCGGCCGAGCGTGGCGGCGATGGCGGGATGCCCGGTCGGATAGAGGAGGACGGCGCGGGCCGCGGCCTTGCACGCCCGCGCGAAGTCGGTCAGCTGCGCCGTCTCTCTGGCGTCGAGCGGAGCGGAGGCGTCGGTCAGCTCGGCCATCAGAGATACTTCAGCGGATCGATGTCGGTCGAATCCGGATCGATCGCCTCGACCACCGCGTAGTGATGCTCGCCCTTGGAGTCGCGCTCCCAGGTATTGGCGAGGAGCGGCTCTTCGAGCGTTTCGCCCGAGCCATTGACGATGATTTTCACCTGCGGCCGGAACGGATCGGTCGGGTGCTCGGCGGTCACCACCGCGATCTCGCCCTTGCCGAGCCGGACCAGGTTGCCCACCGGAAACAGCCCCATCAGGTTGACGAAACGCTTCAGCAGCGCCTGGTTGAACTGGGGATTGCCCTGCTCGCCCATGATGCTGCGGATCCGAACGGTCGCCATGCCTTCGCGGTACGGCCGGTTGCTGCGAAGGGCGTCGAACACGTCGGCAATCGACACGATCATGGTGCAGAGATTCAGCTTGCGGCTGCCGATTTTCTCGGGGTAACCGCTGAGATCCTGTTTCAGATGGTGCTCGAACGCGACGATCGGCGCCAGCGCCGGCATCTCGGGCGTGCGGCGCAGGATATGGGCCCCGTCGATGACATGGCGCTTCATGATGTCAAATTCGTCGTTGGTCAGCTTGCCCGGCTTGTTCAGCACCTCGAGCGGCGTGTTGACCTTGCCGATGTCGTGCATCAGCGCGGCGAACCCGAACTCCCGCAGGAGCGGGCCATCGATGTTCAGCGAGCGTGCCTGTGCCATCGCGAGCGCCGACACGTTCACCATGTGGGTGAACGTGTAGTTGTCGTACTTCTTCAGCGCGGTCAGCGCCATCAGCGACGTCCGGTCCTGCGTCACCAGGCGCGCCAGGCCGTCGATGATTTTCCGCGCCGCGCCCGGATCCGGCTGGTCGCCGGACTTCGCGGCGTTCCAGAGCGTTTCGGCGGTCTCGACCGCCGTGCTGTAGACCCGCTGCGCCGCCGCAATCCCCGCCTGATCGTCGCTCACATCGTCCACCACGATGCGGCCCAGGGTGACGTTGCGGACTCCTCGGGCCGTCAACCGGTCCGGCAGCGGAATCGGCGACGTGCGGTCGGTGAAGGCGGCGACCAGGTGCCCGACCTCCGCCCGCGACAGGCCGCGGGTCAGGGTGATCTTCTCGATCCCGCGCTCGCGCAGATCCCGGGCGAAGCCGATGAGCGAGGCGGTCCCCCGCGGCAGGCGCGTCCCGTCGACCACGACCTCGTCGCCGATGAAACCGATCACCATCGAGGGCGTGGTCTGCAGCCGGTCGACCGCGGCCGCGGTCAGCGCGTCGATGCCGCGCTGGACGAGCGGGTGAGCCGGCGAGTACAGCTCGGTCCCTCGCAGCGCCGCCGCGAGCCGCCGGATCAGTTCTTCGGCCTTGGTCGATTCCATCAGAGCTTCGCCCTGGCGATCTTCTTGAGATAGCGGTCGCCATGCTCGGCGGCGTCCTTGAGCGCCGCCATCGCCTTGTCGGTCTTCACTCGGGCCAGCGCCTCCACACTGCGATCCTTGAGCGCGCGCAGCTTCCGGCCTCCGAGGAACCGCTTGCGCTGCGCCAGGGTCGCGAGGATGGCCACCGAGCCATCCGTGCCGACCGTGCCCAGCGCCTCGATCGTCTCGAGCACGACCTCGTGATCCTGGCCGAGCGGCTGGCTCTCCTCGAGGATGCGGACGAGCATCGGCACGACGCGCGGATCGCGCTCGGCGACCAGCGCCTCGATCACCGCGCGCCGCACCTCGCCGGTCGCCGCGCGCAGCACCGTGTGGATCGCGCGCGCCGCCGCCGGATCCTGAATCACGCCGAGCGCGGCGACCGCTTCGCGCGCCACGCGCGGATCGTTCTGGCGGAGCAGCGGCTGCAGCAGCGGCACCGCGTCGGCCTTGCCGATCCGGCCGAGCAGGCGCGCGCCGCGGCGCTGGACGAACCACCGCTTGTCGGTGACGAGCGAGGCGAGGCGCAGCACCGCCTTGTCGCCGAAGCCGACGATCACCCCTTCGGCGCGCTCGGTGGTGAGGTCGTCGTTCTCGACCGCGACCACCGACTTGAGCGCCTCGACGCTGGACGCGCCGACCGTGTCGATCACGGCCTTCATCGCGTTCCAGTTGTCCTCGTCCACGTCGCCGATGAGGGCCACCGACTCGCGCATCGCGAGCGACTCGCCGAGTTGATCGAGCGCGTACCTGGAGGCTTCCCGCCCGATGCTCTGCGGCGTCGAGGCGCGTGTCCGCAGGGTGCGCGTCACCATCACCGCGTCGTCGTAGGCGCCGGACATCAGCAGGTCTTCGGCCAGGGCGGACAGGTCGGGCGCCATCCCGGCCGCGCGATCCGGATCCTGTTCCAGGGTGAAGAGGTCGATCAACAGCCTCACCGACAGCACCCGCACGCTGGACTGGCCGAGGCTCTCGAGCCACTCGGGCAGCTCGGGCGGGAGTTCACCCGACGCGAGCCGTTCCGCCCGGCCGCCGACGCCGTCGAGTGAGTTGCGATAGGTCTCGGAGACGAACGGCGCGTCGTTGTAGGAGACCAGCAGCTCCTCGGTGGACGCCCACAGCACCTGAAACTGTCCCGACTTGCCGTAGTCGGTCTCGCTCAGCAGGCTCCTGGTGAGTGTGAGGACCCGCCGCTTACGGTCCTCGTCGGGCGCGATCGTGTTGAAGATGGTGGCGAGACGATCCGAGGCGTGGCCGTCGAGCGCGAGCGCCGTCGCCAGCAGCTGGGCGACCTTGACGTCGTCGAACGCCGCCGCCATTCCGGCGACCACGGGCACGGTGGTCGGATCGTCCGGGCTCCGCATCACCTGCATGATCACGTGCGGGTCGAGCTGGGTCGCGGCGGTGGCCATGTGGCTCATGACCTCCGGCAGGCGATCGGGCGACATCACCGAGACGATGCTGGTCATGTGCCGGAAGGCGGCGAGGACCGCGGCGGCCTGCGAGGTGATCATCGGCGAGCCGTCGAGCGTGCACTTCGGCGCCGCGACGGCGGTGGCGAGATCGCCGATGTCGCGCGCGCTGGTGGAGATCGCGAGCAGGCGCTCCTGCGCCCGCTGGTCGAAGACCGCCTTCTGTCCGCCGACGATCGACAGGACGATCGAGCGCCAGAGGTCGTCGCGCCTGGCCGGCTCGGCGACGTCCCCTTCCTCGCGCGCCAGCACCTTTTCGTAGTCGATCTGTTCGATCGCGAGGGAGGAGTCTCCTTCGTCCGCCCAGATCCGGGCCGGTCCGCCGCGCCGGCGCCGTTCCGCCGGATCGAGCGCCAGCACCCGCAGGAACGCCTGGAGCGTCTCCGACGGCACCTGGCCCGAGAAGGTGATCGTGATGATGTCGCGATCGTGCAGCATCGCGGCAGCCTCGGCGATACCGGGCTGGCTGCTGTCGGCCGCGGCGCCTTCGATCATCAGCGTTTCAGGAGTGACGCCGATCGCGAACGCCGCGCCCAAGGTCGAGTCCCGGATCGCGGCCGCGAACCGATCGACCGAGGCGCGAACGGTGGGATGCTCCGAGGGATAGATCGTCCAGTTGCGCACGGCGACCAGCAGCGCGCGGGCCACATGCAGCAAGTCCCGCGACAGCTCGGGGGACAGCTGGGAGACCTGGGACACGGGGTGATTATCTCCGATATACTGCCCGCCAAATGCGAGCGGTCGACATCATCTTATCGAAGCGGGACGGGCGGCCGCTTACGCGCGAGGAGATTGGCTTCTTCGTCGACGGTGTGACTGCCGGCACGCTGCCCGACTACCAGGCGTCCGCGCTGCTGATGGCGATCCTGCTGCGCGGAATGACCGCGGAGGAGACAGCATTGCTCACCGATGCAATGGTGCATTCGGGCGTGCGCGTCGA
>Ga0070665_100004528_pt1 | contig 14561 bp, 11 predicted proteins | sample KBSS13metaG_FD_65862 | JGI IMG/M metagenome (GOLD analysis project Ga0070665, IMG submission 65862) | Switchgrass rhizosphere microbial communities from Kellogg Biological Station, Michigan, USA - KBS S1-3 metaG | ecosystem: Host-associated > Plants > Roots > Rhizosphere > Soil ... | reverse complement strand
CACCATCGGCGAGGTCCTGCTCGACCAGCGGGTCGCCGCCGGGATCGGCAACATCTGGAAGACCGAGTCGTGCTTCACCTGCCGGATCGATCCGCGGACGCGTGTCCGCGATCTCCCCGACCACGTGCTGGTCCAGCTGTACGAGGAAGCCCGCCGGCTGATGGCCGCAAGTGTCGACGGCGACCGCACGTTCGCGGCCTACAGCCGGACTGGGAAGCCGTGTCCGCAGTGCGGACAACCGATTGCGGCCTACCAGCTCGGCGACCCTCCGCGCTGGACCTGGAGCTGTCCGGGTTGCCAGAGTCCCAGCCGTGGCTAGTCGAGTTGCCATCCTAACTGCGCAGAACTCCGGCGAGGCGCCCTGGTATCCGGGTTGCTGTAGGTCGCGGCCATGCCCACTTCCGCGCTCGCGTTCGATCACACCCCGCTGGCATCCGAGGTCTCGACCACGCTGAGCGTCGGCGCCGGAGCGGCATACGAGATCTTTGCCGACACCGTCGAGATTCCGCGGTGGTTGCCGCTGATCCAGCAGGCGCGGGTCGTCGCCCGCCAGAGCGACGGACGGGCCAGCCGCGTGGCCTTCACGCGCAAGCTCGAGCGCGGATCGCTCGGCTATACGCTCGAGTACACCTACGATCCGGCCACCTACACCGTGAAGTGGGAAGCGCCGAGCGACTCGACCATGGTGCTGTCGGGCGAGGCTCGCTTCATCCCGCTGTCGCCCCGCGCGTGCATGATGCTGTACCGGGTCGTGATCGATCTGCCGGTCGTGGACGACCTGATCACGGACGAGCTCGACGGCCACCCGGCCTCGCTCGTCGTCTCCGAGTTCCGCGAGCACCTGCGCCGGCTGTGTTAGCCGCCTACATTGGAATCCTTGCGAGCTGCGTCGCAATCGGTACCATGGAACGTCGTGGTCGATCGGCTCGAAGTAGGCAAAGCCTCTCTGCCATTGCAGCAGCAGCACGAGCCTGATCCGACCGGGCCGATCGAGCTGCCTCACTTTCCGCGCGGCACCGCGAACCCGCCGATCGTCGACATCACGGCGGTGCTCGCGGATCTCGAAGGCAAGCTGTCGCGCTGTCTCGCCGCGCTGTCGATGCACTTCCAGCCGATCGTGCACGCGCACGATCGCTCGCGGTTCGGCTACGAAGCGCTGCTGCGCTCGAGCGACCGCTCGCTGCCGCATCCCGGCGCGATCCTCGATGCCGCCGAGCGGCTCGAGAAGATTCCCGCGCTCGGCCGCGCCGTGCGCGCGCAGACCGCGAAGGTGATCGCCGACGCGCCGCCGGAGCGTGGCGTGGTGTTCGTCAACCTGCACCTGCTCGATCTGTTCGACAAGCAGCTGACGTCGCCGTTCTCGCCGCTGTCGCGCGTCGCGAGCCGCGTGGTCCTCGAGATCACGGAGCGCACGTCGCTCGAGGGCCAGGCCGACGTGCGCTATCGCGTCGCCGAGCTGCGCGAGCTCGGCTTCAAGATCGCGATCGACGATCTCGGCGGCGGCCACGCGCGCATGGGCACGTTCACGCCGCTCGATTGCGATTACGTCAAGCTCGACATGTCGCTCGTACGCGACATCGACAAGCACGCGATGAAGCAGCGGCTCGTGCGCTCGGTCAACGAGCTGTGCAAGAGCCAGGGCACGAAGATCATCGGCGAAGGCGTCGAGACCGAGGCCGAAGCGAAGGTCCTCGTCGAGCTCGGCTGCGATTACCTGCAGGGCTATCTGATCGCGCGACCGGCGCCGCCGTTCGCCGACAAGATCTAGACCTGCGGCAACACCGCCGTGCGGTTGTGGCGCCCGGCGGGCACCCAGCCGACGACGATCTTGCTCGGATAATGGATCGTGCGGATCGCCGCCTGCGTCTTCGGCGACAGCAAGAACTCCTGGAACGCGAGCGCACCGGCGACGTTCGCCGCGCGCGTGCTCGCGGGCTTGACGACGATCGACACGAGGATCCGCTGGAGCAGCGGATCGGCGAGCACGAGCGGCTCGAGCGCCAGCGTCTGGTGCGCGCCGAGCTTGATGAACGGCGTGAGCCCCCAGAACGTGTACGCGCCGAGCTCCGACGCGCGAACGATCGCCGCGTCCTTCGACGCGCGCTCGTCGATCCACCACCCGCCGGTGCGCGCCGGCTCGCCGGCGGCATGCCACAGGACCTCGGAGAGGTAGTGCACGCCGTCGATGTCGTTCGTCATGAACTTGCTGTGCGTCGCGGCGATGCGGCGAAACGCTTCGCCGGCGTCGTCGAGCCCGCGGATGCCGGCCGGATCGCTCGGCGGGCCGAGCAGCGCCATCTGGTTGCTGAAGATCGTGCGCGGCCACTCGCCGCAGCCGTCCATCACGAACGCCTCGGCGTCGCGATGGCCGTAGTGCGAGATCACGAGGTCGGCCTCGCCGGCGCGCGCGACGTCGTAGACCTTCTCGCCGGTCGTGACGCGCGCGCGGTAGCTCGCACCGTGCTCGAACATCGAGACCAGCGCCGGCAACAGGTCGCCGTCGACCGCGGTCTTGACGCTCGCGATGCGCACGATGCCGGGCTCGGCCGGCGGCCGCACGGCTGGCCTTTGATCAGGCTCGCCGGCGGTTCCGCGATGGCCGCATGCCGCGAGCGCGAGCGTGGTCGCGGAGCCCGCGACGAAGCGTCTGCGATCCATGGCGCGATTGTCGCGCGAAATCAGAAGATGCCGTGAAAGAATTCGCGGACCCGGTCGGTCGGCGCTTCGCTGTCGTCGAGATCGAACGCGTACAGGATGCCGCGGTTCGACATCACGAACAGCCGGCCGTCGCTGGTCACCGTCGGCTGCGACGAGACGCCGGCGCCGGGATCGAAGTACTCGACGGTCTCGCCACTCCGGCGATCGGCGAGGAACAAGCCGTCCTCGGAGAGCGTGTAGATCAACAGATCTTCGTACACGACGGGCGAGCCGGGCTCGCCGCCGCCCTTGGCGCCGACGCGCCAAACGATGTTGCCGGCGAGATCGAGTGCGTACGTGCCGAGGTCGGCGACCGAGACGTAGAGCAGCTTGCCGTCGCTGGTGATGCCGCCGACGTTGCCGGTCGAGCTCGGCTGCGCGACATCGTAGAACGGCGTGCGCCAGCGGACCAACCCGGTCGCCTTGTCGATCGCGTACACGCCGCCCGATGCCGACGACGCGTACAGCGTCGGGCCGATCACGATCGGCGTCGCATCGACGTCCATGAAGCGATCGGCGTCGGCCTTGAGCGACGTCGACCACGCGACCGAGCCGGTGTCCTTACGCAGCGCGACGAGCGTGCCGTTCGAGAAGCCCGTGTAGAGCAGCTGGTCGTCGACGCGCACGCCGGCGTGACCGCGCAGCGTGTACTCCTCGGGCGTTTCGGCCTTGTACTGCCACTTGAACTGACCGGTGATCGCATCGACGGCGATGACCTGGTCAGCCTCGTCGGCGAACACGATCAGATCGCCCGTCGTCGATGGCGTCTGCTCGATCGGACCGCGCGCGGCGTAGCGCCACTTCTGCTTGCCGGTCTGCGAGTCGAGCGCGACCAGCGCGCCGTCGTTGGTGCCGACGTAAAGCACGCCGCCCGAGACCAGCGGCGCACACGCGACCGCGCCGACGTGCTGGTGCCAGCGCATCCGGCCGTCGGTCACGTGCAGCGCGTAGAACGTGCCCTCGGCCGACCCGACGTAGAGCATGTCACCGGAGACCGCGGGCGCCGCGAACTCCTGCGGCGCGATCTCGGTCCGCCGATCGGACGTCACGAACTTCCACTTGAACGACAGCCGATCCTCGGCGGGATCCTCGCGATCGACGGCGCTCATCGCGTCGGCGTGGCGCGGCAGCGGCCGATCACAGGCCGCGAGCAGCCCGAGCGCGATCAGTGCGGTCTTCACGTGCCCAGGCTCGCAAGGCGTTCGTCGACGAGCTCGGCGAGCTCGGGGCTGTCTTTGGCCAGCTCCTTGGCCTTGTCGAAGGCGGCCTTCGCGTCGGCCTTCTTGCCGAGCAGCTCGAGGATCCGGCCCTGGTGATAGAGCGCGAAGTCGCGGCGCGGGCCGGTGGCATCGGGCTGCATCGACGTGAACGTCGCGAGCGCCTCTTCGAGGCCCTTCTGGCGCGTCGCCGGGTCGTTCTTGGGATCTTCGGCCTTTTGCTCCTGGGCGAGGCCGAGGCCCTCGCGCGCGAGCACGCCGTCGATGCCGAGCTGGCCCTGGCCGCGCTTGTACTCGGCGATCGCGTCGTCGAGCTTGCCGGCCTGGACGAGCAGCGATGCCCGGTAAACCGGGCCGGCCGCGTCGGTGCCCTGCTTGGCGAGCGCGTCGAGCATCTTGTCTGCGCGGTCCTTCGCGCTGGTGAACGAGTCGTCGCTGGCGGCGCTGCCCGAACCGGCCGCCGAGCCCTCGGGCGCCGGCCGAATCGGCTTGTCGCCGATGTCGAGCACGACCGCGAGCTTGTTGGTGGCCTTCTGGGACGAGCTGTCCTTGAAGTGAATGACGATCGCGACGATGCCCCAGATGATCAGGGCGCTGCCGATGAACACCGCGATCTTGAAGCGGTGCGGGTAGAGCCGGTCGACGAGCGACTCGCCGCCCACGTGGACCGGCTTCGGATCGAAGCGCTCCTCGGCGGGAGCTTTGCCCTTCGTTTTGTCGCTGGTTTTCTCGGTCTTGTCGGCCACGGCGAACCGCGATGTAGCACAATTCAGGGGTTTGGTGGCTTGGACCTCGCGAGCGCTCGTCCTGTTGCCCGTGATCGGCCTGGCGGCTCCGGCATATGCGGACGGCGACGATCGCGCGCTGTCCCTGGGCCTGTCGGGCGCGACGTTCTCCGAGCCGGGCAAGCCGACCCATAACCAGCAGCCGACCACGATCACGCCCGACGGTGGTCTGGTGCTTTCGCTCAGCTACGAGCACGCGTTCAGCACCGACTTCTCGTTGCGCGGCGAGCTCGCGGGCGGCGGGTTTCACGGCGGTCAGAACATCAACCCCAAGAACACCGACGCGTTCTCGTGGCTCGGGCTCGCCGACGTCGGGGTCACGTTTCGGTTCGACGTGCTCAAGTGGGTGCCGTACGGGTTCGGCGGCCTGGGCGTGATGGCGTCGACCGGCGGTGCGCTCGACAACGGCTTCCAGCCGGTGCTGGTGGTCGGCGGCGGGCTCGACATTCTCGTGAACCGCAGCTGGTCGTGGGCCGTCGAGGCGCGCGTCGCCGGGTTCGCGAGCGACACGACCGTGTTCACGATCGGCCTGCGCGGCACGCGCCGCTGGGGTTATTTATGACTCGTCGTGCCGATCCTTCTTCGCCTTGACGAAGATCCGGATCGGCGTGCCGCGGAACCCGTACGCCTCGCGCAGCCGGTTCGCGATGAACCGCTTGTAGCTCGGCGCCAGGCCCTCCGGCGTGTTCGCCCACAAGATGAACGTCGGCGGCCGCGACGCGCCCTGCGTGATGTAGTGGATGCGCACCGCGCGGCCGTGATGGATCGGCGGCGGCATCTCCTCGATCACCTCGGCGAAGAACCGGTTGAGCTGCGCGGTCGGGATGCGCTTGGCGTGCTCGGCGGCCGCGCGATCGACGAGGTCGAGCAGCTTGTCGACGCCGTCGCCGCGCTGCGCGGAGATCATCGTCGTCGGCGCCCAGCTGAGGAAGTGGAACGTGTCGGTCGTGAGATCGCGCAGCGAGGCCTTCTTGGCGTCGCCGGTGACGAGGTCGCTCTTGTTGAGCGCGATCACGAGCGCGCGGCCGGATTCTTCGACCTTGCCGGCGATCCGCGCGTCCTGCTCGGCGGGCCCGATGCCGGCATCGATCACGAGCACGGCGACGTCGGCGCGCTCGATCTGCCCCAGCGCCATCGAGACGGCGATCTTCTCGATGTCGACGTCGATCCGCGCCTTGCGGCGAATTCCGGCGGTGTCGACGAGCACGTAGTCGCGCCCACCGATCGAGAACGGCGCGTCGACCGGGTCCGTCGTCGTCCCGGCCTCGTGATGCACGAGCGAGCGCTCCTCGCCAAGCAAGCGGTTGGTCAACGACGACTTGCCGGCGTTGGGGCGGCCGACGAACGCGACGCGCAGCGGACCGCGCTCCTTCGGCGCCTCCTCGACGACTTCTTCCGGTTCGTCGAATAGCGGATCGTGCTCCGGCTCGGGCTCGGCGTCGGGCCGCTTCGCGCCGACGACCTCGGTCACCGCCTCGAGCAGCGCGTCGATGCCGCGGCCGTGCGACGCCGACACGTTGTACATCGCCGGCAGGCCGAGCTCGTGAAAGTCGTGCGCGAGATCGTCGCGCGACGGGTGATCCATCTTGTTGATCGCGACGAGCACCGGCTTGCCGGTCGCGCGCAGCTGCTTGGCGAGCCCGTGATCGATCGCGGTGACGCCGGCGCGGCCGTCGACGACCAGCACGAGCGCGTCGGCCTCGTCGATCGCGCGCAGCGCCTGGCGGTGAATGCCGGCGCCGATGACCTCGCGCTCGGCTTCGGGATCGAGCCCGCCGGTGTCGACGATGCGCAGCTCGGCGCCGAAGTAGTCGGCCTCGCCGTAGCGGCGATCGCGCGTGAGGTGCGGCGTGTCGTGGACGAGCGCCGGCCGACCGCCGACAAGCCGGTTGAACAGCGTCGACTTGCCGACGTTCGGACGCCCGACGATCGCGATCAGCGGCGCGGTCATGACGTGTACCCCAGCTTCACGAGCTCGCTCTCCGCGGACGACCATTCGCCGACGACCTTCACGAACAACGTCAGGTGCACCGGCTTGCCGAGCGCCTCGGCGACCGCGCCGCGGGCCGCGATCCCGAGCTCCTTCACGCGCTGGCCGCCCTTGCCGACGACGATCGGCTTCTGCGACTCGCGCTCGACGATCACGACCGCGCCGATCACGAGCTCGCCCTTGCGCTCGGTCCAGGTCTCGACCTGCACCGCCGACGCGTACGGCAGCTCCTTGCCGAGCTGGTGATAGAGCTGCTCGCGGATGATCTCCTGCGCGATGAACTGCGGCGAGCGATCGGTGACCATGTCCTCGGGGAACAAGAGCGGGCTCGTCGGCAGCTGGCCCGCGATCACGCGCTCGAGCGCGCCGACATTGTCGCCGGTCTGCGCCGAGATCGGCACGACCTCGACGCCGGCATGCGCCTTCGTCCATGCCTCGATCACCGGCAACAGCTCCGGCTTGGCGACGCGATCGACCTTGTTGAGCGCGACGACGAGCGGCTTGCCGGGCACGGCCAGCGGCGTCGCCTCGCCGGGCATGCGGCCCTTTCGATCGGTCGCGTCGACGAGCAGCAAGACCACGTCGGCATCGGCGGCCGCCGCGAGCGCGGCGTCGCGCATGTAGCGCCGCAGCGGGCCGCGGCCGTCTTGCAGGCCCGGCGTGTCGACGTACGCGATCTGCGCACGCCCGCCAGCGTGCTCGATGACGTGGACGCCGACGATGCGGTCGCGCGTGGTCTGCGGCTTGGCCGACACCGCGACCAGCTTCTTGCCGAGGACGCGGTTCATCAGCGTCGACTTGCCGACGTTGGGCAAGCCGACGATGGCGCAGAACCCGGCCCGAACATCGTCTGACATGACAGCGCGGCATGACTAGCACAAAACTCGCCCCGATCCCTCACCGGCAGTAGCGTCGTCGGGTGAGCCGGCTGGCCCTTGCCCTCGCGTTCGGCGCGATGCTTGCCGCCGGCCTGCCCGCGCCCGGGCTGTACGTCGCGCTGGGCCTCGGAATCGGCGCGATCGGGACGGGGCTGGCCGCGTTCCGGCGGCGTACGGCGCCCGGCGGGGCCCGGCTCGCAGGCGCGGCGGCGATCGCCGTCGGCACGTGCGGCTGCATGCTCGGGATCGTGCGCGTCGCGATCGTGCTCGCGGCGCTCGGCCACATCGACCGGATGTTGCCCTAGGCCGCTACGTCAGCATCACGAGCAGCCACGCCACGAACGCGCCGACCGCGCCCAGCGTGAGCACGATGACCGCGATGCCGCGGAACAGCTTCATGCGATCGACGTTCGAGAGGATCTCGCGCAGCTCCATGCCGCGCCGGTCGCTCTCGCCGAGCTCGAGATCGATCTGATCGATCGGCGACAGCTGCGCCGCCAGGCTCGACGGGCGATCGACGTAGAGCCGCTCGCCGAGCTCGAACAGGACTTTGTCGCGGGCGGCTTCGGCATCGGCGGCCGCGCGCTCGACGACCTTGCGCTTGGCGCCGATCGCCTCGTAGAGCTCGGTCGTGCGGCGCAGGTCGTCGGCCTCGGCGGCGATGACCTCGGCCTTGCGCTTCTCCGCCTCCGTGCGCTGGGCGCGGATCCCGGCGATCTTGGGGTCGAGCGCGTCGAGCTCGCCGGCGATCTCGGGCTCGTCGCGCTGGATCGCCTTGCGGTCGGCCTTGAGCGTCGCGATGTCGGCCTGGATCGCCGCGCGATCCATCTTCTCGCTCTTGACCGATACGAGCAGCGCCTCGGTGTCGGCGATCTTCCGGCCGATCTTGCGAATCTGATCGGCGAGGTCGTCGGCCCGCTTGCGCGCCGCTGCGGCTTCCTTGTCGAGGGGCTCGAGCTTCTTGGCGAGCTCGGTGAGCTCGGCATCGGCTTCGGCGATCGCGGTCGCGTGCGCCTTTTGCGCGGTGTCGCGATCGCGCCGCACGCGCTCGAGCTCGGCATCCGACGCGGCGACCGCGCCGGCGTGCTTGGAGCGCTCGTCCTCGACGACGGCGAGCGCCTCGCGCGTCTTGCCGAGCGCCGGGTGATCGAAGCCATCCGCGGCGACAGCCGTCCGGCCCAGCACGGTCAGGTTGCGCTTGCGCGACGCCTGCCGCGCCTTGTGTTTCTCGTCGAGCAAGACCAGCTCGCGACGCGCGGAGCGCACGCCGAGCAGCGCGGTGAACACGTAGAACACGTCGCCGACGACGCCGCGCTTGCGGCGCAGCGCCGACGTCGCGCGCACCGTCGCGCCGACGGTCGCCATCCGCGTCGACGGCCGCTGGATCGACGTCGCGTCTTCGTCACCCTCTTGCTGGACCGACGTCGGGTCGCCGCGCTCGAACGGCGAGGTCGCGATGTTGGTCTTGCGAATCGAGCTGTCGTCGAACTCCTTGACCGGAACGGGAGGCGGTGGAGGCTGAGAGACGGACTTCGCGCGCAACGTCGCCGCACGCGCGAGATCCGCCGACGATGCGGCCGCGGTCGGCGCGCGCGCCGGATCGATCGGGAGCTTGGCCGGCGGCAGCGGTGGCAGCGCGGTCTCCGACGCGGTCGCCTTTCCGATCGCGGCGGCCGGAATCGGCGGCGGCTTGGTCGGATTCTTCGGGCCCCGCGTGGCCGCGAGGATCACCTCGCCGCGCGGCTTGGCTTCCTCATCGATGGTGTCGGAGGTCTCGAGGATCTCCTTCTCGAGCTCCTTGCGCGCCTGCGATCCGGGCGGCGGAGGCGGCTGCGTCTTGCGGCGCGCCCGCGTGGGCTCCGGCGCGAGGGTCGGGGTCGCGTCCGGAACGGACGGCGGCCGTGCCGGCTCGGCATCGACCGACCAGCCGGCCGCGAGATCGTCGATGCGCGCCTTGGTGGCGTCGCCGAGTCGGCGTCTCGTCCGCTCGTCGTCCGGCACGGCAGCTACACTAGCATACAGGCGAGTTGTCGTCGGAATTCCAGCGGCTGCCAATCATGTTGACAGGCATGCGCCAATCGCGTTGACATCGGTTTGTGTTCCTCGGCCGCTACCAGATCGGCGAGCGGGCGAGCGGCTCGTTCGGCCACGTGTTCGCGGTCGTCGACGCCGAGACCTCAGAGCCACGCGCACTCAAGCTGGCGACCGGCACCGCCGACGCGATGCTGCTCGACGAGCTCGCCGTGCTCGCGCGGCTCCACCATCCGTCGCTGCCGCGTGTGTTCGAGGTCGGCCGCACGCCCGAGCCGATCGATGACGTGCCCGCCGGGGCGCCGTTCTTCGTCGCCGAGTGGATCGCCGGTGGCCGCTGCGATGCGCGGCGCTGGGACGATCCGCGCGCGCTGTGGTCGCTGATCGCGGACATCGCCGGCGCGCTGGCGGTGATTCACGCGGCCGGGCTCGTGCACGGCGATGTCGCGCCGCAGAACATCTTGATGTCGGCCAGCTCCGACGGGACGCGCGCGATCCTCGTCGATCTCGGGCTCGCAACCGCGAGCGGCGCGCGCGGCACGCCGGCGTACATGGCGCCCGAGGCATTTGCCGGTCGCGTCGAGCCGCGGAGCGATCTGTACTCGCTCGGCGCGACGGTCGCGCGGCTCGTGCTCGGCCACCCGCTGTTCGAGGCCGCGAGCCTCGGCGAGCTCGTCCATGCCGTCGCGACGCGCACGCCACCGGGGTTGCCCCTGCCCCCGCCGCTCGCCGATCTCGTCGCGCGGCTCTACGCGCGCGATCCTGCGAGCCGGCCCGCATCGGCGCTGGCGGTGCTCGAGGAGCTCGACCACATAGTGCCGGCGATCGCGCCGGGGCTCGCGCGCCGCGCGCGGCCGACCGTCGGCGCCCCACCCGCACCCGCGACGTGGCCGGGCGCGCGCGAGCTTGCCGCCGCGATCGCGCGCGGGCTCGGCCGCGGCCGCGTGCAGCTCGTGATCGGCGAGCCGGCGAGCGGCACGCGCGAGCTCGTCGACGGCGCGCTGCTCGCGTGGCAGATGACCTGCACCGCCGAGCGCACGCCGACGCCGGCGATCGTGGTCGGCTCGCTCGACGCGATCGCCGCTCGCGTCGAGCCCGGCGCGGCGGGCCCCGGCTGGCTCGACCGCTGCGCGCGCGCGGCCCGCGGCGATGGCCGGCTGTGCGTGCTCGAGCTCGACGACGACCCGCGCGCCGCCGATGCGGTCGCCGCGCTCGTTCGCGCCGGCGGCGCGCCGGTCATCGCGATCGCCGATCGCGCGATCGCCGCCGGCGATGCCGATGTCCACGTCGTCGAGCCGCTCGACGATGACGGGCTCGCCGCGCTGGCGACCAACATGCTCGGCCGCGAGCCGCCGCGCGCGTGGCTCGCGGGGCTGCGCGCCGTTTCCGGCGGCTTCGCGCTCGCTGCGATCGAGCTCGTGCGATCGATCGGCCACGAGCCCGACCCGCTCGCGGTCGACTGGGCCGCGCGATCGACCGACGGCGCCGCCGAGCTGCGCGCGCGCCGGCTCGGCGCCACGTCGCCGGCAGCACGCCAGGTCGCGATCGCGATCGCCGCGTGGGGCGGCCGCGTGCGCGCCGATCTCGCGCTCGCGACCGCGCGGCAGAGCGTCGCCGCCGTCGGGCTCGCCGACGTGATCGAGCTCGAGCGCGCCGGGCTCGTGCGTCGCCGCGGCGACCAGCTCCAGCTCGATCGCGCGACCGCCGAGGCCGCGCTGCGCCATGCCGGCTCGACGCTCGCACGCGTCGCGCGTGCCGGCCTCGACGTCGCACATGCCGATCGCGACACCCCGCGCGAGGCGCTCGCGGCGCTGCTCGGCCGCGTCGAGCTCGATGCGGTGCTCGCCGACGAGGCCTGTGGGATCGCGGAGCAACTGCTCGCCCGCGGCCGCGGCGATCGCGCTCGCGCGCTTGCGAGCCACGCGGCGACCGTCGCGCCGGCGCGCGGCAAGCTGGTCCAAGCGCGGGCCGCCGCGGCGATGGGCGCGTATGCCGACGCGCTCGCGCTCGCACGCGACGCGGAAGACGCCGGGGCCGACGCGATCGAAGCGCGACTCGTCGCGGCTCGCGCCGCCCAGCGCGCCGGCGATCTCGATGCCGCCGAGGCCGCGCTCGCCGAGCTCCATGCGCGCGCACCCGAGCACGACGCGATTGCCGGCGCGTACGCGCGCCTTCTGGTCACGCGCTCGCGTTACGACGACGCGCGCCGCGTCGCGCGCGGCACGACCGCCCCGCTGAGAGGCCTGCGTGCCGAAGCCGCCGGGCTTGCCGCGTTCTACCTCGGCGAGCTCGACGATGCCGATCAGGCGTTCGCCGCGCTCGAGGTCTCGGCGGCGGCGGCGGGCGATCCGGCGGCGACCGGCCGCGCGCTGTCGTTGCGCGGGATGGTCGCGCAGCAGCGCGGTCAGCTCGGGCTCGCCAGCGATCGCTACCGCGAAGCCGCGCGTCAGCTGCGAGACGCGGGCGAGGTTCACGCGGCTGCCGTCGCCGAGCTCAACCTCGGCACGGCACTCGTCGAGCGCGGCCGCGCGAGCGAGGCATTGCCGCGGCTCGCCGCCGCCAGCCGCGTGTTCGCCGAGCTCGCCGCCACCACCGAGCAAGTCGCCGCCGATCTCAATCGCGGCAACGCCCTCGTCGCGGTCGGTCAGCCCGCCGACGCGCGCACCGCCGCCCAGGCCGCGCTCGCGCACGCCGACGGCGCGCCGCACCTGCGCGCGTTCGCGCTGCTCGTGCTCGGCGACGCCCAGCGCCGGCTCGGCGAGCTCGCGGCCGCCGAACGCAGCAACCGCGACGCGCTCGCGATCGCGATCGAGCGCGGCGACGCGCACGCGCAGCTCAGCGCCTACGTCGGGCTCGCCGAGGGTGGCCACGCGCCGCCGGCGGGCGTCGACGTCGCCGCGCTGTGCGCGAGCGCCGATGATCGCGATCGCTGGACCATCGCGCGGGGCCGGCTCGCGCTCGCACGCAACGCCGGTGGGTGGCGCGAGCTCGCGGCGCGGTGCGCCGACGTCGGCGTGCGTGCGAGCGATGCCGACCGGCTCGAGCGCGCGTTTCGCGCCCATGCCGTCGCCACGCGGCTCGCCGAGCGCGACGGCGATCGTGCGATGGCCACGCGCGAGGCCGAGCGCGCGCGAGCGGCTCACGCTGCGATGCTCGCCGCCGCCGCACCGGCGTTCCGCGCGATGCTCGCACGCGATCCAGATCTCGCCGGCATCGAGCCGGCGGCCGCGCCCGTCGAATCCGCGCCGGAGAGCGACGGCTTGCCGCTGCGCCGCCTGCTCGCGCTGTCGCGCCGGCTCAACAGCGAGCCCGACGTCGCGCGCATCCTCGACGAGGTCATCGACACGGCGATCGAGGTCACCGCCGCCGAGCGCGGCTTCTTGCTGCTGCGCCAGCCCGACGGCGAGCTCGCGCCGGTCGTGTCGCGCAACTTCGCCGCCGCGGATCTCGAAGGCGTCGAGCGCTCGGTCAGCCGATCGATCGCCGAGCGCGCGGCACAGACCGGCGAGCCGGTCGTCACCGTCGATGCCGGCATCGACGAGCGCTTCGCGATCGCCGCGTCGGTCGCGGCGCTGCGGCTGCGCTCGGTGCTCGCCGTGCCACTGCGCCAGCGCGGCGCGATCACCGGCTGCATCTACGTCGATCACCGCCTGCGCGGCGGCGCCTTCGACGACGCGGCCGCGATCGTGCTCGGCGAGCTCGCCGACATCGCCGCGATCGCGATCGAGAACGCGCGATTGACCGAGCATCTGCGCCGCACCACGCGCGAGGTCGACGAGCTCAACGAGCGGCTCGCGGCCGACCTCGCCGAGCGCGATGCCGAGCTCGTGCGCGTCAAGGCCGACCTACCCGACCGCGCGCGGCTGCGTCACGCGTACGAGCAGATCGTCGGGCGCTCGCCCGCGATGGTGCGCATGCTCGACGTCGTCGATCGCGCGGCGGCGACCGCGCTGCCCGTCGTGATCGTCGGCGAGAGCGGCACCGGCAAGGAGCTCGTCGCGCGCGCGTTGCACGAGAACGGACCGCGGCGCGCCGGCGCATTCGTCGCGATCAACTGCGGTGCGCTGCCGGAGCCACTCCTCGAGAGCGAGCTGTTCGGGCACGTGCGCGGCGCGTTCACCGGCGCCGATCGCGATCGCCGCGGCCTGTTCGAGGTCGCCGACGGCGGCACGCTGCTGCTCGACGAGATCGCGGATACCTCGCCCGCGATGCAAGCCAAGCTGCTGCGCGTGCTGCAGGACGGCTCGATCCGGCGCGTCGGCGACACCAAGACGCGACAGGTCGACGTGCGCGTGATCGCGGCGAGCCAGCGCTCGCTCGCCGACCTCGTCACGCGCGGCTCGTTCCGCGAGGATCTCCGCTTTCGCATCGAGGTCATCAGCATCACCGTGCCGCCGCTGCGCGAGCGCGACGGCGACGTGCCGCTCCTTGTCGAGGCGCTGCTCCAGCGGATGTGCTCGGGCCGCAAGCCGCCGCGGCTGACGCGCGCCGCGTTGCGCGCGCTCGGGCAGCACCGCTGGCCGGGCAACGTGCGCGAGCTCGAGAACGCGCTCGCGCGCGGGCTCGCGATGGCCGGCGACGCGCTCGACATCGGCGATCTGCCCGAGGTCGTCGCCGCCGCGGCCATGCGGCCCGAGCCGGCCAAGCCGATGTCGGGCGACGATCTCAAGCTCAAGCCGGCGCTGGCGGCGACCGAACAGGCCTACATCACGGCCGCGATGGAGCGCGCGAAGAACAACCAGACCGTTGCGGCGCGGCTGCTCGGGCTGTCGCGGTTCGGCTTGCAGAAGAAGCTGCGCCGGCTCGCCGGCGAAGATGACGGCAGCGACGCCGAGTGAACCGAGATAGTGGAGACCGTCCCTCGCGCGATCAGTGATCTCGCGAGGTTAACTGCCCACAAGTTGAGCTAGTGGAGAGCGTCCCTATTAAGCGCGATGTCGACGATCGCGTTGACCAGCTGCGG
>Ga0070665_100004527_pt1 | contig 14562 bp, 12 predicted proteins | sample KBSS13metaG_FD_65862 | JGI IMG/M metagenome (GOLD analysis project Ga0070665, IMG submission 65862) | Switchgrass rhizosphere microbial communities from Kellogg Biological Station, Michigan, USA - KBS S1-3 metaG | ecosystem: Host-associated > Plants > Roots > Rhizosphere > Soil ... | reverse complement strand
CATCATGCCCTCGGGCTGGAACTGGTCGATCACCTGCTCGTACTTGATCTGCACGTCCTGGCGCTGCTGGTCCCAGTCGATCAGCTCCTTGATCGGCGAGGGCAGGTCCTTGTAGGCGAGCAGCACGCCGACCACGGCGCCGACATCCATCTGGCCGGTGATCGCGAAGTATCCGCCCACCAGGTAGATCGCGAACGGCGTCGCCTGCGACAGGAAATTGTTCCAGAACTTGGCGACGAACTTCTTGTTGTAGAGCTCGAAACGGATCCGGAAGATGTGGCCGAGCCGCTCGGAGATGTCGGCGCGTTCGTAATTTGCCGCGCCGTGGATGTGGATCTCGTTCACCCCGTCGGCGGTCTCGGCGATGCGCCCGGCCAGCAGGCGGGCCGACAGTTGCCGCTCCCGGCCGAGCGCCAGCACCGGCCGGCGCAACCGCGGAATGATCGCCATCTGCACCGCCAGCAGGACGATCACGATGATCGACAGCAGCCAGTTCTGCATCATGATGAAGATGATGGCCGTCAGCGCCTGGCCGCCGAGGAACATCGGCTGCACGAAGGCGTCGCCGATGAACCCGCCGAGCGGCTCGACCTCGTCCTTGATCATGGTCGCGAGCTCGGCCTGCTTGACCTTGCGGAAATGGGCCGGCGGGAAGCGGAGGATGCGGTCGTAGAGCTCGTAGCGTAGGCGGCGCAGCATGCGCTCGCCCATGCGGCCCTTCTGGGTGTTGATGCTCTTCTTGAACTGGCCGTTCACCACCACGGCGGCCAGGAAGACGAAGCTCATCGCGACGAGATAGGTGAGCTGGTCGACCGTGAAACCGTCGAACAGATGGACGTGGAAGCCGCCGAGGAACGCCGGGAGGCTGAAATCGATCGCGCCCCACTGGATGATTGCCTGATCCTTGAAGGCGATGCCCGAGATGCCGTTGTTGACGATCGATTTCGGCACGCTGAGTGACAGGAAGTAGAACACCTGCGCGAGGACGACGAGCATCAGGATGACGATCTGCTCGGGCCTGCTGTAACGCCAGATGTAGGAGAACAGGTTTCTTTGCATCAGAACCCAAGTGCCGCTTAGGCCGTATTCTACCTATATTCGATCAGGCCCTTGATTACATTCGATTTTTTCGATCTGGGCGACCTCGTTTCGCACTGCCGCAAATTCGTGGCATAGTCGGCCGGGCATGGCCAGGGCAGGAGGCTCGGCCGCCAGAGGGAGAGCCTCATGCCGGACAGCATCCGGTCCAAGCGTGTGCTGATCTACAGCCATGACTCGTTTGGCCTTGGCCATGTCAGCCGGTGCCGCACGATCGCCAACGCCATCGTCGAGGCCGACAAGTCGGTTTCGGTGCTGATCGTCTCCGGCTCGCCCATGATCGGCTCGTACGAATTCCGCTCTGGCATCGACTTCGTGCGCATTCCGGGCGTGGTGAAGCAGATCGATACCGGTGAATACGACTCCGCCAACCTGCGGGTCGGCGTCGAGCATACGCTCGAGATGCGGACCCGCATCATCCGGGACACCGCCGACATCTACCGGCCCGACCTGTTCATCGTCGACAAGGAGCCGCTCGGCCTGCGCGGCGAGGTGGTTCCAGCGCTCGAGATGCTGAAGGCGCGCGGCACGCCGCTGGTGATGGGCCTGCGCGACGTGATGGACGATCCCGACAAGCTCGCCGCCGAATGGGAGCGCAAGAACGTCGTGCCTGCCCTGCGCGACCTCTATGACGAGATCTGGATCTACGGCCTGCCGCAGATCAACAAGCCGCTGACCGGGATCGCGGCACCGCCCTCGGTGCGGCACAAGATGGTCTATACCGGCTATCTTCACCGCGACTTGCCGCTGCATACCGACGTGCCGCACGAGGCGGAGGAGATCGACGGCCCCTATATCCTAGTCACACCCGGCGGCGGCGGCGACGGCGTCGATCTCGTCGATTGGGTACTGGCGGCGTACGAGGCCGATCCGAACATCCCCTACGGCGCGCTGATCGTGTTCGGTCCGTTCATGCCTGCCGCCGCGCGCGAGAGCTTCAAGGAGCGGGCCGCCAAATTCCGCAATCTTCGGACGCTCACCTTCACCAACAATCTCGGTGCCCTGATGAAGGACGCCGCGGGCGTGGTGGCGATGGGCGGCTACAACACGTTTTGCGAGATCCTGTCCTTCGACAAGAAGGCGATCATCGTGCCGCGCACGCGGCCGCGGCTCGAGCAGTTCATCCGCACGCGCGCGGCGCGCAATCTCGGCCTGCTCGAGATGCTGGAAGCCGAGCGCGGTCGCGATCCGCACGCCATGGCGACGGCGTTGCGCCAACTGCCGCAGCAGGGCCTGCCGAGCGATGTCGTCGTGCCGGGTTTGCTCGACGGCGTGCGCAATGTGCTGCGCCTGGTGCACAAGCAGCTCGGCCGTGCCCATCGCGGTCCCACCTCGCTCGAGGCGGTCGAACCGGCTGCGGTTCCTGCCGCCGCCCCGTCGTCCGCCCGCTTCGGGAGCTGATCGGATCGTTCATGCCGATGGCGTCGGGTCCACGTATTGCAGTCGTGCTCAAGGGCTGGCCGCGCCTGTCCGAAACCTTCATCGCCCAGGAGATCGCGGGGCTGGAAGCGCGCGGCATTGCGCTCGACATCTGGTCGTTGCGCCGGCCGACCGACAAGTCGCGCCATCCGGTGCACGATCGCGTTGCCGGCCGGGTCGTCTATCTGCCGGAATATCTCAAGGATGACCCGCGCCGTGTGGTGCGCGCCTGGCGGACGGCCCGCCGCCTGCCGGGCTATCGCGCCGCCCGCGTCCGCTTCCTCGCCGACCTGCGGCGCGATCCGACCTCCAACCGGGTGCGGCGCTGGGGCCAGGCGCTGGTGCTGGCGGCCGAACTGCCGGAAACGGTGGAGCACCTCTACGCACACTTCCTGCATACGCCGGCGTCGGTGACGCGGTACGCCGCCATCATGCGCGGCCTGCCGTGGAGCGTGTCGGCGCACGCCAAGGACATCTGGACCAGCGAGCCTTGGGAGATCTCCTCCAAGCTCGCCGATTGCGCCTGGCTCACGACCTGCACCGCCGTCGGGCTGCAACGGCTGCGCGAGCTGGCGCCGCGGCCCGAGCGCCTGCAGCTCGTCTATCACGGCCTCGATTTCGCGCATCTGCCGCCGCCGCCCGCGGCCCGGCCGCTGCGCGACGGCAGCGACCCCGCCGATCCGGTCGTCATCCTGTCGATCGGCCGCAAGGTCGAGAAGAAGGGCTATGGCGATCTTCTCGCCGCTCTGGCGCGCCTGCCGCGCGACCTGCACTGGCGCTTCGAGCATGTCGGCGGCGGCGCGCTGCGCGATGCGCTCGAGGCGCAGGCGCGGTCGCTAGGCATCGCCGAGCGTTGCCTCTGGCTCGGCGCGCAGCCGCAGAAGGCGGTATTCGCCGCCCTGGCGCGAGCCGATCTGTTCGTGCTGGCGAGCAAGAAAGCCGCCGACGGGGATCAGGACGGCTTGCCCAACGTCCTGATGGAAGCCGCCCATCAGGGCCTGCCGATCGTCTCGACCCGCGCGGCCGCGATCGGCGAGTTCGTCGAGGATGGCAGCAATGGGCTGTTGGTGGCTCCCGGCGCGCCGGACGAGCTTGCCGTGGCGCTCGAACGGCTGGTGCGCGATCCCGTCCTGCGTCACCGTTTCGCCGATGCCGCCGGCCACACGGTGCGCACGCGCTTCTCCTATGAGGCGGGCGTCGACTGGATCGCCGCCGCCCTCGGCCAGCCTCCCGCCGCCGCCCGTGCCGCGGAGTAGTCATCTCATGCTCCTCTCCCCCACTAGGGGGAGAGGCGGGGTGAGGGGGCATCGACAGCTCTTGCAACCCCCTCACCCACCCTCTCCCCCTAGTGGGGGAGAGGAGTATGAGGCGTAGCCAGCGCCATGCGCGTGTTGCTGCATACGCCGCTGAAGCCGCCGGACAGCGCGATCGCGTCGGGCGATCGCGAGATGGCGCGCGGCCTCGCGCGGCTACTGCTGCGGCTCGGCCATCGCGTGGTCATGCCACCGCTCAGCCAAGTCGCACCGGGCGTGCCGCCGCCCGACCGCCATCTGGCGCTGCAACGCCGCGCCCGCGCCCAGGCCGCGCGGCTGATTGCCGGTTGGCGCGCGCTGCCCGCCCGTCATCCCGAGCGCTATGATCTCTGGTTCACGTACCATTGCTACTATCGAAAGCCCGACTGGCTGGGACCGATCGTCAGCCGCGCGCTCGGCATCCCCTACGTGATCGCCGAGGCCTCGCATGCCCCGCGGCGCGCCCAGGGTCCGACGCGGCTCGGGCATCGCGCCGTCGAACGCGCCCTGGCCGAAGCCGACCTGGTGCTGAGCGTCAATCCACGCGACGTTCCCGGCGTGAAGGCCCGGCTGCGGCCCGGCGCGCATCAGCGCTGGCTGCCGCCGTTCATCGATACCCGGTCGTTTCGTGCCGCGGCGGTGCGGCCGCGCCCCGCCAATGCCGTGCCAGTGCTATTGAGCGTCGGCATGATGCGCACGCGTGACAAGCTCGCCTCCTATCGCGTGCTATCGCAGGTCTTCGAGGTCCTGCGCCACGAGCCGTGGATCGCGCTGTTGGTCGGCGACGGACCGGCACGCGACGAGGTCGAGCGCATGATGGCGCCGTTCGGCGCGCGCATCCGCTTCACCGGCGCCCTGCCGCGCGCCGCGCTGCCGGACGTCTATGCGGGCGCCGACCTCTATCTCTGGCCCGCGATCAACGAGGCATACGGCATGGCTTTCCTCGAGGCGCAGGCGGCGGGGCTGCCGGTCGTCGCCGGACGGACCGGCGGCGTGCCCGCCGTGGTGACCGACGGCATCACCGGCTTGTTGACGCCGGTCGGCGATCCGGTGGCCTTCGCCGGCGCCGTCAGTCACCTGCTCGAACGACGCGATGAGCGGGCGCGGCTGGCGGCTGGTGCTGCGCGGCGCATCCTGACCCATCACGACGAGCGGGCGGCGGCGCACGCGCTGGCCGCCTCGCTCGCGCTGCTGCGATGAACGTGCCGTTCGCCATCCTGCGCCACGCCGCGACCGGCTGGAACGCCGCGGGCCGGTTGCAGGGCTCGACCGACATTCCGCTCAGCCCGGCCGGCGAGGCCGCCGCGAAAAGCTGGCGGCTTCCCGCTCCGGCCGACCGGTGGCGACGGACGTGCAGTCCGTTGCTGCGCGCGCGGCGGACGGCGGAGCTGGTACAGCCGCCGGTGCAGGTCACGCTGGATTCGCGGCTGCGCGAGATGAGCTTCGGCGTCTGGGAAGGCAAGAGCGTCGCCCAGCTCCGCGCCGAGGGCGGCGAGACCTTTGCCGCGGCTGAACGGCTCGGCCTCGACTTCTATCCGCCGGGCGGCGAGTCGCCGCGTCTGGCGATGGCGCGCATTGCCGACTGGGCGCGCGAGATCGCCAGCAGCGGGGAACCGCTCGTGGCGGTGTCGCACAAGGCCGCGATCCGCGCCCTCCTGGCGCTGGCGACCGGCTGGGACATGACCGGCCGCCAGCCGATCAAGCTCGACTGGACGTGCCTGCACTTCTTCGCCGCGCACGGCGACGGAAAGGTGACGCTCGACCGGCCGAACGTGCCGCTGGCATGAGCCGCGTCTTCTTCCACGTGCAGCATCTGCTGGGCATCGGCCATATCCGCCGCGCCGCGGTCCTCGCACGCACCCTAGCAGCAAGCGGTTTCGACGTGCTGCTGGTCTCGGGCGGCGCGCCTCTCTCTCTCGACCTGGGCCGCGCGCGTTTCCACCAGTTGCCGCCGGTGCGCGCGCGTGACGAGGGGCTGCGCGAGTTGAGCCGCCTCGACGGGTCGCCGCTCGACGACGCCTTCCGGATCGAGCGGACCCGCCGGCTCCTCGAGCTGTTTCACGCCGAAGCGCCCGATGTTTTGATCACCGAACAGTTTCCCTTCGGCCGCACGCAGCTCCGCTTCGAGCTTCTGCCGTTGCTCGATGCCGCCCAGGCGCGACGGCCGAAGCCGTTGATCGTATCGTCGGTGCGCGACATCGTGCGGCGTTCGATGTCGCCGCAGCGCGTGCAGCAGGCGGTCGATCTCTGCCAGCGCTTCGATCTCATCCTGATCCACGGCGATCCGGCGCTGATCGGTTTCGGCAGGAGCTTCGCCGGCTGGGAGGCGATCCGGACCCGCGCCGCCTATACCGGCTATATCGCGGAGAACGATGGCAGGACGGCCGAGGACGGCATGAACGAAGTTCTCGTCTCGGTGGGCGGCGGCGCGGTCGGGGCGCCGTTGTTTCGCGCGGCAGCGGAGGCGCGCACCAGGGGAACGCTGGCGGACCGGGCTTGGCGGCTGCTGGTCGGCGCCAATCTCGCGGGCGCGGTCGACGGAACGGACGGCATGATCGTCGAGCCTGCCCGCCCCGACTTCCGTGCCTTGCTGCGCAACGCGACGCTCTCCATCTCGCAGGCGGGCTACAACACCGTCGTCGATACGCTGTGCTGCGCCGAGCGGGCGGTGCTGGTGCCGTTCGGCACCGACCGGGAGACCGAGCAGACGGATCGCGCCCTGTGGCTCGCCGAACGCGGGATCGTGGCCTGCGTCCCCGCTCTGGAACTGTCGGCCGTTACCCTGTCCGCCGCCGTCGATCGGGCGATGCGCGGCCCACCGATCCGCAGCTTCCCGCCCTGCGACATCAACGGCGCGGCGGCGACGGCCGCGCTGCTGCATCGAAGGTTGTCATGACCGCGCGACGATCGTCTGTGATTCTTCCCTCTCTCATGCCCCTCGCCCCCGCTAGGGGGAGAGGTTGGGAGAGGGGGTTACAGGCATTTGCCGCCACCTGTCCCTTCTATAATGCCCTGCCGTGCAAAAGGCGGATCGGGAAGGTTGGCCCCACCGAGTATCGCCCCTCTCCCCACCTCCCCCTAGCGGGGGCGAGGAGTATGACGTCTTCCGAATTTGTCCCCGGAGTGCGTTGGTCGTGCTCATGACCGGCTGGCACGCGATCGACGAGGAGCTCGCGCGGTGGCGCGAGGCCGGCCGCGAACCGGTCCTGTGGTGGCGCGACGACGATGCGGCCGACGCCACGCCGGCGCTCGACCGGCTGCTCGACCTGCAGCGTGCGGTGAAGGTGCCGCTGGCGCTGGCGATCGTGCCGGCGAAGGCCACGCCGGCGCTGGCGGAGCGGCTCGCGCGGACACCGGGCGTCGACTTGTTGCAGCACGGTTACGCCCATACCAACCATGCGCCCGCGCCCGACAAGAAGATGGAGCTCGGCCCGCACCGGCCGGCGATGTTCGTGCTGGGCGAGCTCGGCACCGGCCGGATGGCGCTGGAGCGGCTGTTCGGCAACCGCACACTGCCCGTGCTGGTGCCGCCCTGGAACCGCATCGCCCCGGCGCTCGTGCCGGCTTTGCCGGAGGTCGGCTACAGCGGCCTGTCGACTTTCGGCGTTCGCCGGCGTGCCTATCCCGTTGCCGGACTGTTGCAGGTCAATACCCACGTCGACCTGATCGACTGGCAGGCGCGTTGCTTTGCCGGCGAGGAGGCCGTCCTTGCCGCGTTCGAGCGGGCGCTCGTGGCGTCGCGCACCGGTACGGGCGAACCGGTCGGCATCCTCAGTCATCATCTTGCGATGGACGAGGGGGCTTGGGATTTCCTAAATTCGTTGTGGGTGAGAATAAGTAACGTGCCGGGCCTGAAAATGACACCGGCGCACGATCTGTTCGCGTCACGGGAGCCGCGGGTTTGAGTTCTGTCGATCTGCGCTATCCACGTCAGACGTTGTTGGCGGATTATCTCCGCGCAGGAACGGGCGCGGTGCTGTGCGGCCTGCCGCTGGCGGTGATCGAGGTCAACCACTGGGTCGCACTGGTCCTCGGCGCCGGCTTCGTGCTGTTCGCTGTCTTTTTCGTCCGCACCGCACTGCGCCAGAAGACGCGCTACGTGCTCGGCCCCGACACGCTCTGTGCCGACGGCCCGGCGGGCACCCTGGTCGAGTGGAGCCGGCTCGACCGGCTGACGCTCAGCTACTTCTCGACCAAGCGGGACCGTTCCGACGGCTGGATGCAATTGGCCGTAAGCTCGGCCGGCGGCCGTGTGGTCAGGGTCGATTCCGCGCTCGAGGGCTTCTACGATATCGTCGAACGGGCCGCGCGCGCGGCCGAGACGGTGGGCCTTCCGCTCAGCGTGGCGACGCGCGCCAACCTCCGATCGATGGGCATTTCCGTGGCGGGCCAGGAAGAGGCGGTATGAAGGATCTGCTGCGGGTCGAGAATCTGACCGTCGAGTTCGGCGTGCACGAGGGTATCCTGCGCGCCGTCGACAACGTGTCCTTCTCCATCCCGCCGGGCGGGACGCTGGCGCTGGTCGGCGAATCGGGTTCGGGCAAGTCGGTCTGCAGCCAGGCGATCATGGGGCTGCTGCCGCGCAGCGCGACCATTCCCTCCGGCTCGATCCTGTTCGCCGATCCGCGCGACAAGACGCCGGTCACCGACATCGCCAAGCTCGATCGCATGGGCCCGGAGATGCGCGAGATCCGCGGCGGCGAGATCTCGATCATCTTCCAGGAGCCGATGACCTCGCTGTCGGCCCTCCATACGGTCGGGGACCAGATCGGCGAGGCGGTCGAGCTGCACGGCGGCGGGGGCCATCTCAGCAACATCCATTCGCTCGGCAGCCAGATGCACGAGGCGGCCGAGCGCTCGCGCCAGCGCATGGGCCGTGCCGAGATCGACCAGCTCACCATCGACATGCTGCGCATGGTCGGCTTCCCCGATCCCAAGCGCGCGCTGCGCACCTATCCGTTCGAGCTCTCCGGCGGCCTGCGCCAGCGCGCCATGATCGCCATGGCGCTGGTCTGCCGGCCGGCGCTGCTGATCGCCGACGAGCCCACGACCGCGCTCGACGTCACCATCCAGGCCCAGATCCTGCGCCTCATGAAGGACCTGCAGAAAGAGCTCGGCATGGCGCTGCTGATGATCACGCACGATCTCGGCGTGGTCGCCAACGTCGCCGACGACGTGGTCGTGATGTATCGCGGCAAGGTCGTCGAATCGGGCAACCTGCACGACATTTTCGACGACCCGCAGCATCCCTACCTCAAGGCGCTGCTGCATGCCGTGCCGCGCTTCGACATGAAGCCGGGCGAGCGGCTGCAGCCGATCCGCGAGATCAAGGCGTCGACCGGTCACCTGCTGCAGCAGAAGCCGGACGTCGCGCCGATCGAGAGCTTCAATCCGAAGGCGCCGGTGCTGAAGGTCCGCCATCTCTCCAAGACCTTCAAGATCCGCAAGGCCGACACCCTGCTCGAATCGCTGCTCGGCGGCGGCACGACGCGCACCGTGCGCGCGGTCAACGACGTGAGCTTCGACGTCGAGCGTGGCGAGTGCCTCGGCCTGGTGGGCGAGTCGGGCTGCGGCAAGACCACGCTGTCGAAAATGCTGATGCGCGGCCTGTCGACCGACCCCAACGAGGGCGCCGGCCGGGTCGTGTTCGACGACTGGGGCCGCAAGATCGACGTCATGATGCTGGAGGGCGAGGAGCTCAACCGCTTCCGCCGCAAGCTGCAGTTCATCTTCCAGGACCCGTTCGGCTCGCTCAATCCGCGCATGACGGTCTACGACATCCTGGTCGAGCCGCTGGTCATCCACGGCGTGGGCGACGGCGCCTACCGGCGCGAGATGGTCGGCGAGCTGATGGAGATGGTCGGCCTCGACCGCCGCCAGCTCAGCCGCTACCCGCACTCCTTCTCGGGCGGCCAGCGCCAGCGCATCGGCATCGCGCGCTCCCTGGCGCTCAGGCCCGACATGGTGATCTGCGACGAACCGGTGTCGGCGCTCGACGTGTCGATCCAGGCGCAGATCCTGAACCTGCTCAAGGACCTGCAGAAGCAGCTCGGCCTCACCCTGCTGTTCATCAGCCACAATCTCGCCGTGGTCGATTACATCGCCGACCGGATCGCCGTGATGTGCGCCGGCCGGCTGGTCGAGCTCGCGCCGTCCGGCGAGCTGTTCCGCAATCCCCTGCATCCCTACACCAAGGCGCTGCTGTCGGCGGTGCCGATGCCCGATCCCAACCAGCGGCTCGACCTGCGCGCGCTGATGGAAGGCAAGGCCTCCGACCCCAAGGCCTGGCCGGCACCCTTCACCGACGACGGGTCGCGGCCCGTCCTCTGGACCGAGGCCTCGCCCGGCCACTATGTCCGCATTGCGCGGGAAGGCGTCTGAAATGCTGAATTACGTCGCGCGGCGCCTCCTGCTGATGATCCCGACACTGTTCGTCATCAGCGCGCTGGTCTACCTCATCATCGACCTGCCGCCCGGCGACTGCGTCACCTCGCAGATCGACGAGCTGCTGTCGCGCGGCGACCCCGACGCGCTGCGCCGCGCCGACGAGCTGCGCCATCTCTACGGCCTCGACCAGTCGCTGGTCGCCCGCTACTTCCAATGGGTGGGCGGCGTCTTCCGCTGGGACTTCGGGCTGTCGTGCCAGGACACCGTGCCGGTGAAGGACCTGATCGGCGAGCGGCTCGGACTCACCATGGTGATGGAGACCTGCACCATCGCCTTCATCTGGATCGTGTCCTTCATCATCGGCGTCTATGCCGCGACGCATCAGTACCAGGTCGGCGACTACATCGCGTCGTTCATCGGCTTCGTCGGGCTCGCGGTGCCGAACTTCCTGCTCGCGATCGTGCTGCTCTACGTCGGCAAGGTCTATTTCGGCCTGTCGATCGGCGGGCTGATGGACCCCGAGTTCATCGAGAAGCCGATGAGCTGGGCCAAGTTCGTGTCGGTCAGCCAGCATCTCATCATCCCGGTGATCGTGATCGGCACTTCGGGCACCGCCGGCATGATCCGCCGCCTGCGCGCCAACCTGCTCGACGAGCTGCAGAAGCAGTACGTCACGACCGGCCGGGCCAAGGGCCTGCCGCCCCTGAAGCTGCTGATCAAGTACCCGCTGCGGCATGCCATCAACCCGTTCGTCGCCGACATCGGCCATCTGCTGCCCGAGGTGATCTCGGGGTCGGTGATCGTCTCGGTCGTGCTGTCGCTGCCGACCACGGGGCCGATGCTGCTGGGCGCGCTCAAGACCCAGGACGTGAATCTCGCCGCGACCTTCCTGCTGTTCGTGGCGGTGCTGACCGTGATCGGCATGCTGATCTCGGACCTGCTGCTGGCCGCGCTCGATCCGCGCATCCGCTTCGGCGCGACCTCAGAGAAATGATGGCCGGAGAAACGACATGACCGATACGGCCGATCGTCCCGGCGCTCCGTCGCCCACGCCGCACTACGTCAATCCCGCGCCCTGGGATCCGTACGTTTCCGAGAAGCTCACGGCCGAGCAGGAAAAGTACTACATGGCCGGCCAGTGGAAGCTGATGTGGTGGCGTTTCCGCCGTCACCGGCCGGCCGTGGTCTCCGCCGCGTTCCTGTTCCTGATGTATTTTTCCTGCCTGATCAGCGAGTGGATCGCGCCGCACGACCTGCATACCCGGCACGTGAAGTACATCTTCGCGCCGCCGCAGGGCATCCACTTCTTCCACGAGGGCAAGTTCCTCGGGCCCTTCGTCTACGGCTTCAAGATGGAGCGCGACCTCGACACGCTGCAGCGCGTCTACACCGAGGACCACACCAAGCCGCAGCCGCTGCGCTTCTTCTGCCGCGGCGAGCCGTACGAATTCTGGGGACTGGTGCAGGGCTCGTTCCATTTCGTGTGCCCGGCCGAGGGCGGCACGCTGTTCCTGATGGGCACGGACCGGCTGGGACGCGACATGTTCAGCCGCATCGTCTATGCGGCGAGGATCTCGCTCACCATCGGCGTGATCGGCATCGTGCTGTCGTTCGCGCTCGCTCTCATTCTCGGCGGGTTGGCCGGCTATTACGGCGGCTGGGTCGACACGGTGGTCCAGCGCATCACCGAGATCCTCAAGAGCTTCCCGCATCTGCCGCTCTGGCTGGCGCTCTCCGCGGCCTTGCCGGTCACCTGGTCGCCGCTGCTGATCTATTTCGGCATCACCCTGATCCTGGCCCTGCTCGACTGGCCCGGCCTGGGCCGCGCCGTGCGCTCCAAGCTCCTGTCGCTGCGCGAGGAGGATTACGCCATGGCCGCCCAGATGATGGGCGCCAAGCCCGGTCGCATCATCGGCCGGCACCTTCTGCCGGGCTTCATGAGCCACCTGATCGCCTCGGCGACGCTCTCGATCCCGTCGATGATCCTGGCCGAAACCGCGCTGTCGTTCCTCGGCCTCGGCCTGCGGCCGCCGATCACTTCCTGGGGCGTGCTGCTGAACGAGGCGACCGACATCAACGTCGTGGCAGTGAACTGGTGGCTGATGCTGCCGGTCGTGCCGGTGATCCTGGTCATCCTCGCCTATCAGTTCATGGGCGATGGGATGCGCGACGCCGCAGATCCCTACGCCTAACGGCGTAGGGATCTGCGGCGTCGCGGGCGGGCGGCAGCGCCTTCACAGGTGCGAGAGCCCGCACCGGCCAGAATGGATAAGGCTGTGGCCTCAAGCGCTTGAGTTTCTTGCTTTTTCTGCACGGTGCGGGCTCTCGCGCCTGTGAAGGCGCTGCCGCCCGCCGGGCAAAACCATGATTTCTGAGGAGCCCGCAAGCGGCTCCTCAGAAATCATGGTTTTGCCCCAATTGGGTCTAGCGACAGCCACCCCGGGCTTCCATCTAGTGTCCTGTATCTCCCCCGAACGTGGTCTCCCCAAAGCCACGTTCAGCCTCTTCGGAGGCGTTCGGCCGTCCTGTCATCTCCCCCGACAGGGCGGCCTTTTTCTTTCCCGCGTGCTATCGGCGGTCTCGATGATCACCGCCTCTCTCGAAGTCACTGGCCTGTCCTGCCGCCGTGGCGGCCGCCCGGTGTTCGAGGGCCTGTCCTTCGGCCTGGCCGGCGGCGAGCTGTTGGCCCTCACCGGCCGCAACGGCAGCGGAAAGACCACGCTTCTGCGGGCCCTGGCGCTGCTGGTGACGGCCGAGGCCGGCCGAATCCGCTGGCAAGGCGAAGATGTCGGCCGGGACCGCGAGGCGTGGCGCCGCCGGATTGCCTGGCTCAGCCATCTCGACGGGCTGAAGGGGGACCTCAGCGTCCGTGAAAATCTTTCCGTCGCCGCCAGGCTGCGGGACGAGCCCGCCGACCGGATCGGCCAGGCCCTCGCCTCCTTCGAACTGGAGCCGCTCGCCCGGCGCGAGGTGCGCACGCTCTCGGCGGGCCAGCGCCGCCGCGTCGCGCTTGCCCGCGTGGCGGCCGCGCATGCGCCGGTCTGGCTGCTCGACGAGCCGCTGAACGCGCTCGATGCGCCATCGCAAGCAGCATTACGCGCCGTGCTCGGCCGGCACCTCGCGGCCGGGGGCCTCGCCATCGCTGCAACGCATGCGCCGATCGACGTTGCCGGCGCGCGCGCCCTGGAGCTCGGGCGGTGACCGGCTTCGGCGCACTCCTCGCACGCGACCTGCGGTTGGTCTGGCGGCGGCCGGGCGACATGATGGTCGTGCTCGCCTTCTTCGTCGTGGCGACGGTGCTGTTCCCGCTCGGCATCGGACCGGAGACCAACCTGCTGGCGCGCATCGCCGCCGGCATCCTGTGGTGCGCCGCCCTGTTCGCCTCGCTGCTCTCGCTCGACCGGCTGTTCGCCGCCGATTACGAGGACGGTGCGCTCGACCTCCTGCTGCTTGCCCCCTGGCCGCTGGAGCTGGCGGCGCTCGCCAAATGCCTCGCTCACTGGATCGTGACCGGCCTGCCGCTCGCCGTGCTGGCGCCGCTGATGGGCGTCGTGTTCGGCCTGTCGGGCGAGGGCTTGGGCGCGCTTTGCCTCACCCTGCTGGTCGGCACGCCGACCCTGTCGCTGGTCGGCGGGCTGGCGGCGGCCCTCACGCTCGGCGCCCGCCGCGGCGGCGCTTTGCTGGCGTTGCTCGCCCTGCCGCTCTGCGTGCCGACCCTGATCTTCGGGGCCGGCGCGGTCGAGGCGGTGGCGACGGGAGAGGGTTTCGTCACGCACCTGGCGATCCTGGCCGCCCTCGCGCTGATGGCGCTAGCGACCCTGCCGTGGGCGATCGCCGCAGCCTTGCGGCAAGCCGGCGAGTAGACAAGCCGGCCGGGAGGACGAATACAGGCGCCGATGGCCACGCTGCATTTCCTCGCCAACCCGGCGCGCTTCCGCCGGTTCAGCCAGCGCGTGCTGCCGGGGCTGTCGGCCGTGACGGCACTGGCGCTCGCGGCCGGCCTCTATCTCGCGCTGGTCGAATCGCCGCCCGACTACCAGCAGGGCGAGACCGTCCGCATCATGTTCGTGCACGTGCCGTCCGCCTGGCTCGCCATGGCGGGCTACGGGTTGCTCGCCGCGCTCGGCGCCTCGCTGCTGGTCTGGCGCCATCCGCTGGCCGCCCTGATGGCGCGCGGCACGGCGCCGGTGGGGGCGGTGTTCGCCGCGGTCTGCCTGCTCACCGGCTCGCTGTGGGGCCGGCCGATGTGGGGCACCTACTGGGTGTGGGATGCGCGGCTGACCTCGATGCTGCTGCTGTTCTTCCTCTATCTCGGCCACATCGCGCTCAGCCGCGCCTACGACGATCCCGAGCGCGGCGACCGCGC
>Ga0070665_100004526_pt1 | contig 14564 bp, 7 predicted proteins | sample KBSS13metaG_FD_65862 | JGI IMG/M metagenome (GOLD analysis project Ga0070665, IMG submission 65862) | Switchgrass rhizosphere microbial communities from Kellogg Biological Station, Michigan, USA - KBS S1-3 metaG | ecosystem: Host-associated > Plants > Roots > Rhizosphere > Soil ... | reverse complement strand
GCTGGACCACCCGTCCGAGGCAATATGATGCAGCGTCACCACCAGCATATACTCCTTCCCCGGTAGCTCCAGCAGATGCCCCCGCAGCGGATAGTCCGCTGACAGATCAAAGGGCGCTCTGATCAGCTCCCCGATCTGCTCCCGAAGATCCGCCTCACTCCCCCCACTGTCGCCTATCCGCTGCAGCCGCCAGCCCCCGGCCGCCAGCACCTCCTGGTAACCACGGCCTTCCGACTCCCGGATCACCGTCCGCAACGACTCATGACGCGCTATGATGGATCCCAATGCAGATCCCATCGCACTTTCATCCACCTCCCCCCTCAACCGCAACACCATCGGTATATGATACTGTACGCTCCCTTCCAGCTGATCGATCATCCATAACCGCTCCTGGCTGAACGACAACGGTACCCGCGCAGGGCGCTCCTGCCGAACCAAGGGATCCGGCCTGGCCTTCACGGGCGCAAGCAACAGCCGCTCCGAGATGGCCCCGATCGTTGGATGATCGAAGACATTCCCGATCTCCAGCTCACATCCCAGCTCCCTGCGTACCGCCGATATCATCCGGATCACCAGCAGCGAGTGGCCCCCCAGCTCGAAAAAATTATCCTCGATCCCTACCCGCTCCACCTCCAGCAAGTCTCTCCAGATCCCACACAACCGCTCCTCTGTCTCATTGCGCGGACCAACGTATGCACTCCCCGGTCTTCTCCCCCCTGACAACGCCAATAGCGCCTGCCGGTCCACCTTCCCATTCGACGTCAATGGCAGCTCCGCCAGCTCATCCAGTGATGATGGGATCATATATTCCGGCAGCCGCCTCCTCAGCTGCTCAAATATTTTCTCTTTATCATATCCTTCCTCCGCCACCACATACGCCGCTATGCGTTTATCCCCTTCCTTTTCTTCCCTGGCCAGCACCACCGCCTGGCTCACCCCGCGCATCCCCGTCAATATACCCTCTATCTCGCCCAGCTCCACCCGGTAGCCACGGATCTTCACCTGGTCATCCACCCTACCGAGGTACTCGATATTTCCATCCGGCAGCCACCGGCACAGGTCTCCCGTACGGTACAGCCGCTGCCGACCTCCCGGTGAAAACGAGCCATCGATAAATCGCTCCGCCGTCTGTTCCGGATCGTTCAGATAGCCACGCGCCAACCCTTCCCCTCCTATGTACAGCTCTCCCCCTATCCCAACCGGGCTCAGATGCCCGCATCCATCTATGATATACACCCGGCTATTTGAAAAGGGACGACCGATCGGTACCCTTCGCTCCATACCATGCAGCTCTTCCACTTTATACAACAGTTTCCCTATCGTCGTCTCCGTCGGACCATAGTGATTGATGATCTCGCATTTACTGTCCACTGCACGGATGCGTCCTATCACTTCCCCGGGCAACCGCTCCCCGCCGAACACCACCATCCGCATCGGCAGCAACAACTCCCCGTCCTCGCTCAAAGCTTGCCAGTGCGACGGCACTATCTTGATGCATTCGATCCCATGCCGCCGGCAATAGGCCCGCGTCAACATACCATCGTTGATCACCATCCGTGAAAGTACATGCAGCGCTGCCCCACTCAACCACGCACTATAGATCACCGTATTGCCCAGGTCCGCCGACAACGTCGACAGCAGCCCAAACGACCGGCACCCCTGTATCCCTGTTCGCTCCTGCAATCCGTATACATAGTCCACCACACTCCGGTGCTCTATCACCACCCCCTTCGGACGGCCCGTCGAGCCCGACGTATAGATCACATACAACGGCGATCCCGGCCCTACGCCCACTTCCAAACCACTCACCGGGCAGCTCTCCATAATATCCCGCTCACGATCCATATCCACTACCTCCATATCCCGCATCATCCCTGACAACCTTCCTACATGCTCACCCCCGCTCAACACCACCGGCGATCCAACGTCCTCCAACATATATTGTATCCGCCCATCGGGGTATTGCGGATCTATCGGCACATATGCCCCACCCGCCTTCAATATCCCCAGGAGCCCTATCATCATCGACAACGACCTGTCCATGCACACCGGCACCAACACTTCTTCCTTCACTCCTTTGCTCCGCAGGTAATGGCCCACCTGGTTTGACCGCTCGTTCAGCTCTTTATATGTCAGCTCCTCTCCTTCAAACACCACCGCTACTGCCGACGGGCTCCGCAACGCCTGCTCCGCAAACACCTCTACCACCGTCTTTTCCCGCGGATACCACACCAACGATTGCCCCCACTCCTCCAACAGCCGGCCCTCCGATACACCTGTTATCTCCAGATCCCCGATCCGGCGCTCCAGAGACCCCGGCAATTCTTTTATTATATTCTCAAAATGATCCAGCATCTTTTCCATCCTCCACTCTTCGTACAGACAGCGCCGGTACGTCAACGATATATCTAATCCCCGGGGAGACTGCAAGACATTTAATGTAAGATCAAATTTGGCTGTTATAACATCCGGATTTTCTATTTGCAACCGGATATCGCCTACCTCCATTTTACTGACTGCCGGTGTATTTTCCAACACCAGCATCACTGGTAATAAAGGGTTAGCATGGTTGGTCTCTCGCGGTAAATTCAATGCCTCCAATACCTGTTCGAATGGCACTTCCTGATGTTCATAGGCATCCAGCGTCGTACGACGCACCTCTTGCAGGAAGTCCTTTACACGCATATCCCCGTTCAGTGAACTGCGCAGCACCAATGTATTGGCAAAAAACCCGATCAGACCTGACAGCTCCTCATACTGACGGCCTGCTATCGAGCTTCCGATACAGATATCCTTTTGCCCAGTGTAACGATACAGTATGATCTTACACACACTCAGCAGGCACATGTACAGCGTTATCCCATCCCGGTGGCAGAACGCCAATAATTCCTCTGTGATCAGCGTGTCTACATGCTTATGCACTCTACCTCCCGCAGCGCGCCGAACCATATCGTCCGAATGGTCGGCAGGCAGCTGAAAGGGAGTAACATTCGACAATTTATGTTTCCAATAAGACAATTTTCCTGCTAACAATTCCTTTCTTTCTTCATGCCGCTGCCATATTGCATAATCAGCATATTGCAGCGGCAATCGTTCTAGCCGGGGCGGCCTGCTCTCTGTATAAGATATGTATAATTCTACCAACTCCTTTAGAAGAATAGGCATGGACCATGCGTCAGAAGCAATATGATGCAGAACGACCATCAGCACATGCTCTTCTTCACTCAGTGTTATCAAATATGCCCGAAGCATATGGTCTGCCGACAGATCGAATGGTTTCCGAAGCATTGCCTCGATCCATTTATTTAAACCTTCCTTATCGTGTCTGAAAGAAGTCTCCACAATATGTTCCATTTTCAACCCATCCTCGTCCAGGATCTGCTGGTATATCTCGCCATCTTCTTCCCGGATGACAGTCCTTAGCACTTCATTCCTGTTCACTATCATTTGAAATGCATAGGCCAGGGCCTTTTTATCCAGTCGCCCGGTAAATCTCAATACTATAGGAATATGGTATGACACGCTTCCTTCCAGACGGTCCACGATCCATAAGCGTTCCTGGCTGAAAGACAAAGGTATGCGTCCTCCCTTCTCTATTCTTGGCGCCGGCATGATCCGCTGCGAAGAAGACAACGTTGTTATTTCCAATTTTTTATTACTCAAAAAGTGGATGATTTCTTCTTTATTCTGTCTGATACTGTCCAGCAATTGAGGGTTTACCTCCCTGCCTTTCGATACCTTTACCTGCAGCCTGCCTTCATTCAATACAATATCCACTCCCATATTCCGGGCAGTATGCAAGATGTTAATAGCCTCTTTAAGTAACATACGCTGTTTTTTGAAATGATTACTTTATGAATTTCCTGATATATGGCATCATCACCTGTCCCGTCAAATAGCCGGAAAGAGCGCCAAATCCGCTGACAAGCCCTCCTAACATGGCGCTTAAGAACAATAACAAGCTCCAGTCGGAGAAATGAATTAATCCAGCCATCTTTTGGGCCAGCAGATTGTCATTCGGGATCGTCTTCACCAAGATCATAATGGTCCATAAAAGAGTACTTGTAATGAACCCACTCCAAAATGCCGATCTGGCTGTTTTGTAAACGACAAAGGCTGTCGAAAAAGCCGAAAGTGCAACGGACCACCAAAAAGGAAATAAAAAATAAAAGATACATCCCGTTAAAAACATCGCTAATAGTCGCATACCTTATTTTTTAAAGATTACTGAAGAGACCAGCTGATCGTTATACTCATCCTTCGAATTCAAAAACACCAGCACATTCAGCTTACCGGCTTCCCATGCCGCAAAGGAATTATCATAGAAAAAACTGCCCGGGTTGCCGGATTGCCCGCCCGGCAATATGCCATATCCCCTGATATGTGGCCCCATTTCAATTACCATTCGCCAGGAGGGCCCAAATCGATCCGCCAATGCATTTATCGTGTTAGGCGCACCGCCGGCCGCAAATCCCGCGATCCCGAATGAAGGGAGCCCGGAAACATGAGCAATATTGACGGGTCTGGAGTTGCCCCAGGCCCAATGAGATGAAAAATTGCCATTCTTTCTTACCAGATGATCGATCGCATTCAGATAGGACCTCCCCATGATATCGTCAAGCGTTTCTTTTTGCGGTGTGTTGATATCATCGATCCAGTGGGAAGCGGTATCTGTCTTGATCACTCTTACCGTTCTGTCAAAATCGGGCCAGGACACCGGCGGTTTATACTTCTCCAGATCGTCTCTCCATATCATCGTATACAGTTCGTTCCACCATGTATCGAAGATGGTTGCCCCGGTGGAGTTGGCGGAGTAACAATAGTTCCAATCTGCAAGCTGGCTCCAGATCCGGGCATCCACTTTAACCCCCGATCCCTTTACATGACGGAGCATATACGGCAGCACTTCCGCCGCCAGTTCGGAATAACAATCTGTTTGCAATAATCGGAAGCTATCCGTATTGATATTCGACATCGAAGACAACCTGGAATTGATCCTTTTTGCACGCTGATCCGAAGCGAATGGCCCTCCGATAAAATAAGGATAAGAGCTATCCGTGAGCGCCTGGTTCGCGGAACAGATGTATTTTCCGGCTGGATTCCGGGTAAAAGGGATTTGATTCATAGGGATCCAGCCGTGCCAATCGTCAGCCGGAAGGCTGCCGTCCAGGATAGTTCCTCCCTGAGATCTATAGCGTAGTGGGAAACGTCCGTTGCATGCAACAGCAATATCCTTATCAATGCTTGCAAACAAGACATTCTGTGCGGGACAAAAAAGATAAGCCAGGGCATTTCGATAATCTTCATAATTACCCGCCCTGTTCAGCAGGTAGAATGCTTTCAGGTCATTCGAAACATACTGCGATACCCAATTCATTGCAAAACCTTCGTCCTCGCCCAATACACTGCCATACGCCCTGTTCCTATGCAACAAGCCATCGTACATCACGGGTCCCTGATGCGTATAGACAATGGTGTCGGAAACTACCCTGCCACCAGCGCAATAAATTTTCTCCACTCGCCTTTGGACTTTATTCCACCGGCCATCGTACCAATATTCCTGCCTGGAAGCATCTTTGAACTTTATATGATACCAATCCATCACATCAGCTTTGGTATTGGTGAGCCCCCACGCGATCCTGGTATTATATCCGATGATCACGCAAGGAATGCCCGGGATAGACACTCCATAAACATTAAGACCCGGGGCATTCATCTGCACCTGATACCAGACTGAAGGAAGAGAAAGGCCCATATGCGGATCATTGGCAAGTATGGGGTATCCGGACCGTGCCTTTCCCCCATCAACCACCCAACTGTTGCTCCCAATAACGCTTCCATCATCTTTGCGCTGGCGTGCCAGCGGAACTTTTGTTCCCTCACTTCGGTCTGCAGGAGGAGATGGAATGGGGACGGGCTTAAAATCCCACGGCGTATTTGCCGGCACGACAGGATACAGACTGTAAGATTGCCCTGTAAGATCACGCATGGCTTCTGCGCCCAATCTCCGCATCCCGTTGTCCGTATTAAATTCGGATTGCCCGCCAGTCAATTGTTCTGCCATCAATTTCAGGATCACCAAAGAATTGACAGGCGTCCATTTCATGGGTTCCCTGTCAAATATTTTATATTCCACCGGATATGCAGCAGGCGTCAGTGCCGAGATATATGCATTGATTCCTTCGCCGTATGCTTCCAGCATTTTTTTTGTGACCGGATCCGACACCAGCGAGTCGAATGCTATCTCAGCGGCGTATAAAAGTCCGATACGCCGGTAGAATATATCTGACTCCAATGTTCGGCTGCCATAGATCTCAGACAATTTACCGGAAGCTTTTCGCACCTGCATTTCCATTTGCCACAACCGGTCTTTTGCAGTGATATATCCCTGTGCAAAGTAGAGGTCATGTTCATCGCCGGCAAAAATATGAGGAACTCTATTCCTGTCATACTTAACGACTATATCACTTTTAATATCTTTCAAATCCATTTTCTGAAGGCTGTCCATCTTCCTTGGTTCAGCATTCTGCCAGAACCCTGTAGCAGGACTAAGTATTTTTCCCAATGGCGGCAATAAACCCACCTTTGTATTCAGAAAAAAGATCAGCAAGCCTGCCCATGCGATGGATAAAAGACATTTGGCTATACGCATATTTATTTTTTTCATTGTTTCAGGATTTCCATTTCCTCAGCTCTTTTTAATACATTAATATTCTTCAATGCAAAACCATTATAACCGTTTACCCTTTCCACGATCTCATAGAAAAAGAATGGACGGTCACTGATGGGTTTTATAAATTTTTGGAGCAAATAGGTGTCCTCTTCCTTATCCAGCAGGATACCGTGTTGCTGTAAAGCATCGATATCGAACCCCTTTAATTCCGTATTTTCCCTAAGCAGGTCATAATACGAGCCGGGGAAGTTCACGAACTCGACATCCCTTTCCGACAGCTTCCGGATCGCATCGATCAGGTTGTCTGTAACAAATGCCAGGTGATGGATCCCCGGACCAAAGGTTTCAATATTCTTTTGGACCTTGGATTTGTGCAGATAAGACTCCGGCTCCGCGATCACCAATGTCAGCCGGCGGTCATGCGACTGATTTATATTCAATATCATTCCGGTCTTGTTCTCTTCACAGGTCTCTATACTTTGAACAAGGTTGGTACCAATAGCATTTCTCAGGTACTTTGTCCAGAAATTGCTTTCGTTTATCCTGACCTCGGCAGCAATGTGGTCGACAGATGTGAATATCGATCTATCCCGGGGCCCGCCCTTCGAAACTTCTGTATAGCCCGGCTTGAACGCCCCTCCGTAATTTTCCCTGCTGATAAACACAATTTCATTATCATCAAATAATTTGATAGAGGCCTCCTCTATGCTGCCATTCTTATCATGTAAGGTATGCGGGTATTTTAATGGAAAAGCTCCATTCCCCACACTGCTCCTGAACGCATCTTCTACGTTAGTGACCCGCAGCGCAAATCGTTTAAGTCCGCAATAATGCTTGCCTATAAATGCGTTTATATCATTGTTGACAGTAAGCCCAAGCATGGGATACGAAGAGGTGAGAACCAAACATACATCGCCGCACCTGCAGACATAGCTTGAGATCCCTGGATTCCCGGTATCCAGGCCGGCATATTCCGTAATGGTAAAACCCAGGGCCCTGGCATGCCAGTAAGCCAATGCTTTTGCCATGGGAGTATATATTTCCACATAATCGATAACATATTCATGGAGACTCATAAAATAAATTTTTATTATTCAACAGTTGCGATTCCGTTCTCAGCGACGGCGGGTGCCCATCCCTTGTCTTTAACTATGCGGGATCTCAGGAACTTCGCCAATTGCTCTACGCCTATTTCTATCTTATTCAGCGAAAGATTCGAAAATGCCAGCCTGATCTCATTTTCTCCTCCTTTTTTCAGGTAAAAGACCCGCATCGGGCAAAAGATAATATTGTATTTTCCTGCGGCTTCCAATACAGCCTGGTCATCTATCTCGAAGGGCAATGACATTTTAATAAAAAAGCCTCCGTCCGGCTCATTCCAACTAATCCCTTTTGCCCATTCATTTTGATAGTTTTTTATACACCTGTTCAATGCGCCGATCATTTTATCACGCCGCTCCCGGTAACTGTCGAATTTAGGCTGACACCAGGAATGCAGGCTACAATCAAGGTCCAGCAATGTTCCGCCAAGTATCGCCTGGCTAATAGTGGATGTATTGTTCGTTATCTGAGCTTTCACCTTTACCATCTCGTCCACAAGAGACACGACCTCTCCTGTGTCGTTCTCGATCTTCTGCTCGGCGCCGATCAACCCTATACGAAGGCCGGGGAACAATGATTTTGAGAATGAGCTTACATAAATGACCCTATTGTATTTATCGAGGGATTTCAGCGTCGGATTCTTTTTTTGTGCATAGGTGAAGCTATTGTATACCGCATCCTCTATTATCAGGAAATTATACTTCCGGGCCAGCTCCAGCAGTTTTAACCTGTTACCGATGGGCATGCAGGATCCGCTGGGATTCTGATAGTCCGGAATTACATATAAAAGCTTTACTTTCTTCCCGATCCTGTTGCAGTGAATTATCTTATCCCGGAGGTCTCTCAGATCCAGCCCCTCTTCATCTGTATGAATTCCTTCTATTTGATAGTTAAAGATCTTTGAAAAGGAGCTTACACCTATGTAACCCGGCTCTTCTACCAGGATCACATCTTCTTCCCTGTTGCAGATAGTCGATACAATGATGGAGAATGCTTCCTGTGCGCCCACTGTAACTAAAATATTTTCCGGCGCGATGTTTATGTTGTCGTCCTGCCTGAGATAGTCGGAAAGGATATCATTTACAATACCCTTGGTCTTATTGTATTGACCGATCTTATTGATTACGGTCCCCCAGGAATCTCCTGTTTTTTTAGCAACATGCCGGACATACGTATCAAATTTACCCATGTGATGCGTAATGTTGAAGAATCGCTCATCGGGTTGCCCTGCAACAAATGATATTGCAGCCGGGAACTGGTATTGAATATCATTCAAGAATCCGATGACATTATTGAATCCCTTACCCAAATTGTTGTTGAGCGAATAATTCCTCAGTACCAGATCCTCCTCGGGCATCAACAGCTGTTCGATCAGCTGTGATTCCAGGTGTTCCAGGCATTCGAAAAGATCGTCAAAGGAGTTGATGAAAAAATAATCACTTTGCAATTTATATGGGTTATACGGCGTCTTAAATATGCGGCCAAGGTCAAAAGGATTTTTCGAAATCTCTGTCCGGGAAAGATTCAATATTTCCTCAGAGGAAGTTATCACCGCTCCTCCATAGGCCTTCAGCGCTCCGTCCTCTCGGATAATACCCATTTCATACGTATACCAGTAGAGGCGTCCCAGAAAATCGATTGCACGGTCATTATTGACATATTTAAGCGCGATAATGCTATAGGCCGATAAGAATTTCGTGAATTTCTCATTGACCAGCAGTGGCAAATGGCCACATACGTCGTGGAAGATATCCGGCTGTTCGCTAAAATCGATCTCATTCGGTCGCCGGATAGAAATGGTGACCGGATATCTTTTACTGATCAGCATATAAAAGAACTCCTTAGTCGGGATGAGTCCTGTCACGGGGACGAGCGACCAGCCTGACAGGTTTTCCAATCGTCGGCTCAGCTCGTCGATCCTGACAATCTTTTTCTTATCTAACTCTAATTTTTTATAGCCGGTGAGGTATTCGGCTGAGATAGTGTCTGTATCGAGAGCATTCTGCCGGATCATCAGAGAAGCCCAGGTCCGGTGATCTTCCTCCAGGTAGCTCCCATAGTCCTGGACAATCGCAGTACTTTCCATATAAATATATTTTTAGATAATTGAATACTTCATAGCAATTTTCCGGGATTGAGTATCCCGTTGGGATCGAAGAGATCCTTCAACTTTTTCATTATTATCAACTGCTCGCCTGTATATTGCAGTGTCATATATTTCTTTTGCAGCAGGCCGATGCCATGCTCTCCGGAAATTACACCTCCCACCGAAACTGCGTACGCATATATCTCATAGATGGCTTTATCCATTGTCACGTTAGGAGTACCGTGCGTATCTTCATTCAATATTATCATAGTATGCAGGTTGCCATCCAGGGCATGGCCAAAACAGGCCAGGGCAAGTCCATTGTCGCCGGATATCCGCTGTACTTTCCGGATATATCCATACATTTCAGACAGGGGAACACAGGCGTCGATGTCCCTGTAAAATCGCTTTCCGGCCGTCATGGCGTTGCCGATATTGAACCGGAGCTTCCCCAGTTTATCCTTTTCATCTGCAGTCTGACCCACCAGCACATCTTTACTTGTAAATTCCGGGATCAGCCCGGCAACATCCTCCAATGAACGATGCAGGGAAGATGGATCCCGCTCCTGCAAGCCTATCAGCAGCAGGGCCTCCACATCATCCGTCACCAGCGGCAAAGGCTGGTTTAAAAATCCCGATGTGAGAAGAATGGCATCTTTGCAGATCAATTCAACTGCGGAAGGCAATAACCCGTCTCTTCTGATCTCCAGCACCGTCTTGCAGGCATTTTCCAGGCAATCAAATGCTGCCAGCATGAATATTTCAGGCAGGCAGGGAGGTAATAGCCTGTAAACGATCTTAGTGATCACCCCCAGTATGCCTTCACTTCCGACAAACAGCTGTGTAAGATTTAGCCCGGCAGCTGATTTCGAAACATTGCTCCCTGTCCAGATAATTTCCCCGTTGGGTAAGACCACTTCCAGGTTTAACACGTACCGGGCCGTGCTTCCAAATTTGCAGGAATTGACCGACCCTGCATTTTCCGCCACGTTACCTCCAATAAAGGAATAGGAGCTGCTGCTGGGCGATACGGGGTAATAAAGACCCTCCGCCTCAACAGCAGCGGACAGGTGCCCGGTGATCACCCCTGATTCAGCGACCACATATGCCTCGGGCTTATTGATCGAAATAATTTTGTTCAGTCTTTCCAAAGACAGCACAACTCCTCCCATTACAGGCAATGCACCTCCGGTAACTCCGCTGCCTCCCCCTCTTGGCGTAACAGGGACCCGGTGCCTGTCGCAAATTTTCAGGATCCCGGCGACCTCTTCCGGTGAAGCAGGTTTCACCAAAATTTCAAACGGACAACGGAGGTTGAGGGTATGATCGGTCTCATAATTATATAAATGCTCCCGGCTGGTGAAAACATAGTTTTCCCCGCAGACTTCGATAAGCATGTTAGAAAGGTCCTTGACGGCAACAGCATATTCACCGGGGAACATAAGATGCAATTTTTTGCAGGATCTTTACCTGTCGGGCTTATATAAGACCCTTTCTAACAATCTCATATTTCTTACCACGATCAGTATATCCACCGGATCGCCCTGTTCGGTGGTCTTAGTCTCCCTCTGTCCGGCAGGGATCCCCGGCAGGAGGATCCTGATCTTTAGATCATCTCCGGGATCCTGGCTCAGGATAAATTTAAAATCACCTGTAAGAAGCCCTTTCCCCGCATAGGGGCCCGACTTGAAAAAGAACCGGACGGACTGCATAGCTCTTATCGTAACAAAATGCTCTTTCTGTATGCTGACATCGGCATATGGAGAGGCACCCGGTTCAGGAGGGAAATAAATGATCGCCCTTGATGCGATCGTCTGAGGATAGTGGATCATCCATGCACTGCCAACAACGAGAACCAGTATCATTAATACTGCGGGCAAGGCAAACCTGACGGTAAAGCCTGGCCTCCGGGAGATAATTCCGTGCATGGAATTCCCTTTTCCCATGGGCATCTGGTGGTGTGGCGGTGGCATGCGGTGGTGTGGCGGCGGCATGCCGTTACCGGGCATTTTCATTTGCATCATATACTTATATAAATTAGGTGATTTAGAAATATTTAATTACCAAGTTCCAGTTGATTCCTGACAAGTTCAAAGTACTTGCCTTTCCGGCCGGACAGTTCGTAATGACTCCCTTGTTCCATTATCCCTCCGGAATCCAGGACAACTATCTTATCTGCATTTTTTACTGTGCTAAGTCTATGAGCCACGACAACGACCGTCCTGTCTTTAAAAAACACTTTCAGGTTCTCCACTATGGCCATTTCCGTGTTCGCATCCAATGCATTGGTGGACTCGTCAAAAAATACATATTTTGGGTTTTTATACACCGCCCTCGCTATCAGCAATCGTTGTTTCTGCCCCTGGCTTATACTCGTTCCGCCCACGCCCAGCCTGGTCTTAAATCCATCAGGTAGGGATTCAATAAAGGTGAGGATATTTGCCATTTCGCAAGCTTCTTTCAATCTCTCCTTATCAACCTCTCCAAACTCAACCGAAATATTCTTCTCGATCGTATCGTTGAACACATATCCATCCTGGAACACTACGGCACAATTCCTCCTCCAAAAAGTATGGTTTAGGTCATTAAGGTCCGTATCTCCTATCTGAACGCTTCCTTTATAATTCCCATAAAACTTTAGGAGTATTTTTAACAAGGTAGTCTTGCCGCTACCACTAACACCCACTATAGCCGTCGTTTTTCCTTCAGGTATCTCCAATCGGATATCGCATAACACCTGCTTATTATTTTCACCCGGATATGTAAAGGAAAGATCTTCTATCCTGATGGTCCCTGTTTCAGGCAAAGTATGCACGGATGTATCTTCTTTAACATCCTCATTCTCCATCCGATGTACCTCATTCAATCTTTCCATGCTGATCTTGGCATTTTGTGCATCCTGTACAAATCTGATAAATTGTTCCACAGGTCCGGTCAGCTGCCCTATGATATACTGGATAGCCAGCAGGGCGCCGAAGGTCAATTGGCCCCTCACGACCATATTAGCCACTAAAAAAGTCAAAACAATATCTTTACCCTGATTGATGCAAATAGCGCCTGCCTGCTGGAACTGAGCAATTGAAAGATTCTTATAATTAAGTTTGAACAGCTCGCTCTGAATGCTCTCCCATTCCCACCTTTTCGACTGCTCGACATTTAGCAATTTGACCTCCTGCATTCCCTGTATCAGCTGCAGGGTGGCGTTATTCTCGCGGGACGAAACGTGGAATATCTGATAGTTTATTTTCCTTCGGACCTTTAAGAAGATCATCATCCAAAGGAAATATAGAATAACTCCGGCCACAAAAACAAAGAACAATATCGCTTTATAGGTAGTGAGAACAAAGGCGAATACCACAAAATTGAGTACTGCAAATACAGTATTGATTGCTGGTCCTGTAAAGAAATTCTGGATCTGCTTATTGTCGGATATGCGTTGTAATATTTCCCCGGACCTTCCTCTGTCAAAATAAGAAATAGGTAAACGCGTTAATTTTATCCAAAAATCGGATAATAAAGACAAATTGACGACCGACGACACATATAATAACAAATGGCTCCTGATAAAATCAACGATCGTCCTGCTGAATACAAGCATTAATTGGGCAGCCAGAATAATTGTGATATAATTAAGATCCTTGTTGTTAATACCTGCATCCACCATGCTCTGGGTCAAAAACGGGAACACCAATGTAAGAAAAGAGGTGATGGCCAGGGTGAGGACCAATTGAACCAGCTGTCGCCTGTTGTTGCGAAAATATTCAAAGATCAAGCCCCAGCTCAGCACAACACCATCGCCGTTGGCCCTCTTTAAAAACCTTGGCATCGGCGACAGGAGCAAAACCAATCCTCTGCCCACTTTACCGGAAGCAGTAGGATCCAGCCACTGCCTGAGGAATTCATTTTTATCCTGTACCACCTCTTTTCCCAAAGGGTCCCTGTACTTTACTTTCCGGGAGAACTTTCCCCCGATTGAAGGAAGGAGAATGACAGGTCGACCTTCGCTCAATTGTAAGATACAAGGCAACCGGGCATCTTTGAACAATTGCCGAGGCGCAAGAGCGACTATCCGGGCCCTAAAGCCTAACTTTTCTGCGACCTTGCTCATGCCCTGCAAGGACTTGCACTCCTCATTATACGCAGTTATTTGCGAGGAGGTGAGCGTATTCAACCTGCGTTTATAATATTCACCTATCATAAACAGAGAGGTCAGGCCGACATTCATTTGATCGGGTCCGATTGTCATATTTATCGTTTTAATCGAAAATAAAATCAAAGGTCTATTAACTCAAAATCGTTCGGATCTTCTCCGCCGGAGGAGCTATCGGGCAATTGCAAGTCCATGTATTTGCTCAGATCGTTTATATTGCTGAATTCAAACAGGATCCGGATCGGCAAGGTCAGCATGAACTCCTTCCGGATCATTGCTATGACACGTGTAGCCAGTAAGGAATGGCCTCCCAATTCAAAGAAGTTATCATGTATGCCCACTTGCTTTACCTGCAGCAGCTCCTGCCACATCTGCACCAATTTTTCCTGCAAAGCTGTTTCCGGAGCTTTGTATGCACTGCTCAATAATGTCCGGGCCGCGCCATGCAATAAAGCCTTTCTGTCTATCTTACCATTACTGGTCAGGGGCATCTGATCCAGTTTCACAAGAATATGGGGAATCATATAGTCCGGTAGTTTGCTCTTCAGGTACTG
>Ga0070665_100004525_pt1 | contig 14566 bp, 14 predicted proteins | sample KBSS13metaG_FD_65862 | JGI IMG/M metagenome (GOLD analysis project Ga0070665, IMG submission 65862) | Switchgrass rhizosphere microbial communities from Kellogg Biological Station, Michigan, USA - KBS S1-3 metaG | ecosystem: Host-associated > Plants > Roots > Rhizosphere > Soil ... | reverse complement strand
CTTTGCCAGCCTGGTCAGCGAATCGATCGTGCGCGCGGCGGGATCGCTGGCCCAGGACGGCTCCGTCGACCAGCGCAAGCTGGATCACCCCGCCCGCGCCAAGCGCGTCATCTTCCTGTTCATGAACGGCGGGCTGTCGCAGGTCGACAGCTTCGACCCGAAACCGATGCTGGATAAGTTCCACGGCCAGCCGCTGCCCGGCGGCACGGTGGCGACCGAGCGCAAGACCGGCGCGCTGATGCGCTCGCCGTTCGCCTTCAAGAAGTACGGCAAGGCCGGGATCGAGGTCAGCGAGCTGTTTCCGCACGTCGGCGAGTGCGCGGACGACATCTGCTTCATCCGTTCGATGTACACGGACATCCCGAATCACGAACCGTCGATGTTGATGATGAACACCGGCCACACCCAGGTTGGCCGTCCGTCGATCGGGTCGTGGCTGACCTACGGGCTCGGCACCGACAACAAGAACCTGCCCGGCTTCGTCGTCCTGTGCCCGGACGTGCCGACCACGGTCGGTCCGCCGCTGTGGAACAGCGCGTTCCTGCCGGCGGTGCACCAGGGCACGTTCATCGCCGACAAGGTGGAGAAGCAGACCGACACGGTGCTGGTGGGCAAGGACTTCGACCCCAAGACGCTCATCTCGTACATCCACAACGACAAGTTCAGGCTGACCGAGCAGCGGCGCGAGCTCGACCTCCTCGAGACGCTGAACCGGCTGCAGCTCGATCGCGAGCCGGTCCACGACACCAAGCTGGAAGCGGCCATCTCGTCGATGGAGACCGCGTACCGCATGCAGACGGAAGCGCCCGACGTGTTCGACATCCGGAAGGAGAGCGAGGCGACGCTGAAGCTCTACGGAGCCGGCAGCACCGCGCGCAGCTGCCTGATGGCGGTCCGCCTGATCGAGCGCGGCGTCCGCATGGCGCAGGTCTACTACGCCAAGGGCGATCCCTGGGACGCGCACGCCGACATCCAGGCCCACCGCAAGAACGCCAAGGATTCCGATCAGCCGTTTGCGGCGGTGATCAAGGATCTGAAGTCACGCGGCCTGTTCAAGGACACGCTGGTGGTCTGCGGATCGGAGTTCGGCCGGACGCCGGTGATGGAGGTCGGCGGCGGCGCCGGCAGCACGCAGAACGGGCGCGACCACAACCCCTTCGGCTTCACGATGTGGCTCGCGGGCGGCGGCGTGAAGGGCGGCACGGTTTACGGCGCCACCGACGACTTCGGCTTCAAGGCGGTCGAGAAACCGGTGCACGTCCACGATCTGCACGCCACGATCTTGTATCTGCTCGGAATCGATCACACGAAGCTGACCTACCGCTACAGCGGACGCGACTTCCGTCTCACCGACGTGTCCGGCAACGTGATTCACGAGATCATCGCGTAACGCGACACGATCGGAAGAAACCGCCGAGGCCGCAGAGGACGCGAAGACAGCGCAGAGCCAGGAACATCTTTCTCAACGATCTTGGCGATCTGTGGTTTTCTTCCTTTCGAACTTCCCGCGTTCTTGAAACACTAGCTTGATGCTTCCTTCAAAGCCTTCAATTCCTCGGTCAAGAGCTCCTCCAAGTGACGAATACTGTCAAATATCAGGCAGCGCTGTGTTCGAACATCAAACTTGAGTTCGTCGCCCTTCGCCGATATCAAGACCGTCTTGACCCCGCGTCCCCAGGCATAGCCCACCTCCAGATACACGTTTGGGTTGGCTCCAGTAAGGTCGGCCACCACCAGCGCAGCGCTGCCGATCCGATCTTTTACCCAAGCGACGACATCGCCAGTAAACGACGCAAGATCCGCTCGTTCACAGAGATACCCCGCTGCGTTCGTGGCACCTTGAATTCCGTAGTGGAACTTGTCGGCGTATTCCTCGGCGAAAGGCATCGCCACGAACACGTGCGGCTTCTCATTCGATTCGTGGCCGACGTTCCCGAGGGTGCCCCTTGCGATCCCTAAGGATTGCGGATGGGCGATATGTTTGAGTTGACCGTCGCCGACAGTGTTTGTTGGAAGGATCGAAGTCAGCAACGCGTTCAGCCGTTCCACCGCCGGGGCGTTCCTTTCAACGATTGAGATTCTGATCAATCGCTCGGGCCGCTGGTTCGCCGCCACGGCATCGAGGACACCGGCGATCTCAGAACGGAAGGCTTCAGCCTCGTCGAGGCCAAAGCCGCCGCCATGGAGCGTCATCGCCACATGCTGAGTGGAAGGTTCCTCTCTCCCTAGTGTCGAGAGAACCGAATGCGCGAATTCCCGGATTGTCTGGTAGTCAAACTTCCCAAGGGGGGACACGCCGACGAAAAGAGCTTCGGCCGCCGCGATCGCGTTTCCAGAATTCACCCGAAGCGTCGCGCCAACCCCTGGCAGCTTCGACCTTACGTCGACGCCATTTTGTTGGAGGGTGGCGACGACCATGGCATCGACGCCGTATAGTTCCTGCGCAAACTTCAGCGCCAGTACGTCCGCAGGGAATCTGAGGGCGTCGCCGTGAACGACTTCGATCCGAATGGACACTTACGGTCCCCCTCTTGGGCGTGACGCGTCACGTTCGACACCCGTTCCGCTGCGCGGAGTGTATCGCGAGTGACCGCACTGCTTGAACCGTCGAGATCGTCGAGTTCGCAGAGAAACAGGTGGTCTGTGCTCTGCGCTTGCTCGGCGTCCGCTGCGGTCTCTGCGGTTCCTTCTTACCGTGTCAGCCGCTCCATCGCGGCGACCAGCGCCATCGCGCCGCCGCGGTCGTCGGGGCCCTCGATCGCCGGCCGATCGAGGTAGTAGCGGACGGTCGGGCCGGCGCCGGTTCCGGAGCAGACGTCCACCAGCGCGCCGTCCTCGGTGATGTGCGCGGCGAGCGCGCGCCAGGCACGATCGACAGTCGGGGTGTACGAGCGATCGAGCCAGCCGAGCCTCACTCCGCGCGCCATCGCCGTCAGGATCATTGCCGTCGCCGTCTCTTCGCGATACGCGCCGGGCCGATCGATGACCTCGCGCCACATGCCGTCGGGCGCCTGCCAGGCCGCCAGCCCCTTCATCTGCCTGGCGAAGATCGCCAGCAGCGCCGGGCGTGACGGATGGCCCGTGGGCATCGCGGTCAGCGTCTCCATCAGGCCGAAGGCGGCGAACCCGTTGCCGCGGCCCCAGGCGGCGGGGCCGTCGGTCGCGTGGTTGAAGATGCCGTCGGGTTGCTGGAGGCGGGCGGCATAGCTGATGAGCAGTTGCGCGGCGCGATCGAGATCGCGCGCGCGTCCCGGCATCGACCCGGTGCGTGCGAGGATCGCCGCCGTCATGAACATGTCGTCGGTCCATCCCTGTCCGTACTGCGGGATGCCGCCGTCCTTCTCCTTGAGCGCCGCGTCGGCGCCCTCCAGTGCCAGTGTCCGCGCCGCGGTGTTGGCCGCGTCCGCCTTCGCGAGCTCCGCAAACACCATCGTGCCGGCAACCGTCGTCAGCTGGATCCGATCGCCGAGCAGCGGCTTCTCGCCTGACAGCCACGGCTGCACCTGCGCCATGACCTTCGCGCGCAGCGCCTCGTCGCCGTTCATCTTGGCGAGCTTCAACGTGTTGATCCACGCCAGCGCGGGGATGTAGCTGATCGACGGCGCGGCCGGGTAGCGTGCGGCCAGCAGGCGCGCGATCTCCATCGGCGTCCGGGCCATGCGTGCCGCGATCATGCCGTGAAGCGGCGAGCGCGGCCCAGGCGAGCGCTGGCTGGCGCGCGCCAGCGCCAGCTGCAGATCGTCGAGCGGCGCGGACGCCGGCAGGACGGCGGTGGCGACGCGCTCGAGCCCGGCGCCGCCTGAGTCGCGCAGAGCGGCGGTCAGCCCGTCGGGCGCGTCGGCTCCGGACGCGTCACCGCGAAACTCGACCACGAGATCCGGCGCCTGGTAGGTGACCCATCGCCAGACGTACCGGCTTTCGGGCTGCTCGGGGTCCTCGTAGAACCCCTTGGCGGGCGGGAAGCGAAACGGCTTGGCGGGCGCGTGGCCGTCGGGATCGGCCATCGGCAGCGCCGACACGATCCACGTGTTGCGGATCGTGGCTGGAGCGGCGCGCTTCATCCATCGTACGGCATCCAGCGCCGCCAGCGCGCCGCGCGGATCGCCGTCGAGGCCGCCGACGATGACGAGCCGGAGCTTGGGAGAGGCCGGATCGAACGGCGACGGGTTCTCGATCGTCAGCAGCGGCGTCTCGCCGCGGGTGATGCCGGCCGCGCTCACGATGCGCGGTTCGCCCGGAAGCGCGGCCAGCCCGCGCAACGCGGTGTCGGGCGGCGCGGTCGCGGTTGTCGCCGGCGGCGCCAGACCGATGGCGCCGATGAACCACACAGCAAGGACGCGTCTCATCGCCGCGCAGTGTAGCAGACCTATTTTGTCTGGAGGCCGTGCTCGAGGATGCGGCAGCCGAGCACGGCCAGGTCGTCCAGGGCGGTTCCCTTGCGCGAGAGTTGTTGCGCCATCCCGAGCGTGGCGATGCCGTGGCTCAACGCCCACGTGATCTCGGCGAACTCGACCGGATCGCCGGCTCGGACGTGCCCTTCGTCCTGGCCGCGGCGGATCGCACTCAGCAGCACGTTGAAGGCGGCCTCACCGTGGCGCTGGAGGTCGGGATCCTGCCGGTGGTCGGTCAGCACGCCGCTGAACATCGTCTGGTAGTGCGAGGGGTTGGCCCTGGCGAAGCGCTGGTAGGCCGCCGCCATCGCCAGCATCGGATCGGTGCCGGCCGCCTCGGCGCGCGCCACTGCCGCGGCGAGGGCTTCGTGAAACCGCTTGAACCCCTCGGACGCGACGCGGGCGAGCAGCGCCTGCTTGTCGTCGAAATGGCGGTACAGCGCGGTGCGGGAGACGCCGAGCCGGGCGCCGACGCCGCGCAGCGTCAGGGCGGCGATGCCGTCCTCGTGGATCACGCGGACCGCGGTGTCGACCAGCGCCCGCTCCAGGTCGCCGTGGTGATAGGCCCGTTTCTTGACCGTCCGTCCCGGTGTTTTCGCCATTCGTCGGGTATTATGGCATACATGTTGACAGCGTCAACACCTGCGGATATTGTATGTTGACTATGACAACATTGCAGCGTCTCTGGAAGGCCAGCCCGCCCCTGACCGCGGTTGGCAGCGTCATGGTGGGTGTGTTCGCCGCCTCGCTCGCGGCGTTGGCGATCGACCGCAGCACCATCCTCGGTGCGCCGACCTGGTTGAAGCCGGCGAAGTTCGCCGTCTCCTCGGCGATTTATGCGTTCACCCTCGCCGGGATCTTCACCTGCCTCCCCGGCTGGCCGCGGCTGACGAGCCGCGTCGGCTGGATCAGCGCAGTCGTGCTGGTGCTCGAGGTCGGCATCATCGACCTGCAGGCGGCGCGCGGCATCACCAGCCACTTCAACGCCGGCACCGGGCTCGACGCCGCGCTCTTCACCATCATGGGGATCGCCATCGTGGTGCTGTGGGTGGCCGCCATTGTGCTGACGGTCGCACTCTTCCGGCAGCCGTTCGCCGACAGCGCGTTCGGCTGGGCCCTGCGGCTCGGCATGCTGGTCACGGTGCTCGGCCAGGCCACCGGAGGACTGATGACCGCGCCGACGCGGGCGCAACTCGACCTCGCACGGTCGAGCGGCCTGAAGGTGTCCGGTGCACATACCGTCGGCGCGCCCGACGGCGGCCCGGGCCTGCCGCTCACCGGCTGGAGCACGGCGCACGGCGACCTGCGGGTCCCGCATTTCCTCGGCATGCATGCGGTGCAGGCCTTGCCTGCGCTGGCGTGGCTGCTGACGCCGGTCGGCTCGATCGCCGGGCGGCGACGGCTGGTGTTTGCGGCGGCCGCCGTCTACGCTGCGCTCTTCGCCGCCCTGCTGGTCCAGGCGCTCAACGGGCATCCCCTCGTTCCGATGATGGTGTCGCGATGACTATTGAAAGCGTTTTCTCGGCCTGCAACATGCTCGCTCTCGCCGGCTGGATTCTCCTGCTCGCCGTGCCGCGCCGGGGATGGGCGATGACGATCGCGGGGACCGCGATTCCGCTCGCGCTGGCCACGATCTATCTGACGCTGTTCGCGTGGCACGCGCGCGAATCCGACGGGGGATTTTCGTCCCTCGCCGCGGTCGCGCGGCTGTTCGACAATCGCTGGCTGTTGCTGGCCGGGTGGGTGCACTACCTGGCCTTCGATCTCTTCATCGGAGCCTGGGAGACCCGCGACGCGCTGGCCCGGCGGGTGCCGCGGCTACTGCTCGCGCCGTGTCTCCTGCTGACGTTCATGCTCGGTCCGATCGGCCTGCTCTGTTACCACGCGGTGCGTGCTCGTGCGCACCAGCCGCTCGATGTCGCGGTACTCGCGCCAGTGTCGAAGGCTGACTGAGAGGAACCCGGCGACGGGCAGCGCGAGGATGACGCCGCCGGCGCCGCCCAGCACCGCTCCGATCCACAGGCTGAGCACCACGGCCGGGGTCGAGAGGTGCATGCCGTGGCGGATCAGCAGCGGGTAGACCAGCACATCCTGGAGGATGCGCAGGGCGAAGAGGAACACGATGACCGCCAGCGCCCGATTGCCGGCTTGGGTCACGGCGATCAGCATCGTGGTCACCGGGCCGATGCCCGGCACGAGCTCCAGCACGCCGGCCGTGACCCCGAGCGAGACCGCCGACGGGACCCCCAGCAGCACGAAGCCGGTGACGCACATCAGGCCGACGGCGACTGCGGCCGCCGCCTGCGCGCGGATGTATCCCGCCATCGCGCTGTTGACGTCGTGCAAGTACTCCTCGCCGCGCCACTGCAGATGCCCGCGGGGGAGCACCCGGAGTGTCGATCGGCGAAACGCCGGCCAGACCGTGAGCAGGAGCGCCGCGAGCACCGGCGTGACGGCGAGCCACATGGCGTAGCGCGCGGCGTCGATCAGGGTGTTGAGGGTGGTGCGGGCCTGCCGCTGGATGTAGCCGGCTGCGCGTTCGACATTCCGCTTCACCGCCGGGCGCATCGATGCGGGAATCGGGGCCGACGCGATGGCCCGGTCGATCGTGTCGAAGTCGCCGTTGCCGAAGAGATGCTCGACCGTGTCGGGGGCGGTGACGTGAACCCACGCCGCGATCGGTTCGCTCGCGAATCGCCAGGCGACCGCGATCGGAACCGACAGCAGCAGGTAGATCAGCGCGAGCGAGGCGCCGCGCGGCAGCGGACGGCCGCGCCGCCGGATCCGCACGGTACGGCTCACGATGTCGACCGCCGGCGCCAGCAGGTACGCGAAGAACACCGAGAGCAGCAGCAGGACGCTGCCGCCCTTAATCACTGCTGCTTCGTTTTCTTCGCCTCGTCCGCTTCCTTGAGGCGCGCGCCGCGCAGGATGTTGCCCATCGCGTAGTTCCCCTCGTGGCAGGCGTACTCGTACATCAGGTCGGTGGTGGCCGGCCAGGTGTATTCGGCGGTCCACGGTCTGGTCCACGTGGTGGGATCTTCAACCGTGAACTGATACCGCAGCGTCTTGGCGTCCACCCGCGTCAGCCGCTCGACGATGTGGAGGGCGTCGCTGGAGCCGCGGAAGCGGGTCTTGTCGGTGAAGTTGGTCGTGTCGACGACCAGCGTATCGCCCTCCCAGCGTCCCACCGAATCGCCCATCCACTTGCGAATGGCCGACGGCAGATGCTGGGCGCCCATCCGCACGATGCGCGCGTCGTGGACCATCTCGGTCAGGATCACGATCGTGTCGGGCGTCTGCACGATCTGATGCAGGTTGTTGTAGAAGTAGGTCGGCAGAATCGGCGGCCCCGACGTCGAGCTGAAGCCGATGATGCAGCGTTCGCCGAGCGGGCGCTGCTCGGGATCGTCGTAGGCGTCGGCGCCTTCGAACCCGGGGTCGTCTTCGCGGATGGCCTGATCCGAGGTGGTGCGCAGGCGCTGCGAGGCGTTACGCGTTCTGGCCTTGTCGGTGAGCGAGGGGACGCGGCCGTCCGGGGGATCGACAATCAGCGACGCGCGCTTGCGCCCGTCGACCGTGGTGTAGCGCGATCCCGGATCGAGCCAGAAATTGTTGTAGCCGCCGACGTTGCCGTACGGCCCCGGCGATCCGTCGCCGCCCGACGGTGGCGCAGCGCGGTTGGCGTCGATCGGCGCGTTCAGCTTCTCGCTCTGCGCGGCGACCTGCTGCTCGAGTTTCTTCGCGTCTTCGTCGGTCAGCACCAGCGGCGCGCCGGCGCGGCGCTCGAGCGGCGTGAGGGTGCCGAGATCGTAGGTGCCTTGCAGATCGGGGTGGCCGTCCGCCAGGCGCGGCACGCCGCCGGCGGCGGTGACCGGCTTCTTCGCAGGCGCGGTCTGTCCGGAGATGTCTACCGGTGTCACGTATCCCGCCGCTGCGACCACGACCAGCACGGCGACGCGCGTCAGAAATTGGTCACGCATGTGAAACCTCGTGCAGATTCTACCTCTGCGCCGTGCAGATCTGGGCAGCAATCAGATATTACCGAACTCTTACAGTGCGCTGGAGCCGCCTCAAGTACCTTACTTCCATGAGCAGCGTCGCGACCCTCCCGACCGAATCGCGTTACAGCAAGTTGAGTTATTTGACCTGCGCCGTGCTGATCTGGTTTCACATCCAGGCGGTCGCCGCGTTCTGGTCTTTCAGCTGGACGAACCTGTTCGTCGCCGTCTTCCTCTACTGGGTGGCCATCGGCCTTGGCATCAGCATGGGGTATCACCGGCTGCACACCCACCGCGGGTTCAAGACCTATCGGCTGTTCGAATACTTCCTCGCCATCTGCGGCACCCTGACGCTGGAAGGCGGGCCGATCTTCTGGGTCGCCACCCACCGCAAGCACCATCAGCACTCCGACCAGGAACTGGATCCCCACACCCCGCGCGTCAACGGTTTCTGGGCGCACCTCGGTTGGATCGTGTTCGGCGAGGCGCACCACAACGACACCGCGCAGATGTCGAAGTACGCGCCGGACCTCGCGAAGGATCCCTTCTACACCTGGCTGACGACGTATCACTGGGTGCCGCTCACGGTGCTCGGCTTCGGCCTGCTCGCGATCGGCGGCTGGGGCCTGGTCAACTGGGCGATCTTCCTGCGCGTCGTCCTCGGCCTGCATTCGACCTGGCTGGTGAACTCGGCGACCCACATGTGGGGACGCCGCCGCTTCGCGACCAAGGACGACTCGCGCAACACCTGGTGGGTCGCGCTGCTGACGTTCGGCGAAGGCTGGCACAACAACCACCACGCGCACCCCACCTCGGCGCGCCACGGTCTCGCGTGGTACGAGTTCGACGTCACCTGGCTCGAGCTGAAGGTGCTGAAGGCGCTCGGGCTGGTCTGGGACGTCCGCGTCGCCCGCATCAGCCAGGCGACCGAGGAAGAGATCGCCGCCTAGCATCGTTCGCTACTATCCTTGAAGGCGTGAGGCGGACATGAGGTCCGGCGGACGCCGGAAGACGATCGCGTTTTTCATCATCCTGGGCGTCTGCCTGGTGGCGGGCGCCGTCGCTCTCAACGTCGGCTGGATCATCCTCAACTGGCGCAAGGCCGGGCTGCTCATCGCCGGCCTGATCGTTTTTCCCCTCATCATCACCGGCGTCGTGCTCAATACGATCTTTCTCGTGCGCGAGATCCGGCGCAACGAGCAGCATGAAGCCTTCATCAACGCCGTCACCCACGAGCTGAAGACCCCGGTCGCCTCGATGAAGCTGTATCTGCAGACGCTGCAGAACCGGCCCGTCGATGAGGCGAAACGCCAGGAGTTCTACGGCGCGATGCTCCAGGACAGCGACCGCCTGCAGGGCACGATCGAGCAGGTGCTGCGAGCCGGCCACCTGGGCGCCAAAGTCCGGCGCGCCAGCCCGATGCCGGTCGATTTCGGCGCCGTCGTGGAGGAGTGCCTGTCGCTCGCGAGAACCCGTCATCATCTGCCGCCGGAGGCCGTGACTTGCAACGTGCGGCACATGGACGGGGCGTCGTTTCAGGTGCTGGGCGACGAAGAAGATCTCAAGGCGATGGTGTCCAACCTGGTCGACAACGCCATCAAGTACTCCGGCTCGAACGTCCACGTCGCGGTGGAGCTCGAGCAGGCCGACTCGGCCACCGCGACGCTGCGCGTCCGCGACCAGGGCATCGGGATTTCGCCGGCCGAGCGGAAGCGCATCTTCAAACGCTTCTATCGCATTCCGGGCGCGATGAGCACCCGGGTCAAAGGCACCGGCCTCGGCCTGTTCATCGTCCGATCGGTGGTCGCCAGGCACGGTGGCAAGGTGTTCGTCGAAAGCGACGGCGACGGGCAGGGCAGCACGTTCATCGTCCAGCTGCCGGTCGTCGAGCGGCACGTGGCATCCCGATGAGTCGCATTCTGGTGGTCGAAGACGAGCAGCACCTGGCCGACGGGCTCCGCTTCAACCTGGAGGCGGAGTCGTACGACGTCGATCTGGTCGACAACGGCGAAGAGGCGCTGCAGCGGCTGACCGCGGATCCGGCGCGGTACGATCTCGTGATCCTCGACGTCATGCTGCCGGGCATCGACGGGTTCTCGGTCGCGTCGGAGCTGCGAACCAAGCGCCGGTTCGTGCCGATCCTGATGCTGACCGCGCGTGGTCGCTCCGAGGACGTGCTGCGCGGCTTCGGCGCCGGCGCCGACGACTATCTGGCCAAGCCGTTCGAACTGCCGATCCTGCTGTCGCGGGTGCGAGGGCTGCTGCGGCGCCATGAGTGGTTCCGCGCGGAAGCGGCGGCCCCGGCGGCGCCTCCCGTCGCCTCGCAGTTTTCATTCGGCGACAAGAGCATCGACTTCGAGCAGCTCGAGGTCCGGGTCGGCGACAAGCGGATGCCGCTGACCCTGATGGAGGCGGCGCTGCTGCGCTATTTCGTCCAGCACGAGGGCAGCCCCGTGCCCCGCAAGGAGATTCTGGAGCGGGTCTGGGGCGTGCACGAGGACACCGACACCCGCGCGATCGACAACTTCATCGTCCGCCTCCGCCGCTATATCGAGGAGGAGCCGTCGAACCCGCGGCATCTGCAGACCGTGCGCGGCGTCGGCTACCGCTTCGTGGCCAATCCCGAGTAGCCGGGCGCCGTGACTGACTGGTCGACGCCGCCACAGCCCGTCGCTGAAAGCCGCTGGTCGTTTCCGCCACCCGACCGGTGGCCGGACACCGATTTGATCGCCGTCGGCGGCGACCTGGAGCCGGCGACGCTGATCAACGCCTACCGGCAGGGCATCTTCCCGATGGAAGTGACGGCGCTTCAGGGCAGGCTGGGCTGGTGGTCGCCCGAGCCGCGCGGGATCGTGCCGCTCGACCGGCTCCGCGTGACGAAGTCGATGCGGCAGAGCGCGAAGCGGTTCGACGTCCGGGTGGACACCTGTTTCACCGACGTGATGCGCGCCTGCGCCGATCCCTCGCGCGAGGACGGCTGGATCACCGACGAGTTCATCGCGGCGTACACGACCCTGCACCGACTCGGCTGGGCGCACAGCGTCGAGGTGTTCGATCGCGACGGTCAGCTGGCCGGCGGTCTCTACGGCGTCCGAATCAACCGGCTGTTCGCCGGCGAGTCGATGTTCCATTCACGGCGCGACGCGTCGAAAGTGGCGCTGATGGCGCTCGTGCAGTTGATGCGCGACAGCGGCCTGCAACTGCTCGACGTTCAGTGGTGCACCGCTCACCTCGGCTCGCTAGGCGCGATTGAGGTCACGCGCGCGCAATACCTGTCGTTCCTTGCCGATGCGGTGGCGAGCCGGTAGGATCCGGTGCCATGAAATACACGCCTCCCGTCCTGTCCGTCGTTGCGGCGATCCTCGCCGTGTCGTCGCTGCTCGCGCAGCCGGCCCAGAACGCCAACGTGCCGAAGATCCGGTTCGAGTCGGTGCCCGACTTCCTCAAGTACTCGCCGGACATGAACCTCGGCGAGGTGCTCGGCGTGGCGATCAACTCGAAGGGCACGCTGGCGGTCCTGAACCATCCCGGCAGCGCCACCGTCGGTCCGCTGTACGGCAACGCGTCGACGCAGATTTTCGAGTTCGACGCCAACGGCAAGTTCGTCCGCGAAGTGGGGAAAGGCGTCTACGGCCTCGGCTACGGCCACGGCATCCGCTACGACAAGTACGACAACCTCTGGATCGTGGACAAGGGCACCCACGCGGTCACCAGGTTCAACCCGGCCGGCTACGTCACGCTCAACCTTGGCCGCCGGCCCGAGGGGCCGGATGAACCCGAATACTTCAAGGGCGGCCGCGGCGGCGGTCCGCCGCCGGTGCCGATCGACGGCTACTTTCGCGGCCCGACCGATGTCGCGTGGGACAGCGACGACAACATCTACATCAGCGACGGCTATACCAACTCGCGCGTGGCGAAATTCGACAAGCACGGCAACTGGGTCAAGTCGTGGGGCGCGCGCGGCCGGGAGCCGGGCCAGTTCAACACCCCGCACAACATCGCGATCGATCGCCAGAACAACGTCTACGTCGCCGATCGCGGCAACAACCGCATCCAGGTGTTCGACCGGGACGGCACGTATCTGCGTGTCATCCTGCTGAATGCCCCGTACGACAAGACCAGGCACCCGGTGCTCGGCAACCTGCCGGCGCGGCCCTCCGACGAAACCGCGGCGTGGACGCTCTGCATCACGCCGACGCCGACACAGTATCTCTACGCCACCGACGTCGAGCCCGGGCGCGTCTACAAGCTCACGCTGGATGGCAAGATCGTCGGCATGCTCGGCGAATCCGGGCACGACCTCGGCCAGTTCAACTGGGCCCACGGCCTCGCGTGCCCGTCGGAAAACACCCTCTATGTCGCGGACATGAACAACTGGCGCGTGCAGAAGCTGCTGCTGCATCCATGAGATGGCTGGTCGCCGTCGTCCTGTCGGCCGGTTGCCTCGCCGGATGCGCCGTCCACACCATCAGCGCTCCGTCGGTGCGCGGCCACATGGACTTCCTGGCCAGCGACGCGATGAACGGCCGCGGCAGTGGCACGCGCGACGAGTGGATCGCGGCGACCTACATCGCGTCGCAGCTGCGGCGGTGGGGCGTCGAGCCGCTCGGGGATCATGACGACTTCGTGCAGGCCGTCGAGATCTCGCGGATCCAGGTGACGGCGCCGCCGGTGCTGACCGCGGGCGCGCTTCGCCTCACCCACGGCAAGGAGTTGATCGTACAGGGACTCGGGGCCCTCCATGTGTCCGGACCGCTGCGAAAGTTTCACGCCGGCGCGCCGATCGCGCCTGGCGACGTGGTGCTGATGCCCGACGGTCCGCTCAGCCGGGAGGCGGCGGAGGTCTACGGCATCGCCGCCGCGGTGCTGAACGTCGAAAACGCGCAGTCACGCTCCCGCTGGGACGTGCAAGGGGCCCGCCCGCTCTTGTTGCCCGGACGCATCGTCGCGCTGCCGGCGCCGGCCGGCGGCCGCGCCCAGGTGAGCCGGATCACGCTCGACAAGCGGGCACATGCCGAGATATCGGCGATGGCCGACGGCACCGTCGTCTCGCTCGAGGCGGCGGGCACCGAGGTGCCCAGCCACACCTGGAACGCCGTCGGGCGATTGAAGGGCAGCGATCCGGTGATGTCAAACGATGCGATCCTGCTGACCGCGCATCTCGATCATCTCGGCGGCAACGGCAGCGGCGCGGACAAGATCTTCAACGGCGCCGACGATGACGCGTCCGGCAGCGCCGCGGTGCTCGAGCTGGCGGAAGCGCTGGCCAAGGGAAAGCGGACGAAGCGCACCGTGATCTTCGCCTGGTTCGGCAGCGAGGAGGCGGGCGGGTACGGCGCGCGCTACTTCGTCGAACGGCCGCCCGTCCCGCTGGAGCACATGATCGCGAATCTCGAGTTCGAGATGATTGGCCGTGCGGACAAGGCGGTGGCCGCGCATACGCTCTGGCTCACCGGCTACGAGCGCACCAATCTCGGGCCGGAGCTCGCCCGCCGCGGCGCGCGGATCGTCGCGGATCCGCATCCCGATCAGAACTTCTTCGAACGCTCGGACAACATCGTGCTCGCCCGCAAGGGTGTCGTCGCGCAGACCGTCTCGAGCTACGGCCTCCACGCCGACTACCACCAGCCCTCGGACGACGTCGCGCATCTCGACGTCGCCCACATGACCGAGTCGATCCAGTCGATGCTGAAGCCGGTGCGCTGGCTGGCGAACGCGACGTTCGCGCCGGCGTGGCTGCCCGGCAAGCGCCCTTAGGACGCCACGGTACGCACGATCGGATCGTGCCGAACCGTTGCGGTGCGCGTCACGAGCGCGCTTCCGGCGACATCTGCACGTTGACTGCCGCGTCCTCACGCGAATCGGTCAGACGAAACGGCCGGAACCGTTCTTCGAGCCAGGGCTTGAGGCTCTCTTCCCGCCGCGCGACCAGTTCCCGGAAGCACTCGTCCATGAGCCGTTGAAAATGATCGGGGTGACGGGCTGCTGCGCCACCGAGCGCGTACCAGATGTCGGCGAGATCGCCGTCCTCCAGGCTTTGGAATCGGATATCACTCATCCCTCGGCGTTGTGCAAGATGTGTGCTGCGCCTCGCCTCGGCGACTGTGGTTGAGCTCGCGAACGGTGAGGCGACGCGTGCGATCCCACCCATACGAACCACGATCGATCGTCTGC
>Ga0070665_100004524_pt1 | contig 14566 bp, 11 predicted proteins | sample KBSS13metaG_FD_65862 | JGI IMG/M metagenome (GOLD analysis project Ga0070665, IMG submission 65862) | Switchgrass rhizosphere microbial communities from Kellogg Biological Station, Michigan, USA - KBS S1-3 metaG | ecosystem: Host-associated > Plants > Roots > Rhizosphere > Soil ... | reverse complement strand
CGCGCGCTCGGCGCCGACGATCGATCGCGCTGGCTCGGCGTGACCGACACCGGCGCGCTGCTCGAGCTCGATCTCGATCGCCGCAGCGTGCGCGCGCTCGCGCGCGTCGCGATCCCGGCGCCGGTCGAGCTCCACGTGTCGCCGAGCGGCGCGTTCGCGGCCGTCGTCGAAGCGCGCGGCGTTCGCGGCGAGATCATCGAGCTCGCGACCGACCGGCGGATCCCGCTCGAGCGCGACGGCTATCATTCGGATGCGGGCCGGTTTCCGTTCGCGTTCGTGACGCATCGCGATCGCGAGGTCGCGATCTACGCGCCGGAGTGGAACCGGCTCGCCGCGTTCGACCTTCGCACCGGCGAGGCGTTGACCGCGCGCGCGACGCCGCCGGCCGGCGATCAGCACTACCTCGACTACTTTCATGCCGGGCTGCAGGTGTCGCCGGGCGGCACGATGATCGCCGACAGCGGCTGGGCATGGGCGCCGTTCGGCGTCGTCGCGACGTGGAGCCTCGAGCGCTGGCTCGACGACCATCCGTGGGAATCCGAGGACGGCCGGTCGCGGCGCGACTTCAGCTGGCGCGAGAGCTGGGATTTACCGCTGTGCTGGATCGACGACGCGCGCCTCATCATCGGCGGTCACGGCGACATCGGTGCGACGTACGACGCCGCCGTCGACATCTACGACGCGCGCAGCGGCAAGCTCGAGCGCTGGTTCGCCGGACCCGAAGCGGGCGCCGAGCTCGTGTTCGACCGGGTGCTGTTCGCGCTCGGCCGCGAGCTCGAGGTCTACGACGTCGAGCGCGGCGGCCGGCTCGCGCGCGATCCGCACGTCACCGCGCGCTATCACCCGAGCGCGAAGTGCTTCGCGACGCTGCCGCGCGAACGCCGCATCACGATCAGCCGGCTGCGCGGGCTCGACGCACACGCGCCGTGGGCGACCGATTCCGTCCGCGCGCTTGCTGCCTCGATCAACGATCACGAACGCGAGCTGCCGGTGCTCGGCGACGCGCTCGACGACGCCGGCTGCACCGACGCAGAAATGCTCGCACACTGCCGGAAACCGGGCCCGCACGGCGCCGGCTGCTGGGTGCTCGACCGGCTCGCCCGTCGCTGATAGGTTCGCGCGCCATGAAGCGCTATCTGCTCCTCGCGTTCGCTGCATGCTCCGGCAGCGCCACGACGCCGCCGTCGAGCCCGACGCCACCGGCTCCTGTCGCCACGGCAGCACCGACCGCCGTTGCTACGGCGGGATCTCAGGTTAATGCGCCCGCGACGCCGGCTCCGCCGCCCGGGCCGCCCGCCGCCGACGTCTCGCTGCAAGAGGTCGGGCTCGAGCCGACGTCGCTCGATCGCACGGCCGATCCATGCGTCGACTTCTATCAGTTCGCGTGCGGTGGCTGGATGGCGAAGAACGAGATTCCCGCGGATCGCGCGCGCTGGGGTCGGTTCGCCGAGATCGACGAGCGCAACAAGACCGCGCTCAAGGGCCTGCTCGAGGACGACACCAAGGCCACGCAGGGCGACGCGAAGAAGCTCGGCGACTTCTTCACCTCGTGCATGGATGAAGCGGGCATCGAGAAGGCCGGCCTCAAGAGCGTGCAGCCGCTGCTCGACAAGGCCGAGAAGGTCAAGGACGCGAAGTCGTGGCAGACCGCGGTGACCGAGCTGCACAAGGCCGGCATCGACGTGATGTGGAGCGTCGGCGCGTATCCCGACTTCAAGGATTCGACGAAGGTCATCACGCAGCTCGACAGCGGCGGCCTCGGGCTGCCGGAGCGCGCCTATTACCTGGACGCGAAGTACAAGGACAAGCTCGACGCGTACACCGCGCACGTCGGCAAGATGCTCGCGCTCGCGAAGTCGACGGGCTCGGCGGCCGACGTCGTCGCGATCGAGACCGAGCTCGCGAAGGTCACCAAGACGCCGGTCGAGCAGCGCGACGTGCCGGCCTCGTACAACCCGACCGATCTCAAGGCGCTCGCGAAGCAGGCCAAGTCGGTCGACTGGGCCGGCTACTTCAAGGGGCTGGGCTTCGCGCCGAGCGCGAAGGTCAACGTCGGCACGCCGAAGTTCTTTGCAGCGATCGACGCGCTGCGCACGCAGTTCAAGCCGGCGCAGTGGGCGACGTACTTCACGTATCACGCGCTCGACGGGCTCGCCGAGACCTTGCCCAAGGCGTACGACGACGAGCACTTCGAGCTCGAGAAAGTCCTCACCGGCGTGCAGCAGCGGCCCGAGCGATTCAAGCGCTGCATCGACACCACGACCGGCGCGCTCGGCGAGCTGCTCGGCAAGCAGTACGCCGACAAGTACTTCCCGCCGGCCGCCAAGCAGAGCGCGATGTCGGTCGTCGACGCGATCGTGCAGTCGATGCACGACGATCTCGCGGGGCTCGACTGGATGTCGGAGCAGACCAAGCAGATCGCGGTCGCCAAGCTCGCCAAGATCGTCCGCCGCGTCGGCTATCCCGACAAGTGGAAGACCTACGACTTCCCGGTCAAGCGCGACGACTACGCCGGCAACGCGCTGCGCGCGAGCGTGTTCGCGAACCACCGCGAGCGCGCGAAGTCGGGCAAGCCGTACGACCGCAACGAGTGGGAGATGATGTCGTTCACCGTCAACGCCTACTACAACCCGTCGGCGAACAACATCGCGCTGCCGGCCGGCATCCTCGAGGTCCCGTTCTTCGGCGCCGATCGCGGGATCGCGGCGAACCTCGGCGGCATCGGCCTCGTGATCGGCCACGAGCTCACGCACGGCTTCGACGATCAGGGCGCGCAGTTCGACGCCGACGGCAACCTCAAGAACTGGTGGCAAGATCAGGACAAGACCAAGTTCGACGCGAAGGGCACGTGCGTCGCCGACCAGTACTCGTCGTTCGAGGCCGCGCCGAAGAGCTTCGTGCAGGGCCGGCTGACGCTCGGCGAGGACATCGCCGATCTCGGCGGCGCGAAGATGGCGTTCGCGGCGTATCGCGCGCTGCGCAAGGGCGCCGACAAGCAGTACGTCGCCGACGGCTTCACCGAAGACCAGCAGTTCTTCATCGGCCTCGCGCAGTCGTGGTGCAACAAGGATCGGCCCGCCGAGATCCAGCGCCGGCTCGCCGTCGATCCGCACGCGCCGCCGAAGTTCCGCGTCTACGGCGCGCTGCGCAACCTGCCCGAGTTCGCGGCCGCGTTCAATTGCCCGCTCGGCACGCCGATGCACCCGCAGAAGGCCTGCGCGGTCTGGTAGTCGTCGCTCAGTACGACAGGCCGACGAGCAGCGAGATGCCCTCGATCACGTCGCGGGCGCCGGTCGCGTTCGGCAGCGTCGGGCCGGTCGTGTCGTTCGACAGCGTCCAGCTGTAATAGACGATCGACGCCTCGAGCCGCGTGATGACCGGACCGAACACGCCGGCGATCCCGGCCGAGGCGCCTCCGCCGGTGACATCGGCCTTGCTGAACCGCGTCGCGAGCACGCCTTCCGAGAACGGGATGCGGCCTTCGATCTGCGCGTACGGCTCGATCGGGCCGGCGTGGAGCGAGCCGCGCACGCCGACGCGCATCGCCATGTAGTCGGCGTACGGCACGGTGTCGGCGGTTCCGTTGTAATCGAGCTGGTCGCGCACGAACCCGCCGCCGATCTCGATCGCGCCGGTGTCGCCGAGCTCCCAGCGATGCTGGATGTCGACCTCGATGTTGCCCCACAGCGTGGACGCGCCGGTCGGCGTGTTGTTCGGATCTTGAAGAACCTGGCGGCTGTTCGCGCCGAACAGGACCTTGGCGTAGATCGACAGGCCGCGCAGGTGCTCCCAGTCGAGCAGCCGCATCGGCCAGAACTGGATCGACGGCCCGACGAGGACCTGACCACCTTCGTTCTCGGTCGGCGCGAGGTTCTGCGCGTTCGCGTATTTGAACTGGCGGAAGCCGACCTCGAACACGCCGCCGCCGGCGATCCACATCTCGTGCGGCCCGGTGTCGGCGTGCTTGGTGACCTTCGCGTTCGGATCGTCGGGGTTGCCGTCGTTGTCGCCGCCGGACGAGACCGCGGCAACCTCGGGCGTTTGCTTCGGCGGTTGCGGCGCCGGCTCGGACTGGTTCGGCTTGACGACGTATTCCTGGCCCGGCACGACCTTGACGAAGTCGTCGTAGACCGTGCGGCCGTGCAAGATCACGACGACGTGATGGCCGGCGGCGTCGAGCGTCAGGTGCGTCGGCGCTTTGCCCTGTTCGACGTCGTCGATGAGGATCGTGCCGTGGCCGAGGCCGGGGTCATCGCAGACCAGCGTGCCGTTGTCGGGATCGAGCGTGATCGACAGCGTCTTCTGCGTACCCATGCCGTGGCGCAGATCGATCTGGCCGTAGCCCTCGATGTAGCCGTTCTTGCGCGCGATCACCGACGTCCGCCGGCCGACGGGCGCGTTGACCGTGCACGGCGTCGGCGAGCACGCTTCGCCGGCATCGAGGTTGTCGAGGTAGACCGTCGCGCCCGGCGGCTCGGTCATGATCTCGACTTTGCGCGTAGGCTCGGCCGCAGCCACGCCGCAGAGCGCGACGAGCACGAGCGTGGCCAGGCCCCGACCCATATATTAATGATAACGCGTTCCATGCCGCGATCACGAAACGAGGTCCTGCGGCTAAGCGTCCTGCTGACTTGCGCCGCCCTGGCGACCAGCCGGCTCGGGCTCGTCGCACACGAGCTGGTCGGGCACGGCGGGACGGCGCTGGCGCTCGGCGCCCACGTGACCGAGGTCCGGCTGTTCTGGTTTGCGGGCGGCTGGATCCACTACGTGCTCGACGACGCCTCGGTCGGCAAGCTGCTCGCGATCGCGATGGGCGGCATCGCGGTCGAGCTCGCGTGCGGCCTGGCGCTCCTCCTCGCAGTGCGAGGCGACGCGTTCGGCCGGCGGATCATCCGCGGCATCGGCGCGGCGCTCGTGCTCCACGGCAGCTGGTACCTGGCAACCGGCGCGTGGTCCGGGTTTGGCGACGGCCAGCTGCTCTATCGCGTGCTGGGCGAGTCCCGCTACGCGGTCGCGATCGCGGCCGGCGCGGTCACGTGCACCGCCGCGTTCGCCGGCGCCCGCGGCGTGTTCGGCGCGCTTGCCGGTACGATCACGTCGCATCGCGTGGCGGGCACGTGTATCGCGATCGCGATCGCCGCCGGCATCCACACCGGGCTCGCGGTCGGCGAGCTGCGCGTGCGGCGCGATCAGGCGTACACGAGCGTGATGGCGCCGGAGCGCGAGCGCATCGTCGCGCGCGAGCTCGCGAGCTGGACGAACGAGCAGGCCGCCGCGCCGAGCGACTCGGCGCTCGCGGCCCAGCGCGCGAAGCTCGAAGACGCGCACCGGGTATTCCCGTTCGCGTGGCTGCTCGGGATCTGCGCGGCCGTGTGCGCTGTCGTGGGAGCGCGGCGCTCGCGGCTCGGCGAGCCGCCGGCACGCCTGCCGCTCGCGTTTGCAGGAGCGGCGGCGGCGATCTCGATCGGCGGCGTCATCTTGCTAAGCTATTTGACGTGACCCTGCTCGGCGGCGCGCTGCGCCCGAACGACCCCCGACGATTCCTGATCGAGGCGATGGTGGGGGCGATGACCGCAGACGGCGTGATCTCGCCGAGCGAGCAGGCGGTCATGGAGCGAACGATCGCGCACCATCCGCTGTTCGCCGGGCTCGGCGCCGCGGCGGCGCGCACGCTGATCGATCTGTCGATGGACGCGATCCGGTTCGCGGGCAACTCGCTGTCGCGCACGCCGGCGATCGCGAAGGGCCTGCCGGCGCGCATCCATCGCATCGCCGCGTACGGCATGGCCGCCGAGATCGCGGTGGCCGATCAAGTGCTCGAGCCGGGCGAGCTCGGCTTTCTCGAGGCGCTTCGGCTCGCGCTCAGGATCTCGACGCTCGAAGCCGAGTCGATCGTCGAGGCCGCGCAAGCCGGCGAGCTCGAGCCGTTCGTCGCCGATCGCTACCTGCGCATCAAGTCGATGATCTCCGTCGCCGCCGAAGTGTTCGCGTTGCGCGCGCTCGCCGGCGGCAAGGCCACCGATCAGCAGCGCTTCGAGATTCGCGACTTCTTCGCGGCGATTCCGGATCTCGCGCTGTCGCGCGACGAGCTCGACACCGAGCTGTATCGCGCGTTCCGTCGGCCGCGCGCGCCCGACGCGCAGGTGTTCGGCGAGCTGTCGCGCGTCGCGCAGGCGCTGCCCGATCCGGTCGATCGATACTGGATGGTCGTCTACGCGCTCGTCGCAGAAATGCCGGCGACCGTACCGAGCTGGCGCGTGATCCCATTCGTGGGCGTGATGCAAGCGGCTTTTCAGATCGTCGACACGGACATGGAGCTCGCCGTCGTCGATGCCTTGACATTTCCTGCAGCGATGCCTCGGCCGTCGTGATGCGCCATCACGCTCGCGATTGTGCATAATCGATCCACTGCCATGACGTCGGGAACCATCGAGCTCGTCGAACGCATCCGTCACCGCTTGGACGACCAGACGGTGCGAATCAACGGACCCGTCGCCGAGGCCGCGATCTCGGCCGCCGAAGAAGCGCTGGGCTGCACGTTTCCGCCGTCGTACCGGACGTTCCTGCGGACCTGGGGCGGCATCACGCTCCCGACGCACCTCGGCGTGGTGCACGATTTCGTCGGCGTCGGCGAAGGCGAAGGCTCCGACGTCGTCGGTCGAACCCTGCGCGCGCGCGAGGAGCGCAAGCTCGCCGAGCACCTCGTCGTCGTCGGGCTCGGCGCCGAATCGCAAGAGTGGTTCTGTCTCGACCTCAGCCGCGAGGACGCCAAGGGCGAGTACCCCGTGCTCATGTTCGACGCGCGCGACAACGCGCTCGACCAGCAGTTCTACGACGACTTCGGCCAGATGCTCGAAGAGGTCATGGGCTTCGTTGCCGAGAGCCTGGACCAGCCTCTAGATTGAGCCCACTCCGCCACGCGGACGCGCTATAGCTAAGGACTATGAGTCGGCCGACGTGGGCTCGATGGGTGACCAGGATCAGCCTGGCCATCGCGGTCGTCGCCCTCGTCCTGACGATCTACCGCACGGGTGTCGGCACCATCGTCCACTACTTCCGGCGCATCGGCTGGTGGTGGTTCGCGGTGCTCGCGCTCGAGATCGTGATCACCTCGCTCGACGCCGTGGCGATCCGCGCGTTCTGCTCGCCCGAGCAAAGCCTCGTGCGGCTGCGCTCCGCCGTGCTGTCGCAGCTCGCCGGCCGCTCGGTCAACGCCGTCACGCCCGGCGGCAACCTCGGCGAGGCGGTCAAGATCTCGGTGCTGACCGAGCACGTCAGCGAGTCGCGCGCGGTCGCGACGATCCTGCTCTACAACATCGTCAGCTTCTGCGTCGAGCTCGCCACCGTGGCGGTCGCCGCGCCGATCGTCGCGCTCTCGATTCCGATGCCGCCGGCGCTGCGCGCGCTGATGTTCATCGCGGGCGGCCTGTGCTGCGCGGTCGCGATCGGCCTCTACGCGCTGGTGCGGCGCGGCGTGCTGTCGAGCCTGGTGCGGGTCGCGCGCCACATCTACGTGCCCGGCCTGGCGTGGCTGCGGCGCAGGATCTGGAAGAACCCCGACGCGTCGCCGTACGCGCTCGCGCCGAAGCGATTCGACGCCTGGTACGCCGCGGCGAAGGCCGTCGACAGCAAGGTGCTGCTCCAGAGCGGTGCGCGCCGCCGCGATCGCACGCTCGGCATCCTGTCGATCATCACGTCGCGAATGACGTCGATGACGCTCTCGCTCCTGATCCTGCACGCGGTCGGCGAGCCCATCACCGTGCGGTTCGTCGCCGGCTACACCGTCGGCAGCTTCCTCATCTACATGCTGTCGACGCTCGTGCCGATGGGCCTGGGCATCTCCGAAGGCGGCAACTACGAGCTGTTCCGCGCGCTCGGCGAGAACCCGGCGCGCGGTGTGACGCTGTCGATCGCGCGGCGCGCGACGCTCGTCGTCTACGCGGCGATCGGCCTTGTCCTGGTCGCCGCGAGCGAGACCGTGCAGCGCGCGCGTATGCCGCGCCCGGCCATCGTGCCGACGCCGGTCACCGTCGCCCTGCCGACGGCCGCCGTGATCGACGCGGAGTAGGAGCTCGTCAGCCGTGCTGATACTTCATGTACACGACGCGCCCGAGTCGACGCTCGGTGACGAGATCGAGCGGAATGCGGACGTCGCGCGGTAGCCAGTGGTTGCCGCCCCCGACGATGATCGGGTGAACGAACACGTGCAGCTCGTCGACGACGTTCGCTGCGATCATTGCCGCTGCGAGGTGAGGGCCACCCACGGTGATGTCGCGTTCGCTCGTCGCTTTGAGCTGGCGAATCTGGTCGGAATCGAACGCGCGTTCGATGCGCGTGCGCGAGGTGGACGCGTGGGTCAGGGTGGACGAGAACACGATCTTGTCCGCACCGCGCCATAGCTGGGCGAACTCGCGTTCGAGCTCGAGGAGGCCTGGGCTGAATGCCGGACCACCGGGCTCGAGATGCGCCGTGTCCCAGACGGCCATCGTCTCGTAGAGGCGGCGGCCATAGAGATACGTGCCGATCGGCCGCAGGAGCTCGTTGAAGGTCGCGAACAGCTCCGCCGTCGGAACGGACCAGTCGAACTTGCCGTCGCGCTCGGCGACGTAGCCATCGAGTGACGTGTTCATCATGTAGATCAGCTTGGCCATCACACGCTCCTGAGGTACTCGACGAGGCGCTCCGCGGTCTGACGCCAACCCACGCCGGCGAGCTCGCGGTGTCGTACGACCGCAGGCATGCTGGCCGCCTCGGGCTCCGCGACGCGTTGATGAACTGTCATGCGCGTGCCGCGCGGACTCGGCTGCAGCGCGACGGTCATCACGATGTGCACGCCGACCGGCCACTCGGGAAACACCGACGGTGCGACGGGCCGGCCACCGGCATCGACGAACGTGAACGTGAACCGCAGCAGCGATGGCGCGACGACCTCGTCGAACATGCCGTGGATCGTCACCACCTCGCCCTTCATGAAGCGATGCTGGAAGCGGAGCGTGCCACCGGGGCGCGCGTCCATCTCGCACATCGGGACCTCGACACCGTCAGGCGCGAACCAGCGCGCGAAGTGCTCGGCCTTGGTCCACACCTCGAACACGAGCTCGGGCGGTGCCGCGTACTCGCGATCGTCGATCAGGTCGCTAGCGTCTCTTGCGGCGCGCACGCGGCGCCTCCTTTCCGCGCTGACCCTGCAGCTCCTGTAGGTACACATCGAGACGATCGAAGCTCGCGTCCCAGAATGCGCGATACGCATCTGTCCATGCCGCAACCTCCTTGAGCGGTGCCGGCTCGAGCTGACACGGTCGCGACTGCGCATCGCGCCCGCGTCGGATCAACCCAGCCCGCTCCAGCACACGCAGGTGCTTGCACACCGCCGGGCCGCTCATCTTGAAGGGCCGCGACAGCTCTTTCACGTTCGCAGAGCCGGCGGACAGGCGCTTGAGAATCGCGCGTCGCGTCGGATCCGCAAGCGCGGCAAACGTCAGGTTCAGTGCGTCCGTCGTCATCTAACCAAATGGTTACTTAACTACTTGGTTACTTGCAAGCAGCTCACGCACGCCGACGACGAGCCGTCGCGTAATCGGACAGTTGATGTTCCATCTCTGACACGCGGAGCGAGAAATCGCGGCGATAGACGCGGCGTACGCCTTGCACCGGTGCGCGGCCATGCGATGGCTGTGGTTCCTGATTTTGATTCCGGCGTGCACGCCGGCGAGCCCGGTGGCTCGGCTCGCCGACCTCCCGAAGCCGCAGATCACGGGCGTCGAGACCGGGTTCGGGATCGAATACGACGCCTCCGTTGATTGCTTCGAGCTCTCGTCGGACGTGACCGGCACGGTCGACGGGAAGTCAGTGAGCTTCATGCACGGCGGCTGGCGCAGCACGCCCGACGGAAATACGTGCGATGGCATCGGCGCGAACTTCCCGGCGCCGCTCGCGAACAAGGCGGTGACGTCGATCGAGCTCACCGACGGCGACACGACGTGGGCGTTCGGCGTCGAAGGGCTAGCGCCGCCAGCGTGGACCGTGACGGCGCCGGCCGTCGTGACCGAAGGCGGCGATTTCACCGTGAGCGTCGCGCCGGCTGCGGCGGGCGTCGCGATCACGTCGGTGTTCATCGAGCCCGACATGGTCGGCGTCATTCCGTTCGCGGCCACGCCGTCCGGCGCGGGCAGCGTCCATATCGACGCCGGTTACTGGTCGAGCGAGGACGAGGCCCCGCATGGAGGCACGCTGACGGCGACGCTCGAGGTCGAGCTGGGGCCACTCGTGATCCAGGGCTGCACCGTGCCCGCGGGCTGTGAATTCTCGACGCATACGCCCGATCCCGCACAGTCCGTCACGGTCGACATTCCGTAACGACGAAATCGCAACCTGGGGCAAACGGGGACGTGTTATACGCGCGCCCACAATGCCCCGAGCGCTTGCTGTTGCCGTCGTCGCCCTCGTGTTCTTCGCCGGCTGCGGCGGATGCGGCTCGAACAACAACAACAACAAGCCGATCGATGCACCGGTGCCCGACGCGCCGAGCGACGTCACGTGCGCGACGCTGCCGCCGGTCTCGTCGGGAACGTGCTCGGTCACGGCCGGCAACGCGACCACGGTGCTCGAAGGCAACGTGCTGACGCCGACGACCGTCTATCACGGCGGCCAGGTCGCGTTCGATTCGAGCGGTCACATCACGTGCACGGGCTGCAACTGCGCGCAGGGCGGCGAGACCACGATCTCGTGCCCCGACGGCGTGATCTCGCCGGGCCTCATCAACACGCACGATCACATCACGTTCACCGAGAACCTGCCGTACACCGCGACGAGCGAGCGCTACGAAGATCGCCAGCAGTGGCGCGAGGGCCTCGACGGTCACAAGAAGATCCCGGCGCCGGGCAATGCGACCGCCGATCAGGTGCGCTGGGGCGAGCTGCGGTTCGTGATGGGCGGCGCGACGTCGATCGTCGCGTCGGGCGGCCAGAAGGGCTTGCTCCGCAACCTCGATCAGGCCGCGAACATGGAAGGCATCACGAAGCCCGCGGTCGACTTCGACACGTTCCCGCTCGACGATTCGAAGGGCACGCGGCGCACCACCGACTGCAACTACGGCGGCACCGCCGACACCGCAGCGTCGCTCGCGTCGATCGAGTCGTTCGAGCCGCACACGTCCGAAGGCATCGACGCGACCGCGCACAACGAGTTCCTGTGCGAGAGCTCCGACAGCTACGACACGATGACGCCCGGCGTCTCGAACAACCTCGTGCTCCCCAAGACGTCGATGATTCACGGCGTCGGGCTCACCCCGGCCGACTACGGCGCGATGGCGGCGGCGGGCACCGGCCTCATCTGGTCGCCGCGCTCGAACATCACGCTGTATGGCGACACCGCGCGCGTCACCGTCGCGGCGGCGCTCGGCGTCAACATCGCGCTCGGCACCGACTGGATGCCGACGGGCTCGATGAACCTGTTGCGCGAGCTCAAGTGCGCGCAGAGCTACAACCAGACGTACCTGAGCTCGTACTTCAGCGATCGCCAGCTGTGGTCGATGGTGACGAGCAACGCGGCGGCGGTCGCGAAGATGGACGACACGATCGGCGTGCTCGAAGCAGGCCGGCTCGCCGACATCTCGATCTTTGCCGGCCACGGCGACACGTACGGCGCGGTCGTCGCGGCACAGCCGGCCGACGTCGTGCTCGTGTTGCGCGGCGGCAAGGCGCTGTACGGCGACGAGTCGCTGATCCAGGGACTCGCGACGGGTTGCGACGAGGTCGACGTGTGCGGCACGACCAAGCAGGTGTGCTTGATGAGCGAGGTCGGCGAGACCTACGCGCAGCTGCAGACCAAGGCCGGCGCGGTGTATCCGGCGTTCTCGTGCGATGCGACGCCGATGAACGAGCCGTCGTGCACGCCGACGCGCCCGACGTCGGTCGCCGGCTCGACGGTCTACACCGGCGTCGCGTCCGCCGGCGACTCCGACGGCGACGGCGTTCCCGACGCGAGCGACAACTGCCCGACCGTGTTCAACCCGATCCGGCCGATGGACAACGGCATGCAAGGTGACGCCGATGGCGACGGCGTCGGCGACGCGTGCGATCCATGCCCGCTCGATGCCGGCACGACGTCGTGCACGGCGGTGAACCCCGCCGATCGCGATCACGACGGCATCCCGAACGACGTCGACAACTGCCCCGACGTCGCGAACACCGATCAGGCCGACAGCGATCACGACGGTAAGGGCGACGCGTGCGACGCGTGCCCGATGACCGCGAATCCGGGTGCCGAGGGCTGTCCCGAGACGATCTACGCGATCAAGATGGCCATGGTGGCGGCCGGCACCGCGGTCGAGGTGCAAGACGTGCTCGTGACCGGCGTCGGCACGAACGGCTTCTACGTGCAGGCCAAGACGGGCGACATGGGCTACGCCGGCACCGACTACTCCGGCCTGTTCGTGTTCACCGGCACGACCTCGCCGCTGCTCGCGAAGGCCACGCGTGGTGCGCGCGTCACGATCGACGGCACCATCGACGTGTTCTCCGGCGAGATCGAGCTCGACACGCTCACCGCGGTGACCGTGATCGCCGCCGGACCGGAAGATCCGCCCGCGCCGGCGACCGCGAGCTACACCGACGTCGCGACCGGCGGTGCACGCGCGGCCGCGCTCGAGGGCGTGATCGTCGTGCTCGGTCCGAGCTCGGTCTCGGCGACCGATCCGTCGTTCGGCGAGGTCACGCTCTCCGACGGCACGACGAGCCTCATCGCCGACAACTTCTTGTTCGCGACGTTCGCGCCGGCGGTCGGCACGAACTACGCGATGATCGCCGGCATCCTCGCCGCGAAGCCGATCACCGGCGGCTCGGCCAGCAAGCTCCAGCCGCGCGACGCCAACGACGTCGTGCTCGGCCCGCCGGGCCTCGACTCGATCACGCCGGGCACGAGCTTCGCGAAGGTCGGGCTGACCGCCGGCACGCCGCTGTATCCGACGCCGCTCGAGGTCGTGCTGACCGGGCCCGCACAGGGCGACACGGTCGTGACCGTGACGTCGAATTCGGGCGCGCTCACGGTGTCGAACGTTACGGTGATGAACGGCATGACGTCGGCGCCGATCTTCGCGACCGCGATCTCGCCGGCCGGCGATGTCGTGATCACCGCGACCCTCGGCACGCAGACCCAGACCGCGCACGTCCGCGTACTTGCCGCCGACGAAAAGCCGCAGACGGTGACGCTGACGCCGGCGACGAACGCCGTCGCACCGGGCGGCACGGTGATGCTCACCGCGACGCTCGACATCCCGGCCGACGTCGACGAGAGCATCACGCTCGACGTCTCGAACGGCGCGGGCACTGTCGCGCCGTCGCCGCTGCCGATCCACGCCAACCAGATCAGCGCGACGATCACGTACACCGACGTCGCGATGATGGGCACGTCCACCGTGACCGCGACGTTCGGCGCGAGCACGAGCATGGCGACCGTGACCGTCTCGACCGGCGCGGACCACCTCGTGATCAACGAGGTCGACTACGACAACAAGGGCAGCGACATGGCCGAGTACATCGAGCTCTACAACCCGAGCGCCAGCTCGGTCCCGCTGGCGAACAAGGTCATCTACCTGGTCAACGGCGCCGACAGCGCGGTCTACGACACGGTCGATCTCTCGACCGCCGGCTCGATCCCGGCGCTCGGCTACCTCGTGGTCGCGGGAGCTGGCGTGACCGCGACCGGGGCACACATCACCACGTCGTGGACCCACGACGCGATCCAGAACGGCCCGGGAGACGGGATCGCGCTGGTCGACACGTCGACCAACACGCTGATCGACGCGCTCAGCTACGAGGGATCGCTCACGGACGCGATGCTGCCGGGGTTCGCCATGCCGGTCAGCCTCGTCGAGGGCACCGCCGAGAGCGCCGCCGATTCCAATACAACGGATGGCTCTCTGTGCCGATCGCCGAATGGTCAGGACACTGACAACGCTAACGCCGATTGGCAGTTCTGCGGCACTTTGTCGCCGGGTACGGCGAATCCCTGATCTGCTATAAACCCTGCTTTCCAACCGGAGCTGGTTCATGGCGTTTTCGCTCGAGAAGCAGGGCATCTCGGTTTCCGAAGTTCACCGCAACGCGACCCCGGCGTACCTGTACGAGGCCGCGCTCAAGTTCGAGAAGGGCTCGACGATCTCGTCGACCGGCGCGTTGATCGCCTACTCGGGCAAGAAGACCGGGCGCAGCCCGACCGACAAGCGCGTCGTCGACGAGCCCGAGAGCCGCGACGACATCTGGTGGGGCAACGTCAACATCAAGCTCGACCCGCAGAGCTTCACGATCAACCGCGAGCGCGCGATCGACTACCTGAACACGCGCGAGCGGCTGTTCGTGGTCGACGCGTTCGCCGGCTGGGATCCCAAGTATCGGCTCAAGATTCGCGTGATCACGTCGCGCGCGTACCACGCGCTGTTCATGCACAACATGCTGATCCGGCCGACCGATGCCGAGCTCGAGCACTTCGGCGAGCCCGACTACGTCATCTACAACGCCGGCGCGTTTCCCGCGAACCGCCACACGTCCGGCATGACGTCGGCGACGTC
>Ga0070665_100004522_pt1 | contig 14569 bp, 15 predicted proteins | sample KBSS13metaG_FD_65862 | JGI IMG/M metagenome (GOLD analysis project Ga0070665, IMG submission 65862) | Switchgrass rhizosphere microbial communities from Kellogg Biological Station, Michigan, USA - KBS S1-3 metaG | ecosystem: Host-associated > Plants > Roots > Rhizosphere > Soil ... | reverse complement strand
CCCGCGCGGCCGCGGACGTCGACGCGGAGGTGGACCGGTACGTCGAGATGCTCCGGCTCGGCTCGCCCACCGCGCTGGCGGGGACGAAGGACCTGCTGCTGCGCGAGCGTCCGACCTCGATGAGCGAGGACTTCGCGCAGATGAACACGTTGTCCGCGAGCTACTTCGCGAGCGAGGACGGCCAGGAGGGGATCCGCGCGTTCGCCGAGAAGCGCAAGCCCGCCTGGGTCACGGGGACCACTCCGGATCCCGCCCGCTGACCCCCAGCGCCCGCCGGAAGGCGGGCGCGTCCGCCGGGACGGGCACCTCGGCGCCGATCCATCCGGCGTCGCGCCCCATCGCGGCCATGCCGGACATGGCCTCCAGGGCCACCTCGCCCAGCTCGGCGGGCGGGTCGTAGGGCTGTCCGGTGGCCCGGGCCAGGTCCCAGGCGTGGACGAGGAACTCGCCGGTCATCATCGCGCCGATGGCCGCGGCGGGCATCGGGGCGCCGCCCATGTGGGACTCGCCCTCCCACACCGCCGGGTCGGCCCAGCCGCCCGCGGTCGCGGCGCCCTCCTTCGCCGCGGCCTCCGCCCACTCGGACTCGGGGAGGTCGCGCAGGAAGGGGGCGCGGTCCGTCGCGCTCCACTCCTGCGGCCAGGGCTCCCGGGTCGCCGAGTGGTGGGCCAGCAGGAAGCCGAACGCCAGGTGGTTCACCACGTCGGCGACGGTGTAGTCGGTGCAGGGGGTGGGATCGTCGTACCGCTCGGCCGGGGTCGCGCGGATCACGCCTACGGCCAGGTCGACGGCGGCGGCCAGGTTCGCTGCTCGGGTCATGGCTCCACCCTGCCCGGCCCGCGACCGGGCGCATTGCACGAACGCGACACGTACGCTGGATCCGTGCAGGCTCCGGCGTCCCTGGAACTCGACCGGGCCCTCGACGTGCTCGCGGGCCGACCCCTCGTCGCGCTGACGGGGGCCGGGCTGTCGACCGACTCCGGGATCCCGGACTACCGCGGCCCGGGCTCGCCGCTGCGCCGCCCGATGACCTACGGCGAGTTCGTGTCCGGCCCGGTCGCGCAGCGCCGGTACTGGGCGCGCAGCCACGTCGGATGGGCCCGGATGCGCAGGGCCACCCCGAATCCCGGGCACCTGGCACTCACCGAGCTGGAGCGCCGCGGGCGCCTGCGCGGCCTGATCACGCAGAACGTCGACGGGCTCCACGAGGAGGCGGGCAGCCGGGCGCTGATCACCCTGCACGGCCGCATCGCGGACGTGGTGTGCCTGTCCTGCAAGGAGATCACCTCGCGCGCCGCGCTGCAGGAGCGGTTCGAGGCGGCCAACCCAGGCTTCGCCGACGCCGTCGGTCCGGAGATCGAGACCGCGCCGGACGGCGACGCCGTCCTCGAACAGACGGACGGGTTCCAGCTGGTCGGGTGCACGGGCTGCGGCGGCCCGCTGAAGCCGGACGTCGTGTTCTTCGGCGAGAACGTCCCCAAGGACCGGGTCTCGCGGGCGTACGGGATGGTCGACGCGCTCGTCCCCGCCGGCGGGGCACTGCTGGTAGCGGGCTCGTCGTTGACGGTGATGTCCGGGCTGCGGTTCGTGAAGCACGCGGCCAGGCACGGCGTCCCGGTGGTGATCGTGAACCGCGGTGAGACGCGTGGCGACCCCTACGCCGTCCTGCGCCTGCACGAGGGCACCTCGGAGGTCCTGGCGGCCCTCGCGGGCGCCTCCCCGGACCCGGTCGCGGACACCCCGATCCCCCAGTGGCGCGACCTCGCCCCCTGACGCCCCCTGACGCGATCGTGGCTCCGTACGACTACCGATCCCGCCGGATCGCCTCGACGACGACCCCGGCCACCCGGTCCAGCAGGCCCGCCACCAGCCAACACAGCGGGAGCAGCACCGCGATCGCGAGCGCGACCTGGAACGGGAACGCGAGCTGGGTCACCCACAGCTCCAGCGCGTCCCACCAGTCGGCGATCGCCCTCGTCATGCGTCACACGGTAGCGACGCCGGTCACGGGTTAGGTTCACGGGCATGTTCGCCGTGTACGCCGCAGAGCCCAACGCCGACGCTCCGCTCGACTCGCTGACCGTCGGCGAGCGTCCCGAGCCCGAGGTCCCCGAGGGATGGGTGAAGGTCAGGGTCACCGCCGCCAGCCTCAACATGCACGACCTCTGGACGCTGCGCGGGGTCGGCATCAAACCCGAGCAGTTCCCGATGATCCTCGGCTGCGACGGCGCGGGGACCCTGGAGGACGGCACCGAGGTCGTCCTGCACTCGATCATCGGTGACCCCACGTGGAGCGGCGACGAGACGCTCGACCCGAAGCGCACGCTGCTCACCGAGAAGCACCAGGGCGCGTTCGCCGACCACATCGTCGTCCCGGCCCGCAACGCCGTGCCGAAGCCTGCGGGCATCACGCCGAGCCAGGCCGCCGTGATGGGCACCGCGTGGCTCACCGCCTACCGGATGCTGTTCACCAAGTCGGGGCTCCAGCCGGGCCAGACGATGCTCGTCCAGGGGGCCTCCGGAGGGGTGTCCACGGCGCTCGTGCAACTCGGTCGGGCGGCCGGGATGACCGTCTGGGTGACCGGACGCACCGAGGAGAAGCGCGCTCTCGCCGACAAACTCGGGGCGCACGCGGTGTTCGAATCGGGGGCCCGGCTGCCGGGCAAGGTGGACGCCGTGTTCGAGTCGGTCGGCGAGGCCACCTGGAAGCACTCGATGCGGGCCCTGCGCCCCGGCGGCGTGATCGTCTGCTGCGGCTCGACGAGTGGCCCCAACCCCGGCGCTGACCTGCAGAGGTTGTTCTTCCTTCAACTGTCGGTCATCGGCTCCACGATGGGCACCCGGCAGGAGCTGGCGGACCTGCTCAGCTTCGTCGCGAACGCCGGCATCACCCCCGAGATCGGCCTCGAGCTGCCACTCGAACAGGCCGAGGAGGGCTTCCGCGCGATGTTCGAGGGGGATACAGCGGGCAAGATCGTGTTCACTCACTGACACGAGTAACGTTGCTGTGCGTCCGTTTTCCTTGTTGCTTGAGGCATTCGGGCGGACGAGCAAGTACAGTCGGTCATCGTGCCTGAGCCATACAGTCCCACGGCGCCGGGGTTTCGCGGTCGGACCGCGACCGTCCCGGCGCCGCGAGTACCCGGTCTCGTCGAGTTACTCGACCGGGTCGAGTGCGCCGTCGCGGCGTCGCTCGTCCCGGCGACCTCGGCGCAGGGTGTCAGCCGTGAAGGCTGGCGCGTTCTTCTGATGCTCGCCCGCGGCGGGGGCCGCAGCATGGGTGAGATCGCGACCCACACCGCTCTCCCCGCCCCCACCGCCACCCGCGTCGTCGACCGGTTGGTGTCCGACGGACACGCCTACCGACAGAACGACCCCGTGGACCGAAGACGGGTACTGGTGCATCTCGCCGCGGGCGGCCGTGAGGTCGTGGAGCGCGTGTGCGGGAGCATCGAACGCCGGGTGGGCACCGCCCTCGGCGCTCGCCGGACCCCCGAACGCGTGCAGCTCGCCCAGCTCCTCGACGACCTCGCCACCCCCGACACCGACCTCTAGCCTCCCCAGGCTCCCCGCCCCGACAGCCCCCAGCTCCGCGTGGTCCGCCCCGCCGGTTCAGCAGTGAGCCGCTACTTCTTCGGCTTCTCCGCGCTCGAGTCCGTGGACAGCGCCGCGACGAAGGCCTCCTGCGGCACCTCGACCCGTCCGATCGTCTTCATCCGCTTCTTGCCCTCCTTCTGCTTCTCCAGCAGCTTGCGCTTGCGGCTGATGTCGCCGCCGTAGCACTTCGCGAGGACGTCCTTGCGGATGGCGCGGATGGTCTCGCGCGCGATGATGCGGGACCCGACGGCGGCCTGGATGGGCACCTCGAACTGCTGGCGCGGGATCAGCTCGCGCAGCTTCGCGGCCATGGTGGTCCCGTAGCCGTAGGCCGAGTCCCGGTGCACGATGGCCGAGAAGGCGTCCACCGGCTCGCCCTGCAGCAGGATGTCCACCTTGACCAGGTCGGACTGCTGCTCACCGGCCTCCTCGTAGTCGAGGCTGGCGTAGCCGCGGGTGCGGGACTTCAGCGCGTCGAAGAAGTCGAAGATGATCTCCGCCAGCGGCATCGTGTACCGCAGCTCGACCCGGGTCTCCGACAGGTAGTCCATGCCGCCCAGCTGACCGCGCCGCGACTGGCAGAGCTCCATGATCGCGCCGATGAACTCCGACGGCGCCAGGATCGTCACCTTCACGACCGGCTCGTGGATCTCGGCGACCTTGCCCGTGGGCCAGTCCGACGGGTTCGTGACGGTCAGCTCGGTCCGGTCGTCGGTCACGACGCGGTACACGACGTTCGGCGCGGTGGAGATCAGGTCCAGGTCGTACTCGCGCTCGAGCCGGTCCCGGGTGATCTCCAGGTGCAGCAGGCCGAGGAAGCCGCAGCGGAAACCGAACCCCAGCGCGGCCGAGGTCTCGGGCTCGTAGGTGAGCGCGGCGTCGTTGAGCTGCAGCTTGTCCAGGGCCTCGCGCAGGTCCGGGTACTGCGAGCCGTCGACCGGGTAGAGCCCGGAGTAGACCATCGGTCGCGGCTCGCGGTAGCCGGTGAGCGGCTCGGTGGCGCCGTGGCGCTGCGAGGTGACGGTGTCGCCGACCTTCGACTGCCGGACGTCCTTCACCCCGGTGATGAGGTAGCCCACCTCGCCGACGCCCAGCCCGACGGACGGCTTCGGGTCCGGCGAGACGATGCCGACCTCGAGCAGCTCGTGCGTGGTGCCGGTGGACATCATCTTGATCCGCTCGCGCGGGGTGATCTTGCCGTCCACCACCCGGATGTAGGTGACGACGCCGCGGTAGGTGTCGTAGACCGAGTCGAAGATCATCGCGCGGGCCGGTGCGTCCGCGTCCCCCACCGGGGCCGGGATCTGCTTGACGGCCTCGTCCAACAGCGCCTCGACGCCGACGCCGGTCTTCGCGCTGACCCGCAGCACGTCCTCCGGCTCGCAGCCGATGATGTGCGAGATCTCGGCGGCGTAGCGGTCCGGGTCCGCCGCGGGCAGGTCGATCTTGTTGAGGACCGGGATGATCGTGAGGTCCTTGTCCAGCGCCAGGTACAGGTTCGCCAGCGTCTGCGCCTCGATCCCCTGTGCGGCGTCGACCAGCAGGATCGCGCCCTCGCACGCCTCCAGCGCCCGGGAGACCTCGTAGGTGAAGTCGACGTGCCCGGGGGTGTCGATGAGGTGCAGGACGTGCTCCTCGCCCCCGACCGTCCACGGGAGCCGGACGTTCTGCGCCTTGATCGTGATGCCGCGCTCGCGCTCGATGTCCATCCGGTCGAGGTACTGTGCGCGCATGTCACGCGCCTCGACGACCCCGGTGATCTGCAGCATCCGGTCGGCCAGCGTCGACTTGCCGTGGTCGATGTGGGCGATGATGCAGAAGTTCCGGATGCGCTCCGGCGGGGTGAACGTACGGTCGGCGTAGCTCGTCACTCAGAAGTCCATTCCGGTACGGGGATCGTCCCCATCGTCCCACGTGCGGTGCGTCGCCCGTGCAGGTGCGCCAGGTGTGAGGCGGGCCACCGCGGGGTACACGGCTCCATGGACTCCGTGAGCTCCGGAACGCCCGCCTCCTCCCCGTCCGCCGCGGACCGCGACGCGGCGGGCCGCCACGCGGCGCCCACCGGCCCCGGGCCGGACCCGGCGGCCGACCCCACGACCCGACAGCTGCCCACGGAGCACCCCGACGACCAGCGCACGCAGCAGCTCCCGGTGCGGCACGCCGGTGGCGTCCCGCCGTCGGACGCGCCCGGCTCCTGGGTGGGCAGCCCCGTCCACGGCCGCGGCGGCGGCACGCTCGGCACACTCTCCGAGGTCGTCGACGGGCCGGACGGCTCGCCGTGGGGTGTCCTCCGCAAGCGGCTGGGCGGCAAGCGGATCGTCCCCCTGACGGGCGCGGTGCCCGGCGACGGCGGCGTGACCGTCCCGATCGACCGGCGCACCCTGCGCACGGCGCCGGGCCGCGCGGAGCCGGACGCCGAGCTGGCCCGCCACTACACCTCCCGCGGGGCGCTGAGCGCGGCGCAGGAGTACCAGCACGAGCGCTTCGGCGGGCTCAAGATCGGGTCCGCGTTCTTCGGCTGGCTGGTCGCCGTCGGCCTGACGGTGCTGCTCACCGCCGTGGCCTCGCTCGTCGTCCGGCTGGCGGGCATCTCGCCGGACCTCGGCGCCACCCCGGGCCAGGACCCCCGCATGCTGGGGCTGACCGGCGGGATCGTGGCGCTGGTCGTCATGCTGCTGGCCTACGCCGCGGGCGGGTACGTCGCGGGCAGGCTCGCCCGGTTCGACGGCGCGCGCAACGGGTTCGCCGTCTGGGCCATGGGCCTGGTCGTCACCGCCGCGGTCACGATCGCGACGGCCGCCACCGGCAACACGGAGTCGATCTTCGCGGCGCTGCGGGTTCCCGGGATCGCGTTGTCCGACACCGCCTTCAGCTGGACCGGTGTGCTGGCGCTGCTGATCGTCGCCGTCGTGGCGCTGATCGGTGCGATCGCGGGCGGCAAGGCGGGCGAGCGCTACCACCGCCGCGTCGACCGGGCGGCCGAGCAGGCCATCTGAGCCGAGATGAACGTCAGTGCGGCGGGGCGGTGCCGTGCCACTCGTCGAGCGGGGCGCAGTGCCATTGCCAGTGCTCCAGTCTCGGGCGGTCGCCCAAGGGAGCACGGCCGTTGGCCCAGCGCAGGGTCGGCCACGACCGCTGGTCGTGCGGCGCCCACGGGAACAGCCTGCGGACGACGTGCGCGGCCAGGTGCGCGTCCGGCTCGAAGGCCAGGCCGAGACCCCGCGCGGCGTCGTCGGTGTGGACCAGCAGCTCGTCGCACGCCATCGCCGCGAACCCGGACGGGTCCGGCGAGCCCGCCGGGTGGAAGCCGCGGGTGTGCTCGTCACAGGCGTCGAGGGTGGCGGCGAGGACGGTCGCCCCGGAGCGGACGACCCCCAGCAACGCCTCCGGTGGACGGTCGGCGCGGACCTTGACCTCCAGCGCGTCGTTCAGCACCCGGCCGCCGACCAGGTCCGCCGCGTAGAGGTACAGGCTCTGCGCGATGTGCGCGACCACCTCCGAGACGGTCCAGACCAGACCCCCCGCCCGCACCGACCAGTCCCGCCCGGCCGCACCGGCGAGGAGCCCGGTGCAGGTGGCGGCCGCGGAACGCACATCGTCGCTGCGCATCCGGACACGGTAGAAGCCCGAGCTGCTCAGCGCACGCTCTCTCCGGTCTCCTCGTCGACCGCCCCGCGCCGCACTCGCGGATCCGGTCGGGGTTCCCGCGGCGCACGGACCCCGGCGTCGCCGGGCCCCGGCCGCACCCACAGCGTGACGGCCTCGTGGGGCACGACCAGCTCCCCCGCGACCGGTTTCTGCTCGGTGACGACGTAGGCGGTGGTGTCCGGCCGGAGCCGACGCCGCAGCTCGGGATCGGCGGCGAGAGGGTGCAGCCGGTGCTCCGCGAGCCGGGCGCGCGCCTCCTGCCAGGTCAGCCCGACGACGTCCGGAACCTCGACCAGGGACCCGGTCGCCACCCGCGACATCTCGTCCACCGCCTCGGCGAGCACCGGTTCGACCGCGGCCTCCTCGTCGAGGTCTCGCCACTTCTCCCACGCCGACTGCCTGCTGACGCCGAGCCGGGTCGCGATCTCGGCCCAGGAGCGGCGCGCCCGCCGGGCGTCCCGGACCGCCTCCAGCTCCTCGCGGTCCAGCTCGCGGCGCAGGGACCCGATGTCCGACAGCGCATCCAGCGCGGCCTCGCCCGTGCGGCCGCGCCTGCTCACCCGCTCCCACGCTGCCCGCCAGTCCACGCGTGTCAGGCTAGCCTGACAGGCTCCCGGTGGCCAGGTCTGCGCGACCCACAGGTCTACCGCCTGACGGAGGCTCTGGTGACGCTGTGATCAGCCTTGGGCGAAATGCCGTGGCCGATGAGTTCCGGCGACGGATAGCGTCTGTGTGTACATGCGAGATCCGCGCGTACACCCACCACTTGGAGTCCCGGCATGACCGCGCCCGACGCGCCACCCACCCCGGCGGGCACGACCCGCGCCGCCTCGACGGTGATCTGGCTGCTGGTCGGCTCGGCCTTCGTGATGATCCTCAACGAGACCATCATGAGCGTGGCGCTGCCCGTTCTGGTGGTCGACCTCGACGTCGCGGTCGGCACCGCGCAGTGGCTGACCAGCGGGTTCCTGCTGACGATGTCGGTGGTCATCCCGATCACCGGCTTCCTGCTGCAGCGCCTCACCCCGCGCACCGTCTACCTCACCTCGATGCTGCTGTTCAGCCTCGGCACCCTGATCTCGGCCGTCGCGCCGGGCTTCGGGCTCCTGCTGGTGGGCCGGATCGTGCAGGCGCTCGGCACCGCGGTGATGATCCCGCTGCTGATGACGTCGGTGATCCGGCTCGTGCCCGCGGACCAGCGCGGCGCGAAGATGGGCATGATCAGCCTGGTCATCGCGGTGGCCCCGGCCATCGGGCCGACCATCTCCGGGATCATCCTGTCCTTCCTGAGCTGGCGCTGGATGTTCCTCTGCGTGCTGCCGATCGCGCTGATCGCACTCGCCGCGGGCGCGGTCTTCCTGAAGCTGGACGGTGAGACCCGGTCCGTCCCGCTGGACTGGCTGTCCGTCGTGCTGTCCGCCCTCGCCTTCGGCGGGCTCGTGTTCGGCCTCTCGACGATCGGCGAGGCCGCCCGCGGCGACGCGGCGGTGCCGCCGTGGCTGCCGATCGTCGTCGGCGTCGCCGCGATGGTGCTGTTCGTGCTCCGTCAGCTCCGGCTCCAACGCACCGGCAACCCGCTGCTGGACATGCGCCCCTTCACCCACCGGGTCTTCTCGGTGGCGCTGGGGCTGTCCGTGCTCGGCATGATGTCGCTGTTCGGCGTGCTGATCCTGCTGCCGCTGTTCATGCAGGACGTGCTGAAGGTGTCGGCGTTCGTCACCGGGATCGCGGTGCTGCCGGGCGGGCTCGTGATGGGTCTGCTCGGCCCGTTCGTCGGCAAGCTCTACGACAGGGTGGGCGCGCGGCCGCTGGTCCTGCCCGGTGTGGCGGTGCTGGCGCTGGCGCTGTGGGGCTTCGCCCTCGTCGTCGGGGAGGGCACCCCGGTGCTGGTCCTGGTCGGGCTGCACATCATGCTGGTCATCGGCCTGTCGTTCATGCTCACCCCGCTGATGACGGACGCGCTCGGCAGCCTGCCCAGCGAGATCGACTCGCACGGCAGCGCCATCCTGGCCACCCTGCAGCAGGTCGCCGGGGCGGCGGGCACGGCCCTGTTCGTCACGCTCATGGTGCTCTTCGCGTCCACCCCGGACGTGGCCGCGGACGCCACCGGCACCCACGCCGCCTTCCTCTGCGCGGCGATCATCGGCACGATCGCGATCCCCTTCTCCCTGCTCGTGAGCGGGAAGAAGAAGGAGCCGGTCGCGGCCTGAGCCGACGCTCCGCGGATGGGGTTATAGTTAGGGTTATAACCCCATCCGAGGAGCCTGTCGTGCCGAAGATCAACGTCTACCTGCCGGACGACCTGGCGGCCGCCGTGAAGGAGGCCGGGATCCCGGTCTCCTCGGTGTGCCAGCAGGCGTTGGCGGAGGCGGTGGCCGGTGCGGCGACTCCCGCCACCGGAGGAGCCACCGTGGACACACCCGGCTGGAACCGGTTCACCGCACGGGCCCGCGCGGCCGTGCAGGCCGCCGTCGCGCAGGACCGGCCGAGCACGACCGACCTGCTCGCCGCGATCGTCGACGAGGGGGACAACCTCGCGCTCACGATCCTCGCGAGCCTCGACGTGGAGCCCCCGGACCTGCTGGCCGAGGCCCGCGGGCTGTCGGGCGCGACCGACCTGGTGAGCGCCCTCGAGCGCGCCACGACCGAGGCGCTGCGCCTGCAGCACAACTACATCGGCTGCGAGCACCTGCTCCTGGGCCTGGCGACCGGCCCGTCGGACGACGCCGTGGTGGCCGCCCTGACGTCGGTCGGGCTGGGCACCGACACACTCCGGACGGCGGTCGGGGCCGCGGTCGCCGGCGTCGCGTTCACGAGGACGCAGCAGGCGGCCGCGGGCCTCACCGCCCCGCTCCGCACGATCCTGGAGGAGATCCGCGGGCGGCTGACCCGACTGGAGAGCCGTTAGGCGAGACGGGTCATGTCCACCGTCACGTCCAGGGCTTCGGCACTGCCGCCGGAGTAGATGCCCTTCAACGGGCTGACGTCCGCGTAGTCCCGGCCCACCGCGACCCAGACGTGGCGCGCGCCGATCGGGATGCCGTTCGTCGGGTCGAAGCCCCACCAAGCGCCGGTGCGGGCCTCGATCCAGGCGTGGGACTGGCCGGAGACGGTGTCGCCGACCTTGACGTCCTTCTTCGGCAGCAGGTATCCCGAGACGTACCGGGCCGGGATCCCCATCTCCCGCAGCAGCACCAGCGTGAGGTGCGCGTAGTCCTGGCAGACGCCCTTGCCCGCGGCCCAGGCGTCCTTCGCGCTGGTGTGCACGCCGGTGGTCCCGGACTGGTAGGTCATGGTGTCGCGGACCCACTCGCAGGCGGCGAGCACGGCGTCGGCGGGCTCCTGGCCCTTCTTCAGCTGCTTGGCGATCTTCGCCAGCTCGGCGTCCCGGCTGACGTACTCGGTGAACTCGAGCATCTCGGTGTAGCGGTCCCGGATCGCCTCCGACGCCAGGGCGGCCCAGTCCGTCTCCCGCAGCGGCTCGCTGTCGTCCCCGGTCTCGACCACGGACGTGCCCGTGACCAGCAGCTCCGTGTGGGGGGCGTGCAGGTCGAAGGCGGTGACCTGGGTGCCCCAGTAGTCCTCGTAGCGGTAGCTCCGCGTGGCCGGGACGGTCTCCACCCGGCTCACGATCACGTTCTGGTGCTGGTCGCTGCGCGGGGTCAGCCGCACCTCGTTGTAGGTCTCCAGCACCGGGGAGCTGTACTTGAAGCCCGTCTCGTGGACGACCCTGATCCGCCAGCCCATCTCTCAGACCACCTCCGGTGCGGTCCACGCGACCCAGGGGGCGGCGTGGAAGAACTGCAACGAGACGGCCTCGCCGACCTCACGGATACACTCCTGCAGGCCCTCGAGCTGGGCGGGCAGGTCGTCGAGCAGCTCCTCCGGGCGGAGGAACTCCAGCTCGCTGCGGGCCCGGCCGAGCAGCCGCAGCGCCTCGGCCTTCGCCCCGACGCGGGCGGTGGGCCGGTTGTCCAGCTGCTGCAGGCACGTCTCGGCCTCGCGAAGCGCGTGGAACACCGATCGCGGGAAGAGCCGGTCCATCAACATGAACTGCACGACGCGCACGGCGTCGACGGCCCCGCGGTAGGTCCGCAGGTAGGTGTCCTGCGCCCCGGCCGAGCGCAGCACCGACAGCCAGCCCGGCGAGCTCATCCGGTCCGACACCCGGCTCATCAGCAGCCGCACGACCATGTCCACGCGCTCGACGCTTCGGCCCAGCAGGTAGAACCGCCACGAGTCGTCCCGGCTCATGGTGCTCGCGGCGAGGCCGGAGAACATCGCGGCGCGGTCCTCGATGTAGCTGAAGAAGGCGTGCGGGCCGACCCAGCGGGCGTAGCGCTGCCGCTCCGGCACCGCGTTCCAGGTGGCGTTGAGGCACTCGAACATCTCGCTGGAGACGACCTCGCGGGCGCCCCGGGCGTTCTCCCGGGCGCTGGAGATCGAGGAGACGATCGACCCCGCCGTGTCGGACGAGTAGCCGAGGAGCTCGGTGAGCTTGAAGGCGTCGAGCGGCTCGTCCGTGCCGGGGTCGACGCCCATCACGCCGAGCAGCCTGCGGGCGGCCAGGTCGACGTCCATCGTGGCGTCCTCGAGCAGCTGGTGCACCGAGACGTCGAGGATCCGGGCGGTGTCGTCCGCCCGCTCGACGTACCGACCGATCCAGTAGAGGGACTCGGCGTTGCGGGCGAGCATCTAGTCGTCCCTCCCCTGCTGCTGTTGCTGCTGTTGCTGGTCCAGGGTGAGCTCCCGACCCTGCTCGGCCGCGGGGCCGCTGGCGGGCGCCTTGCTCGCGATGCCCCGCTCGCCGAGCTCGCGCTCCGCCTCGGGGGCGCGGCTCGCCGCCAGCACCCAGGTGTCCTTAGACCCGCCGCCCTGGCTGGAGTTCACCACGAGGCTGCCCTTCGGCAGCGCGACGCGGGTCAGGCCGCCGGGGAGCACGAAGATGTCCTCGCCGTCGTTCACGGCGAAGGGCCGCAGGTCGACGTGCCGCGGGACCAGCCGGTCGTCCACCTTGGTCGGCACGGTGGACAGCTGCACGACGGGCTGCGCGATCCAGCCACGGGGATCCTCCCTGATCGCCTTGCGCTGCTTCTGGAGCTCCTTCGGGCTGGCGTTCGGTCCGAACAGGATCCCGTACCCGCCGGAGCCCTCGACGGGCTTGATGACGAGGTCCTCGAGGGTGTCGAGGACCTCCTCGCGCTCGCCGTCGAGCCAGCAGCGCAGGGTGGTGACGTTCGGGATGATCGGCCGCTCGTCCAGGTAGTACTTGATCATCTGCGGGACGTAGGTGTAGACGAGCTTGTCGTCCCCCACCCCGTTCCCGACGGCGTTCGCGATCACCACGTTGCCCGCGCGCGCGGCGTTCATGATCCCGGCGACGCCGAGCACGCTGGTCGGCTTGAACTGCAGCGGGTCGAGGAAGTCGTCGTCGATCCGGCGGTAGACGACGTCGACGCGCTGCTCCCCCTCCGTCGTCCGCATGTAGACGAGGTTGTCCCGACAGAACAGGTCCCGGCCCTCGACCAGCTCGACGCCCATCTGCCGGGCGAGCAGGGAGTGCTCGAAGTACGCCGAGTTGTAGACGCCGGGGGTCAGCACGACGACGCTGGGGTCGGCGACGTTCGGGGCCGCGGCCGCCCGCAGCGCGTGCAGCAGGTGGGTGGAGTAGTCCCCGACCTGACGCACCCGCTGGCGGGTGAACAGGTCCGGGAACACGCGCGCCATGGTGCGGCGGTTCTCCATCACGTAGGACACGCCGGAGGGGTTGCGGAGGTTGTCCTCCAGCACCCGGAAGGTGCCCTCCTGGTCACGGACCAGGTCGATACCCGAGACGTGGATGCGCACGCCGTTCGGCGGGTTGAGCAGGTGGGCGGCGCGCTTGAAATGCTCGCAGCTCGTGATGAGCCGCCGCGGCAGCACGCCGTCGCGGACGATCTGGGCGTCGTTGTAGACGTCGGCGAGGAAGGCCTCCAGGGCCTTCACCCGCTGCACGATCCCCCGCTGCAACCGGGACCACTCGCTCGCGCTGATCACGCGTGGCACGATGTCCAGGGGGAACGGGCGCTCCTTGCCGGACAGGCTGAACGTGATGCCCTGGTCCATGTAGGCGCGGTCGAGCGCCTCGGAGCGCGCGGACAGGTCGGCGGCGGCCGTGGGGGCGATCGCGTCGTGCAGCTGCCGGTACGGCGCGCGCACGCTGCCGTCGGCGTTGAACATCTCGTCGAAGGCGTCCGGGTTCGGCCGGTCGGGCTCGAGATAGCCGTCGAAGAGAGCCGACCCGGCCTCGTGGCCGTTCGATTCGGGCTCGGAGTCGGCCCGGGGGCGTCCTGGTCTACGGTCCACTGCTCGGCTCACGGGGGTCATCTTGACCGTTCGCCGCGGTGCGAGCCATACGGAGCCGTGCTACGTCCGGGTTAACGGGTCCGTCCTGTGTGATCCGCGGGCGGAACGATCACCCCACGGCCCCTGGTGTGCGACGATGGCTCCGTACGCCCTCCGCGGTGGACCCGGTCCGGGGCCCTGCGGGAGGCGTCCGGGGCGGGGCGTAACATGTCCCGTCGAGTGCTCGGCGTGCTCGCTCGCGTGGGTGGGGGACCACCACGCAGGTCGCCGGAGCCCCGAGAACCCGAGACCCAGGAAGACTGAAGAGGCACACCAGCGTGGCGAACATCAAGTCCCAGATCAAGCGCGTCAAGACCAACGAGAAGGCGCGCCAGCGCAACAAGTCGGTGAAGTCCTCGGTCAAGACCGCGATCCGCAAGTTCCGTGAGGCGGCGGACTCCGGCGAGACCGAGAAGGCCCTCGAGCTGCAGAAGGCCGCGGCCCGCGCGCTCGACAAGGCCGCAGGCAAGGGCGTCATCCACAAGAACCAGGCCGCCAACCGCAAGTCGTCGCTGGCCAAGCGCGCCGCGACCCTCTCGGCCTGATCTCCTTCCGCGCCCGACGGGGCGCGGCCCGCGCTCCCCGTGAGCGTCCGACGACGGCGCTGCCCTTTCCCGTGGGGCAGCGCCGTCGTCGTGTGTGAGGACCGCTGATCGCGCCGAGTGGGACGTGAACGCTCGTGGGTGGGGCCCCCGTCCTCCCGTCGCACTCGCGAGCGGGGCGGTGGGGGTGGCGGTGGCGGTGTGGTGGTGATCGTTCCGAGTGGGACCTGAGCGCTCGTGCGACAGCGCCCGCGTCCCGCTCGCGCGTGCGCCGATGGGCGGCGTAGCGGTGACGGTGTCGCGGTCTGCGGTGATCGTTCCGAGTGGGACCTGAGCGCTCGTACGACAGCATCCGCGTCACGCTCGCGAGTGGGCCGATCGGCGGCGTGGCGGTGGCA
>Ga0070665_100004521_pt1 | contig 14572 bp, 23 predicted proteins | sample KBSS13metaG_FD_65862 | JGI IMG/M metagenome (GOLD analysis project Ga0070665, IMG submission 65862) | Switchgrass rhizosphere microbial communities from Kellogg Biological Station, Michigan, USA - KBS S1-3 metaG | ecosystem: Host-associated > Plants > Roots > Rhizosphere > Soil ... | reverse complement strand
CGCGCGACCGCGCTGTCGCTGCACTCGTTCTTCTTTTTCATGGGCCAGACCGTCGGCCCGCTCGCCTATGGTTTTGGTATCCAGCACGCCGGCAAGGTGCCGACACTGCTGACCGCGGCGGTGGTCATGATCATACTCGGAATCGTCTGCGCCAAAGTGCTGCGCCAGACCCGGCCGGCGGATCAGGCGGCGGGCTAGAGACCTTGATCGCAAAAGGCAGTCTAGCGTCAGGATGACGCACGCCCGCCGTGCCGCCAGGTGCACGGGAGTGGGGCAAGTAGCCGCGCCTATGGCATGCGGATTGCTTCGATCTTCGCCATTTGAATGGTGATGATGTGGACGCCCAGACTCGCCCCTCGGCCAAAAACCCTTTCGCTCTCGGAGATACCGGATACGCCAACGAGCCCCCGCTGCAGCGCTTTCTGCGGGGATGCTATGAGGAATTCAAATCGGACGTATCAGGTGCGCTCGCCGACTACATCCCGGAGCTGAAGCGCGCCAATCCCGCGCATTTCGGCGTCGGCCTCGTGACCATCGACGGCCACGTCTATGAGGTCGGCGACAGCCGCGTGCCCTTCACGATTCAGTCAGTATCGAAAGCCTTCGTGTTTGCGCTCGCGCTGGACATGGTCGGCGAGGAGCGCGTGGCTGCGGCGATCGGGGTCGAGCCGAGCGGGGAAGCATTCAATTCGATCCGGCTGACCAACGACAACCGGCCGTTCAATCCGATGGTCAATGCCGGGGCGATCGCCTGTTCGGGGCTGATCCATGAGGCGGCCGGCACGTCCGCTTTCGAGTGCATCCGTGAGAAGCTCAGCCAGTTCGCCGGGCGCGCACTGGACGTGGACGACGCCGTGCATGCCTCCGAGACGCTCACGGGCAACCGCAACCGCGCCATCGCCTGGCTATTGCGCAACTACCTGGTGCTGCAGGACGACGTCGATGCCGTTCTGAACACCTACTTCCGGCAATGCGCCATTCTCGTCACCGCGCGCGATCTTGCCGTGATGGCCGCGACGCTCGCCAATCGCGGTGTGAACCCGGTGACGGGCGTCCAGGTCATCTCGCCCAATATCGTCGCCCGCACGCTGTCGGTCATGACCAGTTCGGGCATGTACGACTATGCGGGGGAGTGGATCTATCGGGTCGGCATTCCCGCCAAGAGCGGTGTCGGCGGCGGCATCGTCGCGGCACTACCCTCGCAGTTGGGGCTGGGCACGTTCTCGCCATGCCTCGACAGCCACGGCAACAGCGTGCGTGGCCTGAAGGTGTGCGAGGCGCTGTCCGGCCGCTTCGACCTGCATATGCTCAACCGAAGCGCCGATGTGCGGACCTGCGTCATTGCCGATTACGACATTTTCGGCATCTCGTCGCGCCGCAGCCGGCAGCCGCACGAGCAGCAGATTCTCGACGAACGCCACAGTGACATCAGGGTGATCGAACTCGTCGGCGCGCTGAATTTCGCTGGTATCGATTACGTGACGCGGCGGCTGGCCGAGGAGCCGCCGAACGCGCCGCTATTGATCCTCGATTTTCGGCGGGTGCCGGACCTGACTGCGGCCGGCGCGCAATTGCTCGGCGAGAATCTTTCGATGATCGGCAATGCCGGCGTCACGACGATATTGACCGGTGTGGAAGCGACGTCTGCGGTGTGGACATCGGTGCGGGAGCGGACGGCCGAGCCGCAGAGGTTGCGGCGCTTCGCCCTGCTCGATGAAGCCATCGAATGGGCGGAAGATCAGGTGATCTACCGCTATGGCGGCTTCACCTCGTCGAAGGAAACCAGCCATCTCGGCGAACAGGCGCTGCTGGCCGATCTCGATGAGGAGGAGATCGCGGCGCTGGCAAAACTATCGACCGCGCGCCGCTATCAGGCAGGCCAGCGCATTGTCTGCGCGGGCGAACCGGCCAATTCGCTGTTCTTCCTGCAGAGCGGGATGGTGAGCGTCAAACTGCCGAGCGGCGTGCGGCTGGCCTCGCTTGGGCCCGGTATGGAATTCGGTGAGATGGCGATCATCGAGCAATACCGCAGCGCCGACGTATGGGCCGACACGCCGGTAACCTGTCTCGAACTGCCGCTCGACAGTTTTGACGATTACCGCCGGCTTCACGCACAGACCTCGATGAAGATCATGCGCAATCTGTCCGGCCTGCTGGCGCGGCGCCTGATCCTTGCCAACGCCAAGGTCGATCTGCTCAGCGCGTATTGAGGGCGGCCGACAATAACCTTTCCGCCTGCCGCACAGCCTCTGCGAAGAACGGCCGGTTCGGCGCATTCTGGGTGAAGCAACGCTTGTAGGCGTCGTCGCCTTTTTGTCTGAGGTCGCCGAGTTTGTCGTAGGCCTTGCGGGGAATTTTTCCGGTCCGCAGATCGTCGTCGGCCTGGTCGGCTTTCTGGGTATAGCCGCTTCGCAGCGCGAGACAGTCGGGCATCTGTACGGGCGGATCGATCAAACCATAGGCGATGTAAACCTTGCCGTTGGCGATTGCCGAAACGAATACGTGGTCGGCGGCATCGGGAAGCTGGTCTTGCGTTCGCCCGGCCAGCATGGCGTGGGCGAAGCTCGCGGCGGCAGGCTTCTCGATCGGCAGCGAATTGAAGTTCACCACCGCGGCGCCGCTCGATATCGCCTGGGTGTAAAAGCTCTCGTCCTTCAGCGCCGCGCCGATCTGCTGCGGCACGTTTTTGGTCTTTTTGCCCCACCAGTCCTTGTGCGCGCGCAGCCAGCGCTCAAACAGCGATTGCGTGGTGATGATGATATGCGACTTCGGCGCGACATAGCTGCCATCGGCGCCGTTCTGGCCGGCGATCTCGCCGTTCCTGCCGAGCTTCGCATCGAACCGCAGCCCGTCCAGCGTGCCAAACCCTTCGTCGCCTTTGGAGAAGGTGTCGATGTTCAGTTTCGGCGGCCCGAAACCGTCACGGTCGGGCTCGCTGAGGATGATTCGCATCTGCTCGCGGAGATCGGCGCCGGCCGCTTCCTCGACCTTGCGCGCCTCTTCGTCGCGGTTGCCGGCATCGTAAATCGCCGAGATTTTCGCAATCGCGGCATCGCGCGCGGCGATGTAGCGGTCTTCGGCGGTCTTTTCAGCGATCTTGGCGGTCGGTGCGGCGATGGCAATGGTGGCGGCGAGGCAAAACGGGATGGTCAGTCCGAGAACGGCGGAAAAGGTATTTTGCATATACCGTGGTCTGGCGCACCGGCCGTCCGGTTCAACGCCAGCGATCCGGTTCGGCTCACGCTCGCGTTACGGTAAACGCGCGCAACCCCAGGCCCAACATGGTAAAAGGCCGCCGTTTCCGGCGGCCTCGCAGATCGTTAATCCAGCTTGGCCTAGGCCAGCCGGACGTTGCCCTGGTTCTTCCGCCGATAGGCGAGGAAACCGACGCCGAGGAAACCCAGCATCATCATGGCCCAGGTCGACGCTTCCGGAACGGCCGCCGTCACGAGCGCGGGATCGTAGCCGAAGCCGAGCTGCTTGAAATTGTCGAAGCCGGCGCCCAGCCCGTCGATCCGGATCGTCTTGATCAGTTCGTTGGTGCCGGGCACCGCCTGAAAGCCGACCCGCGTGAAGTCGCCATTGTCGGTGATCAGGAATTGAAACACCGAGTCGAACTGGTCGGTGATCGTCACCTTGATCTGCTGGTCGGCGTTGGTGAAGACCGCGCCACGGAACGAAAACTGGTTGAAGGCGGTGCCGTCCTCCGGCGTAATCCACAGGGTGTTGATTGCCGCGTCCGCCGCATTGATCGCCGCCGCGCCGTTTGCCGTGACGACGGCAACATTGGCCTTGAAGTCGATCGTCTGCGATCCCGAGGTGCCGAAGAACGTGGTGTTGGCTGCGACCGAGGCGCTGTCTAGATTGACGGTCTGGCCAACCGGGGTCAGATCGAACATGAAGTCGGCGCGCGCCGCGGAGGCGAATGAGAGAGCGGCGGCCGAGATCAGGGCGGCCGCCAACATTTTCCGTGAATTGAACATGGACATACTCCCGCAATGGAATTGAAATTCGCAAATTCTTGGCGGCATTGAATTGCCAAATTTTCCCGAAGGCTATCATTCGTGAAAAAGCCGTAAAAGCGAAATGGCTTTACTGCAGTACCTTATCGGAAGTTTATTTAATCGATTTTGAGTTGCGCGCCGATCGCGCTGCATCTGCGATTAAGGCGCGAAATTTTCTGAAGGGCGGTGGCCGCGAATCCCGCATTTAGCTATAGAGCTGAGGCTCGACGACATTAAAGCGCCAGGTGCTGAGAAGGGTGCGTAATTTTCCCGAGACGCACAGCATGACGTTGTGCGTTTGCGCTGAATGCCGGGGAGGGGAGCAAACGCGCCGTCGCGCTCGGCCGGGAATATTGTGAAGCTCCGGGACGGTTGCGAATCTGGTTTGCCGGCCCGCGCGGAGCGCGTTCAGGTTCCGGCGGAAAGCAGGAGCGCAAGGTGAGGCGGCGGGCGAGGCTGCACCCGCGGTTTCCGGTTTTCCGGAAGGGGCTTTACGCCCTTCGATTGCGGCGGCTATGGTCGCGCCGATGGGGGATCAGTCGAAAAATGAGGGTCTGCAGGCCGGGCGCGCCATCGCCGCGCTGAGCGTGGCCTATTTTCATTCCTACATCGCGCTGCGGGCGTTTCCGGAGACCGCGCAGGTCCCGATCGGCGCGCTCGCCAATTGGGGTTTTCTCGGCGTCAATTTCTTTTTCGCGATCAGCGGCTACGTGATCTGCCTCGTGGTCTCCAGGCCCGGCTTTGCACCGATCCCGTTCGCGATCAGGCGGGTGTTTCGGCTATACCCGATGTACTGGATGACGATGGCCGTCGTCGCCCTGCTCATTGCGATCGGCAAGTACCGGCCCGAGCCGCTCGGTCATTTCCTGTACTCGATGACGCTGCTGCCGCAGCAGACGCCGCCGGCCTACGATCCAAGCTGGACGCTTGAGCGCGAAATGGTGTTCTACGCGCTGGCCATGGTGATCGTGCCGCTCGGCGGCATCCGGGCGCTGGCGATCGTGCTGGCGGCGCTCGCCGTCGCCGGTCTGTATTTTGGAAACCCGTGGAGTTTTCACCTGGTCACCAGTACCCAGGCGGATTTCCTGGCGGGGGTCCTCGCTTTTCTCGCCCGCGACCAGTTTCGGCGCGTCAGCACGCCGCTGCTGACGATGGCCGGCGTGGCGCTGCTGGTCTATTCCCGCGCGCATGAGTTCGTCTTTGCGGTCGCGATCTCGTCCTGTCTGATCCTGGCGGGCATGGTGGAGCTGCGCCTGCCATGGCAGCGCGCGCCGTTGCGCTGGCTGGTTGCGCTCGGCGACGCCTCCTATTCGATCTATCTGCTGCACGTCATCACCTTCTCGGTCATGGCGTTTGTCGCCGCGCGGCTGCCGCTGCAGCTGCCGGAGTGGATGTGTGAGCCGTGGCGTGCGCTTTCGATCGGCGTCTGCTGCCTGATCTCGCTGGCGACATGGCGGCTGATCGAGCGTCCGACGATTCGGTTCGGCAACCGTCTCGCGGTCGGCGGCCGTCTCGGCACCTTGTGGAGCAGGGAACCGCCAGCCGTCGTTCAGGCGCGCTCTTCGGGCGATTGACGGCCCGCGATGTCCGCAACAGGCTTTTGATGGGATGCTATAGAGGCCAGAGTCCGGCCTTATGTAATTCGTAGCCGCCTCGCATGATGATGCAAAGTGCGAGCAGGAATATCAAAGTCCACGGCAGGCGCATGACGGCTTCGCTGTCATTCTCTGGCTTCGAACCCGTGGATACCGGCCCCCAAGCCTGTTGGAACTGCTGCATGGTGGCGCTCCCTAGCGGAATCGAACCGCTCTCTCCACCGTGAAAGGGTGGCGTCCTAACCGATAGACGAAGGGAGCAAAACAACCGGAAAATCAAGGCGTTAAGCGCTCGATGGGCCGTGTTGGCCGCCGGCCGGCCGTGGGTAACGGCGGCGGCGACGGGCGAACGTATAGTGGCGTTTGCGCAGGGGGGCAAGCCGCCCGGAAACCCGTTTTTCCGGCACCGGTCCCGATCCTGGGGATGCCGGCCGCAACGGAATTTAAAGCGGCATCGGCTACGGTTTTTGACCCGGGGGATTTTCAGATGGCTCTGATTTCGAAATTATCTGGCAACGGCAAGAAGCGCGAAACGCGCAAATCGGTGAGTCAGCCCGGGTGGATCACCCTCGATGGCGGCTTTGCGGCGCGCCAATGCGTGGTGAAGGATCTGTCCGCGACGGGCGCCAAGGTGACGATCGACGATCCGAACTCGCTGCCGGCGAAATTGCGGCTGGCATTCTCGCGCGATGCGCGGACCGGGCGCCGCTGCGAGGTGGTGTGGCGCCGCGGGAACTCGGTCGGCGTCAAGTTCGTCCGCTAGTCTGGCAAGGACAGGCGATGGACGATAAAAGGCGGGATGCGAATATCCCTCCTCGTCTTGATGACGTTGCTGCTGCCATCCGTTGCTGACGCCGAGCAACTTCGTCTTCAAAAGCCCTACAAGCCCGCGACATCGGACAAGCCGATTCCACTGAAGCGTTCGAGCAATGCCTGCGCCGAGTATGGCGCGGGCTTCGTCAAAATCGAAGGCACCAACACCTGCATGAAGATCGGCGGCGCGATCGGCGTCGGCGCGGGGATGTCGAGCGGTTCGCGCTGAATAGGTATTTTACGTCATCGGCGGTGCGATGAACTTCGCAAAACCGGCGCGCTCCGAGAACTGCGCAAACCAGCGCTCGATGTTTTGAAATTTCGGCTTGGTGACGCCCTCGACGCCGAGCCAGCGCCGCGCATAGGCGCCGATCGCGATGTCGGCGAGGGTGAACTGATCGCCCTCGATGAAGCGGCGGTTCGCCAGTTGCGCTTCGACGATGCGCCACACCACGGCTTCCGCATCGACATCTTTCTGGATCGCGGCCACGTCGCGCTTTTCGACCGGCGTGCGCACCAGCGCCCAGAACACCGGCCGGTCGACCGGCTGCAGCGTCGACAGCGTCCAGTCGAGCCAGCGGTCGACGCCGGCGCGCGCCTTCGGCTGCGCGGGATAGATCGGCGTGTCGTTGCGATAGGCCATGCAGAGATAGCGCATCACCGAATTGGATTCCCACAGCACGTAGTCGCCGTCCACCAGCGTCGGCACGCGGCCGTTCGGATTCATCGCGAGATATTCCGGCTCGTCGTTCTTGCCGAACTGCATGCCGGCGTCGATGCGCTCGTAGCCGAGGTCGAGCTCGGCCAGGCACCACAGCACTTTTTGAACATTGACCGAATTGGCCCGGCCCCAGATGGTGAGTTTTTGCTTGTTGTTGTCGGCCACGAATTGTCGCTCCCTTGATCCCGTCTTCTATTTGAGCATGATCTTTTCAGAAAATCGGTCCCCACTTTTCCGGATCATGCTCTGGGAAGCGTTCATAGCGGAAGATCGGCAAAAATGCGCGGGCTTTGCGGGGACGACAGCCCATAAAAATCGGGCTCCACCGCGATGCGGAAGAGCCCGATTGTCAGGTAACGCTCTAGCGCGCGTCAGCCGCTCAGCGGCCGAAGAACAGCCACAGCAGAATGATCACTGGAATAGGCACGCCCAGCAGCCACAACAAGATTCCTTTTCCCATCGCTTCCTCCTCAATCAACAGTCGAGGAGCAAACGTCCGATGGCCGTGTGGGTTCCTGCGCGTTCCCATTCCACCAGCAGCTAAAAGACAGCGGCGCGAAGGAACGTTTTACGATGTCGGAATTTCCGAAAGCGACTTTGAGTCGGCGAGATGCCGTCGCGATCGACGGCCTTGCCGACGCAACGTCGCCTACCAGTGCCCGGTGTTCGGCATCGAGGACCACGGCTCCGCCGGCGGCTTCGGATCGCCCTTCTGCAGCAGCTCGATCGAATGCAGATCCGGCGAGCGCACGAACGCCATGTTGCCGTCACGCGGCGGCCGGTTGATGGTGACGCCGGCCTTCATCAGCCGGTCGCAGGTCGCATAGATGTCGTCGACCTCATAGGCGAGGTGGCCGAAAAAGCGGTCCTCGCCATATTTCTCCTCGTCCCAATTGTAGGTGAGCTCGACCAGCGGCGCGCCACGGTTCTGCGGCGCGGCCTTGAACAGGCCCTCGTCCTCCGGCGCGCACAGGAACACCAGCGTGAAGCGGCCCTTGTCGTTATCGACCCGGCGCACTTCCTTCAGCCCCATCGCATCCCGATAAAACTTCATCGCGACATCCAGATTGCGGACGCGCAGCATGGTGTGGAGGTAACGCATTTTCTTATCTCCTTGAGGACGTTTGCGGATTTTCCGTCGTTCGGGGCGGGCAGGGCACTGAATAGCAGCAAATTCCGTGTGAGGGCAGCCCTTTGCGGGCCACCCTTGGCTTCTGGCCTTGAGGCGTCATTTGCAATGGGCCGATCGGAGTAGTGAACCTTGGCTGGATCTGCCGAGACTAGATCGCATGGTCAGATTTGTCGGTGAGCTTCTGGATGCCGCCATCGAGGAGAGGGCTCACTCCGTGCTTCTCAAGAACCGGCTTGCGTATGGCGAAGCTCGTCGCCGGGATGTTGCCTGGCTTGCCGCCATGATCTTGATTTCGGTTTTCACCGGCCTGCCGGGGGTGTGATGTCCAACAAGGCGAACCTCATTATTGCATTGACGATCGGCGCGCTGATATCGGCGGTGCTTCTCGTTCTCGAACCGCTGACCGACTACGCTTTTCTTTCGCTGGAGATGCCTGGCATTACCGCGGCTTATTTTTTCTGGGGCGCGGTAGGTAGCAGCCCTTACGTCGGCATCGCCATCGCATGGGTCGTCAATGCACTCGTCTACGGGACGGGAGCTTTCGCCATTCTTGCGGTTCTCGGCGCTATGGTGCCGAGGCCGCAGAGCCGTTCGTGAAGAACGTTCGGCAGCCGAGCTCAGATACATAGCAGCTGATGTAACGCGCCGTCGGTTACGCGGCCTTGACCTCGCGCGTGCTCGCGAGTTTAGCCTTTTCCCGGCACTCTTCGGCGAACGCGTTCAGTCGCTCCACGGTGACCGGATCGAGCGTGCCGCGCGCCAGGCGTTCGGCGCGGGCGGCTTGTTCCTGCAAATACTGCAACTCGGTCATCATCTGGCCCTCGATTTCGGGGACATTTGAAGCGGACAATTTTAAACAAATGTGTTCGTTCCGGAGATGTGTCAGACGGGGTGAACAGTCGGTTAATTGCGTGCGCCGGATCACGCTGGCTCGAGTGTGGCGGTCACGTTGCGGGGGCGGATGAAGCGCACGGGAGGAACCGTCGGCGGCGATCGCCGCGGTCCATGCGGCGGCGCACTCGCCGGGAAGTAGAGCGCTCCACCCGTAATGTTACGAACTACCTTCCGTTGTTCCTTGTGGGTAAACCGAACAACCAGCCGAACCGCAATGATCGGTTCGTAGTTTTGTCTTAAGGCTTTGACGGACAAGATGCCCGGAGTCGAACCGGGTGCACATCGATGGAGGTTTGCATGCCCAGACAATTCGGCTTGAAGGCGATGTCGTCAGCCGCGACGTCGGCTTCGGCGGCATCATCGCCGGCGGTGCCCGAACTCAGTGGACCGGTTACGGCATCGAGCATTCTTTTGCCGGCGAACTCGGCGGCGTCGACTCTTGCGTCGCAGGGCGCGGAACTGCCGTTGGCGCCGGCAAGCTGGCGGGGCTGCCGCGGCCGACGCTCGATCTCGCAATACTGAAGCGATACGCCGGGCGTGCGTTGCGCATGCCGGCCGGCGTCGCCATTGTCGCTATGGTCGCGCTTCAGCGCGATAGTGCGGGGATCAAACTCTCGAACAGTTCGACCAGCCGTTGGCCGGTCATACCGACGGCGTAGATGATGGCCAGGGCGATGAACCCGGCAATGAGGCTGTATTCAATCGCGGTGGCGGCACGCTCGTCACGCAAAAATTTCCGGAACATTGATTCCTCGCGGCATTCACCCGGACGGTGTGACACGCCAAAATTGCCACTCTGACAATCAAATCCGTAAAATTGCGGGATTTTACGGTTGCATCCTGAAGGTGCCGCCGGTTTCGATCGTGATCTTCTGGCAAAGCCGGCGCCGCCTGACGCTGAAAACGTCGCCTGGGTGATCCTCCCCACATACGCTGGGGACATTTCCCTCCATAGTTGCAGCTACGGAGGGTTCGACCATGGTGTTGATTTACAGCCTGCTCATTGTCGCGATGCTCTTCTTCATCCTGCTCCCGATCACGGATGCCCGGACCGCGCGGATGAAGCTGTCCGTGGTCGGCAGCCTCGGTGTGCTGCTGGCGGTATGCGCCGTGGCGCCGCGCCTGATACACTGACGGGATATCGCCCCGCCCCGACGCCATCAGGCGCCCGCGAAGCGCGGGCCGGCCGGGGAGGGACGCATGATTCTGGTTACGGGCAGTATTCTGGCGCGGGAGGACACGTTCGACGACGTGCTCCGTTCCTGCATCGAGCATGTCGAGCGCTCGCGCAAGGAGCCCGGCTGCATCTCGCACGACGTCCATGTCGACTGCCAGAATCCGATGCGGCTGTTCTTCTTCGAGCAATGGGCCGACGAGGCGGCGCTGCGCACGCATTTTGCGGTTGAGGGCTCGAAGGCGTTCGTCCGGTCGCTCAAAGGCCGTATCGTCGAGACGTCGGGCACCAAAATCTATCGCGCCGAGGCGATCCCGCGATAAGGCGGCTGTCGCTTTCAGCGATCAGAGCAGGGGATTGTACAGCCAGTCTTCCGGCCAGCACCTGTTGCCGATCCACCCGAGCGCCGCTGCGACGGCAAAGAACACGATGGCGGTCGGGATCAGTTCGTGGACCGCAAAAGCGCTCGCGAGCAGCGGGCCGATCAGGTGCGCGCTCAGCCCAGCAATGCCGATCGCGATGCCGTACAGCACGGCTTGAACAAGCCAGATCGTGAGGTCTCGAAGCAACATCATTCGCCGACGATAGCGCCGGCGCCGCCGGCGGCGATGTGACCGCGCGCACAGTGCCATTCCGGCGACGCTTTAGGTTGCGCACATCGGCTTCGCTTCGGGAGGATGCAATGCTGGCTTGGGTTTTACTGGTCGCGAACGCGCCGACCATCGTGTGTACGATCTGCGCGGCCTACCTTGCTTACAAGGAGCGGCCGCAATGGGTCTGGTTCGCGGGGCTGGCGGTGCTCGCGGCGATCGGCGGCCTCGTGCAGGCGCAGCAGCTCGCCTGGCGCGTGTAAGACGCGGCGCTGGATTCGGGCCGGCTCAGACCTTGACGTCCACCAGCGGCGGCTCGTTGGAATCCATCTTCGCAAGCGCCGCTTCGATCGCGGCCGACTTGGCGTGATCGACCGCCTGCAGATCCTGGGCGATCGTCGTCGGTGACGCCTTGGCGGCCTGATCGACGGCGAGCTGTACTCTGGCCTGTGTCACTTCAACCGGTACGGGATAAATGACCATTGGATGACCCTCCTGATTGAAATTTGTCAGGGGGCCGTTTACGCGCTGTAAAGAGGTTGGGTTAATGGCGCGCGATTTCGACGAGGCAAAGTAAACGGTGCGTTAAGTTTCCGCGGCCCGTGTCAAAAAAATCCGCGTTGTTACGTACGTCGGCTGATCTGACAATCGAGGGACTTGCGCCAAACGGACGCGTTACGGCGACCGTATGAATCCTGTCGCCGCTTCAGTCGATCAACAGAAACGCCTACGGCGTCTGTTCCAGCCGTTCGGCATAGAGGCGGAATTCCTCCGCCATCTCGATAAGCTTCCTGGAAGCTTCCGGATCCTTGACGGCTTCGGCGAGTCGCCGCGCCCTCACTGACTGATCTCGATAGTGGTCGGCCTGGGTCATCGCAGCACCTTTGAGACAGGTTGCAGCACCTTTTTAGATAGGTTCGCGCTGCACCAAAAAGGTTCGATGCGTCGCACGCGGACGTGATGGGCGATGCGGCTCCACAGGTTCGACCGGAGAGGCGAAGGGATGCGGCGAGGTAACGGTATATTAAGCCGGCAGCAGTGACGAAAAACCCGCCCCCTGTTCGTTCTGCGAGAACAAAAGGAGTCTTTCGCCGATATCGATGTGGATTGCTGCCAACAATGCGTACGGACGACGCTTATCGATCCGGCACTTCGTTGCCGGATGGACGGTGGCAGCTCGCGACGGCGACGAAGCCGGCATAGCCGATCAGGTTGATCAGTAGTTCAATCCACACAGCCATGGCACACCTCTCCCTCCCATAGACGGACGAGGAGCGGCGTTCGTTCCTGCTCTATCCGACGGTCAGACCCGCGCGATCGCATGGCTCGCGACCGCTTGTGGCTCTTCCGATTCAAATGAAAAACCCCGCCTGCATTCAAAGATGCAGACGAGGTCTTTCGTGCTTTCACCTTTCTCGCAAGGTTGCTGCACTTGCAAGGAGAACGCCGGGCCGGCGGCTTCGTTCCGGCTTGCAGATATTACTTCTCCGCCGGGTTCCGCATCAGCGCCGGGACGAGGGGCGGCCGCCTCCGTTGATCGCGTTGGACAATGTCGTCTCGCAGTACTCCATGCGCGCGCGTTCGAATTTCTGCTGGGTTTCCCGAAAGCTCGCGACGCGGGCTGCGATCTCGGCCCGGTCGCGCGCGATCCGTTCTTCCTTGTCCATTATCGCTCATCCCGTCCTGATTGATTCGCTCGCTGCGTCATTGGCCCGCCGGAATGGGGCATCAATGCGGACGCGGCAAACGGCGAGGGATCGGCGGTGGACACGGCGAACCGTTACCGTTCGACCGGTTCCCATCGGCGGCGTGTTGCCGGCCAACGCCGCTATAAGGCGACCTGATGGCGAACGCCTTGAAGAGCACCTGCCGCGGAGCGCATCGCGCTGGCAATCGGGGCGGCCGTGCTATAGTCGGCGCGACCCATCCATTCGGAATTTCAGCGGTGATCGCCAGGGACTTGCGCAGCGGCGTCGAACAGCTCGGCAATATGATTGCCGAAGCTTCCTGTATCGTTGCCTTTACCGGCGCCGGTATTTCAACCGAATGCGGCATTCCGGATTTTCGCTCGCCCGGGGGCTTATGGACGCGCAACCGCCCGATTGCGTTCGACGAATTCGTTGCCAGCCCTGATGCACGCGCCGAGTCCTGGCGGCGGCGTTTTGCCATGGAGGAGGTATTTGCGGCGGCAAAGCCCGGGCGCGGACATCGCGCGCTGGCGTCGCTCTACAAGGCCGGCAAATCGCCTGCGATCATCACCCAGAACATCGACAATCTGCATCAGGCCTCCGGGTTCAAGGCCAATGACGTCATCGAATTGCATGGCAATACCACCTATGCCCGCTGTATCGGCTGCGGACAGGCCTATGATCTGCCTTGGGTAAAGGCGCGTTTCGAAGAAAACGGCGATGCGCCCGACTGCACCGCTTGCGATGAGCCGGTGAAGACCGCGACGATCTCGTTCGGGCAGTCGATGCCGGAGGATGCGATGCAGCGCGCGACAGAGCTGGCGCAGCAATGCGACCTGTTTCTCGCGATCGGATCGTCGCTGGTCGTCTGGCCGGCCGCGGGTTTTCCGCTGATGGCGAAGAAATGCGGCGCGAAACTCGTCATCATCAACAACGAACCGACCGAGCAGGACGATGTCGCCGACCTCGTTATTCGTTTTGATATAGGTGAAACGCTGGGGCCGTTCGTCGGAAATTAAATCACGGCGCGATTTAGAATTCGATTTAACGGACTCGCATCAATAATCGCATCTCTTTGTTTGAGCGTTATCTTTTCCAGACAGCGGTTTCCAATTTTTCGACTCGCACTCAACACGCAACTGATTCGCTGCTGTGCAACCTGTTCATAGCCTCCGCAATTTTGTTTTTTTTAGCTATGCCTCGCGTTCGCAAGTGTTATCTTTTGATTCGAGAGATTCGCGCTGCATTGTGATGAGTGGGTCATCCATGAGCGCGTGTTCCGGTCCCGCCAGGGCGATGGCGGGCCGCTTTTTGAGAAGTGTGAGGTCCGGGGTCATGGGGTCGGACGAATTTGTGTCCAAGAAGCTCGGGGGGCCGCCGTCAGGTGGGACTGGGCAAAACAGGCTTGGACCGGGTGACTATACTACCGGTGGTCCACGCGATCCGTCGGTAGACGCGTTCTCGGGGCTCGGCGATGCCGCAGCCAACCTTGTCGAAATCTCCGGCGTCATCAAATGGTTCGATGCGTCCAAGGGATACGGCTTCATCGTGCCGGACAATGGTTGGCCCGATGTGTTGCTGCACGTCACCGTGCTGCGGCGCGACGGCTATCAGACCGCCTATGAAGGCGCGCGGCTGGTGGTCGAATGCGTGCAGCGCGCCAAGGGCTATCAGGCGTTCCGCATCGTCTCGATGGATGAATCCACTGCGATCCATCCGGCGCAGATGCTGCCGCCGCGAACCCATGTCAGCGTTACGCCGACCAGCGGGTTGGAGCGGGCGCAGGTGAAGTGGTTCAATCGCTTGCGCGGGTTCGGCTTCCTGACCTGCGGCGAGGGGACACCCGACATCTTCGTGCACATGGAAACGCTGCGCCGCTTCGGTATGACCGAGCTGCGGCCCGGCCAGTATGTGCTGGTGCGCTTCGGGCCCGGCTCCAAGGGCATGATGGCGGCCGAGAT
>Ga0070665_100004520_pt1 | contig 14572 bp, 12 predicted proteins | sample KBSS13metaG_FD_65862 | JGI IMG/M metagenome (GOLD analysis project Ga0070665, IMG submission 65862) | Switchgrass rhizosphere microbial communities from Kellogg Biological Station, Michigan, USA - KBS S1-3 metaG | ecosystem: Host-associated > Plants > Roots > Rhizosphere > Soil ... | reverse complement strand
TCTGTAGTTGTTGAGCTTGCCTGGTTGGTCTGGGCACCGGCTGTCAGAGCCGTCAGAACGCAGAACCCAGCGACGAGAGTGAGTGTGCGGAGCGTTGTCGTCATAAGGACATCAGCCTTCTCCCCTCAGGATAGGACGAAATCCTCGAAATTACTAGCTGATTTCACGCTTTGGAGTGACGATCCATGCAATCAGGATGCTGAGCGCGTAAAGGCCGAGCATCGGCGCCGCAAAGATCGACTGCGTGATCATGTCGCCGCTCGGAGTGATGACGGCCGCCACCACGAAGATTACGAGGATGGCGTACTTGGTATTGCGGAGGAGAAAACGCGCCGTCACCAGGCGCATCTTCGCGAGGAAGAACACCACGGTCGGCATCTGAAACACGAGACCCATGCCGAGGAGCATCTTCGTGTAGAGGTCGAAGACGTCCTCGAGCCTCGGCATGAAGATCAGGTCAGCCGTATTGAAGCTCGCAAAGAACGACATCATGAACGGGAAGACGATGTAGTGGTTGAACGCCGCGCCGCCGACGAAACCGATCGTCGACATCAGGACGAACGGCACGGCAAACCGCTTCTCGTTCGCGTACAGCCCCGGTGCGATGAACAGCCACACCTGATACATGATCCACGGCGACGCCAGCACCACGCCGACGATCAAGCCGATCTGCACGTAGAGCCCGAACGCTTCGCCGGGCTGCGTGTAAATCATCCGGCTGCCGGCGGGCAGCAGACGCCAGGTCGGCGTCAGGATGAAGTTGACGATCGGGTTGATGAAGAAAAAGCCGAGGCCCACGCCGATCGCGACCCCGAGCACGGATTGCACGATGCGTTTCCGGAGCTCGTCCAGGTGCTCCAGAAACGACATCTTTCCGCCAGCCTCTTCATCGTCTTCGAGATCGGGCTGGAGGGCCCCCGACTGAGGGCCTGGAAACTGCACTAAGGCCACGGATGGGGCTAAGCAGTCTTATCGGCGTGCTGGACGACGGGGTCCGTCGTCGCGTGCGGATCGGGCGTGGTGGAGGGGGCCGGCGCCGGCGTGACGGTCCGCTGCTCCTCCATGCGGATCTCTTCTTCGAGCGTGCTCTTCAGCTCGTTCGAGGCTCGCTTGAACTCGGCCAGGCTCTTGCCGAGCGATTTGCCCAATTCGGGCAGCTTGCGGGGGCCGAAGATGATCAGCGCGATGACGAAAATCACGATGAGCTCCGGCATACCAAGCGAACCAAACATGGTGTTCTCCTGCTTCCCGCCATTATAGGAACCGGGATGCAAAAGGGTCAAGAAGTTCTGTCGTAGCCTGTACCCGGAAGTCGTTGCCTATAAGGAAGTTATCTGCTAGCATGCCTGACATGCGACGTTACCGCTCTCTGTCCATCGTCGTGTCCGCGATCGCCGTGTCCGCGCTGGTCGGCGGGTTCTTCGGCAAGAGCCTGCTCGCCGACGACAAGGTGCCGGATCACTACAAGGCGTTCACGGCTGCGCTGAGCGCCATCGAATCCGGCTACATCGACAAGATCGATTCGGATCGTCTGGTGTACGGCGCGGTGCGGGGCATGCTCTCGACGCTCGATCCGCATTCGAGCTTCTTCGACCCGCGCGAGTACGCGCAGATGCGCGAGCGGCAGGAAGGGCACTACTACGGCATCGGGATTCAGATCAGCGCCGTGGACGGCGACATCATCGCGCAGTTCGTGTTCGAGGGATCGCCGGCCCACAAACAGGGCGTGCGGCAGGGCGACGTCATCGCGAACATCGCCGGTGAGAGCACGAAAGGCTGGAACACCGACCAGGCGATGAAGAAACTGCGCGGCGCGCGCGGGACGCCGGTGCAGATTTCCCTGCGGCGCCGCGGCTACGCCGAGGTGATCGGCGTCGAGCTCGTGCGCGACGAGATCACGATTCCGACCGTCCCTGCCTTTTTCATGATCGACGCGAGCACGGGCTACGTGCAGCTGCGCGACTTCGGCGAGAACACCGACCGCGATCTGCGCCGCGCGCTGCAGTCGCTCGCGCCGAAGGGCATGCGCCGGCTGCTGCTCGACATCCGCAACAACCCGGGCGGCCCGCTCGACCAGGCCATCAAGGTGGTCAACGAGTTCATGCCGCGAGGCAAGATGATCGTCTACACGCGCGGCCGCGTGTCCAACTCCGACCAGGATTACCGCGCGACCGAAGACGGCCAGTTCACCGATATCCCGATCGTCGTCATGGCGAACCGCAGCAGTGCGAGCGCATCGGAGATCGTCACGGGCGCGCTGCAGGATCACGACCGCGCCTACGTCGTCGGCGAGACGACGTTCGGCAAGGCGCTCGTGCAGTCCATCTACCGCATCAGCGGCGGCGCGGGCCTCGCGCTGACCACCGCGCACTACTACACGCCGAGCGGGCGCCTCATCCAGCGGCCGTGGGACGCGAGCTTCGACGAGTACCTCACGTACACCATGCGCGACCAGGACGCCAACAAGGCGCACAACGCGACCGATCTGAAGCACACGGACGCGGGCCGGCCGGTCTACAGCGGCGGCGGCATCGAGCCGGACAAGCGCGTGGCCGGGCCGCTCGAAGGGTTCGACCCGACCCGGTTCGGCAGAGGGCTGAGCGCCCGCGGATCGTTCGCCGTCTACGCGGCGAAGTTCACGGCGGAAGGCGATACGCGGGTTTCGCAGCCATCGACCGGCCGCAAGACGGTCAAACCCAACTTCGTCGTCGACGACGCGATGGTGGCGGACTTCCGCGAGCAGCTGAAGACCGACCGCGTCCGCATCGACGAGGATGCGTTCAAGAAAGACCTGGAGTTCATCAAGGCGATGCTCCGGTTCGAGATCGATCGGGCGCTGTTTGGCGTCGCCGAGGCGCGGCGCCACCTGATCGAGGTCGATCCGCAGGCGCGCGTCGCGCTCACGATGTTCGGCGAGGCACAGCGGCTGTCCGACCTGTCGCGGTCGCCCGCCAAGGCTGCGCACTAGCTCACGGCAGGGCTAAAGCCCTGCACTACGAAGGTTGTAGTGCAGGCCTTCAGGCCTGCTTCGGCAAGGCCAATTGGGGCAAGTAACCACAACGAATAGGGCGTCAGATTGCCCTTGCCCCAATAGATAGGCCTTGCTACACTGGCGACCGCTTGGCGGCTCGGGGCCGCCTTCCGACTCACGGAAGGCGAAGTAGCCGCAGAATCGGTCTCGTTGTCAGTCTGTCACCCAGCCAGATTCCCGCACATTGAGGCATCGGTGTCGATGCCGTGGTGTACACCATGCGTCTCGAACGTCTAGAGATCAACGGGTTCAAATCGTTCTCCGATCGCTCGGAACTGGCCTTCGACAAGGGCGTGACCGCCATCGTCGGGCCGAACGGCTGCGGCAAGAGCAACGTCGCCGACGCCATCACGTGGGTGATGGGCGAGCAGAGCGCCAAGAGCCTCCGCGGCGAGCGGATGGAAGACGTGCTCTTCAGCGGCAGCGACGCACGGAAGCCGACGGCCTCGGCGGAAGTCCGGCTGCGTTTCAGCGGCGTGCTGAAAAACCTGTCCGGCCCCGCGCTGCCGGGAATCGACGATGGCGCCCCGCACGAAAACGGCCACGGCGGAAACGGTCACCACGGCAACGGGAATGGCCACAACGGCAACGGCCATCACGGCAGCGGGGCGAATGGGAACGGGGCGAACGGCAACGGCCACGAGCCGATTCCGTTCGTCGCTTCCGGCATCGCGCGTCAGGATGCGGTTCTCACGCGTGCCGAGGCCGAGGAACTGATTCAGTCTGTCGCGCGCGAAGTGGAAGTAACGCGGCGTCTCTACCGATCCGGCGAGAGCGAGTACCTGATCGACGGCCAGGTCTGCCGCCTGCGCGACGTGCACGAGCTGCTGATGGACACGGGCCTCGGCGCGAAGGCGTACGCGATCATCGAGCAGGGCAAGATTGGCCTGATCCTGAGCTCGAGGCCGACCGACCGCCGTCAGCTCATCGAAGAAGCGGCCGGCGTCACCCGGTACAAGTCCCGGCGCCGCTCGGCGGAGCTCAAGCTCGAAGCCGCGCGCCAGAACCTCACCCGCATCGATGACATCGTGTTCGAGGTCGAAAAGCAGCGCGGAACGCTGAAGCGGCAGGCCGGCAAGGCGAAGCGCTACCAGAAGCTTCGCGACGAGCTGCGCCGTTGCGAGAAAGTCCTCCTGGCGCGCAAGTATCGGCAGCTGGCCGAGACGATTTCGACGGCACGCGCGCAGCTCTCGGACGCCCGGGTGCGCGAGTCGGCCGCGGCCGCGCAGGTCGCCGAAGTCGAATCCAACCTGAGCCGGCTGCGCATCGAGCTGGTCGAGGCCGAATCGAAGTCCACCTCCACCCGCGAAGCCGCCCACGCGTGCGAGCTCACCATCAATCGCCAGCAGCAGCAGATCGCGTTCGACGAGGAGCAGGCGAGGGCGCACGACGCGCGCGTCGCGGCCGTCGTGGCCGAGGCGGAAGCGCTCGACGCGCGACGTGAGCCGGCGCGTGCCGCGCTCGAGGCGCGGCGGGTGGCGGCGGCCGACGCCAACATCGAGCGTGACCGCGCGGCGGCGATGCTCGCGTCCGGCTCGGAGGCGTACGATTCGGCCCACCGCGAGATCGAAGGGCTCGAAGCCGACGTCGAGGCGGCGCGCAGCGAGGTGTTCTCGGCCATCAACTCCGCGACGGCCCTGCGTCACGCGCTCGAGCACGCGGCCGCCACACGCGACCGTGTGGGCGAGGCCCTGTCCAAGCTCGACGTCGAGGAGAACGACGCGCGGCTCGAGTCCGATCGCATCGGCGCGGAACGGGCCGCGGCTGCCGAAGCCCTCCGGCGGGCCCAGCAGGGGATCGAGGAAACGCGGATCGCGCGGACCGCTCGCGAATCCGAGCTGGCGAGCGCGCGGATTGAGCACGAATGGCGCGCGCGCATGGTCCGCTCGGGCGAACAGGAGCTGGCGGGCCTCGAAGCGCGCCTGAAATCACTCGAAGAGCTCGAAGCCGCCCGTGCGGGCTACGGAGACGCCGCGCGCACGCTGCTGGCGCAGGCCAACGGCAAGGTGTCGCAGAAGGGCGCGGTCGCGGACTACCTCGAAGTGGATCACGGGTACGAGCGGGCAGTCGAGGCCTGCCTCGCGGACCTGCTCCAGCACGTCATCGTCGAACACCCGGAGCATGCCGCCGCAGGGTTCGGCCTGGTGCGTGAAGCCGGCGCCGGCCGCTGCGGGTTCCTGATTGCCGCCCCGCAGGCGGCGGAATCGTCCACAGAGGCCTGGGGCCGGACCGACGCGGCGCCGCCCGAGGGCGTCGTGCCGCTGTCGTCCGTGGTGCGGGTCGGCGGAGCGTATGGCGGCGCCATCCAGCGCGCGATCGGGGATGCGTGGATCGCCGATTCGTACGACCGCGCGGCTCACAGCAGCGGCCTCACCGGACTGCCGGTCGTGACGCCCGACGGCGACGTGTTCCGCGGGCCGAACCTGGTCTCGGGCGGACTCCACGAGGAGGCCCGGGGGATTCTCGAGACCAAGGGCGAAATCAAGGAACTGCGCGGCCGGATCCAGGCTCAGCGCGAGACCCTTGCCGGCCTCGCCGCGGAAACCACGGCGCTCGAAGCGGCAATCGCCCGGGCGACGAATGCGATCGCGGCCCTGGCGGCCGAGCACCACAAGCAGGAAAAGTCGGTCGTGGCGCAGGAAGCCCAGCTCGAGCACGCTCAGGACGAGGCGGCCCGCCTCGACCTGAAGAACGAGCAGCTGAGCCGCGAGCGCCGGCAGGCCGAAGAGGAACGCGAGACCATCGACCGGCGTCAGGGCGAAGCTCGCGAATCGATCGCGAAGCTGGAAAACGATCAGCGGGCGGCCGACGATCGGCTGACCGCCGCGCAGCGCAGCCTGTTCGAGGCGCGGGAGGCCGCCGAGGATCTCAGCCAGCGCGCTGCCGAAGCCCGCGCCGCTCATGCGGCCCTGGTCGAACGCGCGGCCGCGCTGGCCTCCGAGGTGGAGCGCCTCGAGGAAGCGGGTGCCGAGCTGGAAGCGCGGGCGGGCGCGCTCGCCGCCGAACGCGACGAAACGCGCCGCCGCATCGACGAATTGCACGCCGCCATCGCCGCCGGCAAGGCCAGGCTCGACGCGGATGTGCGCGCGCTCGAGGGATTGAGGCAGGACGTTCGCGACGCCGACGAGGCCGTTGCCGCGCGCCGGGCCGGCGCCGACGAGCACGAGGTTCTCATCAAGGAGCGCCGGGAGGTTCTCGAAACCGCCCGAGGCGCCGCGGCCGAACTGGATCTCGCACGCGCCACCGCTGAAAGCGACCTGTCGCATCTCGCGGCGTCGGCGCTCGAGCTCCTGCAGTCGACCATCGATGAAGTCGTCGTCGAGGTGGAAGAGCTCGAACGGCAGGGCGGCGCGGCGCCCGACTCGCGCGTGGTCTGCGCGACCGACGACGCCGAGGACATGGACGAAGACCGGGAAGACGCCGCCGCGGGCGATGCCATGAGCGCCGCCACCGAACGCGCGCTGAGCGCCGAGGAGGCCATCACCACGCTGCGCGCCAAGATCGATCGCCTCGGTCCCGTGAATATGATGGCGATCGAGCAGTTCGACGAGCTGGAATCGCGGCACGGATTCCTCACGACGCAGCGCAAGGATCTGACCGAGTCCATCGCCCAGACGAGTGAGGCCATCAAACGCATCGACGAGACGACGCGCGAGCGCTTCGCCGAGGCGTTCACGGCGATCAACCGCAATTTCCAGGAAATCTTCAGCACCCTGTTCGGCGGCGGCCGCGCCGGCCTGACGCTGCTCGACGAGAACGATCCGCTCGAAAGCGGCATCGAGATCATCGCGCAGCCCCCCGGCAAGCGGCTGCAGAGCGTGCAGCTGCTGTCCGGCGGCGAGAAGGCGCTCACCGCCATCGCCCTGATGTTCGGCCTCTTCAAGTTCAAGCCGAGCCCGTTCTGCCTGCTCGACGAAATCGACGCCCCGCTCGACGACGCGAATATCGGCCGGTTCGTCGAGATGTTGAGGAGCATGCTGCGCCATACGCAGTTCATCCTCATCACCCACAACCGCAAGACCATGGAGATCGCCGATCGCCTCTACGGGGTCACCATGGAGGAGCCGGGGGTCTCGAAATTGATATCCGTCCAATTGAACTGAAGGGCCCGGCCTCGCGTATGTACGTCCGGAGGCGTGCCATGGTGATTCACGGCCTGCGGCGATCCGGGTGTTCCCTTGCGGCGGGTTCGGTGTCTCTGGCCCTCGCCGCCGTGATCCTGTCGGGCTGCGGTATCCCCGGCGGACCCGGGGGGCCCAGGGTCTCCGAGACCTGGACGCATACCTATCCCCTGAGCAAGGCCGGCGAAGTCACGATCGTCAACACCAACGGCCGCATCGAAGTCGAGGGCGTGGACGGCGACACCGTCGAAGTCCAGGCCGAGAAGATCGCGAGGGGCGCGACGGGGCAAATCGCGCGCGACCTCCTGCCGCGGATTCCCATCGACGAGCGCGTTACCCCCGACTTCGTTTCGGTTGAAACCCGGCGCCTCAACGGCTTCCTGATCGGCGCCAGTTACGAAGTGCGCTACCGGGTGAAAGTGCCCAGGGGCGCGACCCTGCGCGCGACGACGGTCAACGGAGGGGTCTGGTTGAAAACGATGGACGGCCGCGTCATCGCGAGGACGACCAACGGCGGGATCACGGCAACCGAAATGAGCGGCGCCGTGGAGGCTCGATCCGTGAACGGCGGGGTTCGCGTCCAGTTCACGTCGCTCGGCGCCGGGTCCGTCGAGCTCCGAACCGTGAATGGCGGCGTGCGTGTGGCCCTGCCCCCGGCGGCCAAGGCCACGGTCAGCGCGTCATGGGTAAACGGCGGCATCAACCTGTCGGGACTGCAATTCGAGGTGCGCGAGCAGGCCCGGCGCCACTTCGAGGGCCGGCTGAACGGCGGGGGCGCGAACGTCGAGGTCGCCACGGTCAACGGCGGTATCACCCTGAGCACGGAGCTCGACAAGTCATCGGGGCCGGGGAGGGCATGGGACGAACTGACCCCGGAGAAGCCTCCAGACGAGCGCGAACTGCACGAACTGCATGAACGAAGATAAAGCCAGCCGCTATCACCGGCTCAAAAGGCAGGTCAGCGTCGCGTCGATCGCGTGGACGCTGACCGTGCTCGCCGGCCTGCTCCTCACGGGCTCCAGTCTCTCACTCCGCAGCGTGGCCGAACACACGGCGCAAATCGGACCCGTCGCCGGCGCGGCGACGTTCACGGTCGTCGTATACGTCGCCCTGCTGGTGGCCCTTGTGGAAGCCGGCGCCCTCCCGCTCGCCTTCTACGGCGACTTCCTGCTCGAGCGCCGCTACGGCCTTTCGAATCAGCGTCCCCGCGGGTGGCTGCTCGATCAGGCCAAGGCATTCGGCCTCGAGCTGATCTTCGCGTGTGCAGGCGCGGCGATCCTGTACGCCGTGATCCGGTACTCGCCGGATGGATGGTGGCTGCCGGCCGGCGCCGTCTTTTCCCTCATCATCGTCGGCCTGGCGAACGTCGCACCCGTGCTGCTGCTGCCGCTCTTCTCGCCGGTCAAACCGCTCGACCGCGAGTCACTGCGGACGCGGCTCGTCGGCCTCGCCGAACGCGCGGGCGCCCGCGTGCTGGGCGCGTACGAGTGGGGCCTGGGCGAGAAGACGAAGAAGGCCAACGCGGCATTGACGGGCATCGGATCGACGCGCCGCATCCTCGTGTCGGACACGATGCTCGCTGAGTACTCGGACGAGGAGATCGAGGTGGTCCTGGCGCACGAGCTCGGGCATCACGTGCACAACGACATCTGGAAGGGCATTTTCTTCCAGAGCGTACTGATCCTGGCGGGCTTCTACATGGGGGCGCGCGTCTTGAGCGCACTGGCGGGCGCGTTCTCGCTGCGCGATGTCGCCGATGTCGCCGGGCTGCCGCTGCTGCTGCTCGCGGCCGGCGGCGTGTCGCTCGTGATGCTGCCGCTGGCGCACGCCCTCTCGCGGATGTTCGAGCGGAAAGCCGACCGGTTCGCCCTTGCGCTGACGCGCAATCCCGCCGCGTTCATCTCGGCGATGCGCCGCCTGGCCGCGCAGAACCTCGCCGAAGAACAACCCTCCGTGCTCGTGCAGTGGCTGTTCCACAGCCACCCGCCCGTCCGCGAGCGCATCGAAGCGGCACAGGCCTTTACTCGTAGCGTCCGCCTTTAGGCGGACGCCGTCCGGCTGGCCAGCCTCCACCAAGGCTTCGGCGGTCCGCCGTAGCTTCAGCGAAGGCGGAAGCCGGACGCTGCGGCCCGGGATTCAGCGCCGTGGACGCACGACGAGCTCGCCGCGCATCTGCCGGCAGCCGTCGTCGATCTGCAGGTTGCAGTAGAAGGGGAACGTGCCCTCGCGGTCCGCGCGGAACTCGAACGTGACCGGCGCGCCGGGGCTGACGCGCTTCGAGATCCGGTAGCCGTCGATCGTGAGGCTGTGGGCGATGTCGGCCGTCCGCAGCTCGATCCTGACGAGGTCGTCCTGGGCGACCTCGATGCGCGACGGCGCGAAGGCATACTTGCTCGCCGAGACGGACACCTGCCGCGGGGCGGAGGGTTCGTGCTGCCGGCCGGCGGCGTTGCCGGCCGCGAGCGCGATTGGAATGAAGAGAAAGTGACGGCGCGTGTACATCAGGACGCTTGTGCCTGATTGTACGACGGTCCGCGCCGTCAGATGGTTTGCCTAGGACGAGGCGGGCGCGGCGCCCTGTTCCTGCAGCAGCGCCTTACGGCTGAGCCGGATCTTGCCCGTTGGATCGATATTGATCACTTTGACGAGGACCTGTTCGCCCTCTTTCAGCTCGTCGCGCACGTCCTTCACGCGGTGGTTCGCGATTTCAGAGACGTGCAGCAGGCCGTCCGTGCCCGGCATGATCTCGACGAACGCGCCGAAGTCCGTGATGCGCTGAACTTTTCCCAGATAGGTCTTGTTCAGTTCCGGTGTGGCCGTGAGCTCCTGGATGATCGAGATCGCCTTCTGCGCGGAGGTTTCGTCGGCCGACGCCACGTTCACGCGGCCGTCGTCTTCCACGTCGATCTTGACGCCCGTGCGCTCGATGATGCTCCGGATCATCTTGCCGCCCGGCCCGATGACGTCGCGGATCTTGTCGACCGGAATCCGGATCGTCACGATGCGCGGCGCGAAGTTCGAGATGTTCCCGCGCGGCGCCGAAAGCGCCTCGCGCATCTTCTCGAGGATGTGCAGCCGGCCGCGGCGCGCCTGGTCGAGCGCCTGGGTCATCACCTCGGTCGTGATGCCGCCGACCTTGATATCCATCTGGAGCGCCGTGATGCCCGTCGACGTGCCGGCGACCTTGAAGTCCATGTCGCCGTAGTGATCTTCGGCGCCGGCGATGTCGCTGAGGACGGCGTACTTGCCCGTCTTCTCGTCCATCACCAGGCCCATCGCGATGCCCGCGACCGCGTCCTTGAGCGGCACGCCCGCGTCCATCATCGCCAGCGATCCGCCGCACACGCTCGCCATCGACGAGGACCCGTTGGACTCGAGGATGTCCGACACGATGCGCATCGTGTACGGGAACTGCTCTTCGGTCGGGACCATCGGCGTCAGCGCGCGCTCCGCCAGCGCTCCGTGACCGACCTCGCGGCGCCCGGGGCCGGACATGCGCCCGACCTCGCCGACCGAGAAGGGCGGGAAGTTGTAGTGGAGCATGAAGCTCTTCCACGTCTCGCCCTCGAACGTCTCGATCTTCTGCGCATCGTCGGCCGTGCCGAGCGTGCAGGTGACGAGCGCCTGCGTTTCACCGCGCGTGAACACCGCGGAGCCGTGCGTGCGCGGCAGCACGCCGGTCTCGATCCAGATCGGGCGGACTTCGTCGAACTTGCGGCCGTCGAGACGGACGTTGTGCGTGAGCACTTCCTCGCGCAGGACCTTCTCCTTCAGCTCCTTGAAGATGGCCTTCGCGTCGGACTTCTTCTCGGCTTCGCCTTCGGGCAGCGCCGAGACGAGGTTCTTCAGCGTCAGCTCCACGGTCTCGTAGTTTTCGAGCTTGCCGCGAATCCGCATCGCGTCGGTGAGGGGGCCGAGCACCTTGCCTTCGATCTCGCTGTAGAAGGCCGCCGAGATTTCCTTCTTGGCGACCGCGACCTTCTTGCGTCCGGCGGCCTTCGCCATGTCGTCGATGGCGGCGACGATCTGCTTGATCGCCGCGTGCGCGACGTTCAGCGCCTCGACGACCTGCGATTCCGACACTTCCTTGGCGCCCGCTTCGACCATCACGAGGCCGTCCTTGCTGCCCGCGACGACCAGATCGAGCTTGCTCTGCTTGCGCTGTTCGAACGTCGGGTTCACCACGTATTGCCCGTCCACCAGGCCCACGCGCACGCCGGCAATCGTCTTCTCGAAGGGGATGCCGGACAGGGCGAGCGCCGCGGACGCGCCCGTGATGGCCAGGACGTCGGTGTCGTTCTCCGTATCGGCGGACAGCACCAGCGCGATGATCTGCGTTTCGTAGCGCCAGCCCGAGGGGAACAACGGCCGGATCGGACGGTCGATCACGCGGCAGGTCAGGACTTCTTTCTCGGCCGGTTTGCCTTCGCGCTTGAAGAACCCGCCCGGGATGCGGCCGGACGCGTACGTGTATTCGCGGTAGTCCACCGTCAGCGGCAGGAAGTCGATGCCTTCGCGCGGGCTCGCGGCACGGCAGGCCGTGACGAGCACGACCGAATCGCCATACCGGATGATCACGGCGCCGTCGGCTTGTTTGGCCAGCTTGCCGGTTTCGATGGTCAGCGGTTTATTGGATATCGAAATTTCGCGAGTTGTCATAAATGCTTTATCAGGTCCAAGAGGTCCGAAAGGTCCAAGGGGTCCAATGGGTCCTAAGACCTGGCTATTTTCTGATGTTGAGGCGCTTGATCAGATCCGCGTACCGATGCGGATCCTTCGCCTTCAGGTAGTCGAGCAGACGGCGGCGGCGGCCGACGAGCATCAGCAGGCCACGCCGCGAGTGGTGGTCCTTGGCGTGTGCCTTGAAGTGTTCGGTGAGGTAGTTGATGCGTTCGCTGAGAATCGCGACCTGTACTTCGGGAGAGCCGGTATCGCCTTCGTGGGTCTTGTAGTTGCCGATCAACTCGGTCTTGCGGTCTTTGGTTAACGCCACCTGGTCGTCCTCCACGCGCGGCCCAGTCCGGATGCCACCGGGACCCGCCCAGGTGTTTCCGACCAGCCCGCCGTATGTGTAAAAAACGATTAGTCGAACAAGCTCAATATCTTACCTCAGGACAATCGATGGATGCAAAAATCCCGGCGTCCGGGCTGCCTCCGCGATTCCGAGGAGTTGCCCCGCTTGGTCGAACAACCGAACAGAGTTCCCGCCAGCCTTCCTGGCACCAGCCGCGACATCCTGCCCGTGGGTGACGCGTTCGACGTCCTCGCGCCCGAGCACCACGGACGGCAGGTCCTGCAACATCCGCTCGATCGGCACAATCGCCGCGGCCGCAGCGTCGCGGCTGCGCTCGGCGGCGTCGAGCGGTATCGCGTCCGCCAGCGTCAGGCCGGCGCTTGCCGTGCGCCTCAGGGCCGCCAGGTGCGCGCCGATGCCCAGCGAGACGCCGAGCTCGTGCGCGAGCGACCGCACGTAGAAACCGGCCGAGCACTCGAGCGTCAGCGTCGCGCAGTCAGCTGCGAGGCCGACGATGGCGAGGTGATGCACCGTGACGCTCACGGGGGCGGGCAGAGACAGGCCGGGTGGGCCGGGCAGGCCGGGTAGGCCGGGCAGGGGCTTCAAACGTGCCGCACGGGCGGATTCGTAGCTCCGGCGCCCGGCGACCTTCTTGGCCGAGAACGCCGGCGGTTGCTGCTCGAACGTGCCGCGGAACGCCTCGAGGGCGGATTCAAGCTGCTCGCGCGAGGGCACGGCGATCGACCGCTCGCCGACCGGCACGCCTTCGGCGTCGTAGGTGTCGGTCGCCTGTCCGAACCGCACGACTGCTTCGTACCGTTTGTTCGAGCCGCTCATGAAACGGGCGAGGCGCGTCGCGCGCCCGAGGACAAGGGGCAGCACGCCGCTCGCGGCCGGGTCGAGTGTCCCGGTGTGGCCGATTCGCTGCTCGCCGAGCACACGCCGCACGCGCGCCACGACGTCGTGGCTGGTCGGGCCGGCCGGCTTGTCGATGACTAGGAGCCCGTCCATCCGGTGGTGCCGCTGATTCTCTCCACGAACAGCTGCCGCAGCGCCTCGAGGCGTCCCGTCGCGCTGCAGCCGGCGGCGTTCTTGTGGCCCCCGCCGCCGAACGCCTTCGCGACGGCGTTGACGTCGATCGCCCCCTTGGATCGCATGCTCACGCGGTACTCGTCGCCTTCGACGTGCTTGAAGAAGACGACGGCCTGGATCTCCTTGACCGTGAGCGGTTCGTTGATCAGCCCGTCGGTGTCATCGTAGGTTCCGCCGGCCGCGCTCGCCATCTCGTGGTCGAGGTAGAGCACCGCGATGCGCCCCGTCGGATCGAGTTGCATCCCGCTCAGCAGCGCGCCCTGCAGCTTCAACCGCGCCATCGTGCTGCTGTCGAACACATTGCGCGCGACACTCACCGCATCCACGCCGGCGTCGAGCAGCCTGCGGCAGATGTCGAACGTTCGCGGCGAAATGCTCGAGAAGTGAAACCCGCCCGTGTCTGTGAGGATGGCGACGTAGATGTGCGTCGCGATCTCTGGTGTCAGCGGCACGCCGAGCGCCGTGACGACGTCGAAGACCATCTCGGCGCATGCCGCTGCCGACGCGTCGAACCAGTTGATCTGCCCGTAGCCCGTGTTGCCGGGGTGGTGATCGATGTTGATGACGAACCCGCGATCGAGTCCCGCGACGCCGGTCCGGGCCAGGTCGCCGCACTCCATGACGATCGCGGCGTCGAACGCCCCGCTGACTTCCGGCGCGATCTCGATCTCCGGCACGCCGGCAAATACCATCAGGGGGGGAGGCGCCGGGTCCCGGTTGACGACGCGGACGTCCTTGCCGAGGGCGCGAAGGGCGTAGGCCATCGCGAGCTCGGAGCCGATGGCGTCCCCGTCCGGCCGCGCGTGCGACGAAAGCACGAACGTCCGGCGCGCGCGGATCGCTTCGACGATCCGGTCGATCTCAGGAGCCGCTGTCGTCGGGATCGTCGGCATCGGCGCTGTCAATGGGATGGGGATTCGCGCGAATCTCGTTCAGGAGCTGTTCGATGCGGTCCTGGCCCGCGATGGACTCGTCGTAGATCCACTTCAGGTCGGGGGTGCGCTTGAGCCGCAGCCGGGCCCCGATCTGGCGGCGGAGGAACGGAATCGCGCGCTCCAGGGCGCGCGCGCTGGTCTTTCGCGCCTTGTCGTCGCCGAGGACCGTGTAGAACACCCGCGCCTGCTGCAGGTCGGGGCTGACCTGCACGCGCGTGATCGTCACGAAGCCGATGCCGGGATCGTGGACTTCACGAGTGAGCAGCAGGCCGAGCTCGCTGCGCAGCTGATCGGCGACGCGGTCGGGACGGGATCCCTGCGACATTTTAGAGGTCCAAGAGGTCCAAGAGGTCCGAAAGGTCCAAGAGGTCCGAAAGGT
>Ga0070665_100004518_pt1 | contig 14583 bp, 11 predicted proteins | sample KBSS13metaG_FD_65862 | JGI IMG/M metagenome (GOLD analysis project Ga0070665, IMG submission 65862) | Switchgrass rhizosphere microbial communities from Kellogg Biological Station, Michigan, USA - KBS S1-3 metaG | ecosystem: Host-associated > Plants > Roots > Rhizosphere > Soil ... | reverse complement strand
CACCTGCAGCGCCTTGTCGCCCGCGTCGCGGAAGATGACGTTGTGGTGCAGGTTGTTGCCGCCGGGCGTCGAGGTCCATTCGAAGCCGATGAAGGCGGTGAAGCGCCCCGGCTCGTTGTACTTCTCCGCCGCCGCAACCGACTTGGCCCAGGTGGTTTTCAGCAGCGGCCTGGTGTCGAGAATCTCCTTGTTGGCCGAGAGGCTGTCGGCCAGCTCGTGGAAGACTTTGTAGCCGGCATCGCCGCCCTGCTTGATCGCATCGGACAGCTTCTTGCCGTTGGGATCGCCCACGATCGCCGGATCGCCTTCGCGCAACGCCACCGGCAGGCCCAGATAGTTCGAGTGATCGGTGACGACCAGGAAGTCGAGCGGGTGGCGCAGCTTGGCCGGGACGCCTGTCGTGGATACGACCTCGTCACCACGGGCGAAGCGGAAGGCATCGTCTGGCGTCAGCTTGGTGCCGAACAGGCCGGCGTCGAAGGAGAAGGTGGTGTGCAGATGGGCATCGCCCCACAGCACGCGCAGAGGGATGGTCTTTCCGGTCGGCTCGGAATAGGGCTTGCCGTCCTTGGTGTTGGGCGGCTTGGCCGGGATGTTCGTCTCGGCTTGGGCGTTGGCGACGGAAGCGAAGCCGATCGCGGTTGCGAGCAGCGCGAATTTCAATCCGTTCTTCATTTCTCTTTCCCCTTATGCGTGTGAAGGCGCGTACCAGACGGGCGAGGTGTAGGCGCGCTGGGTGATCGCCGCCGGGACGGTCTTCGGCGGTTCCGAGCCGAAGCGCTTGGCGTCGATGGTGGTCCAGCGCGGGGTCGGGATCTCGATCACGCGGATGTAGTAATAGGCGCGTTCCGACGGGTTGAAGGTCGGGTCGGTCCAGGCCGTGTCGAGGACCGCGGCGCCGATCGCGTTGCTGTAGGTGGCGTTGGCGATATCGACCGTGTCGCCGACCAGCGGCAGCTTACCGTCGGCTCCGGGCTTGCGGTCGCCCGACCAGGCGACGTCGAAGATCTTTTCATGCGTCTGGCCCTGGGCATCGACCCAACCCTTGATCACCTGGACCCGGTCGAGATTGGCGCCGTCGGGGTCCTTGGACGCCTGGATCACGAGGGTCGGCTTCTGGCCCTGATGGGCGCCCGACAGATCGCCGCCCATGGGCACGCCATGGGCATAGCCATATTCGGCGAAGTCCGAACGGGTCGCATCGGCGGTCTTGAAGTCCCAGCCGGCGAAGAAGCGCACGGTGATGCGGGTGCCGGTGGTGGCATAGGTCTCGCGGCGACGGATCGCATCGAAGATCGAGCCGCGTGTATTCTCAGCCGCCCAGACCGCGGCAAGGCCGGATGATACCATCTCGGGCGGTGGCGGCAGCGGCTTATGGCCCTTGGTGATGACCTTAGCCGGCGCCGTCATCCGGTTGAATCCCGGTTCGCCGGATGGATCGACGCCGAAGAAATTATCGGCCGCCACGGTGGACAGCGCCGTATGGTTGTCGGATGAGCCGATGAAGCCGTACTTGTACGGATCGGCGCCACCCAGTTCGTTCGCGAACTTGAGGCCGCGGGTCAGGGCAGGGCGCAGATAATTGTGCGGCTGGTCCTCAGGCGTGTTGTCGTGGGTGCCGCCGATATTGGTTTTGTCCCAGCGTTCGAAATTGGCGAACTCGTCATCCGGGGAGACGGACGGATCGGTCTCGCTGTCACCCTTGGTCTGGGTGATCTCGGCCACCGGCTCCCACTTGGCGCGGGCCTCGGCATAGGGCTTATCGAACGGTTTCCCGCCGAACGTCTTGTCGGCGAACATGAGCCCGCCCGACAGGTTGGAGTTATGCGGGATCGAGATCGCCTGGCCGCCGGTCTTCTTCTCGTAATCGGCCAGATAGGCCCACAATTTCTCCGGGTCCTCGCTGTCGAAGGTGGTCAGCGGGATCACCTGCAGCGCCTTGTCGCCCGCGTCGCGGAAGATGACGTTGTGGTGCAGGTTGTTGCCGCCCGGCGCCGAGGTCCATTCGAAGCCGATGAAGGCGGTGAAGCGGCCGGGTTCGTTGTATTTCTCCGCCGCGGCGACCGACTTGGTCCAGGTCGATTTCAGCAGCGCCTGCGTATCCATCGCGTTCTTGTTGTCGCCGATGCTTTGCGCGATCTCCGAAAACAGCGACAGCGCCTTCTCGCCGCCCTCATGGATCGCATCCGCCCAGCGTTTGCCGACTGGGTTGCCGGTGATCGCGGGGTCGTTTTCCCGTAGCGCCAGTGGCAGACCCAGATAGTTAGAATGGTCGGTGACGACCAGAAAGTCGAGCGGGTGGCGCAGCTTGGCGGGCACGCCGGTGGTCGATACGACCTCGTCGCCGCGGGCGAAGCGGAAGGCGTCGTCGGGCGTCAGCTTGGTGCCGAACAGGCCGGCGTCGAAGGAGAAGGTGGTGTGCAGATGGGCATCGCCCCACAGCACGCGCAGCGGGACGGTCTTTCCGGTGGGCTCCGAATAAGGCTTGCCGTCCTTCGTGTTGGGCGGCTTGGCTTGGATTGTGTCGGCGAGGGCCGGGGCGGCGATCAGGGCAGCGGTCGAGAGCAGGACGGCAAGGGAAATGCGCATGACGGGACTCTCAAAATGAATTTAGAAAATGAGGGGCGCCCGGATCAGTCGGGCGCCCCTTGGCTCGATCACATCGCCACGCGGATGGTGGCGCCGAAGGTCAATGGGTCGCCCGGGTAGCCGAAATAGGCGCCGCGGCTCGATGAGATGCTCAGCGTCTGGAAATAGGACCGGTCACCCAGGTTTTTGGTCCAGAACGACACATCCAGTTTCTTGTCGTAGAACTGCGCGCCGACCCTGAGATTGACCAGGCCGTAGCTGCCGATCTTGGAGTAGGCGCTGTCGTCGATGACGCTGTAGAAGGCCGAGCGCCATGACCACTCGCCGTTGACATAGGCCTGGATGCTGTCGGTCACCGGGAACTCGTAGGTTCCGTTGATGTCGAAGATCCAGCGCGGCGCGCCGACGACCGGGCGGCCGGTCAGATCGCAAGTGGCTGTACCCGGCAGGCCGTATTCGGTCGCGCACGGGCCCTTGCGGAAGGACTGGTAGCTGGCATTGTCGTACGAGGCGTTGGCATTGAACGTCAGCCCGTCGATCGGCCGATAGGTGGCCTCGACTTCGGCGCCGCGTGTCCTGACGGCGCCGACATTGGTCAGGATCGATCCGGCGAGCGCCGGATTGCTCGGATCCAGGAAGAAGCTGGTCGCCTGGTAGTTGCGGACCAGCGTGTAGAAGGCGTCGACATTCAGCAACAGCCGCTTGTCGAACAGCTCCATCTTGGCGCCGATCTCGACGTCGTCCGCCTTCTCCGGATAGACGACCAGCGGCGCACGGGAGAGCGGGACCGATTGCGGTGGCGAGTTGTTGGTGGCGCCGGCCTTCGCGCCATGGGCGTAGGAGGTGTAGAGGTTGATGTCCGGCTCGACCTGCCAGGCGAGCGCCGCCGTCCACGACACGTTGTTGCTCTTGGGGCTGACGCCGGTCGAATCGATGTTCGGGACTGCCGGGTTCAACACCGTGCCGCCGAGGTCGCGGTACAGCGCCATCGTCTTCTGTTCCAGCGTGTTGCGCACGCCGATCGTGAGCGTCAGGTCGTCCTGGATATGGTAGTTGCCCTGGGCGAAGGCGGCATAGGAGCGGGTGCGCAACCGGCCCAGAACGATCTGGCTCGCGCCCCGGAACTGCGGTCCGAAGGTGAAAGCGGTCGCGTCGTTATTGCCGTAATAGGATGCCTGGTTGGTTCTCTGGGCCTGCCAGAAATAATACAGGCCAGCGGTATAATCGAACGGCCCATCGCCCTTCGGCGAGGCGATCCGCAGCTCCTGGCTGAACTGCTGGTCGTGGTTCTGGACATGCGAGTCCGGAAGCAAGCTCAGATTGCTGGAATCGGCATCGTTGTGCGGCGAGAAGCGCCAGAAACGGTAGCCGGTAATCGAGGTCAGCGTGTAGTCGCCGGGCAGGGTCCAGTCGCCCTGCAGCGTTGTGCCGCCCTGCTGGACTGAGACGGTCTGCGGGTCGTTGATGTTGGTTTGATAGATGTTGTTGGTCGGCGTCGGGATGATCGGATATCCCGCCCCTGCCAACTTCGCGTAGAACGGGAACAGCGTGTTGTTGGGGGGCGCCGCGTGGAAGGTGGCGGCGACGCCGTCATGCTCACGGTTGTAATCCCCCGTCAGGCGGAAGGTCAGGTCGTCATTGGCGTCGAGCAGGAGGCTGCCTCGAACGCCCTGCCGGCCGATATCGTTGTTCCACTGGCCGGTCGCGACGCTCTGGACGAAACCTTCGCGGGTATGGTCGTAGACGGACAGGCGCCCCGCCAGGACGTTGTCGATCAGGGGCCCCGTGACGGTGGCGGAATATTGCTGGTTGCCCAGATTGCCGACGGTGAACTCGGCGCTGCCGCCGAAGGTGAAGCTCGGCGCCTTGGTCGTGATGTTCAGCGCGCCGGCCGTGGTGTTTTTGCCGAACAACGTTCCCTGCGGCCCGCGCAGATATTCCAGCTGATCGATATCGTTGAAATCGAGGATCAGCATGCCGGGGCGGCCCAGATACACGCCGTCCAGGAAGGCGCCGACCGATGCCTCAAGCCCGTCATTGGCTGGGTTGTTACCAAGGCCGCGCACCGCGACCGAGTTCTGGCGGGGGTTGAGATAGGCCACGTTCATGTCCGGCAGGCGCTGCTGGATTTCCTCGATGCGCACTGTGTCGGTGGCGGCGAGCGAGGCACCGCCCAGAACGGTCAGCGGGATCGGCACCTCCTGCGCCTTTTCCTTGCGCTGGCGCGCGGTCACGACGATTTCCTCGACTCCGCCTCCTGTCTGATCGATCGCCGGCGCGTCGGCTGGGGCGGGCTGCATGTCGGCATGCGCTGCTTTAACGGACATCAGCCCGATCAGCAGCGCGCCAGCGGCGACTTGGGCGATAAGGAGATTCCGTCCTTTATAATGGCTTTTATATCTGCTATCGAAGATAGCGGGCGCGCGAAACATCTTGGCCTCTCTTTGGTCAGTATTTTCAGCTGACTGGCTGACTAGTTTTCTGAAGCGTGATCGGTCGGAGCTCGATCAGGATCGACGGTGAGGATCGGAAGCAGATCAGACCATCGTCATTTCATCCTGAGCGTTAGCCGAAGTCCCGCAGCGAGATTTCTTATATAGCGTTAAAAAATCTGTTATCATGGACATAACTCATTCCGCTCGCGTTAGGCAATAGGAAATTTCGCAAATGCGAACGACGTTTCTCGCTGGGCGTAAAATCAGCGAATTCCAGCCTGCCTGATCCTTTTTCTGGCCCGGCCTCCGGCCTTGGCCCGGGCATGACGAGCCTTTGAAGTCCTCAAACCGCGCCGGATCTGCTTGGCCGACCCAGCCCTTCCATGCCAGAAAGCGGCATGAGGGAAACACCAGCGGCGCAGGACCATCTGGGCTACGAACCGGCGCTCGACGGGTTGCGCGCCATTGCCGTCGCCGCAACGATCGCAGTCCATGCCGCCTTTTTCCTGCCCGGCATGTGGAGTGTGCTGTTCCCCGGCGCCTGGATCGGCGTCGATATCTTCTTCGTCCTCTCCGGCTTCCTGATCACGAGGCTGCTTGCCGATGAGATCGGCCGGAACGGCAGGGTCAGCCTCCGGCGCTTCTATATCCGCCGGGTTCTGCGGCTCTTCCCGGCCTACGCGGTTCTGCTGGTGGCCGATATCTTGTTCTCGACCTGGGTCCTGGGTGACCGGGACATCTACAAGGCGGCGCTGGTCTCGGTCGGCTATGTCATGAATTGGAGCCGGGCCTTCGCATGGTTCCCGGACGCATCGCTCGGCCATACCTGGTCGCTGTCGATGGAGGAGCAGTTCTACATAATTTGGCCGACGCTGTTCGTGGCTCTGCGACGCCGGCGACCGCTTGCGTGGGTGCTCGCCGCGCTGGCGGCGATGGTGGCGTGGCGGAGCTTTCTGACGCTTACCGGCTCCAGCCCTGAGCGGACCTATAACGGCTTCGACACCCATGCCGACACGCTGCTGATTGGCTGCGCGCTTGCCCTCGCACGCCCGGGCCCGAGGCTGAGCGAGATCGCCCGGCGGTTTGCCGCTGTTCCGGTTGCCGTGCTGATCGCGATCCTGACCGGACTTTCCTATCGCAGCCCGTTTATCCAGACCGTCGGCTTTACCCTGGCTGGGCTGGCGACCGCCTGGGTGATCGTGGCGGCGATGCAGTCCGGCTGGCTGAAGCGCGCCCTATCGGTCCGGCCTCTCACCTATTCCGGCAGGATTTCCTACGGCCTCTATCTCTGGCATGTGCCGATCGTGATGCTGGGGCCGAAATTCATCCACGGCTATCTCTCGCTCCTCCTGATCCCGCTCAGCTTCGGGGTCGCGGCCTTGTCCTATGCTTATGTCGAGAAGCCGTTCCTGCGGCTGAAGGCGCGCTTCGAGCCCAGCGAGCAACGGGTGCGGGTGCAGGAGAAGCTGCTGGCCGAGCCGCTGCTCGAAAGCGCGTAGGTTGTAGGTCCATGAAGATACACGCAGCCTGCCTGCCGTATTTCGCCTGCTCGATCCTGATGCTGATCGGGGCTGGCTTGCCGGGGAATTGCGATGCAGCGCCCTATCAGTCGCACGATGCCTTCACCACAGCGATCCTGGACAAATCGACTTCGCCCTACATCGTCCTGATCGAAGTCATCGACGATCGGACCGGTCAGTCGAGCTTCGGCTGCAACACCGCCAACATGCTCAAAGGCGCGAGTTATCGGGAGAAGTGGGGGGCTTTCGGCCCAAACACGCCAGAAACGCGCGCAAGGTTCGAGCAGGTCGACGAGATCGCGCTGGCGAATACGTCTCACGTTTTTCACTTTTCGAATGAGGCGGCGCTCAGGAACGTCCTTCCGCTCCGCTACCCCGAGGCATGTGCGGCCATCGCAAAAGGGAACGCGCACGCATTGCCGACATGACCGACAAGCCGGTCTACGGGCCGTTCGCCGAAGGGCCGTCCGTCGATTGGCGATTGTGCCCGACCGTGCCCTATCCGCTTGAAACCAAGCTTACCACCGAAACCGGCACCTCGCTTTCGCTGTTTATCGGTCCGGATGGCACGGCGAAAGAGGTCAAGGTCGCAGGAAACAGCGGCTCACCGCTTCTGGACGAAATCATACGGACTGCCCTGGCCGCCTGCCGGTTCAAGCCCCGGACGATCGACGGCGTTCCTGTGCCGGAGGGGGCCCACATGTCCTTAATGATGGGAAGCCGGGCGCCCTGGCCGTTCACAAAGCGGCAGGATTGAACCTTCCCGGCAGTTCCTAAACCGCCGACCAGCCGCCAGAGACGACCAGCTCCTCGCCCGGGATGTACGAGGCGTCGTCCGAGGCAGCGCAGGCGGCGCGTCGCGATATTCGGCGACCGGCGACCTGGTCGCGCACATGCCATACTTCATCAGACAATAGGTCCATACACCCAGGCGAACAGGTCGATCAGGAACAGCGACAGCATGCTGACGAAGCCGGCCTCGATCACGCAGCGCCGCAGGTTCCATTTCTCGCCCGGCGGCTCGTCCAGCCGATAGACATTGGGGAAGCTGACGACGAAATAGAGCGCGTAGCAGAAGCTGCCGATCGCCAGCATCCGCGCCTTGTCGACATACCACACGTTCGAGGCGGCATCCGGCTGGATATAGAAGAACGTCTCGGCCCAGGCGAAGAAATAGGCAGTCGCCGCAACGATCACGATCCAGGCCAGCCACTGCACCGTGGGCGAGGCATTGAGGAACAGCGTTCGTACCCGCCGCATCAGGATGCAGGCGGTGTTGTGATAGATCGTGAAGAACGCAATGGCGTTCAGATACATGCTGGGCGGGATCTTCTCCGAATTCGCCAGCGCCGTGGCCTCGTCCGGCCCGCACAGGCGCGAGTCGATGAAGATCGAGACATGCGGGAATCGGTAGCGGATGCCCAGGACCGAGAAGAACCACTCGGTATGGAAATAGGTGGCGAAGAAGACGAAGACCGTCAGCCACACCTGCAGCTTGAAGAAATAATCCTCATAGAACTTCACGCCCGACTTGCGCCGCAGCCACATCGGCAGCAGCACGCAATAGGGCAGCCACATGATCAGGTTCTGGGCGATGTTCCAGAAGTTGCCGGTATCGAGCCAGCCCATCTTTTGCATCGCAATGTTGTAGATGAAGAAGAGCGGGATGAAATACAGATAGAGCTTTTCCGCCCAGGCCCGGTCCGGATTTTTCGAGAACCAATAGCCGCCCATCTTGCCCTCCCGCAGTCATCGTTGATGCGTTTCTGTAGGGGCACCCTATTGGCGAAGGGGGCTGTATTCCAGTTACTTCGTCGTAACCGGCGGCTGGACAGGCCTCGAAGCGCGGGCCAGAGTCCGGGCCATGTCCGATACCGACCAAGATTTCGCCGACGACCGCCGGGTCGGCCGGGTGGCGCGCGACCTGCTCGATCGGGTCGGCGACCGCTGGTCGGCTCTGGTTATCTATCCGCTCTATGAGCGGCCGCTGCGCTTCTCTGAGCTGAAGACCCGGATCGACGCATTCGGCCCGCGCCGCCTCGGCCGCACCGAGATCAGCCATAAGATGCTGGCCGAGGTGCTGCGGGAGCTGCGCCGCGACGGGCTGATCGCCCATACCGATCCGGAATATGCCCTGACCCAGCTCGGCCGCAGCTTCTGGGGCCCGATGATGGCGATCCACAACTGGACCCAGGACCATCTTGACGAGGTCGAGCAGGCGCGCCGGGCGTTCGACGCGGCGGAGGGTGAGGGGCCGTAGCCAAAAACAAACCCGGCCAGCTTGCGGGCTGGCCGGGTTGATCGTTCGGAGATCGCGGATGCCGGTCGGAACCGGCATCCGCAGAGGGCCGAAGCTCAGTGGTTCTTCTCTTCCTTGTTGCCGCCCGGATGCTGGGCCGGAGCGGGATGAGCCGCTGCCGGGTGCGGCGCGGCGGCCGGATGCGGAGCCGCTTGGTGCTGCGCCTGATGCTGGGCCGGGGCCGGACGGGGAGCAGCCTGACGCGGGGCGGCCGGGTGAGGCGCCGCGCGATGCGCGGCTGGAGCACCTTCCGGACGCTCGGCCGGAGTGCGGCGAGCGGGGGCGTGCTTCGCCTCGGCCGCGGCCGGACCCTCGCCGCCGGCCTTGGCGGTGGGCTTTTCCGGGGCCGGCCTGGCGTGAGCCGCCGCCCGTTCCTTGGCGGCGGGAGCCTCAGGCTTCGCGCCGGCTTCCGCCCCGGCGCGGCCAGGGGCGCGGATGGCTGCCGAATGCTCGGCCCCCGGACCCGCGGCCTTGGCCGCTACGGCGCCAGGACCCTTGAAGTCGCCGGGCTTGGCGGTCGCGGCCACGGCCGGCTTGCCATGGTTGGCCGAGGCGCGCAGCTCCGGATTGCCCTTGGCCGCATCGAGATGCGCGGTCTGCTCGGCGGTGCGCTCCTCGTGCTTGTCACGCGCCGCCGCCTCTTCCGCCGCGGTCGGGCGGGCCTGGATGCCGCCGGCGCCGCCGTTGAAGCTGGTGCGATTGTTATTCACCACCACCGTCTTGTTATAGACATTGGTGATGTGGGTGTTGCTGATATTGGTAACGGACCGGTTATAGGCGAAATTGTTGCCATCCCAGCGGCCACCCTCGAAGCCGACGCCGCCATAGCCGAAGCCGTAATTGACGCCGCCATAGAAGCCGACATGCGGGCCCCAATAGCCGGCATGGAAGCCGTATACGCCATTCACGAAGCCCCAATAGGGCGGTGTCCACAAGACGCCGACCGTCGGCGGACGAACCCAGGTGCCGGGCACCCAGTAATAGCCGCCGATCTCCTCATAGGCCCAATAGCCGGGGGTCCAGATATAGCCCGCTTCCGGGATCGGCGGCTGGACATAGACCGGGATCGGCGGCGGGGCGATGCCGACGCTGATGCCGATCGAAACCTGGGCCTGCGCCGTCGGCGCGAAAGCCAGGGGCGCGGCCATCGCCAGGCCGAGCACGACCGGGATATAGTAAGGGGATAAACGCATTTGGAAGCCTCGCATGTGAATTTCGACTGCGGAAGAAACGCAGGTACAGACGATACGCCTGATCGGCCTGTTCGGTGCCTTTCCGCAGCATTAAATCGTTGTAATGCGGGATCAACGCCGCTCGGATGTCGAAAGTTCCGGCGTTTGAGGTAATCCTTAAGTTGCTGGCGTAGCTAGGATTTTTGCGGTGCGTCCGGGGCGGTGCGTCCGGATTTTCCCGTCAGCAGCCAACCGGTGGCCTTTTCGAAAAACTGCGCCGCCGCGCCCGACCAGCGGACCGCCGGCTCCTCGATCAGCGGAGTCGCGGCCCAGGCCAGCAGACAGGCCGCGATCACTGTCAGCGTGGCGCCCAGCGTCCAGGCAAGGCCCGGAAGCAGGCCGGCATGGAGCAGCAACAGGAACGTGCCGCAGCCCAGCGACAGCAGCACCGGGACATGCACCAGATAGAGCGGAAACGATATCCGACCGAGGAATTGCGGCACCGGCCGGTTGAGCAGCGCGCGAAAGGCGCGCCAGTTGTCGGCGGCGATCAGGGTCAAGAGCGCGCCCACGGCGTGCCAGAAATTCTCGCCGGCGATGCCGCGGAAGGGGCCATCTTCAGCCTGCCATCCGGTTCCGGCCTTCACCAGGGCGTGCGACGCCAGCCATTGCGGCCAAGCCCCCCGCGTCTCGGCGTAGGGAAGGGTGCCGAGGAAGATGCCCAGAACCAGCAGCGCCGCCATGATCCAGCCAAGCCCGGGCAGCCGCTCCAGCCGTCCGCGCAGATCGGAAAGCCTCAGCGCCGCGCCGAATGCGAACAGGCAGAGATAAAGGAAATATCCCAGCACGCCGAGGGCGAGGAAAACGACGATAAGCAGCGTCTCGGAGCCGCCCGGCTTGCGGAAAGGACGCGTCGCGACGAAGACGGCGATCAGCAGCAGCGACCCCGCGAACTCGATGCTCATCGTCCACAGGCTGCTGTCATAGGCCGTCGCATCGGGCAGGCCCAGAAGAGCGCCATAGAGACCGTCGCTGAGCGCCGTCGGAAAACCGCCCGACGGAGGCGTCTGCATGCCCAGCCACCAGGAATGGGTGATCGGCTGGGCCTGGACATTGAAGATCAGCCCGCTTGCCGCCAGCGCCCAGGCGAACAGCGTGACCGCCAGGATCGGAATGCCCAGCCTCAGCGCGCGCTTGGCCGTCAGCGCCACCGCGCCGAGGCCGGTCCGCCTGAACGACGACGCCAGCACATAGCCGGAGAGCGCGAAGAACACGCAGACGGAATAGTTGCCCGCCAGCGGCAGCATGAAGGGCCAACCGCCGAGCCGCGCCTCCCAGGCGCCGTGGCCCGGCGTCACCACGCCGTTATAGAAACCGAAATCGTAGCCGATCGCCGCGTGATGCAGCACGACGATGAAGGCGGCTATGCCGCGCAGCCCATCGAGATGCGTCGACCGGTCAGTGGACGTTTTCGCTGGGGAAATTTTGCCCTGACCGTTGGTTCGCTGGCCGGCGGCGGACGACGTTCCTTAGAGGAACGTGTCCATCACCGGAGCGCCCAGGAACGACCCGCCCAGGGTCAGCCCGGCGAGGTTCGAGTTGTTGGCGATGTGGTTGCGGCCGGTCTTCAGGTCCAGCCACGGGCGGACCATCGGATTTTCGTTGAACACGCCGCGGGCGCCCGACAGCAGCAGCAGCTCGTCGACCAGGTCGGCGCAGCGGCGGGCGACGCGCGAGGCCTGGTACTTATAGAAGACGCGATGGTCGGGGGCGACGTCCTTGCCCTGGCGCACGACCTCCATCATGTCGTCGAACACCTTGAACAGGCTGGTCTTCATGCCCTCCAGCTCCGCCGCGGTGTTGGCGGCGGCGGACAGCACGAACGGGTCGGCCTTGGTCGCCATGCCGGTATTGGTCGACACGCGGCTCTTGGCGATCTCCAGGAAATCCTTCAGCGCGCCCTGGGCCGCGCCGATCGAGGCGGTGGAGACGGCGCGGGTGAAGATCGCCGCCCAGGGCAGCTTGAACAGGTCGCCGGTATTCACCTCTTGGCCGGGATTGCGGCACAGATAGCCATCCATCGCCTTATGGGTACGGTGCTCGGGCACGAAGGCGCGATCGACCCTGATGTCATGGCTGCCGGTGGCCTTCAGCCCATAGGTGTGCCAGGTATCGATGATCTGATAGTCGCTGCGCGGCAGCAGGAACGTGCGGTATTCCGGCGGGCCCTTGCCGTCTTCCGGGAAGATCAACGCGCCCAGGAACCCCCAGTCGCAATGCTGGCTGCCCGAGGAAAAGCTCCACTGGCCCGACAGGTAGAAGCCGCCATCCGCCTTCTCCACCTTGCCGACCGGCTGGTAGGAGGACGAGACCAGCGTGCTTGCATCCTTCGACCAGACATCTTCCTGCGCCTTCAGCGGGAACAGGCCCATCTGCAGCGGGTGAACGCCGAGCACGCCCAGCACCCAGGCGCTCGACATGCAGCCCTCGGCCACGGCGATCTGCACCTTGAAGAAGACATTCGGCTCCATCTCGAAGCCGCCCCAGCGCTTGGGCTTCAGAATGTCGAAGAAGCCGGCCTTCTTGAAATCGGCGATGGTCTCGTCCGGGATCTTGCGGTCGGCCTCGCCCTTCGCCGCGCGCTCGCGCAACACCGGGATCATGGCCTCGGCGCGCGCAACCAAGGTCGCGGCGTCCGGCACGATATCCGTCGCAGGCCGCTCTTGCACCGATGTCGTCATAACCCCGTCCTCCGTTATCCCTTGGGGGAGCGTGCGTCGATGATTCGTCGGCGCCGTCCAATTCGTAATATTTATAGCCCTGATTTACGCATGTTCAAGCCGAATCGTCATTTCCCTGGCGAAAGTGACGAAAGTGGCGCCTTTGGCGTTCTTATTCGCGAAATTTCGCGGCGTCGGCCTTGGGTTGGTCGCAGTATGCGTAGACGAAGGGTCATTTGTCTACGTGCCTCGATTGACGGCGGCGGAGGCGCTGACTAGAAGTCGCAGAGATCGGCCGCGCAAATGTGCGGTCCTTGAAGGGGGGTGTCCCCGTCTAGCCCCGCGCGATGCGCACGAGAGGATCATGGACTTCCGGTTCACCGAGGACCAGCTGACATTCCGCGACGCGGTGCGCGATTTCCTTGACGGGGAATGCACGCCGACCGCGATCCGCGCGCTGATCGACAGTCCCGATGGCGGAGCGCTGAAGTTCCGGTCTGCCTTGGCCGAGCTGGGCCTGGCCGGCCTGCCAATCGCCGAGGATTTCGGCGGCCTGGGCATGAACGAGCTCGATGCCGTGCTGAATGCCGAGGAATGCGGCCGCGCCGCCGTGCCGGGCGCGCTGTTCGACAGCTTCGCCGTCGCCGCGCCGCTGCTGGCCGCGGCATCGCCGGAACTGGCCGCCGAGTGGCTGCCCAAGGTTGCCGCGGGCGAGGCGACGCTGGCTTTCGGCCATGAGATCAACCCGTTCGTGCTCGACGCTGAGATTGCAGACCTACTGCTGCTGCCGAAGGATGGCGCGCTCTATACCGTGCCGAAGTTGGCCGTGACCCGGACTGAGGCGCCGTCGGTCGATCCGTCGCGCCGTCCGTCGCGCATTGCTTGGGACGGGGCCGGCGGCACGAAGATCGCCGAGAGCTCCCGTGCTGCAGAGTTGACTGGCCTGGCTCTCGACCGCGCCGCGCTCTACGCCGCCGCCGACATGCTGGGGGCAACCCAGCGGATGCTCGACATGTCGGTCGAGTACACCAAGAACCGCGAGCAGTTCGGCCGCCCGATCGGCTCGTTCCAGGCGGTGAAGCACCTGCTGGCCGATGTGCAGGTCAAGCTGACCTTCGCCCGTCCTGTCGTCCATTACGCAGCCTATGCTCTGGTCAACAATTTGCCGGACAAGTCGGTGCGTGTTTCCCATGCCAAGGTCGCTGCTGGGGATGCCGCCGCTTTGGGCGCACGGCGTACGCTCCAGGTGCATGGCGCGATGGGTTACACTTGGGAATATGATCTCCAGATATGGATGAAGCGGGTCTGGGCCGAGGCGGCGTACTGGGGTACGTCGGCATGGCACCGCTCCCGCATCGCCGGCGCGATCCTCGCGCCCAACGTGGACCTCGGCCCGGGTCGGACCTGGGCAGCCTGAAGAACGGGTCTTCTGGGACCCAACGGAGTCATGATGCCTGAAGCCTATATCGTAGATGCCGTTCGCACGCCCGTTGGCCGGCGCAATGGCGGCCTGTCGAAGGTTCATCCCGCCGACCTGGGCGCTCATTCGCTGAAGGCGCTGATGCAGCGTACCGGCATCGACCCGGCCGCGGTCGAGGACGTGATCTTCGGCTGCGTCGACGCGCTCGGCCCACAGGCCGGCGACATCGCCCGTACCTGCTGGCTGGCCGCCGGCCTGCCGGAGGAAATTCCGGGCACCACTATCGACCGCCAGTGCGGCTCGGCCCAACAGGCGATCCATTTCGCCGCCCAGGCGGTGATGAGCGGCACCTCCGACGTGATCGTCGCCGGCGGCGTCCAGAACATGTCGATGATCCCGATCTCCAGCGCCATGACCATGGCCGCGCC
>Ga0070665_100004516_pt1 | contig 14589 bp, 11 predicted proteins | sample KBSS13metaG_FD_65862 | JGI IMG/M metagenome (GOLD analysis project Ga0070665, IMG submission 65862) | Switchgrass rhizosphere microbial communities from Kellogg Biological Station, Michigan, USA - KBS S1-3 metaG | ecosystem: Host-associated > Plants > Roots > Rhizosphere > Soil ... | reverse complement strand
CCCGGCAATCCGGACACGACCAATCCACAGGATCCGGCGCAGCACGGCAGCATCGCGCTCTCCGCGCTGTTCCAGATTCCGGCCGAAGGCGGCGAATAACGCATACCTCAAGCAAGCGCACCTCCAGCGATCTTGCGCCCCGGCACGGGGCCGGCGTCCGGCTGACTCCCGCGCCGGTCCTCGTGCCGCTCTTTCTTTCGATGCGATGTCGAAATCCGGCGCGATGCGGCGTTCTTCGGTTCAAGACCTCCGGGGAGCCCGCCGACATGACCTCCAGACCTTCAACGCGAACCTCGCGCCTGCGCCCGCTCGCTGCAGCGCTCGCGATCGCGATCGCCGCGAGCACACCGGCAGCCGGCACGCCGGCGCACGCATCGAACGCGCGCTTCGACTTCGACACCGTCGCCACGATGTCGCCGAAGGAACGGCTCGCGCAGGCGCGCGAGAGCTTATGGAACGAACGGCCGCAGCGGCCGGCGATCGTCGTTTCGAGCTGCGACGACTCCGGACCCGGAACGCTGCGCGAAGCCTATTTCAATGCCCTCGACAACGATTCGATCGATCTGACGCAGCTTTCGTGCAGCACGATTTCGCTGACGACCGGCGCGCTCACGAACTCGCCGTCGGCGGCAAACATCTTCGTCGAAGGTCCCGGAAAGTACGAGCTCACGATCAACGGCAACAACAACGGCCGCGTGTTCGTGCACAACGGCAGCGGCCGGCTGACGCTCTACGCCATGACGATCACCGGCGGCAGCTACTCCGGATACTACGGCGGCGGTTGCGTCTACGCGTACGGCAGCGTGCTGCTCGAGTCGGCGAACATCTCCGGGTGCTCGCTGACCTCGTTCGGTACCGATCACGCGTACGGCGGCGCGATCTACGCGCGCGACAGGGTGTCGCTGCTCGTCGCGAAAGTCACCGACAGCTCGGCGCACGCGGAATCGGCGAACAGCGCCGGCGGCGGCATCTGGGCGGGGAACAATGCACAGACCTACCTCAGCACGTTGTCCGGCAACACGGTCTCCGGCGACGGCACTCACTACGCGCGCGGCGGCGCCTTCTACTCGCGCGGCGACGCGTTCGTCAGCAGCTCGACCCTGAGCGGCAATTCGGCCGAAAGCGGCGGCGCGATCTTCCTCTTCGGCGGCGCGACTCAGCCGATGCAGATCCTCAATTCGACGATTTCCGGCAATCACGCCAGCGGCGCCGGTGGCGGCGTATTTGCCAAGTACCGGCCGCTCGAAATCGACAACAGCACGATCACCGGCAATACGGCCGTGTTCGATTTCGGCGCCGGACTCTATCTCTACACCGACACCGACATCGAGAGCACGATCGTCGCCGGCAACACGTCGCAGGATGGCCTGCAGGCATCCGATCTCGGCGGCAATGCAACGATCACGATCACCGGCGCGAACAATCTGATCGTCGCCGCGACGCTGCCGGTGCCGGCGGACACGATCGTCGCCGAGCCGATGCTCGGCCCGCTGCAGGACAATGGCGGCTGGACGATGACGCATGCATTGCTGGCCGGCAGCCCCGCCATCGATCACGGCAACAACATCGTTGGTTTCGTCTACGATCAGCGCCTGTTCGATGATGCAGCGCCGTTCGGATACGAGCGCGTCGTCGGCGCGAACGCCGATATCGGCGCCTTCGAATTTGGCGCACCCGATCGCATCTTCGAGGATGGTTTCGAGTTTTGAAAAAAGATGATTTCGCGAAGCTCGCGGCGATCCAGACGTCGCGAGCCACGACACGGCGTTATCGTGTCGAACCGGCAGCGCAAGAGGACGAGGCGATGACCGATCCGACACCGACTTTGCGCGAACTGTTCGAGGCGGCGGTCGCGCTCGCTCCGGCGCAGCGCGAGGCTTTCCTCGAGGCGCGTTGCGACGGCGATCCGGTCCGGCGCGCGACAGTCGAGCGCCTGCTGGCGGCCGATGCCGACGGCGGCGAGCGACTGCTCGACGATCCGTTCGACGAATTGCTCGAGCGCGTCGGCGATGCGGCTGAGGATTCAGCGTTGCCGCTCAGCGGCGCGCAGATCGGCCCATTCACGCTGCTGGAAAAACTCGGCGAAGGCGGCTCGTCGATCGTCTTTCGCGCCGAACGCGAGCAGGCGGGCGTGCGCCAGGCGGTCGCGCTCAAGCTGCTGCGCCGCGGTCTCTACTCGGCCGAGGAACAACGCCGCTTCCGCAGCGAGCGTCATGCGCTCGCTCAGCTCCGCCATGCCGGCATCGCGCGCCTGATCGAAGGCGGCGTCACCGACACCGGCGTGCCGTACATCGCGCTCGAGCTCATCGACGGCGAATCGATCACCGCGTTCGCGCGCAACCGCAAGCTCGATCTGCGCCAGCGCCTTCAGCTCTTCATCGATGTTTGCCGCGCGGTCGAAGCCGCGCACCGCGCGCTGATCGTGCATCGCGATCTCAAACCATCGAACGTGCTCGTCACGCGCGACGGCGAGGTCAAGCTGCTCGATTTCGGCATCGCCAAGCTGCTCGATACCGAGACCGACGACGACGCGACGCACACGCACCACGTCGTGCTGACGCCGGCTTATGCGGCGCCGGAACAGTTCGAGCGCGGCGCGATCACGACCGCGACCGACGTCTACGCGCTCGGCGTGCTGCTCGGCGAGCTCGTGACCGGCCGTCGCCGCGAACCGGGCGATACGCGCACGCCGTCGGCGACGATCGGCTCAGACACCGACCCCGCGGTGTTGCCCGCGCCGGTGCGAAGCGTGCGCCGGCAGCTTCGCGGCGACGTCGACAACATCGTGCTGAAAGCAACCGAGACCGAGCCCGAGCGCCGCTACGCATCGGCGGGCGCGCTCGCCGACGATGTCGAACGGCATCTCGCCGGCCAGCCGGTCGCCGCGCATCCGCCGTCGTCGTGGTATCGCGCGCGCAAGTTCGTCGCGCGTCACCGCGGCGGCGTAGCCACAACCGCGGCGTTCCTGCTCGCGATTCTCGCCGCGCTCGGCCTTGCGCTGTGGCAGGCGAGCATCGCGCGGCACCAGGCGCAGCTTGCGCGCGAGCAGGCGACGCGCGCTGAAGCGGTGCGCGATCTGCTGGTCGACATTTTCGACGCCGAGATTCCGTCGCGCCCCAAAGGCGAGATGCCGGGCACCGCGGAACTTCTCGAGCGCGGCGCGCAGCGTGCGACGAGCGATCTTTCCTCGACGCCGGCCGTGCAAAGCGATCTCCTGACGGCGCTCGCGCGCGTCTACGATCACCTTGCGTTGCCGGACAAGGGAACGCCGCTGCTCGATGCCGCGATCGCCGCGGCGAAACGCGTGCAGCCTTCCGATCCCGCGCTGCTTGGCGCGGCGCTCAGCGAACGCGGTGAAGTCGATCTCTCGTCGAGCCGCTTTCCCGAAGCGCTCGTGTTGTTCAACGAGGCGATTCCGCTGCAGAAACGCGCCGATCCGAACGGGCTTGCGCTCGCCGTGACATTCGACCGGCGTGCGCTTGCCGAAAGCCAGACCGGCGAGCACGACAAGGCAATCGCCGATTACGAAGCGGCACTCGCGATCCGCCGCACGCGTCTTGCGCCCGACGACGCCGAAATCCTCGACAGCTACGATTCGCTCGGCAACGCGTACTTGCGTGCGGGCAAACCCGAACAGGCTATCGATCTGCTGCGCAAGGCCGCCGACGGCGCGCAGGCCAAGTTCGGCGAGAAGCACGTCAAGACCGCGCACTACATGAAGAATCTCGGCACCGTGCTCGGCATGCAGCGCCATTACGTCGAATCGGCGGCGCTGACCGAACGCGCCGTGCGCATCGAAAGCGAGTTGTATCCGCCGGGAAGTCCCGACGTCGTCAATGGCCTCAACAACCTCGGCAATCTCGACTTGACGCTCGGACGCCTTCACGCGGCGCGCGACACGCTCGGCGACGCGCGCGCGCGCAATCGCGGCGCGGGCCTCAACGAATCGCTCGGACAGACGTTCGTGCTCGGCAATCTCGCACGCGTCAACGAAGCACTCGGCGACGACGCGGCGGCCGCGGCGCTGCTGGCCGAAGCGCGCGCGACGGCGTTGAAAGTCGTCGGGCCCGATCACGCGCGCACGCGCTCGCTCGATCTGCAGGGCACGCGCATCGACTTCGTGCGCGATCCCGCGACCGCACAGGTTCTGATGCGCGTCGCATCGGCGATCCTCGAACATCCGGAAACGCTCGCGCAGTTCCGCACGCGCACGGAACCCGAAGCGCGTTACGCGCTCGGTCTCGCGCAGAATGCGCTCGGCGATGCGGCTGCGGCGGGCGTGACGTGGAAACAGGGCGTCGACGCGCTGCCGACCGATCACGTCGATCCGCTGACGCTGCCGCTCGTCGCTGCGCTGGCGCAGTTCGAAATCGCACATGGCGAATCGGATGCTGCGATGGCGTTGCTGAAGAGCTACATCGAGCGCGCGCGCAGGGAGTTGCCGGCGACGCATTACGGGATCGGGCAGCTGCATCTCGTGTACGCGGAAGCGCTCGGCGGTACACGCAAGGCCGACGCGATCGCCGAGCTCGACTTGGCGGATGCGGCGTTCGGCGAGCTGCCGCAGGAGCATCCGTGGCGCAAGCGTGCGGTCGCGCTGCGCAAGCAGCTCGCTTCGCAGTAGCTGCCCGTTCCTCTCACGAGTGAAAGCAGAACGTCACTTCCCCTCTCCCGCTCGCGGGAGAGGGTTAGGGTGAGGGCACGCCGGAAACACCCTCACAAATCGCCGTCACGCAGCTGCCACCTTCGTCCCAAGAATCGCCGCCGCAGCCCACTCGCCGGTCTCGACACCCCCCTCCATGAAACCCTGATTGTCGAACGCGCAATGCTCGCCCGCGAAATGCAGATTGCCGACACGCTCGCCGATCGCGCCACGGATCGTCGTCCACTGGCCCGGCGTGAAGCAGGCATAGCTGCCAAGCGTCCACGGAAAACTCGGCCAGTGGAAACGCGCTTCGCGTGAATTTGCGCGCGCGGCAGAAATACCCGGAAAAATCGCGTCGAGCTCGGTCGCGGCCGTGTCGGCCTGCATCTTCGGCGTGCCCTCGCCGATCTCGATGCCGTGCCGGCCGCCGACGAAATTGGTCAGGATGCCGGCCGCGCCCGGTTGCATGCGGCTCGTCTCCCATGTCGTCTGCAATGGCAGATCGCTGTACGTGGCGCCGCCTTCATGATGACGCGTCCACCAGACGCGCTCGTTGAATCCGATCATCAATTTCGCGTTGGTGCCGTAGCGGAGCTCGGCGATCGCGCGCCGTTTGGCGGGCGGCAGCTCGATATCGATACGCACGCGACGCAACGTCGTGAACGGCACGGCCAGCACGACGCGGCGCGCGCGTGCTTCGAGCGCGCCGGCGCCACGCTTGAAGCTCAGCACGTAGCTCCCGTCGGCGTTCTGGCGCAATGCTTCGAGCACGCAGCCGGTCGTGACCGATGTGCCGAGCGCCGCGCCGAGACGTTGTGGAATCTGATCGTTGCCGCCGCGCACGTGAAAGCGCTCGTCGCTTTCGCCGAATATCTGGAATCGTGCGGCAGCCGGATCGATGAACGTCAGGAAATTGAGCGCCGATTGCTCGTTGCATTCGAGTCCCATCTCGGTCGTGTAGGCGACTTCGATCAGCGTGCGTAACCAACCTGATGCGCCGTTGCGATCGAGCCACGCCGTCATCGATTCGCGATCGAGCGCTTCGGCGCCGCCGGGATTCGTGTACGTGATCTGCTCTTCGGGCAGCGTTTCGGCATCGCGCGCGATCGCGGCGGCGAGCGGTGCGAATTCGCGCATGATTTCGGCTTCGCTGTAGCGGCGTCCGGCGCAGAACCAGATGTCGCCGGCGACGGCGGTCGGATCGGCGGAAAGATCGTCAAGCACGAGACCGAGCTCGCTCGCGAGTGCGCGCATGCGCGTGTGGCCCGTATCGATCAGCTCGCCGCCGAGCTCGCAGACTTGTCCGTCGGCGAAATGATTGCGCAGGCTGAACATGCGGCCGCCGATGCGTTCCTGCGCTTCGTAGACGTGCGCTGCGAGGCCGGCCTGGCGCAGGCGATACGCGCAGATCAATCCGGCAACGCCCGCGCCGACGATCGCGACCGTGTCGTCGTCGTCGCGCGCCGGCAGCGGCGTGCGCGCACAGGCGCCGAGCATCAGCGCGGCCGATGCGCCGGCCGACTGGCGCAGGAACCGGCGACGCGCATGATCGACGCGCGCTTCGCGTTCGTACGCGATCGCCTCATCGAGTGTTTGTCCGGAATGTTTCGCGTAGGCCGCAACAGCGGCCGCGCGGCGCAGCAGATCGACGAGCGGTGTGCGTGCCATGCGTCTCCCCTTCGCAATGTCCCCAGAAGATGCCGCGCCGTTTCCCCACGTGCACGACATCGCGTGTAACGCTGTCTATTCGTGCTTCACCGCCGCGCCGTCTGCCAGCAGTTGATCGAAACGCGGATCGCCGCGCAGAGCGTCGAAATCGGGCTCCAGACGCAGGACGTCGACGGTCAGGCTTCCCGGAACTCTGAGCAGCCGCGCCAGCGCAGGAATCGCGCCGTCGCGATCGCCGAGCCGCGCCAATGCCGTCGCGCGATAGAGCTCGAGACCGGAGCCATCGACCGGATCCTCCGCCAGCGGATGCAACGCGGCTGCATGGTCGGCGTAGCGCATGGCCGCGTCCTTGTCGCCGAGACCCGAATACGCGATCGAGACCGGCGTCAGGACGTCGGGGTTGTCCGGCTGTTCCTTGAGCACGCCGAGCAGCGCGACGAGCGCCGCGTCGTAGCTTGCCTTTGCGCCTTTCGCATCACCGTTCTGGCGGCGGAAATCGCCGAGCATGAGATAGAGGAAGCCAACCTCCATCGGTTCCCACGTCGCAACTTCGGGCGATGCGCGCACACTCTCGAAATAGCTCAGGCCTTCGGCGAACTGTCGCCGGTAGGCGAACTGCACGCGCCGTGCCCATAACGTGTACGAGTCGAGCTTTGCCGGATGCAGTCGCGCGAGCTCCGTGTCGGCACGATCGAGCTGTCCCGTACTCTGCAGGAGATCGATCTTTTGCGTCAGCAGATCCGTATCGCCGGGCCAGAGCTCGAGCGCGCTGTCGAGCACTTTCATGGCTTCGGTGGGGTCGCGCGAGAGTGACAGCGTCGTCGCCAGCACGCTGTAGTTGTATGCGACCAGCGGATCGAGAATCAGCACCTCGCGCAAGTACGCGACGCTTTCCGGCCATCGCCCGAGCCGTCGCGAGATCAGGCCGAGCGACTGCAGCACTTCGACGTTGCCCGGCCACTTCGCCTTCAGCGCTTCGAGCGCGCGTGAGGCACCCCGGAAATCGAGCTCGACATGGTATTTGTAGAGGCCGTCGGCGAGTTGCACTTCGACGAGGCCCGGTTTCAGCGCCAGCGCCTTGTCCAGCGCGCGGCGTGCCGCAGCGCGGCGCTCTTCGCCGCCGTCCCCGCCGAAATAGAGAAGTCCGTTCGCTCGCGAAAGCAAAGCCCACGCGACCGCAAACGTCGGATCGATTTCGACGGCCTGATCGAGCGCGGCCGCGGCGGCCTGCAGATTCTGGGCGCCACCTCGGCGGAACAGGACCAGCCCGCGCAGGTAGAGGTCGTAGGCCTGCCGGTTCAGCGTCGGCTGCATCGCGAGCGCTTCGCTTTCGCTCGGCGTGATCTTTGCCGCGAGCGCCGTCGCGATCGCGCCGGCGATGTCGTTCTCGACCGAAAGCACGTCGTCGAGCCTGCGGTCGTAGTCCTCGGCCCAGAGGTGATCGTCGCCGGCGACGCGTATCAGCTGCACGTTGACGCGCACGGTGTTGCCGGCGCGCTGCACGCTGCCTTCCAGGACATTGGCGACACCGAGCTGACGCGCGATGTCCTTGAGGCTGCCGGGCCTCTCGGCCATGCGATCGGCCGACGTGCGCGAGATGACCTTGAGCGAGCCGATCTTGGCGAGGCGCGTCAGGATCTCGTCCTGGATGCCGGCGGCGAAGTAGGCGGCATCCGCTTCCGAGCTCAAATTCTTGAACGGAAGCACGGCGATCGAAGGCTCGGTCGACGACGCGACGGTCGCCGGCGTGGTCGAGGCGGGCCAGTACCGAGAGGCGAACAACGCGACCGCCACGAGCGTGACGCCGGCGGCGGCCGCGAGCGCAATTCGCGTGGACCGGCTTCGTTGGACGACGCGCGGCGGGATCGATGCGGCATCGGGTTCGGCATCGGCCTCGCCGATCGTCGCGATCGGTTCGAGCCGGTAGCCGACGCGCGCAATCGTCTCGATCTGGAAGAACGTGCGGCCTTCGCCGGCATCGGCGAGCTCGCGCAGCTTGAAGATGCAGCGGTTGATCGCGGCTTCGCCGACGACGCGGCCGTCCCAGCAGCTCAGGATCAGATCGTCGCGCGAGACGACCGCGCCATGCGCGCGCACGAGCGCGACCAGCACCTGCATGACGCGCGGTTCGACGTGATGGCGTTCGCCGTCCCGGATCGCCTCGCGTACCGACGGGCGGATGTGCAGATCGCCGAGCGTGAAGTCGCGTTCGCCGGAGAGCCGTACCGGTTCGGAGGCTGGCGGCTGCGGATTCGGGCTCATCAGCGATCCGTCATCGAACGATTACGGTCCGATAACGCCGAGAATATTTCGGACTTCCGATGCCGGTCTTTCAATGCACGGGCGAGCCGGCGCGATTGGCGCGGTTGGCGGAAGGGCGTCAGAAACGCCGCAGTCATGGCCGAACCCCCGAGGCCCCTGCCCCGGGTCATTCTACCGTGACGGCGGAGGCACAGCAGTGCCTTGCGAACGCCTTCCGCAACGCGGCCGAAAGCGCCGGCGCCGTCCGCTCGATCGCGCCGGCCGCGGGGAATTCGTTGGCGTCGTTCATCCGAGGAGAAATGCATGCGCTATTTCGTGCAAGTGCTGGGGGCCTCTTGTCTTCTGTTCGCAGCGGTGTCGTCCCGCGCCGAGGACCACACCGTGATCGTCGGTGGCGGCACGCTTTCGGCGCCGGATATCGGTTTCCATCCGGGCAACATCACGATCAACGTCGGCGACACGATCACGTTCCAGAATCACAGCGCGGGCCTCGAGCACAACGTGCACGCGCTCGATGGTTCGTTCCGTTGCGCGGCCGGCTGCGATGCGACCGGCGGCAACGGCGACCCGTCGTCGGCCGCGTGGAGCGACACCGTGACGTTCGATCACGCCGGCGACATCGCGTATCAGTGCGATCCGCACGCGGCGATGGGCATGCGCGGCGTCATTCATGTTGTCGACGGCACGCCACCGCCACCGCCGGGCAATGTGCCGATCACGCCCGGCTTCACCGGCGCCTGGTACGACCCGCAGCAGAGCGGGCATGGCCTCTTCCTCGAAGTGCTGACCGAGAACCGCATCCTCGCCTGGTGGTTCACGTTCAACCCGGACGGCACGCAGCAGTCGTGGTTCGGCAACGTCGGGCAGATCAATGGCGATACCGCGACCGTCGCCGCCGTGCAGACCGAAGGCGGCCGCTGGATTCCGAACTTCGATCACGACAACGTCACGCAACCGCCGTGGGGCACGCTGACGTTCACGTTCACGGACTGCAATCACGGCCGCGTCGATTTCTCGTCGAGCGTCGCCGGTTATGGAGAAGGACACATGGACCTGACTCGGCTCACGCAGCCGGCAGGGTTGGCGTGTCCGTGAGTGGTGCCAGATCGCGCTCGTTTGGTGCGTAGCCGCTGACGTCAGGTCAGCGGCTACATCACTGGGCGAATGACGCTCCGGGGTCAGGCCGCACGGCCGCCGAGCGCCGCGAGTCGACATCATCGTAAGCGGTGAGATGCCGCTGACTATTCTTGCGTCAGGAGAGCACGGACAGGGACGTCACGCAGTGCACGATGTGCGCGATGGGGAGAGCGACCCTCTGCATATCGTCGATGCGCAGGCGTTGCGCGGCGAATCCCTCGAGGCATCTCCATAGTTGGACATTCGTCCACCGGTTTCCGGTCAGTGCACTTCATCCCGGACTTACTCCAGGAAAGGCTACGCTTCTCGCCGTTCCTGAAGGCATTGCGCGACGATCCGCGCTTCGAGCACGAAAATCTCGGCAGCGACGATAAAAGCCGACGCAGTGGCTGAATTGCGTGTTCTGTCAGAAATTTGGTGGAATGGTTCCGATAACGGCAAACGGACCGAGCTCAGCAGACTTCAGATCCCAAGGGACTTGACGAGTCTGATACGGTCAAGAGACAGCCGCCGCGGAACGCAAAGATGCCACGCGTAGATTTGCACATCGTTCGAGCCCATCGTGGATGGCGCCTCCAGAACGCCAACGAGAACACGTTGGCTTCGTTTCGGAGCGTCGAGGCTGCGCTGGAACATGGCGAGACAACGGCCCGGCAGCTTCGCAGTCGCGGGCTCAATGTGCGCGTGACGATCCACCATCCGGGCAAAGCGCCGAAGGTCTTCGATTTTCCGGCGCTGGCCACGCCACTCGAATCGTACGCGTTGACGCGTTGCGACCTTTCCTAGCTTCGTCGAGGATCGCGGCGATTGCGTCGCCGCTCATGATCTTCGCGCGGTATCGGCACGACGCGATCGCTTGTCTCCCGCGGTGAGCTCGGCGTTGTCATTGCCAACTTCGATGCACGTTTGGTCGAGGCAGCGATACGACCGACGCCGTGCGCGCGTCTGGTCGCATCGCTGCCTGGATCCACACGAAAAACCGGCTTATCCGAAGTCCGCCTCAAACACCTGCCGCACTTCGCACTCGAGCTCCCAGCCGTCCGCGATGTGCAACTCGACGAAGCGCTCGGTCAGCGCAATTGCTTCTTCGAGCGACTGAGCTTCGAGCATGGCGTAGCCGCCGATCACTTCCTTCGTTTCGGCGAACGGCCCGTCGACGACGCTGATCTTGCCGGCGCGAAGCCGCACGCGCTTGCCGTTGGCCGTCGATGCGAGGCCCGCCGTGTCGAGCAGTTTTCCGTCTCGCTTCATTTCGGTCATGAGCTTGCCCATCTCGCTCATCAAGCGCTCGCTGGGCTGCTTGCCTGTATTTTCCTGTACTCGAATCAGGGAAAGAAATCGCATAACTGGTCTCCTTTGGACGAATGGACGGCGAGGAGCGCCGCTTCCATTGGGACGACGAACGAGGTGCGCCGAAATCGACAATTCGGTCCAGGTCGGGCAAGCGATCGCATCTGGGACCGCTTCTTTGCCGGGCTCCACGCGCACTCGGGAGGGCTTCGTGACGGCGAACCATCGCATCTCGATCGGGTTTCGTTCCGCCAGATCAATGACTTGAGGCCTTCCGCGGTCTGGTAAGACTCAGGTCATTCGAACATTTGGGGCAGGTATCCAGGCCGCGCTCGGAAGCCACGTCGGCCTGACGCATTCGCGCGCCAGGTCACTTCATGCTCTCGCGCAACTCCACCAGCACCTGGTCGGCCTGATCGACGCGGATGAAACCGGCGCGAGGATATTCGAGATCCATGATCACGTAGACGGCGGCGGCCAGCGTGATCGCGAAGAGCGCCATATGCATCCACTCTCGCTCCTTGCTCTTCGCGGTCGAGTATCCCGCGAGCGCGCCGCCCAATAGCACGAGGCCATAGAGCAATCCGAATATCGCGAAAGGCGGATGTGTGTGCGCGGCTCTCGTCCGAGTCGTCACGATATCGAACATGCTGTTCAGCGCCGGCGCGAGCAGCATGATCGCTGGCGGTTGCGTGTTCGCCGAAGCTGCCAATGCTTCGTCCCATATCTGCTGCTGCAACTCCGAAGTGCGGGCGAGGCCGGCCTTGGCGGCGTCGAGATCCGGAAGCGCGCGATACGTTGCGAGGCGCACGTCGAGATATTCCCGGAATTTTTCCCGCAGGTGCTGCGCGGCATCCGGCGGCAGCAGATTGAGACGAAGATACGCCGTGCCGATGTCGTTGGCCTCTTCGACGATGAGGCTGCGCCGCTCATCGAATCTTGAAGCTGCGGTCGAAAACGTGAAAGCAATCAGCAGGCCGAGCAGGGCGAATACGGCGCCGTCGACGACACCGCTACCACTGACCTCATGGCCGTGCCGCAGCCGGCGGATCGCTATCCGTCGCCCGATTTCCTGGGTGACCAATACGCCAAGCAACAGGCTGCCGGCAAACACCATTGCGAAGTATCCGAAGTCCATGAATCATCCTTGTCACGTTTTTTGCTCTCGCAGGGGATGTGATCAGCGCACCGCAGTTTCCAATACGTTGAAGCGTTCCAGACACTCTCTTGTCGGAGTTCGTGTATTCCGCTGCTCAGGAGTACGCTGGTAAAGCCGCGCCCCGACTGATGAACCCCGGCCCGACAAACCGAGCGAGAGGTCACTATGGGTATCGACACCACGCGTGACGCGTTGTCGCGCATTTTTTTTCAGCGCTGCTTCTGGTTATTTGCCGTGCTGCTCATGCTTGTCGGTGCCGTGTCGTTTGTTCCCGGGAGCGACCACGGTCGCCTGGTTCTCAATGGCGTCAGCATCTTCGTCCTCATCGCGACAGTAGCGGCCGTCGGGCGCACGAAACTGTCGTTCGTCATCGCGCTGTTGCTGGCCGTCCCCGCGGTGTCGTTCCAGTATATCGGCCTCTGGCACGACAGCGACAACGACCTGACATGGTCCTGGATATTCAGCGCCACGCTTTATTTCATCACGATCGTGTATCTCGTGCGCTACGTTTTCCAGCCGAGGATCATGACGCACGACAAGCTGTTCGGCGCTGCCGCTGCATATCTTCTGATCGGCGTGTTCTGGGCGTATCTTTACGCGATCATCGGATCGTTCTATCCGCAGTCGTACATGGTCGTCGGGCAACCGGGACGACTGGTCTATGCGGATGCGCTTTACCTCAGCATCACCGTGCTCACGAGCACCGGCTTCGGCGACATCACGCCGCTCACGCGCCAGGCGCGTGGCATTTGCATGATCGAGCAGCTCACCGGAGCATTGTTCGTCGCGATTCTGATCGCCCGCCTGGCCGGCGTTTATCCGCCGCGTTCGAGTTACATCGACGACACGCAGGCATAGGCAGGCGGCGAGCGCGCCGGCGCGCGTGTCCATGATGCCATTCCGCTGAAACGCACGAAGGAGATTGCGAGTGTCCGACCAATTTCAGCATGTCATGGTCCTCGCATCGATCATCATCGGTCTCGGCATCACCAACGCGCTGCTCGGTGTCAGCGCCGCAGTCGACAGCATCAGCGCAGAGCACCGGACGATCCGCTTCAGCTGGGCGTCGGCGTTCTGGCTCGCGGTCGTCTTCCTTTGGATGATCCTGTTCTGGTGGTGGGAATTCCGCCTGCTCGCGATTCTCAAGAACTGGAGCATGGGGAATTACCTGCTGGTCGTCTTCTATGCCGTCTTGTTGTTCCTGCTGGTGGCTTTGCTGGTTCCGAGAAAGTGGGATGACATCGAGGATCTCAACGTCTACTTTCTTTCGAAGCGGCATTGGTTCTACCCGTTGCTGTTGTTCGCGAACGGAGTCGACGTCATCGATTCCTACATGAAAGGCGGCTGGACCTATATCGATGCGGCGGGCGTCGTCAGCTGGAGCCAGTGGATTGCCTACATTCCCGCCTGCATCGTGGGATTCCAGTCGAAGAACGTTCGCACGCACACGATCATGGCCATCGTTTTCTTCGTGTGGACCGTGGTCCAGGGATTCGATGTTTTTCCGCTGCTGCGGAACTGACGGCGCTATTTCGACGCGGCGCCGACGCGCTGGCGACGTTCACGCACGGCGCACGGCAAGGAACCGGCTGTTCCGCAGCAGCGCCGCCGAGACGAGCGAGACGAGCACGCCGACCGGAAAGATCTCGGCGAACGTCATCGGCATGCGGTAGAGCGGGTTCGCGTACTCGGTCTTGAACGTGGCCATTTCGGCGGTCAGCTGTGCCAATGCATCGCCGCTGACACCGGCGGCTTTCTTCTCGGCAATCAGCGTATCGGCATAGGCTGCGGCGAAATCTATGTGCGTGATCGCGAGCGAGAGCTCCCACGCGAGCACGTAAATGATGCCGGCGATGATGCTAATGCCGAGTCCAAGCCCCAGCGCCGGCAAGAACCGGATCACGCCGCCGAGCTCCATGTCGCGGTAGCGCTTGATCGCGACGAAGACCGCGCTCAGCGCGATCAGCATCGTGACGTAGCCGAACACCATGCCCCACGCCAGCGGCGGGTGGCCCTTCATGAAGATCATCATGAGGTTCATCGGAATCGCGACGATGAGCCCCGCGACCAGGCCGTACGAAAGGATCTTCTGCCACATCGGTGCTGCCTCCTGTCGAGTCCAGCGCGATTTAGCTCGCCGGAACCTGCATCCGGCAATCGCCCGAAAAGGTGATTTCGGCCGAATCCCCTAAAAAAAGTTGCCTCAAGGCACGATGCCGAGCTCGCGGGCGCGGTTGATCGCGTCGGTTCGCCGCTTCGCATCGAGTTTTTCGAAGAGCCTGGCGACGTGCGTCTTGACCGTGTTCGGCGAGACATCGAGCTCGATCGCGATTTCCTTGTTAGAGCGGCCGGCCGCGAGCGCCTGCAATACCGTGAGCTCGCGCGCGCTGATGCCGAGCGCCGCCTGCGCCTTCGGGTTGCCGTCGAA
>Ga0070665_100004515_pt1 | contig 14591 bp, 4 predicted proteins | sample KBSS13metaG_FD_65862 | JGI IMG/M metagenome (GOLD analysis project Ga0070665, IMG submission 65862) | Switchgrass rhizosphere microbial communities from Kellogg Biological Station, Michigan, USA - KBS S1-3 metaG | ecosystem: Host-associated > Plants > Roots > Rhizosphere > Soil ... | reverse complement strand
TCAGCAATGACCGCTACCACGCCCTGGTTCATTCGCGCGCGACTCAAGACGCGCCAGCTCATGCTGCTCACGGCGATCTGCGACGAAGGAAACATCCATCGCGCCGCCGAAGTCCTGAACATGTCACAGCCCGCCGCCTCGAAGCTGCTCAAGGACCTCGAGGACATGCTCGGCGTGACCTTGTTCGACCGGCAGCCGCGCGGCATGCGGCCGAACTGGTACGGCGAGACCATGATCCGCCACGCGCGCATCGCGTTGTCCAGCTTGCGCGAAGCGGGGCAGGAGGTCGATGCGCTCAAGACCGGGCTTTCCGGGCACGTGTGCCTCGGAGCCATCACCGGCCCGGCGCTGAGCCTGATTCCGCAGGCCATCATGACCATTGCGCGCGAGAACCCGAAGCTGCGCGTCGAGCTCCACGTGGAGTCGAGCGACGTGCTCATCGAGCAACTCGCGCAGGGCAAGCTCGACATCATGATCGGGCGCCTGTTCGAACGTCAGGACAAGACCGGGTTGCGCTACGAGCGGCTGGCCGAAGAGGCGGTGTGCGCGGTAGTCAGGCCGGGCCATCCGTTGCTCAATGTCGCGGGCCTGACACTGGCCGCGGTCGAGAAGAAGGCGTGGATCGTCCCGCCTTCGGGCAGCGTGTTGCGACATCGTTTCGATCTCATGTTCCGCGAGGCCGGGCTTGCGCCGCCCACGCAACTCATCGAGACGGCTTCCTTGCTGTTCGTGACCAAGATGTTGCAGCAGACGGACTTCATCTCGGTGGTGCCCACCGAGGTGGCGCGTTACTACGCCACCTACGGGATGGTCGCGATCCTTCCCATGCCGCTGTCCTGTTCGATGGATGCGTTCGGCATCATCACGCGCACCGACTGGCTGCTGTCACCCGCGGCCAATGTTTTGTTGCGTGCACTGAAGAATTCGGCGGTGAGTTGTTATGGCTGCACGCTCGACATGAAGAGCGTGGCCTGAAGTTCCAACAGCGCGGATACCAAAGACGGTATCTCTCGCTGTTGGAAAATTATTGTTCGCATATCGTCGCGTTTTGTAGGCTGCCGCGCGATGGACGATTCAAAGAAGCGTACGCGGCGCAGCCAGGAGTGGTTTGGCCGCTCGGGCAAAGACGGATTCCTGCATCGCAGCTGGATCAAGAACCAGGGCTATCCAGACGACATGTTCGATGGCCGCCCGGTCATCGGCATCTGCAACACCTGGAGCGAGCTGACGCCGTGTAACGGCCATTTCCGCGAGCTGGCCGAGTTCGTCAAGCGCGGCGTGTACGAGGCCGGCGGTTTCCCGCTCGAATTTCCCGTGATGTCGCTGGGCGAGACCCAGCTGCGTCCCACCGCGATGTTGTTCCGCAATCTCGCCAGCATGGACGTGGAGGAATCCATCCGCGGCAATCCGCTCGACGGCGTGGTGCTGCTGATGGGCTGCGACAAGACCACGCCCGCGCTGCTGATGGGCGCGGCCAGCTGTGACCTGCCCACCATCGGCATCTCCGGCGGACCGATGCTGAGCGGGCACTTCCGCGGCAAGCAGATAGGCTCGGGCACCGGCGTGTGGCAGATGTCCGAGGACGTGCGCGGCGGCAAGATGGCGCAGGAAGAATTCGTCGCCGCCGAGTCCTGCATGCATCGCTCCAAGGGCCACTGCATGACCATGGGTACGGCGTCGACCATGGCGAGCATGGTCGAGTCGCTCGGCGTCGCGTTGCCCGGCAACGCGGCCATCCCGGCCGTGGATGCGCGCCGTTACCGGCAGGCGCAGCTCACCGGCCGGCGTATCGTCGAGATGGTCGAAGAAGACATGGTGCTTTCGAAGATCCTGACGCGCACCGCGTTCGAGAACGCGATCCGCGTGAATGCCGCGATCGGCGGTTCTACCAACGCGGTGATCCATCTGCTGGCGATTGCTGGACGCATCGGAGTACCGCTGACGCTCGAAGACTGGGACAAGCTGGGATCCGCGTTGCCCTGTCTCGTGAACCTGCAGCCCTCCGGCAAGTACCTGATGGAGGATTTCTACTACGCGGGTGGTTTGCCCGCGGTGATGAAGGAGATCGCGTCGCTGCTGGACACGCGCGCGCTCACCGTGAACGGCCGCTCGCTGGCCGAGAACATCGCGGACGCGCCCTGCTGGAATCGCGACGTGATCCGCAGCGTGGCCGATCCGTTCAAGGCGGCCGCCGGCATCGCGGTGCTCAAGGGCAACCTCGCGCCGGACGGCGCGGTGATCAAGCCCTCGGCCGCCTCGCCGCACCTGCTGCGGCACCGGGGCAAGGCCGTGGTGTTCGAGAACATCGAGGACTTTCACGCGCGCATCGACGACGAGAACCTCGACATCGACGAGAACTCGGTCATGGTGCTCAAGGGTTGCGGCCCGAAGGGCTACCCGGGCATGGCCGAGGTCGGCAACATGCCGCTGCCGCCCAAACTACTTCGCCGTGGCATCACCGACATCCTGCGAATCTCCGACGCACGCATGAGCGGCACCGCCTATGGCAGCGTGGTGCTGCACGTATCGCCCGAGGCCGCGGCCGGCGGTCCACTGGCGCTGGTGCAGACCGGCGACTTCATCGAGGTGGACGTGCCCTCGCGGCGGCTGCACCTCGACGTCGACGACGCGGAACTGGCGAAACGCCGCGCGGCGTGGAAGCCGGCGCCGACGCCGCAACGCGGCTGGTACAAGCTGTACGTGGACCACGTGCAGCAGGCACATCTCGGCGCCGACCTGGACGTGCTGGTGGGCAAGAGCGGCGCGCAGGTCTCGCGGGACTCACATTGACATGGTGCCGGGTGAGGAAAGTGGGGAAAACGCCGGCGTTGCAGACTAGCTAGCGCTTTCCCCACTTTCCTCACCCGGCACCGCCGGCTTCCTCCCGAAGTGCTGCGCCAGCGCGGCACGCAACTCCGCCAGCTTCGCCGGCTTCGACATCACCAGGTCGACGCCCGGCGGGCGGTCGTCGTCATTGACCAGTCTTCGTCCCCAGCCGGTGAGCATGATGACCAGCGTCGCCGGCACGCTGGCCTTGACGGTGGCCGCCACGACGCGGCCGTCGACGCGCGGCATACCGAGATCGGTGATGACCACGGGAAACGGCTGGTCCGTCGCGTGCGATTCGACGAAGGTGTCGATGCCGGCCTGGCCGCCATTGGCGATCGTGACCGCATGGCCATCGCTTTCCAGTGCTTCGCGCAGCGACTTCAGCAGCATCGGATCGTCGTCGACGATCAGGATGCGTAGAGGCCCCACGGGCGCCTTGTGGCTGCCGCTCGATACCGCGGCCTCGCTGGGCGCCACGTTGAAACCCAGCAGCACGCGCGTTCCCCGGCCGGGCTCGCTCTCGATGTCGATGGTGGCGCCGTGGCGCTGCACGACACCGTACACCATGGCCAGTCCCATGCCGGTGCCGCGCGTGCCCTTGGTGGTGAAGAAGGGCTCGAGACAGCGTCGCCGCGTCTCCTCGTCCATGCCGATGCCGCTGTCCGCGACTTCGAGCAGTACGCTGGAACCGCCCGGGGCCAGCCGCGTGGCGATGGTCAGTGGTCCGCCCTCCGGCATCGAGTCCACGGCATTGAATACCAGGTTCACCAGCGCGTCGCGCACCTGGCTGTCCACCGCCGCGATGGCGGGCAGGCCGGCGGCCAGCGACAGCCGCACCTCGATGACGATGCCGCGCTGCTGCGCCATGTCGCTCCAGCGGGCGCGCGTGAGATCGACCACCTGCTGCACCACGCGATTCAGGTCCACCGCCACCAGCACCACCAGCGGCTCGCGCGTGCGGTAGAACTCGCCCATGCGCGCCACGGTCTGCGCCACGTCGTCGACGGCGCGCTGGATGATCTCGAGCTGGCCGCGCGCGCGTGTCGACAGGTTCGGCTCGCGCTCCAGCAATTGCTCCGTGTACAGCGCCACCGGCGAGATGGCGTTGTTGATGTCGTGCGCGATGCCGCTGGCCATCTGGCCGAGCGCCCGCAACCGTTCCTGCTGCATGAACTGTTGCTGGGTCTGGCGCAGGTCGTCGTACGCCTGCTGCAAGGCGTCGTACAGCCGCACCTGGTGTGCGGCCAGCGCGGTGTGCTCGCTGGCCTGGCGCAGGAATTCGCAATCGCCGCTGCTGAAGCTGTTGGGCGCGCGCCGCGCGCACACCAGCGCGCCGAACACCTGGCTTTCCACCAGCAGTGGGGCAATCACCATGGCCCCCATGCCGGCACTCGCCAGGCGTTGGGGAAATGGGAACGGCGTTTCCTTGATGTCGGGCTCGTAGACGAACTGGCCGCGCATGCAGCGCGCCAACCCGTTCTCGTCGATTGGCACCGTCGTGCCGGGCAGCATGGCGAGCTGTTGCGCCGCGGGCTCGCTGCGCGCACCCACGCAGGTCACGGTGAGCCGGTTCTCGCCGGCCTCGATGAGACAGGCCACGCAGAAATCCACCGGTAGCTCGTCTTCGACGTGCGCCGCGACCACGCTGAAGATGCTGCGCAGATCCTGGCGCTCGCCGATGGCCTGGGTGATGCGCGACAGCAGCGCGAGGCGCTTGAGCTGCTCGCCGAGACGCGCCTCGTGCGCGAGGCGTTCGGTGATGTCGCGGTAGTTGGTGACGATGGCGCCCACGGACGGATCGTCGAGCAGGTTCGTCGCCACGCCTTCGAGCCACAGCCAGCGGCCGTCGCGGTGGCGGCGCCGCCAGATCGCCGCGATGGGCTCGCCCGGGTTCTCCAGCAGCGCCGCCACGCGCCGCTGCAATACCGGGATGTCGTCGGGGTGGGTCTGCTCCGCGGCGTCCTTGCCCACCAGTTCCTCGGGCGTGTAGCCCTCGACGTTCAGGACCGCCGGGCTCATATAAAGAATGCGCCGCTTGAGATCGGTGAGCGCGATGCTGTCCGAGCCGTGCTCGATGAGCGCACGGAAACGGCGCTCGCTGCGCCGCGTGGCCTCGATGGAGTCCTGCAGCTCGCGCGTTCGCTCCGCCACGCGGGTCTCGAGCTGTTCCTTGGCCTCGCGCAATTCCTGCTCGGCCCGTACCGCGTCGGTCACGTCGCGCGCCGACGCGAACATCAGGTTGCCGCGCGGAATGGAACGCCACGACAGCGTGCGCCAGCTGCCGTCCTTGTGGCGGTAGCGGTTCTGGAACTGGTCGACACGTTCGCCGTGCATCAGCTGCTTTTCGATGGCGGCGCGCGCCGCCACCTGGTCGTCGGGGTGGATCAGGTCGAGGTAGGGAATGCGCAGCACTTCCTCCACCGAGTAGCCGAGCATGTCGGTGATGGCATGGCTCACGCGCTTGAAATATCCGTCACCGCTCGAGATGACGAACAGGTCCACCGACGCGTCGAAGAACTGGTTGAGCTCGGCCTCGGCGCGCTCGCGTCCGGCGATGTCGCGCCGGATGGCCACCAGCGCGAGCCCGAGGCACAACACGGCGAGTGCGCTGCCGCCGACGATCACCGACTGCGTGACCTGCGCGCTGTCGTGCGCGTCGTCTTCGCGCTCGTTCAGCAGCCGGATCTCGGCCGCCTTCATCGACTGCGCCAGGTCGTGGATGCGGGCCTGCATCGAGGCGCCCGGGGTTGCCGAGCTCTGCGAGAGACGGCGCTGCACGGCGTCCATGCCGCCGGAGCGGCGCACCTCGAGAATGGCGCTGCTCTGCGCGATCCGTTCGCGCACGACTTCGGCCAGCGCGTCCGCGCGCCGCAGCTGCGCCGGCACCTTCCTGACCGTGTCGCGCAGCTGCTGCACCAGCCCATCGACGCGGCCCGCGGCGCGGGTGTATGCGGCGGCGAACGGTTCCTCGCCGGTGATGATGTAGCCGCGTTGCGCGGACTCGGCTTCCCAGGTGGTCGCCACCAGCGCATCGATGCTCGAGATCACCACGTGCGACTTGGTGACCAGCGCCGAGTTGTCGGTGAGCCGCACCACCGACAGGAATGACACGATGCCGATGGCACCGAGGAAGGCCAGTGCGATGGTGAAGCCGAGGATCACCTTGCGCTCGGTGGATACACGGCGCCGCCCGGTGTTCCGGTCCCGCGCCAGGCGCGGGCGCGTCAGTACCCCGAACAAGACGCTGACCAGCGCGCCTTCCAGCAGCAGGAACAGCCATTGCGCGAAATCCAGCGATCGATCGAACCAGAGCGAGCCGATGGGCGGAAACAGGTAGAAATCGGTACACAGCCCGGTGAGGGCGGTGGCCAGCAGCCCGGGGCCCAGGCCGCCCCACCACGCGCTGATCAGGATGGGCAGGAAGAAGATGATGAGGAGGGGCCGATCGGCGACCCAGGGATTGATCGCCAGGCGCAGCCCCAGCGTCGCGGCCGTCAGCACGGCGGCCGCCGCATAGGGAACCCACCGGGGTGTCCCGCGATTCACCACGCTGGTGCGCGCTTCCACCGACTGAGAGTATTCTTACGGTGCAACACAAGGAAGCACTCCGGAGCGGAATGTTTCCAGCCACGCAAAGGATGGCCAGGGAGTAACTAGCTACTTGCGCACGGTCATGCGCGAGGCGAGCGCGTTACGCAGGTCGATCAGCTTGGGCGGCTTGCTGAGGATCTCGTCGACACCGGGTGGGATGTCGCCCTCGGCGACCAGCCGGCGTCCCCAACCCGTGAGCATCAGCACCAGCGTGGCCGGTACCGCGGCCTTGATGGTCGACGCCACCTTGCGGCCGTCGACATTCGGCATCCCCAGGTCGGTGATGACCACGGGAAACGGCCGGCCCTCGGCGTGCGACTCCACGAAGGTATTGATGCCGGCCTGGCCGCCGTTCGCGGACGTCACGTCGTGGCCGTCGGACTCGAGCGCGTCACGCAGCGAGTGCAGCAGCAGCGGATCGTCGTCGATGATGAGGATGCGCTGCGGTCCCACTTCGACCGGCTCGCCCGCCACCGGCATGGCATGCATCGGCGCCAGTGCCGCGAACGACAATCGCACCGTGGTGCCCTGGCCGGGCTGGCTCTCGATGTCGAGCGTGGCGCCGTGACGTTCCGCGACACCGAACACCATGGCTAACCCCAAGCCCGTGCCACGTTCGCCCTTGGTGGTGAAAAAGGGTTCCAGGCAGCGGCGGCGCGTGTCCTCGTCCATGCCGAGGCCGGAGTCGGTGACCTCGATGGAGATCCGGTGGCGGCCACGGCCATCGCCGCGCGTGCGGATGATCAAGGGTCCGCCCTGCGGCATCGCGTCCACGGCGTTGAACACCAGGTTGACCAGCGCGTCGCGGATCTGGCTCTCCACCGCGGCGATCTGCGGCAGCGCCGGATCGAGCTCGAGCTGTAGTTTGATCACGACGCCGCGCTGCTGCGCCATGTCGCTCCAACGCGCGCGCGTCAGGTCGACCACGTGTTCGGCCAGCAGGTTGAGGTCCACCGGCTGCAACGAGGCGCGCGGCTCGCGCAGGCGGTAGAACTCGCCCATGCGTGCCACCGTCGCGGCCACGTCGTCGACCGCGCGCTGGATGGTCTCGAGCTGCTTGCGGCCGGTGTCGGTGAGGTTGGGTTCGCGTTCCAGCAACGCATCGGCATACAGCGACATCGGCGAAATGGCGTTGTTGATGTCATGTGCGATGCCGCTGGCCATCTGTCCGAGCGCGCGCAGGCGCTCCTGCTGCATGACCTGTTGCTGGGTCTGGCGCAGGTCGTCGTAGGCGCGCTGCAGGGCGCCGTACAGCGAGGCCTGGTGCGAGGCCAGCGCGGTGTGTTCGCTGACCTGGCGCAGGAATTCGCACTCGGCGCTGACGAAGGCGTGGTCGGCGCGGCGCGCGCAGATCAGCACGCCGAACACCTGGCTCTCGACCAGCAGCGGTGCGATGACCAGCGAGCGCATGCCGACGCTCGCCAGCTTGCGCGGGAAATCGAATTGCGTGGTCGAAATGTCCGGCTCGTACACCAGGTGTCCCTGGACGCAGCGGCCCAGACCGTTCTCGTCGATGGGCACGATCGCGTCCTGGAGCAGGCCGGTCTGTTGCGCCATCGGCTCGGTTTTCACGCTGACGCAGCTCACGCTCAACTGGTTCTGCGCGGTGTCGTACAGGCAGACCAGGCAGAAATCCACCGGCAGCTCGTCCTCGACCGCGCGCACCACGGCCTGGAAGATGCTGCGCAAGTCCTGGCGCTCGCCGATGGCGCGCGTGATGCGCGACAGCAGCGCGAGTCGCCGCAGCTGTTCGCCAAGGCTGCGCTCGTGCGCCAGCCGGTTGGTGACGTCGCGGTAGTTGGTGACGATGGCGCCCACCGAGGGATCGTCGAGCAGGTTCGTGGCCACGCCTTCCAGCCAGATCCAGCGTCCATCCTTGTGCCGGCGGCGCCACAGCACCGGGATCGGCTTGCCGGGAGCCGCGAGCAATTTTTCCACGGCGGCGGCGATCACCGGCCGGTCATCGGGATGGGTGTGCTCCATGCCGTTACGACCTAACAATTCCTCCGGTGCGTAGCCTTCGACGTTGGTGACCGCGGGGCTCAGGTACTGGATGCGGTTGTCGGCGTCGATCAGCGCGATGCTGTCGGCGCCGTGCTCGATGAGCGCGCGGAAGCGTCGTTCGCTCTTGCGCAGGGACTCGTTGGCGGCCGCCAGTTCCGCCACCCGCTCGGTGACGTCGCGTGCCGTCGCGTACATGAGCCCGTCCTCGGGCATCGAGCGCCAGGACAGCACGCGCCAGGAACCATCCTTGTGGAGATAGCGGTTCTCGAACTGCAGCACGGGCTCGCCGCTGCGCATCTGCCGTTCGACTTCGCGCAGCGTCTTCGGCACGTCATCCGGATGCACGAACTCGATGAAGGGACGCGTCGTGAACTCTTCGGGCGTCCATCCCAGCACCTGCTGCACGGCCGGGCTCACGCGCTTGAAGTAGCCCTCGGCGCTGGAGATCACCAGGAAATCGAGCGAGAGGTCGAAGAACCGGTCGAGCTGCGCCTCGGCGCGCCCGCGTCCGGTCGAGTGCCGGCGCAGCGCCACCAGCGACACCGTCAGCAGCACCAGGGCGAACAGGCTGGCGCCCACCACCAGCATGTCGCCGATGCTGCTGCCGCGCGCCAGGCTGAAGTAGCCCGCAATGATGATGGCCACCAGCAGGGCCAGCGCCAGCCCGGAGCTGGCGCGAATCAGAAGCTCGGTCTTGCGCGTTCGATACATTGCAGCGCCGCAGAGTAAACGCTGTTCGTGTCGAACTGAAAACCGTTAGTGGTTTCCCTTACAACTTGTTAGGTAAAAAAGGCGGCGACCCTGTAGTCGCCGCCTACAGGTCAGAGGGTGCCGGATGTCGTGGTCGACGTGCCTCCGCTGGTGTAGGTGACACTCCAGGTATCGCCGGTCGTGGCATGCGCGCCGCCGGTGCCGCCGATCTGCGCGGCGAACACGCGGCCGGTGCCCGCGGGCAGTGTCTGGCCCGCTCCCAGGGTCCACGTATAGATGAGCTGCGTGGAAGTGGCGCTCGAGGTCTGCGTCACCGTGCCACCGATGGTGTTGTACTGGCCGCTCACCGAAAGTCCGGCGGGATTGCGGGCCACGGTAATGGTGACCGTCATCGCGGTGATCGGCGCCGGGTTGGCGAGCCGTACCTGTTCTTCGATGAACCACGGGCTGTTGCTGGCCACCGCGCCTGAAATCGTGGCGCCGCCACCGCCGCCGGGGTTGGCCACCGTGAGCGCCACCTGCACGCTGCGCGCGCCCACCGTGGCGTTGCTGCCGTTGATGGTGACGGTGGCATTGCCCAGCGTCGCGGTGGACGAGGCGGTCAGGGTCAGCGTGCTGCTGTTGCCGGTGGTCGAGGCGGGACTGAAGCTCGCGGTGACGCCGGCCGGCAGGCCGCTGGCGTTCAAGGCCACGCTGCCGGTGAAGCCGCCGCTGCGCGTGATGCTCACGCTCACCGATCCACCGGTGCCGCGGTTGATCGTCAGCGAGGCGGGCGCGGCACCGAGTGAATAGTTAGGCACCTGCGTGGTGGACACCGTGAAGTTGGCTGCGTTGCTGGCCACGCCGCCCACCAGCAGGGTCACGGCCACGGTTCCGGAAACATTGGGCACGGTGGCGGTCACCTGCGTATTGCTCCAGGCGGTCACGGTGGCATTGGTGGTGCCGAAGCGCACCGCGCTCGCGCCTTGCGTGGCCCCGAAGTTGCTGCCGGCGATGGTGACGCTCGCGCCCACTGGTCCGCTGGTGGGATTCAGCGAGGTGATCGCGGGCGGCTGCTGCTGGGTCGACACGGTGAAGGTGGCCGCGTTGCTGACCACGCCATTCACGGTGACCGTGACCGATTGCGCGCCGGCGCCGACATTCGGCACGGTGGCGACGATCTGCGAGGCGCTCCACGAGCTCACCGTCGCATTGGTACTGCCGAAGCGCAGCGTGCTGGCTCCCTGCGAGGCGCCGAAGTTGCTGCCGGAAACCGTGACCGAACTACCCACGGCGCCGCCGGACGGGTTCACCGCGTTGACGGCCGGGGTGTTTCCCGGCTGCTGGTCCAGCGGGAACTGCAGCGGCTGCAGCAGCGAGAGCTTGGCCTGGTTCACGATGCCGTTGAAGTTGTTGTTGAACAGCGCGTACCGGTCGTTGCCGTTCATGGCCCAGTAGGCCCAGCCCATCGATGACTTGCCGTTGAGGTACTGCACCAGGCTCGCGAACCACTGACCCTGCGATCCGGGCGTCGAGCTCTGGATGTCGGCATTCGAATTGAGCGTGCCCATCTCGCCGATGAAGATCGGCGCGAGGTTCTGGTTGTGGATGTAACCCCAGTTCTGGTCCCACACCGCGGCCAGCGAGGCGGCGGTGGTGCTGCCATTGAACCAGGACTGGTTGGCCTCGGCCGGGCCGTAGTCATGCGCCGAATACACCACGCGATTCGCGACATTCAGCGTCACGGGACGCGAGGCCACGCCGCGCAACATGCCGCCCCACCAGGTGAAGGCGTTGTTGTAGTGGTCGTTGCCCTCGACCACGATCAGCAGGTTCGGATTGATCGCGAGGATGGCATTGCCGGCGCGAGTCGCGGCCGCCTGCCAGTCATTGGCCGAACTGCAGCCGGAAGGATCGCCGCCCCAGCAGGCGCTGGCATGCGGCTCGTTGCGCAGGTCCATGCCGATGACCGTGGTGTTGCCGTTGTAGCGGGTAGTCAGGGCACGCCAGTTCGCGAGCCAGGTGCTCTCGGGAAAATCGCCGGTGAACCACAGGCCGTTCTCCTGCGCGGAATTGCCGGCGTTGGACCGGTGGTTGTCGAGAATCACGCGCAGGCCGATCTGCCCGCAGTAGGCGATGATCTTGTCCAGCACATCGAGAGCGCGCGCGTCCGCCGCGATGTCGGTGTTGATGCCGTTGCGGTTGATGTTCGTCGTGCCCAGCACCGGGTTCTGCGACACCATCTGGTCGGAGTACGGAATGCGCACGGTGTTGAAGCCCGAAGACTTGATCAGGTCCAGGATGGCCTTGTAGTCGTTGATCCACAGGCCGTGGGCGACGAAGGTGGTGGTCTCGAAGCCGTACCAGTTGATGGCGGCGATGCGCACCGGCTGGTTGCCGGAGTCGAGGATACGATTGCCGCTGGTGTGCCAGTAGCCGGCGCCGGCGGCGCGAACCTCCGCGGCCAGCAACATCGCGCCTAACAACATCAGCAGGGTGAGCAACAGGGTTGCGTGGGTGCGGCGCGCCGCGACCCGGTCCATTCCTTGGGTCATACGTCCTCCGGCGGGCCCGGAAAATATGATGGGGACGGAAGGAGCCCGCGCGACCGGCACGCTGGCGCGGAAAGCGCGCGCCGTCAATTGCGGGAACTAACAACCCGCGCGTGCGTCAGGTGGATTCGAGCGTTTGCTTTTGTCCGGCCGGGTCAGGCCGCTGTCTCGGCCGCGACACCAGTTATGCCTTTGACGGGTGTGGCTGGCAGCTCCACCCAGAAGGTCGAGCCCGCGCCGAGCTCGGATTCGAAGCCGATACGGCCGTGCATGTGCTCGATGAAGCGGCGCGCGATGTGCAGGCCGAGACCGGTGCCGCCTTTCTCGCGCGTCGCCGACGCATCGGCCTGCGAAAATTTTTCAAACATGCGCGCGCGGAACTCCTCGGGAATGCCGGGTCCGTCGTCGCGTACGCTGATGCGCAGCGTGTCGCCGAGCCGCTCGCACCACACGCGCACGGTGCCGCCGGGCGGAGAATACTTGGCGGCATTCGACAGCAGGTTGGTGAGCACCTGGATCAATCGCTCGGGATCGACTTCCACGGTCCAGCTGTCGGGAATGGGCGTGAGCTCGATGCGCGCATTGAGCCGGCGTGCATAACCCTCGTTGGCCTCGACCGCCTGCAGCACCACCGGCCCCAGCGGCAGCGCGCGCATCTCGAAGCGCATCTGGCCGGCGGAGAATTTCTCGATGTCGAGGATGTCGTTGATCAGCAGCACCAGCCGCTCGCAATTGCTCTGCGCGATCTCCAGCAGGTCGCGCACCTTCGGCGGAAGGCTGGTCGACATGGCGCCGAGGATCAGCCCCAGCGAACCGCGGATCGACGTCAGCGGCGAGCGCAGTTCGTGGCTCACGACCGCCGTGAACTCGCTCTTCATGCGCTCCATCTCCTGCGCCAGCGTCACGTCCTCGATGACACCGAGGAAGCCGCCGACCGCGCCATCCTGGTCGCGCAGCGGCGTGATGATGACGTTGACGGGGAAGCGCGTGCGGTTCTTGCGGATGAAGGTCCACTGGCGCTTTTCATAACCGTCGCGCAGCGGAATGCGCGTGAAGATCTCCGGGCCGACGGCGATGGCCTCGCCCAGTTCATCGGACAGGCTGCGGGCGCGCGCCTCGAGCTCGCCGGGATCCATGAAGATGGGAATGGCGCGCCGGCCGATGACCTCGGGCGCCTTGTAGCCCAGCGCCTGCTCGGCGGCGCGATTGAAGATCATGATGCGGTAGTTCGAGTCGATGGCGATGACCAGGTGCGCGCTGCTGGAGATGATGCCGGCGTTGAGCGCCAGCGACTTGGCGAGGTGCAGCGACTTCACGCGCGAAATCAGCATGAAGCGCACCGACAGCGCGGCGAGCGCCGCCACCAGCAGCCCGGCGACCAGCACCAGCGAGGGCAGCGAGGACCTCTGCGCATCGATGAACGCGGCCGTCGGTGCCACGCGCAGCGTCCACGGCTCGTCGCCGATGCGCATGATGCGTTCGCCGATCCACGGACTCGACAGCCGCGCGGCCTCGCGCGTGTTGGTGAAGTACACCGTGCCCTCGTGCAGGATGGCCATGGTGTAGTTGCGCGACAGCTCCTCGCTGATGGCGCCGTGGAAGAAGTCCTCGATGGAGAACACGCCGGCGATGAAGCCGTCGAACGCGCCGGCGCGGCGCACGGGCAGGTAGGCGATGAAACCCGGGTAACCCTGCACCAGGTGCAGTGGCGGTGTGAGCGTCGCGCCATCGCGATCGTCGGCACCGCGCAGCGCGGCGGCGCGCCTGGGGTCGGCGCGGATGTCGAGGGCCAGAGCCTTCTCGTTGCCGGCCTGCGGCTCGACCCAGCGCACGCGGTAGCCCGCGTCGACCCACTCGAGCGCGCGCAAGCCCGACAGCTGGTTGACGTGATTGGCGGCATCGTTGCGCCATTCCGCTTCCGAAATGCCGCCCGACATGTCCCAGCGCGCCGCCATGCGCCCGATGGAGCTCACGCGTTCGGCCACGCGCGAGCGCAGCAGGTATTCGATCTTGCTGGTCTCGTCCTGCAGTCGCCGATCGACGAAATCGGTCTCGCGCTGCTTCAGCTGCCAGTAGAGGCCGAAGCTGCCGGCCACCAGCACGGCCAGCACCAGCAGCGGCACCGCGAGGCGCCGCTCGCCGATCATCTGCTCGACCTGCTCGGTGCGGCGCGCCGTGAGCACGATGAGCAGCAGCGCCAGCAGGGCGGTGAACACCAGGCCGGTGATCAGGATGAACAGCGGGTTGGCGGAGCGTTCGGCGCGTTCGAAGGCCGGCGTGCTCTCCCAGACCAGTTGCCAGCGCCGCTGCATGGCGCCGAGCGAGATGCGGCGCGTGAACGCGGGATGCGCGGCCGGCACGGCATCGCTGCTGTAGATCAGCGCGCCGGGCGTCACCCGGTCGCCGTCGTAGATGCGCAGCCGGTAATCGGAGCTCTGGCCGTGCGTGAGATCGGCCAGGAAATTGCGCGCGATGATGGGCGCGAAGGTCCAGCCACGCAGCGCCGCGCGGCGCTGCTCGATCGTGGTCCGCGGCAGGTCGCGCTGGTACACCGGGTACACCAGGAGGAGTCCCAGCGAGCGCCGTTCATCCTGCACCAGCACGATGGGACTGGAGAGGGCCGCCTGGCCGCTGTCGCGCGCCAGGTTCGCGGCTTCCAGGCGGCGCTGTTCGAAGGCGACGTTGAGACCCAGCGCCGGGCGGTTGTTCGCCAGCGGCTCGATGTAGCGGATGACGTAGTTAGTCCCGGATCCGGCGGGATGCACGGCGAAATCCGCGGCCCGGTCGGCGCGCACCTCGGCGGTGAACCTGGCGAGGTCTTCGGCAGCCACCGGCTCGATCCAGCCGATGCCATTGATGCCCGGGAAGTTGTCGCGCACGCCCACGGCGTCCACGTAGGTGCGCCACTCGTCATGCGACACCTCG
>Ga0070665_100004514_pt1 | contig 14593 bp, 10 predicted proteins | sample KBSS13metaG_FD_65862 | JGI IMG/M metagenome (GOLD analysis project Ga0070665, IMG submission 65862) | Switchgrass rhizosphere microbial communities from Kellogg Biological Station, Michigan, USA - KBS S1-3 metaG | ecosystem: Host-associated > Plants > Roots > Rhizosphere > Soil ... | reverse complement strand
GTTCAAAAAGCCGGCGTTTGCGCCTCCATGTGCGTTCCGATTTTTCTCGCCGGCACCGAGCGGACGGCCGATCCCGAAGCCTACTTCATGTTTCATCAGGCCAGCTTGAACAGCAGCGCAAGGGACAACGTGAAGCGGCAGGAGTTCAGCGAAGGCGAGAGAGTTCTCGTTTCGGAGACTGTCAGGGCCATCGAGGCGCAAGCCACCGACGACTTGTTTCGCAACGACATCGGCATCCGCGGCGTCAATGCTTTCTGGCTTGCCAGGATGCGAACGAAAATCTCGGACCGCGATATCTGGATGAGTGCTCAACAACTCGTCGATGAGGGTTCTGGAATCGTCGACAGCCTCATCCCCGAACCTGCGCGCTAGGCGTTGCGGATTCGTCCCTCAATATCCATCGTGAAGATCTCGTTCCCGATCCCCGCCACGATAGCATCATGCCAGTGTTTTGCCCGACGGGTCAACGTGATCACGGTCACGAATGCCGTCGCGACACCGCTCGAAAATCCCCTTGTCAATCAAGGGGGCTTCTACTGTGCATGGGGTTGTTTTTCGATTTTTTTGTCTTGCCCCCCAAGAAAGATTGCAAGCACGCACCGAGGCACCTCACTCCGCCTGCAAAATCTCCGCAATCGCAGCCCCCGCCGCGATGGTGCCGAGCTTGCCGCCGACGTCGCGCGTCGCCTGCCCTCGCCAATCGCCTTCGCCACCGCCGCCTCGATCGCATGCGCGGCTTCCTCGTAGCGCACGGCGCCGGTCTTCTCGCCATGCCAGGCCAGCAGCAGCGCGGTCGACAGGATCAGCGAGACCGGATTGGCGACGTCCTGCCCTGCGATGTCGGGCGCCGAGCCGTGCGCGGCCTGCGCCATCGCATAGCGGTCGCCGACATTGAGGGAGCCGCCGAGCCCAAGGCTGCCTGACAGCTCCGCCGTGAGATCGGACAGGATGTCGCCGAACATGTTGGTGGCGACGATGACGTCGAAACGATCGGGATTGCGCACCACATGCGCCATCATGGCGTCGACGAGGATGTCGTCGACGCCGAGGCCGGGATAGGACCTCGCCGCCTCGCGGCAGATGTCCAGGAACATGCCGTCGCCGATCTTGAGCACGTTGGCCTTGTGCACGATGGTGAGGTGCCTGCGCCGCTTCATTGCCAGACGGCAGGCGGCGTGCGCGATGCGCTCGCAGCAGAGGCGCGTGATCCGGCGCAGCGAGATCACGACGTCAGGCGTGACCAGCATCTCGCCATTGCCCTGCTCCATGTTGCGGTCGGCATAAAACCCTTCGGTGTTCTCGCGCACCACGACGAGGTCGAACTCGCCGAGCCTGCCGGGCCGCCCCGCATAGGTGCGCGCGGGCCTGACATTGGCGTAGAGATCGAGGCTCTTGCGAAAGTGCCTGGACGGATTGATCTCGCCATGCGCCTCGTCCTTGAAGTCGAAGGTCGCGGTCGGCCCCAGGATCAGGCCGTCGGCGGCGCTGACGATGTCGAGCAGCTCGGGGCGCACGGTCGTGCCGAATTGTTTGAGGCTCGCATGCCCGACCGCGTGCTCCTCCAGCCGCAGATTGAGCTGGAAGCGCTCGGAGGCCGCGCGCAGCACACCCGATGTCGCGGTCGTGATCTCCGGTCCGATGCCGTCACCGGGCAAGACGACGAGTTGCATGACGATCCCCTGAGTCTGCAGCAGCTGGCGCGATCATACGCCAGCGCGCGGCGGCATCGCCCAGCCTTCGCGCATACACAGCATGCAAGCATATGCCTGTGGAAGCGGCTCTCGGCGTAGTACATGCCAAAAGTCCCTTATGGCCACGCCGCCGGAGCAGCGCGCTAACGCAATGACAATCACGTTACCTGCCGCCGCGCGCGAGCCCGACCAGACCGTTTCCGATGGCCTGCCGCCCGCGCAGCGGCGCTGGGCGATCGCCGCCATCTTCACCGCGCTGGCGATGGCCTCGCTCGACACCGCGATCGCCAACATCGCCCTGCCCGCCATTGCCGCGGACCTGCACGTCTCGCCGGAGCAGTCGGTCTGGGTGGTCAACGTCTACCAGATCGCGCTGGTGGCGACGCTGCTGCCGCTCGGGGCGCTCGGCGAGATCGTCGGGCACCAGCGCATCTATCTCGGCGGCCTGATCCTGTTCACCATCGCCTCGCTGTTCTGTGCGGTGGCATGGTCGCTGGACAGCCTGCTGGTCGCACGCACGCTGCAGGGCCTGGGGGCCAGCGGCATCATGAGCGTCAACACGGCGCTGGTGCGCTTCGTCTATCCCGGACGGATGCTGGGCCGCGGCTTTGGCCACAACGCACTTGTTGTCGCCACCGCCTTCACCTTCGGCCCCTCGGTTGCCTCCGCCATTCTCGCGCTCGGCCCGTGGCCGTGGCTGTTCGCCGTCAACATCCCGTTCGGCCTCGTCGCCATCGGCATCGGCTTTGCGATGCTGCCGAAGACGCCGCGCGCCGATCACGGCTTTGATTTTCTCGGCGCGGCCCTGGCGTCGGCCTGTCTCGGGCTGTTCATCACGGGCATCGGCAGCGCCGCGCATAATCTGTCGCCGGTCGTCGTTGGCGTTGAGCTGGTCGCGGCGATGGCGCTCGGCTTCATCCTGACCCGCCGCCACGCCGACCACCCCGCGCCGATGCTGCCGATCGATCTGTTCAGCCGGCCGATGTTCGCGCTGTCGGCGGCGACGGCGGTGTGCTCCTTCGCCGTGCAGGGCCTCGCCTTCGTCTCGCTGCCGTTTTACTTCGAGGACGTGCTGGGCCGTTCGCAGGTCGAGACCGGATTCTTCATGACGCCATGGCCGCTGGTGGTCGGCATCATGGCGCCGATTGCCGGGCGCCTCTCCGACCGCTATGCCGTCGGCCTGCTCGGCGGCATCGGCCTCGTGCTGCTCGGCCTCGGCATGGCGCTGCTCGCGATGCTGCCGGCCAATCCTGCGATCCCCGACATCATCTGGCGGATGGTGATCTGCGGCATGGGATTCGGCTTCTTCCAGGCGCCGAACATGAAGGCGGTGATGTCGAGCGCACCGCCCCACCGCAGCGGCAGCGCCTCCGGCATCGTCGCGACCGCGCGGCTGACGGGACAGACGACGGGCGCGGCACTCGCCGCGGCCTGCTTTGCGCTTGCCGGCCACGAGGGCGCGACAGTGGCGCTGGCGCTTGGCGCGGGCTTTGCCGCGCTCGGCAGCGTGATGAGCTTCTTGCGGTTGGCGGTGAAGTAAGACCCTCAGGCCAGGTGCCGGGCTGCGGTCACATCGATCGTCGCTGCCGCCGGGATGATCGTCTCGTCGTCGAGCTCGGCCAGGCGCGCGTCGATGGCGTCGATGACCTTGCGCGAGAACGGTCCGAGATGCGCATAGGCCGCAATCATCTGCACCGCAATGCGTGCCGACGACGTGTCGCGCTTGGCGCAGTTCATGAAGGTCTGCCAGAGCGGCCGGCGCGCCTCGGGAAGTGCGGTGACCACGCGGTGCACGGTCTCCATTGCACCGATCTTGGCGCGGATGTCGCCCTCGGCGAGTTCATGGCGCTGCCTGGACCGGTCGAGCAGCGTCATCAGCTTGTCGACACGGCCTGCATAGGCCTCCGGGCTGTAGACCCGCTCCAGCACCGTCTTGTAATCCGTGAGAATATCGCGCAGCGGGCGGACCGGATCGAAATTGATGCCGCCGGTGCACTGATCGCCGCCCGTGGTCGACGCCAGATCGTGACCCGCGTGCAACCGGCCTTCCTTGGCCAGGCGCCGCGTCAGCTGCGTGTTCGGCAACGCATAGAGCAGGCCGACCATGGCAACCGGGATCGCGGCCTCCTCGATGAAGTCGACCATCGCATCCGCCATCGAGAGCTTCTCGTTGTCGAAGCCGACGATGAAGCCCGCGGTGACGAGCATGCCGGCGGCATAGATCTTGTGGATGCTCTCGGCGATGTTGCGCCGTGTGTTCTGCTTCTTCCGCATCGCGACCAGGGTTGCGGGGTCCGGACTTTCGATGCCGACGAATACGGCGAAGAAATTGGCCGCGCCCATCAGGTCGAGCAATTCAGGATCGTCGGCGAGATTGACCGAGGCCTCGGTCGACAGTTCGAAGGGATAGCCGTGGGCGCGCTGCCATTCGGCGAGCTGCGGCAGGAACAGGCGGAGCGATTTCTTGTTGCCGATGAAATTGTCATCGACGAAATCGAGATGGCCGCGGTAGCCCATCTGATAGAGCCTGTCGAGCTCGACCAGCATCTGCTCGTTCGTCTTGGTCCGCGGCACGCGGCCGTAGAGCTCGATGATGTCGCAGAACTCGCAGGTGAACGGACAGCCGCGCGAATACTGCACACCGAGATAGAGGTAATCCTCGAACTTGAGCAGGTCGAAGCGCGGCACCGGGGTGCTGGTGACGTCGGCCTGGAATTTTGGTGCGGTGAAGACGCCGGAGCGTGCGCCGCCCTCCCAGGCCGCGATGAATTCGTCGATGATGCTTTCGGCCTCGCCGAGTACCCGGAAATCGGCCCGTTCGTAGACATGAGGGCTCGACGTCGGATCGGGGCCGCCGACAACCACCGGCTTGCCCGCGGCGCGGCATAGCTCGACCAGGCGTAGCGTATCGCCCTGCTGCGGCATCATTCCGCCGGTGAAGACGACATCGGCCCAGGCGAGATCCTCGTCTCCGAACGGCTGCGTGTTGCAGTCGATCAGCCGGACGGTCCAATCCTTGGGCAACATCGCCGCCACCGTGATCAGGCCGAGGGGAGCAGCGGGTCGCTTCACGCCCATCAGCTCGCAGGACTCGCCAAAGCTCCAGAACGACTCCGCCGTAAACAGCGGGTAGAGCATCAGCACGTTGCAAGGGCTCGCCACGTTCATGGAACTCCTTCTGACTCGGGTGCAGTGTAGCAAAGCGTTTCGGTCTTGCACCCCAGCAAAAGGGACAAACTGTCGCCGCAACGCAGCGGTGATCGGGCCTGGAACCGTGGTTCACGGCCAAACGTCGCCCCAAGCCGGGGATTGGCGCCCGGAACCCGGGCCCATGGCGAAGCGAGCCGATCAGGCCCGTTCGGCCGCAAGCATCTTCCGGCTGCTCGCCAGGACATCGCTGCACCAGGCGAAGAACGCTCCGAGGAACTCGCGGCCCGGCCCGTCGGTGCGAGCGTGCTGCCGCAACGTCTCGAACCCCTTCTCCATCCGCGAGGCATTACGCGCGAGCAATGCACGGATGTCGGCGCGGAGCTGCGGGTCTTCTTCCTGCTCGAGCAGGTGTACGTCGAGCTGGGTGACGTGGATGAACGAATATTGCGCGTGCAGCACCGCCGTCATCGGACGCGGGCGGTCGACCACGATCGGACTCGGATAAAGTTCGTCCTGCGGATTGCTGATGATCCGGATCGCATTCTCGTTGGCGACGCCGAACGCCCTCAGCTTGTGATGCGCCATTTCATGGACGATCGCCTGCGCGGCCGCGAGCGGGCAATTGACGGTAAGGCCGATGACGCCGAACCGCGCGTCGACGGAATGGCTCGCCGAGCCGAGGCGGCCGGGCCCTTCGGTCGGCTGCTCGGTGTCGTGATAGCACTGGATGGTGTTCACGATCTCCGGCCATTGCTTTGCAGCGAGCGGCCAGCGACGGACGTAATGCAGCGCCTGCTCCAGCGCCGGGATGGGATGCGCATCGGGAACGAACCGCGGCGCGGGGAGCAGTGGATCCTCGGTGCGTAGCGCCACCCTGCCTTCCGCAATGGCCGGCGCGCCGTTCACCGGTGGTCGCAGCGGAGGCAGCGGTCGCCACGGCGTCGCCTCGGTTTCGATCAGGCCAAGAGCTACGGCCGTGTCATAACCATCGGCCTGCGGGCGCGCCGTGCGTTCCCAGTCGATTGATGTAGCATCCATGGCGTGGTCTCCTTCGAACCGGTCAGTGCAGGCGATCCTTCGCCGGCGAGAGGGCCGCGGACACTCGCGCTGCGCGTCCAGGCAGCAGGGCAAATCCCATCGATGCCGCAAGCGTGTCCATATCCCCAAGCCGGTGCAGCGAGCGGTCGGAGCCGATCACGATCACCGACCTCGCGATCGCGCGGACGGCTGCAAGGGCGTCGTGACCGCCAAGCCGCTCCGGATCGACAAAGGCGAGATCGATGCCTGCAGGTGCCAGACGCGACAGCGCCGCAAGCGCCTCGATGCTGGTGCCGCCGAGTATGGGTAATGACACGCCCAGGCGCCGGCGTGCGGCCTCCGCTGCAGCGGAATCGTCCTCGGTGCCGTACAATCCCAGCTTGGGCCTCGTCTGCGCGATCAGCTCCAGCAACAGGCCATCGCCGCAACCGACATGCACGGCCGATGTGGCACGGCGCAGCGCAGCGGTCTGCTCCCAGACAATCGTGCTGAAGCGCGAGCGCATCGCGAACGGACTGCCAAATCCCGCTGCTTCAAATCCGGTGCCGAGCTCCGCGCGGATGGCGGCGTCATCCGCAGGCTCGACCGCCGCGGCTTTCCGTTTTCCCGTCCCTGCCGCGCGGCGACGGGGCGGCAGGCCCTCGTCCGACAGCCACGTGCAGCGGAAGGCAGCGGTCGTGATCTCGGCGATGCCGTTGACGAGCGATGCATCGACCGCCCAACCCGCGATCTCTTCGAGCCAGGCCATCTCCTCGATAAATCCCAGTTCGCGCCCGAGATCGAGGAACGCACGCGAACGATCGCGCGTGGCGGCGCAGTGCGCAGAACACGGCGCGTGCCGCACCGGCCCCCATCCCAGAACCGCGAGCGCGACATGTGAAGGCATCGCCGCCTTGTCATCGTGCGCGAGCAGGCTCGCCAGCGGATCGCTTCCGCCGCGCCCGAGATGGTCTGCCCAGGATTTTGCGCAGCATGCGGGATAGCCGAACCGCATCGCCGCGTTCACCATGTCACCTGCCGCCGGCTCGGCAATCGCTACGTCGAGTGGCGCCGCGCCGATCAGGAACGCATAGTCGAGCAGCCGCTTCGGCTCATCGATCGACGCCTCAAGCGACCAGTCCGCGGCATAGCCGAGCGACGCCTTGACCGGCTTCGCCCCCAAACCGATTGAGCGAGCCCGCTCCGTCAGAGCTTCGATACCGTCATAGCCGGTCCAAACCAGCGCCGCCGGAATGCGCCCTTGGCGCACCAATTCCAATTCAATCGCAATCGCGGCGGCACCGAGGCGCTCCAGGCGCGGCTGCCAGAGCGACCGCGCCTGCGGTCCGCCAAAGCTGATGCGCTGCGCGGCCGCCTTGGCAACATCAGGCTCGCGCGGTGTCGCCGCGAGCGGGGGACGGGGCCAGGTCAGCCAGGCGGACGTCATGTCGCTTCCGCCGGCTGGATCAGGGAATGCAGGGTCGGGTTGTCACCGATCGACCAGGCCGCGATCATCCTCGCTTCGAGATCGGATCGGCTGTCCGACCGGCTGATCGCCGTTTCGCCGTTCGCCTTGAGCTCTGTCTCGATATCCTCGAACAGGCCGAACCACACCGGACAGTCGATCGAGCGCAGCCGCCAGTCGCCGCCGATCGCGGTGCCCGGACAATTGCCCTTGCAGACGAGGAAGAACCGGCATCCCTGGCATCCACCATCGGCCTGCGGCGTCCGGTAGAGCGAGAGCTGGCGCTCGAACGCCTCGCGGCCGGCGCGCAGGTGGGTGACGCCATCCTTGTTGGTGCGGCCGCAATTGCCGAGCCGGCCATCGCTCTCGACACCTACCACGGCGCGCGTGGCATAGGGATCGCAGGCATGGAAGACGCACGAGGTGCTACGATCGTCACCCCTGAGCATCGCGGCCATCTCGGCGAAGATGTCGAACTGGACTGACGGGAGCGCCTGTTCGAGCCGGCGGAGCCGCCTGAGAGCCGCAAGGTTCTCCTGCGCGCTGAGCGGCAGGCCTTCGCCGGCTTCCGTTTCGTCCTGCTCCAGCAGGTGCAGGCGCAGCTTGCGCACGCCGAGGCTGCCGAGAAACCCGATCCATTCGCACAGCACCTCCAGCCGTCCCGGCGCGGCGTTCATCCGGTTCAGCGTGACGATCACGTTCGGCGGCATGCCCTCGCGGCACAAGGTCTCGATCGCCGCCTCGATCCGGGCTGTGGCCCGCCGGGTTGTCGTGAGGCTGCCGGCCCAGCGGGCATCGTTGAGCGGTCCCGGGCCATCGATCGAAATGCCGATGCGCACGCGATATTTCCTGAACAGCTCGATGTCGCGTTCCTCGATCAGCGTGCCGTTGGTCTGCATGCCGACGCCGCCATGGCGGTCGAATCCCAGCTGCATCAACCGTTCGAGATCGGGCCGGCGCGTCAGCATGATCTCGCCACCGAACAGGCTGAACGGCTCAGCCAATCTGTCCAGCGTCGCCATGATCGCATTGAGGTCGTAGCGCGTCGGCACGTTGCCGGCGGTACGGATGCCCTCCTGATAGCAGTAGCGGCACTTGATGTTGCACTTGTCGCCGAGGGGGCGGACTTCGACGGTCATGGCTGCACCTGTGCGAAGCCGATCGGTTCACCGCGGGCGTTCGTCAGGGGCACGTCCAACCCACCTTCTTGTTGCTGCAGCGCGACACGTTCGCGCGGAAGAACGAATCCGAGCGGAAACTCGGCGCGGGCGTCGGCGTCGAAAATCTCCCGGCCCGCCTCTGTGACCAGCGAGAGCATCCTGCCGTCGATCTCGATCGCAAACTGCCGCATCAGAACCGCATCGATTGCGGCCTCGATCGTTACACCATCGAGACGATCGGCAAGCTGTTCAACGACGCTCGGTCGCGTGCAGGGATTGCGCAGCAGATCGAGCACCGCGATCTCGACCGGCGTCGGACAATAGAACGGCTGGAGCGCGCATGCCCGCGTGTCGCTGACGAGATGCGCAGTGCCGACGGACGTCATCGTCAGTTGCGGGGCAAAGGGCTGGTCGAACCAGCGCGCGCGCCATGACGCACTCGCCGCCTTGAGCGATATCAGATCCTGCTCGCGCGCGGCATCGGGCGCATCGCCCTCGAAGAAATAAGCGAGGTCGGCGAGATCCTCGTCCGGAACGTCGTAGATCGCACCATAGGCCGGCATCGGCGTGACATTGCGAAAACCGATCTCGGCGGCACGTTCGAAATTGGGGCTGAACCGGTCGAGACGGATGCGGCCGCAGCCGACCGGCGGCTGAAGATGCTCGAGCAGCGGCACCATCTTGGCGACGGCGTCGTAAGCGTCGCGGGGCTCGCCGGGAAATCCGTACAGGATCGACCAGACAAGTCCGACGCCGAGCTCGCGGCAATTGCGCAGCAGACGGAGATTGAGTAGAGCGCTCACGCCCTTGCGCATGAGATGCAGCACCGGGTCCGATAGACTCTCGATGCCCGGCTGCAGCCAGACCGTCCCTGCGAGCGCCAGCTTCTCGAGCTGCGCCTCGTCCATGTTGGCCTTGATCTCGTAGAAGAAGCGGAAGCCGTGCGCCGGGCGTTCGGCGAGCTTTCCCAGCACGCCGTCGATGTGAGACATGCCCAGGATGTTGTCGGTCGCAGCGAACCGTCCGATTCCGAATTGCGCATGCAGCGTCTCAATCTCGCTGAGTACGCGCGGCGCCGACTTTGCCCTGAAGGCCATACCCTCCCCGTTCAGGCCGCAAAAAGTGCAGTGGTGCTTTTGCCCCCACCAGCAGCCCCGCGACGACTCGAACGGAATCGAAGGACGCACGCGCGAGGCTTCAGACATCCAAGCCAGTTGCACGAAATAGTCCGCGTAGTCCGGTATCGGCAGCGCATCCATCGCGGTCGGACCGGCCGCACTACCTGTGGCAGGCTGTTGACGTGACAGGCATCCCGGGACGCCGCGAGGCTGCTCGCCGCGCAGGATCGCCTCGACGGCCGGGCCGAACACGGTGTCGGCCTCGCCATTGAAGACGTAGTCGATCTGCGCAAAGTTCTTCAGTAGCACCGCGCCCATCGGGCCATGGCAATTGGCGCCGCCGAAGCAGACGATCACGGACGGATCGCGCTCTTTCACCGCGGCCGCGATCGCGAGCGAAGCGACCGTCTGCTCGAACATCGAGGTGAAGCCGATGATCTTGGGGTGTCGCTCGAGCAACCGGTCGGCCGCGTCGGCAACGAAGGACGGGATCAGATTGCGGCGGATCTCGTGGAGCTGCGCCAGCCCCTTGCGCTCGATGGCGGCGCCGAGTTCCTGGATGTGGCGCTGCGCCTGCGGCCGGTCCGGCCGCGTGCCGAGGCACCCGCCGAACAGCCAGTCGCCGGCAAGAAGATGGCTCGGCAGCTTCTCCGCGAGCTGCTCGTTCAGGTCGAGCCCGATGCGATCAGCGAAGAGCAGATTGAGATAGAGCGACTCGGCCCGAATGCCCTTCTGCCGCAGCAGCGCCTGCAACAGGCCGAGCGCGGCCGACGGCCGCACCACCGACATCACCGGCGCCGAGCAGAACAGGACATCGACGCTCATGGCGCGGCCACGATGTTGGCAGGCGCAAGCTGGCCATTCAGCAGGATCTCGCAGGTCTCGATTTGGGGCCGCCGTATTTCGGCCGCGGCGCGCACCCGCGCCAGCAGTTCCGGCGAGCGGAACATGCGATCGCAGGCAGTGCAAATGCCGTCGAAATCCTCAGCGCGCATTGGCACCGGATCGTCAGCCGTCACAGTCGCGAGAATGGCAACGGGTCCTTCCAGTCTGATCCATCTGTAAAGCGGATCGTCGGCGGCCGCCCGCATGGCGGCTTCGATCCCCTCTTCTGCGATGTGGCCGACTTTCAGGGAATCGTAGTGAGGAAGCACGCCGCAGCAGGGTTGGATGCCGCCCTCGTGATCGACTGTGAGGGTGTGGAGAACGGATTCGCATGGTCCGCGGTAGGCCGACGCGTGACGAACGCGCCCCGCTCGCGTTTCCTCATCCGTGCCTTCGCCGCGTCCGGTCGAGTTCGCGACGGTCTCATAGATGTTGATGCCGGGCTCATCCTGCAGGCCGAGATCGGCGCGCAGGCTGGCGGCGGTGATCTTCGAACCCGCCTCGATCACCACCGCGATCCGGAGCAGCAGGCCGCACTCCCGCGCGGCCGCGACCGCATTGGCAATGAAGTTCAGCGGCACGAACTCGGCGTGTGGATCATCGTAAGACAATGTCATTTCTGTAAGGCCGGCGGTACGCAACTGGCGAACAGCCGCCCTGGCGCGCGCGGGCGACTTGGCCCAGAACGCACTCGTGGTGATGCCGGCGCGCAAGCCCAGCGATGCCGCCAACGCCACCGCGTCCGCAACGATGTCCGCATGCAGCATCGGATCGCCCCCGACGAAATGGACAATCTCCATCGACGGGATCTGTGCGACCTGGCGAATGCAGCCATGCACGTCCGCGGCGGACAGATGGCCGCCTTGAAACATGTCAGATGAAAAGCAGCAGTGCGAACATTTGAGCGGGCATTTCAGGGTGACGTTCAAAACGAGATTCTTAGGCGTCACCCTGGCCGCGCGGAAATCGGATAGATATTGTGCGCCGAGCGCCATGGCCGACGACCCTATATCCCGGCTGCCCGGCGAACCGGTCAGCCGGCCATCGTGATCTGCAGATACCGGATCAGAGGATGTCGATATGGATCGAGCCGGCCTGTACGCCGCCGCTCCGCGAGGCCAGCTTGCCCCGCAGCATCGACGCCGTCGTGTCGTCGAGCTGTACGCCAACACTGCTCAGATAGGCGACCGGATCCTTGCTGACGTCGCTGGCAAGGCCGAGCAGATCGGCGTGGCTGGTGAGTCCAGAAGGCGACTTGGCTTTGAGATCGTTACCTGACGCAAGAACCTTTTCGAGATCAATCGTGACGATGCGACCCATGGCGATTCTCCCTTAGGATGGACTAATGATCCATCAAACCAAAGGTTGTACAATACCTAAGGTTAGTCAAATGAATTCGATGCGACCAAAGGCTGCGGAATTGCACGGCCATTCACAACGCGCAACACCGTGCGCCCGAGATTCTTCCCCGCGCATGTCAGCCCCTTTGGCGGCCACCCCGCGGACTATTGATTTGAACAGTTCCAGTTTGCCAGACACATTGCGCCCCTGAGTCCGATCGGTGGATTGGGCCAATCAGGGAACTTGCGATGGCAAATCTAACAATCAACGGAAAAACCTTCACGCTTGACGTGGAGCCGGATACGCCGCTGCTCTGGGCGATCCGCGAGAATGCCGGCCTGACCGGCACCAAATATGGCTGCGGCATTGCACAATGCGGCGCCTGCACGGTTCATATGGACGGCGTGGCCACCCGCTCCTGCGGCGTTTCGGTCGCCGAAGCCGAAGGCAAGAAGATCACCACGATCGAGGGGCTCGCGTCCGGCGACACGCTGCACAAGGTGCAGGCAGCATGGATCGCAAAGGATGTTCCGCAATGTGGCTATTGCCAGAGCGGCATGATCATGGCCGTGGCGGCGCTGCTCAGCGAGAAGCCGAAGCCGACCGATGCCGATATCGACGAGGCCATCACCAATATCTGCCGCTGCGGCACCTTCCAGCAGGTGCGCGAAGCGATCCACACGATCGCAAGCGCCTAAGGAGCCGCCTCATGAACAAGCATGTCTCTCCCAAGATGAACCGCCGCGCCTTCGTCGTCGGCACCGCCGCGATTGGCGCCGGCCTCGCCATCGGCCTCGACCTGCCCCTGGGCGGCCCCGCCGTGGTCCGCGCAGCTGACGGCTCGCCGGAGGTCAACGCCTGGGTCGTGGTCAGGCCCGATGACACCGTGGTGATCCGCATCGCCCGCTCCGAGATGGGCCAGGGCTCGCTCACCGGCCTTGCCCAGCTCGTCGCCGAGGAACTCGAATGCGACTGGTCGAAGGTCACGACCGAATATCCGACGCCCGGCCAGAGCGTCGCCCGCAAGCGCGCCTGGGGCGATTTCTCGACCGGCGGCAGCCGCGGCATCCGCTCCTCGCAGGACTATGTCCGCAAGGGCGGCGCCACCGCGCGCGTGATGCTGATCGAGGCCGCCGCGAACGAGTGGAAGGTGCCGGCGTCCGAATGCACCGTCGCCAAGGGCGTCATCACGCATAAGGCGTCGGGCAAGACGACGACTTACGGCAAGGTCGCCGAAGCCGCCGCCAAGCTGACGCCGCCGGCCGAGGTCAAGCTCAAGGATCCCAAGGACTGGACCATCGCGGGCAAGGGCTTGCTGCGGCTCGATACCGCCGACAAGACCACCGGCACGATGATCTACGGCATCGACGTCAAGCTGCCGGGCATGCTGAATGCCGCGATCAAGGACTGCCCGGTGTTCGGCGGCAAGCTGAAGAGCTACGACGAAGCCAAGATCACCGGCATGAAAGGCGTCAAAAAGGTCGTCAAGGTCGGCGACACCGCGGTTGCGGTCGTTGCCGACACCTGGTGGCACGCCAAGACCGCGCTGGAAGCGCTGCCGATCGTCTGGGACGAGGGCGAGAACGCCAAGGTGTCCAGCGAATCGATCGCGAAGTGGCTGGCCGAAGGCCTCGACGATTCGCAGCCGGCCTTTGTCGGCAACAAGAACGGCGATGTCAAAGCGGCGATTGCCGGTGCCGCCAAGAAGATCGAAGCCGTCTACAGCTATCCCTACCAGAACCACGCCACGATGGAGCCGATGAACGCCACCGCGCTCTACACGGCCGACAAATGCGAGGTCTGGTGCGGCACGCAAAACGGCGAGGCCGTGTTCGCGGCGGTGCTGGAGGCTTCCGGCCTGCCGGCGGAGAAGTGCGAAGCGTACAAGGTGATGCCCGGCGGTGGCTTCGGCCGGCGCGGCCAGACCGATTATGTCCGCCAGGCGGTCATGATCGCCAAGCAGATGCCGGGCACGCCGGTCAAGCTGCTGTGGTCGCGCGAGGAGGACATGGCGCACGGCCGGTATCACCCCATCACCCAGTGCAAGATGACCGGCGCGTTCGACGCCAACAACAATCTGGTGGGGCTGCACTACCGCCTGTCCGGGCAGTCGATCCTGTTCTCGCTGCGCCCCGAAGCGCTGCAGAACGGGATGGATCCGGCCGCCTTCCAGGGCGTCGCTCAATCCGGCGAGGCCGCGTTCGGCTATTCGGTGCCGAACCTGCTGGTCGAGCATGCGATGCGCAACCCGCATGTTCCGCCGGGCTTCTGGCGCGGCGTCAACGTCAATCACAACGCGATCTACATGGAATGCTTCATGGACGAGCTGGCCCAGGCCGCAGGCCAGGACCCGCTCGAATTCCGCCGCAAGCTGATGGGCAACCATCCCAAGCATCTGGCGGTGCTCAATGCCGTGGCCGAGAAGATCGGCTGGACCACGCCGGCGCCGAAAGGCGTCTATCGCGGCATCGCGCAGGTGATGGGCTACGGCAGCTATGTTGCCGGCGCCGCCGAGATCTCGGTGACCGAAGGCAACAAGATCAAGGTGCTTCGCATCGTCGCCTCCACCGATCCCGGCTACGTCGTCAATCCGGCCCAGGTGGAGCGACAGATCGCGGGCTCCTTCGTCTATGGTCTGTCCGCGCTGTTCTATGGCGGCTGTACCGTCAAGGACGGCAAGATCGAGCAAACCAACTTCGACACCTACAATTCGATGCGCATCAACGAGATGCCGAAGGTGGAATCGGTGATGGTGCCGAGCGGCGG
>Ga0070665_100004513_pt1 | contig 14597 bp, 9 predicted proteins | sample KBSS13metaG_FD_65862 | JGI IMG/M metagenome (GOLD analysis project Ga0070665, IMG submission 65862) | Switchgrass rhizosphere microbial communities from Kellogg Biological Station, Michigan, USA - KBS S1-3 metaG | ecosystem: Host-associated > Plants > Roots > Rhizosphere > Soil ... | reverse complement strand
GCGCCGATCAGCTCGGCCGCGACGACCGCGGTCCACGCACTCGCGACGCCCAGGCGGATCGCCACCAGCAGCGACGGCGTGGCCGCGGGCACGACGATGGTCGTCATGATCGTGCGCGCGGGCACGCCCATCGTCCGCGCGGCGTCGACGAGGCGGCGGTCGACGCCGCGCACGCCGCTGATCGTGCCGAGCAGGATGGGAAAGAACGCCGCGTACGTCATGATGAACACCGGCAGCGCGTTGCCGATGCCGAACATGAAGAGCGCCAGCGGAATCCACGCGATGCCGGAGATCGGGCGCAGCACCTCGACGACGGGATCGAGCAGATCCTCGGCCAGGCGCCGCGTGCCCATCAGGAGGCCGAGCGGCACGGCCAGCGCGACGGCGATCGCAAGGCTCGCGACCATCCGGCCGAGGCTGATCGCGGCGTGTTTGAAGAGCTCGAGGTCGGCGGCGAGCTCGACGATCGCCCGGCCCACGGCGAGCGGCGATGGCAGGAGCGCGGTGTTCGCCGTCCAGGCGGACAGCGCCGCCCAGGCGAGCGCGAACGCCGCCATCGTGCGGAAGTAGACAACGACGCCCGCCGCGCCGGCGGGCGATCGCAGTGGCTGCCTGGTCACGCTCCTCCATTCCGGGATGCCCGCGTGCCGCTCGTGCCGCCGGGTCTATCCGCCGGTCGATGTTACCGCTAACATCTGGGCCGGGCAACCCTCCGCTCCCCGCCAACCAGAGCTCGAACGACGCCGTGAAGGCCAAGCCGCTCCCCGCCCGCCGCGCGCTGCTGCGCGACGTGGCCGCGCGCGCGGGCGTGTCGGCGATGACGGTCACGCGCACGCTGCGCGAGGCCGGCAAGGTGTCGGCCAAGACGCGCGCGCGGGTGGAGGCCGCGGTGCGGGAGCTCGCCTACACGCCCGACCTCAATGCCCGCGGGCTCGCATCGCGCAAGAGCGGCCTCGTCGCCGCGATCGTGCCGCTCCTCACCAACTCGCTCATCGCCGAGATCGTGCAGGGACTGACGGACGCGCTGGCCGAGCGCGACTTCCAGCTGCTGATCGGAGCCGCCGGCTTCGACGCGCTGGCGGAGGAGGCGCTGATCCGCGAGTTCCTCGCGCGCCGCGTCGACGCGATCTACCTCACGGGCACGTGCCGCACGGCCGCGTCGCTGCGGCTCCTGCAGCGCGCCGGCGTCCCGGTGGTCGAAGGCGGCAACCTGCACGCAGGCGCAATCGACATGGAAGTGGGCTATTCCAACGTGAACGCGGCGATGGAGATCACGCGTTACCTGCTCGCGCGCTACGACGGTCCCATCGGCTACATCGGCGCGCAGCCCGCCGACAACGACCGCGCGCGCGATCGCCGCCTGGGCTTCGAGCGCGCGTGCCGCGCCGCGAAGCGCAAGGTCGACCCGCGCCATTGCCTGCTGACGCGGCTCGACCTCGGCGCCGGGGCGGAGGCGATGGCGGCGCTGCTGGCGCGGCCGCCGCGCGCGGTGTTCTGCTCGGCGGACGTGCTCGCCGCGGGCGCGCTCTTCGAGTGCCGCCGCCGCGGCGTGGACGTGCCGGGTACGCTCGCCATCGCGGGCTTCGACGATCTCGACCTCGCGGCGCAGACGGTGCCCGCGCTCACCACGCTGCGCGTGCCGCGGTACGAGATGGGCCGGCGCGCCGGCATCATGATCTGCGACCGGCTGGCCGGCCGCCCCGCCGCGCCGCGCATCGTCGACGTCGGCTATCGGCTCGTGCCGCGCGAAAGCGCGTGAGGATGCGGCGCCCTTAGCCGACGGGCGTGGGCGGGTGCGCCCGCGCCTCGAGCTCCGCGACGCGCGCCTCGAGCTGCTCGAGCTTCTCGCGCGTCTTCAGCAACACCTGCGCCTGCGTGTCGAATTCGGCGCGCGGCACGACGTCGAGGCGCGTGAGGCCGCTCTGCAGCATGGCCTTCACGTTCTTCTCGATGTCCTTGGCCGGCGAGCCCTCGATGGCCTTGCCGATCTTCGCCGCCAGATCGTCGAACGTCTTGGAATTCAGCATCGCGCACCTCGTTTCGCGGGTTCGGCGGGGACGCCGTCAGTCTAGCAAGCTCGCGGAGCGCGCGTCGCGACGGTGACTCGCGTCGGCCGTACGGCGTTCCCGGCGCCCCCGCCCCATTGCCGTGCGTCGACGCGGCGCATCGCCCCAGGACGGTGCATCGGGTTGCCGGCGCTTCGGCCGGGGAGGCCCGTGAACAGCACAAGTCCATGATTTCATAGTCTTTTGTGCAGTGGCACACGAAATGCTGACAGAACATCGGAACTGTCCGCGCTGCTCCTAACAACTTTTTCCACGGGGATTCACAAAATGCCAGCCACTTCACGTTTTCGTCAGTCTGCCGTCGCGCTCGCGCTGGGCGCGGTGTTCGCCGGCAGCGCCCTGGCCCAGACGCCGCCGCCTCCTCCCGCGCCCGCACCCGCGCCGGCCCCGCCCACGCCCGATTGGACGTTCACCGGCAACGTCGGGATCTTCAGCCAGTACGTGTTCCGCGGCATTTCCCAGACCAACGAGAAGCCCGCGCTGCAGGGCGGCTTCGATCTCGGCCACAAGAGCGGTTTCTACCTCGGCACGTGGCTGTCGAACGTGAGCTGGATCTCCGACGGCAATCCCGACGCCTCCGCGAGCGTCGAGTGGGACATGTACGGCGGCTACAAATTTGAGCTGCCCGCGGAGTTCGTGCTGGACCTCGGCGCGCTCTACTACTACTACCCCGGCAGCTATCCCAGCGGATACACCAAGCCCGACACCACCGAGCTGTACGCCGCGCTCACGTGGAAGTGGTTCACCGCCAAGTACAGCTACAGCGTCAACAACAAGACGTTCGGATTCCCCGATTCGCGCGGCTCCGACTACTGGGAGCTGAACGGCACGTACGACATCGTCGACAAGGTCAACGACGCGATCGGCAAGGTGACGGTGTTCGGCCACATCGGCAAGCAGAAATTCAAGAACAACGGCTTCTACGACTACGGCGACTGGAAAGTCGGCATCTCGACCGAAGTCTACGGCGTGACCGTCGGCATCTACGGCACCGACACCGACGCCGAGACCACGGCGTACACGAACCGGTTCGGCAAGAACACCGGGGGCAGCCAGTTCGTCGGCTACGTACAGAAGACGTTCTAGAGCGACAGCACGAGCGCGGCGGCAGCGTCGCCGCCGCGCCTTTTCGGGGAACCCATGAAACTCGTTACCGCCATCATCAAGCCGTTCAAGCTCGACGAGGTCCGCGAGGCCCTGTCGGCCATCGGCGTGCAGGGCATCACCGTCACCGAAGTCAAGGGCTTCGGCCGCCAGAAGGGCCACACGGAGCTCTATCGCGGCGCGGAGTACGTCGTCGACTTCCTTCCGAAAGTCAAAATCGAGGCCGCGATCAAGGACGAGCTCCTGGACCGCGTCATCGAGGCCGTCGAAAAAGCCGCCAACACCGGCAAGATCGGCGACGGCAAGATTTTCGTATTCGACCTGCAGCAGGTCGTGCGCATTCGCACCGGTGAAACCGGCGCGGACGCGCTTTGAGGGGATATCGATGAAACGATTGCTCGTATTGATGTCGATGCTGGCCGCGTTCGGCCTCGCCGCGCCCGCGGCAGCGCAGGACAAGGCCGCGGCACCGGCGGCGGCAGCGCCCGCCGCGGCCCCCGCTGCGGCGCCGGCTGCCGATGCGCCCGCGCCGGCTGCGGCTGCCGCAGCGGTGCCGGCCGCCACCGCGGCGCCTGCACCCGTGCCCAACAAGGGCGACGTGTCGTGGATGCTCGTGTCCACGGCGCTGGTGCTGATGATGAGCGTGCCCGCGCTGGCGCTGTTCTACGGCGGGATGGTCCGCTCGAAGAACATGCTGTCGGTGCTGATGCAGGTGTTCGTCGTCTTTTCGCTGATCAGCGTGCTGTGGTGCGTCTACGGCTACAGCCTCGCCTTCACGGAGGGCAACGCGTTCTTCGGCAGCTTCGACCGGCTGTTCCTCAAGGGGACGTTCGACTCCGCCAAGGGTGAGTTCTCGATGGCGGCGACGTTCTCCAAGAACACGCCGCTGCCCGAGCTCGTCTACGTCGCGTTCCAGGCGACGTTCGCGGCGATCACCGTGTGCCTCATCCTCGGCGCGTTCGCCGAGCGCGTGAAGTTCTCGGCGGTCCTGATCTTCGCCGTGCTCTGGTTCACGTTCTCGTACCTGCCGATCGCCCACATGGTGTGGTTCTGGGCCGGTCCGGACGCCTACACGTCTGCGGCGGTGGTCGACGCCACGAACGCCAAGGCGGGCTACATCTGGCAGATGGGCGCGCTCGACTTCGCGGGCGGCACGGTGGTGCACATCAACGCCGGCGTCGCCGGTCTGGTGGGCGCCTACGTGATGGGCAAGCGCATCGGTTACGGCAAGGAGTCGATGGCGCCGCACAACCTGCCCATGACGATGATCGGCGCCTCCCTGCTGTGGATGGGTTGGTTCGGCTTCAACGCGGGCTCCGCGCTGGAAGCGAACAACTCCGCCGCGCTGGCGTTCATCAACACGTACCTCGCCACCGCGTGCGCCGTGCTGTCGTGGACGTTCGCCGAATGGATGATCAAGGGCAAGCCGTCGATGCTCGGTGCCGCTTCCGGCGCGGTCGCGGGACTCGTTGCGATCACGCCGGCCGCCGGCAACGTCGGCATCCCCGGCGCGTTCGTGATCGGCCTCGCCGCGGGTGTCGTCTGCCTGTGGGGCGTCAACGGCCTGAAGAAGATGCTGCGCGTCGACGACACGCTGGACGTCTTCGGCGTGCACGCCGTCGGCGGCATCCTCGGCGCGCTGCTCACGGGCATCTTCGTGTCGCCGGATCTCGGCGGCCCGAGCGTCGTGTCCGACTGGGTGACGGGCAAGACCGAGTACCCGGGGTACGCGGCACAGCTGTGGATCCAGGCGAAGGCCGTCGGCATCACCATCATCTGGACGGCGGTGGTCGCATTCATCGCCTTCAAGATCACCGACATGATCGTGGGGCTGCGCGTCACGGAAGAGGAAGAGCGCGAAGGCCTCGACATCAGCTCGCACGGCGAGTCCGCCTACCGCACGTAGGTCTCGCTGCACCGATTGCGCGCGGGCGACTCTCTCCCGTCCGCGCGCAAGTTTCACGGAGGACTGGCAACGCCTCCGACCGTTTTCTCCTCAGTGGCTTTGCGGGCGCTTCCCAAGAGCGCCCGCTTTTTTTTGTGCTTCGGGACGGCACGCGGCCGCGCCGATGTAGGACGAACCCGTCACTTGATATGCGTGTCAGTCCGATGCCGCCCGCGGACATCCGCCCCCGACAATGCGGGACCATCAAGGGGAGGTTCCATGAACAAGATCATCTACATCGTCGGGCTGGTCGTCATCGTCATCGCGATCCTGTCGTTCGTCGGACTGCGCTAGAACGCGCCGGCGGCACGCGGCGGTTTGCCCGAAGGGCGGGCGGCGCCTCAAGCGCCGCCCGTTCCTCATGGAGTGAGCCGATGCTGGATGCGCGGGATCGATGCGATGCGCGACCCTTGGGCTACAATCGGCCGCTCGACCTTCCCGAGTCCGACATGGTCCCCCGCCTCAAGACCGCGCTCGCCGGCCCGCTCCTGGATCTCGAGCGCCGCATCCTCGACCGGATGCCCGAGATCGAGCGCTGGCTGCGCACGAAATGGCAGGAGCACGCGGTCCCGTTCTACGCGTCGGTCGATCTTCGCAACGCCGGCTTCAAGCTGGCGCCGGTCGACACCAACCTCTTCCCCGGCGGCTTCAACAACCTGAATCCGGAGTCGCTGCCGCTCGCCGTGCAGGCGATCCAGGCGGCGGTGGAGCGCGTCTGCGCGGATGCGCGGGGCGTCCTGCTGATCCCGGAGAATCACACCCGCAACCTCCACTACCTGCAGAACGTGGCCACGCTCGAGGGCATTCTCCAGCAGGCGGGAATGCGCGTGCGCATCGGTACGCTGCTGCCCGACGTCACGGAGCCCACGCGCGTCGAGCTGCCTTCGGGCGATGCGCTGACGCTCGAGCCGATCGCGCGCCACGGCCGGCGCGTCGGAGTCGGCGACTTCGACCCGTGCATGGTGCTGCTGAACAACGACCTCTCGGGCGGGCCGCCGGCGATCCTGGAGAACATCGACCAGCCCGTCGCGCCGTCGCTGACCGCCGGCTGGTACAACCGGCGCAAGTCCAAGCACTTCGCCGCGTACGCGCGGGTCGCGCGCGAGTTCGGCGCGCTCCTCGACATCGACCCGTGGCTCGTCGACCCGTACTTCGGCGTCTGCGGCGAGATCAATTTCCAGGAGCGCGGCGGCGAGGAGTGCCTCGCGTCGAACGTGGGCGTGCTGCTCGAGCGCATCAAGCGCAAGTACGATGAATACCGCATCGACGAAAAGCCGTTCGTCATCGTCAAGGCCGACGCCGGCACGTACGGCATGGGCATCATGACCGTCCGCGACGCGAACGACGTCCTCGGCCTCAACCGCAAGCAGCGCAACAAGATGGCGGTCGTCAAGGAAGGCCTGCAGGTCGAGTCGGTGATCATCCAGGAAGGCGTGCCGACGTTCGAGTCGATCGACGACGCGATCGCCGAGCCCGTCGTCTACATGGTCGACCGCTTCGTGGTCGGCGGCTTCTACCGCATGCACGCCGCGCGCGGCAAGGACGAGAATCTGAACGCGCCCGGCGCGCAGTTCCAGGCGCTGGCGTTCGAATCGCCGTGCATTCCCGATCTCGAAGGGCCCGCGGGCTGTCCGCCCAACCGCTTCTACGCCTACGGCGTGGTCGCGCGGCTCGCCCAGCTCGCCGCGTCGATCGAGATCGAGGCGCTCGACGACGCACCTGCCGCCGCCGCCACCGCGCCGGCGTTGTGATCTCGGTCGAGTATTGCCAGCTTGCGGCGCGCCACAACCGCTGGATGAACGAGCGGCTTTACGCCGCGGCCGCGGAGCTCACCGACGCGGAGCGCAAGCGCGACCGCGGCGCGTTCTTCGGCTCGCTGCATCGCACGCTCGATCACCTGGTGTGGGCGGACCGCACGTGGATCGGCCGCTTCACCGGCGCGCCCCACGGCGTGCCGGCGTTCGGCGCCGACGTCCATGACGATTTCGGCGTGCTGGCGCGGGAGCGCGAAGCCGCGGACACCGCCCTGCTCGCCTGGGCGGGCAAGCTCGACCCGTCCTGGCTCGCCGCCACGTTCGAATATCGCGCGGCATCCGACGGCCGGATCCGCCAGCTCCCCGGCTGGACCGCCGCCGTGCACGTCTTCCAGCACGGCGTCCATCACCGCGGCCAGGCCACGACGCTGCTGAAGCAGGCCGGCAAGGACATCGGCCCCACCGACCTCCTGTGGCTGCCGGGCGTGACGCGCGTGATCTAGCGGCGCCGCGCCCGAACCGTCCCCGCCCGCACGATGCTGCGGATCGTCCTGTCGAATCGCTACGAGGTGCTCGAGGGCGCGCTGCTCGCGCGGCTCGACGACGCGCCCGCGTCGCCGTTCGCCGCCGACCAGGTGATCGTGCCGAGCGCCGCGATCCGCCGCAAGGTCGAGCTCGCGATCGCCGATCGCAACGGCATCTGCGCCAACGTCGAGTTTCCGTTCCTCGCGCAATGGCTGTGGCGCGAGATCGGCACGCTCGTCCCGGTCGCGGAGACGTCGCCGTTCGCGCCCGAGATCCTGGCGTGGCGCGTATACGGCATCCTTGGCGACGCGCGGTTCGTGGCGGAGCATCCGCCGCTCGCGCGCTACCTGGCGCATGCCGACGACCGGATGCGCTACGAGCTCGCGGTGCGCGTGGCGACGCTCGTCGAGCAATACATCACGTACCGGCCTCAGTGGCTCGCCGCGTGGTCGGCGGGCCGCGAGATCGCCTTCGACGACGCGGCCGCCGCGGCGCACCAGCGCTGGCAGGCGGCGCTGTGGCGCAGGATCGCCGTGGCCGTCGACGCGCGCCAGCGGCATCCGTCGCTCGCCTTCTTCGCCGCCATCGAAGCCGGCGCGAAGCTCCCCGCCGCGCGCGGCACGCGCACGCACGTGTTCTGCGTTCCCTCGATGCCGCCGCTGTATCTCGACATCGTCCGCGGCCTCGCGCGCTTCATCGACATCGATCTCTACGCGCTCAACCCGTGCCGCGAGTACTGGTTCGACATCGTCGACCCGAAGCGGCTGTCGTGGCTCGCGGCGCGCGGCGAGACCGCGCACCACGAGTCCGGCAACCGCCTGCTCGCCGCGTGGGGCGCGCCGGCGAAGGCGTTCCTGTCGCTGCTCTTCGACGGCACGGCGGACGACGCCGCGGTCGACGACGCGCCGTTCGTGGCCGCTGCGGGCGCCACGCTGCTCGCGACGCTGCAGAACGCGATCCTCGACCTCGCCGATCCGGCGCCGGGAAGCGTCGTCCCCGACGACCCCGACCGCAGCGTCGAGATCCACGTGTGCCATTCGCGCACCCGCGAGCTCGAGACGCTGCACGACCGTCTGCTCGGCCTGTTCGCCGCCGATCCCTCGCTGTCCGCCGCCGACGTGCTCGTCGTCACGCCCGACCTCGCGGGCACGGCGCCGCTGATCGACGCCGTGTTCGGCAACGCCCTGCCGCCGCGCCGCATTCCCTACGCGATCACGGGGCGGCCCCGCAGCGAAGCGAATCCGGTCGCCGGCGCGCTGCTCGCGGCGCTCGCGCTGGCGCCATCGCGCTTTCCGGCGAGCGCGGTGTACGAGCTGCTGCAACGCCCCGTCGTCGCGCGCCGCTTCGGCCTCGACGAGGACGCGCTGGCGTCGATCCATCGCTGGATCCGCGTCTCGGGCATTCGCTGGGGCCTCGACGCCCGCGCGCGGACGGCGCTCGACCTTCCGGCCGAGGCCCGCTTCACGTTCGACGACGGACTCGACCGCCTGTTCGCGGGCTACGCGTGGCCCGCCGATCCGGCGGCGCCGTTCGAGGGGCGCCTGCCGGCCGGGGACGCTGAGGGCGCCGAGGCGCACGCGCTCGGCGCGTTCGCCGGCTTCGTCGACGCGCTGACCGGTCTGCGCGCGCTGGCGGCGCGACGGATGACGCCCGGCCAATGGTTCGACGCGCTGCACGCGACGCTCGCGGCGCTGGTCGCGCCGGCCGCCGACGACGCCGAGGCAATGCGCGAAGTCCACGTCGCGCTCGCGCGGCTTCGCGACGACATGACGACCGGCGGCAGCGCCGACGAGCCGCTGCGCCTCGCGGTCGTGCAGGCGGCGCTCACGGCCACGATCGAGGCGCCCACGCGCGGCGGCGTGCCGACCGGCGCGGTCACGTTCGCGTCGATGGCGAGCCTGCGGGGCTTGCCGTATCGCGTCGTTTGCGCCATCGGCCTCGACGACGGCGCGCTGCCCGCGCGGACCCCGCGCAACGAGCTCGACCTCATGCAGTCGAAGCCCGCGCCCGGCGACCGGCAGCGTCGGCTCGACGACCGCAACGTGCTGCTCGATCTGCTGCTCGCCGCACGCGACGTGCTCCACCTTTCCTACGCGGGCCGCAGCCTGCGCGACAACGCCCCGCTGCCTCCGGCGACGCCGGTGTCGGAGCTCGTCGACTACCTGGTGCCGGCGATCGCCGGCGGCGCCGACGCCGCGCGGCGGCGCTTGATCGTGACGCATCCACTGCAGCCGTTCTCGCCGGCGGCCTTCGATGCGAGCACGCCACGGCGCCAGAGCTTCGACGGCGACTATGCCGAAGCGCTGCGGCGGCGGGTGGAAGGGGACGGCGCGCGCATCGTCCGCGCCGCCGGCGACGAAGCGGCGGATGCCGCCGACGACGACGCCGTCGAGGCGCCGCGCGTCCTGGAAGCCCAGGCGCCGTTCTTCGCGGCGCCGCTGGCCGCGCCCGACGCCGAATGGCGCAGCGTGCCGATCGAGCGCCTGTTGCGGTTCTATCGCAATCCGAGCCGGCTGCTGCTGACGGAGCGCCTCGCGATCGCGATCCCGGAGACGCCCGAGGAGCTCGCCGACGACGAGCCGTTCGGTCGCGACTATCGCGCGCAATGGGTGAGCGCCGACCGCCTGCTCGCGCAACTGCGCGACGGCGTCCCGTTCGACGCGCTGCGCGCGATCGCGCGCGCCGGCGTCGAGTACCCGCCCGGGCCGCTCGGCGACGCGCTGATCGACCGGGAGCTCGCGCAGATCACGGCCTTCACCGCCGCCGTCGCGCCCGACCTCGCCGCGGCGACGCTGCCGCCCGTGCCCTTCGCCTTCGAAACGGACGAGGGCGGCGCGACATGGCGGCTCGAGGGCGTGCTGACCGAGCTGCGCCCCCGCGGCCTCGTCCGCGCGCGGTACGTCAATGCGAACGCCCGCGATTATCTCGACGCCTGGATCTGGCATCTGCTGCTGAACGCCCTGCGACCGGCCGCCGTCGAGCCGTGCACCGTCCTGCATTCGCGCGACGGCACCTGCCGGCTGCGTCCGCTCGCCTCACCCGCGGACGCGGCAGCGCGAATGGCGACGCTCGTGCGCCTGCACGCGCGCGGCCTCGTGCGGCCGCTACCCTACTTTCCGCGGTCGTCATGGGCGTTCGTGAAGGGCGGCGGCAATCTGCGCGAGGCGCGCAACGCCTGGAACGGCAATCCCCAGTACGCGGGCGAGAGCGCTGAAGCCGCGTTCGCGCTGGCGTTTCGCGGCGTGGAAGATCCGCTCGGCGACGCGTTCGAGGCCACGGCCCTCGAGGTCTTCGACGGCTTCCTCGACCACCTCGACGACCCGCGCCTATGAGCCCGCCGACACCGCGGCCCGCGCCGGCGCCGCTCGATCTTTTCGGGTGCGCGCTCGAAGGGACCACGCTAGTCGAAGCGTCGGCCGGCACCGGCAAGACGTGGAACATCTGCGGCCTGTATCTCCGCCTCCTGCTCGAGCGCGGCCTCGACGTGCGCCAGATCCTCGTCGTGACGTTCACCAACGCCGCGACGGCCGAGCTCCGCACGCGCGTTCGCGACCGCATCGTCGAGACGCTGCGCTACGCGCGCGACGACGTCGCGCCGGAGGGCGACGGCTTCGTGCGCGAGCTCGTGGCCCACGCCGAGCAGCGGACCGGGCGGTCGCGCGCGGACATCGCGGCGCGGCTCGAGCTCGCGCAGAACAGCCTCGACGAGGCCGCGATCTACACGATCCACGCGTTCGCCCGCCGCGCGCTCGACGACACGCCGTTCGCCGGCGGCCGCGCCTTCGCGGTCGAGCTTCTCACGGACGACGGCGCGCTCCGGCAGGATGTCGTCAACGACTTCTGGCGAAGGCACGTCGCGTCGCCCGCGTGCCCGCCGGCGCTGGCGTCGTATCTCGTCGACCGCGAGGATTCGCCGGAGAAGTTCGCGCGAATCGTGGCCAAGCGGATGGCGAAGCCGTTCGCCCGCGTGCGCTTCCCCGGGAACCTCGACGGACCGCCGCCGGACATGGCGGTGCTCGAGGCGGCCTATGGGGCCGCCCGCGCGCTCTGGCTCGCGCATGGCGAGCATCTCGGCGCGCTCTTGCAGGCGCTGCCGCCGAAGACGTTGCACCAGAACGTCTATTCACCGGCGGCGATCGCCAAGGCGACCGCCGACTGGCACGCCTGGCTCCGCAGCGGCGACCCGCTTGCGCGGCCGCCGAAGGACAGCAAGCTCGAGCTCTTCACCTCCACCCGCCTGATCCGCGCCACGAGCCGGAGCGGCGTCACGCCGACGCATCCGTTCTTCGACGCCGCGACGGCGCTCTTCGCGGCGCTCGACGCCGTGACGTGCGATCTCGTGCGTGCGCGCCTCACGCTGCTGCGGCGCCTGATCGACGAGGTCCCCGCCGAGATCCGCGCCCGCAAGCGCGAGGCGCGCGTCGCGGGCTACGACGATCTCCTGCACGATCTCCACGCCGCGCTCGCCGACGGCGCGCTCCCCGGGCTGGCCGAGCGGCTGCGAGCGCAATACCCCGCGGCGCTCATCGACGAGTTCCAGGATACCGACCCGCTCCAGTTCGGGATCTTCGACGCGATCTATCGCGGCAGCGGCGCGCCGGTCTTCCTCGTCGGCGATCCGAAGCAGTCGATCTACGGCTTCCGCAACGCGGACCTGCACGCATATTTCGCCGCCGTCGACCGGGCCGACGCGCATTACACGCTGCTCTCGAACCAGCGCGCGACCGGGGCGCTGATCGCAGCGCAGAACGCGTTGTTCGGCGCGAACGCGCGCGCCTTTGCGCTCGCCGAGGTCGCCTACAGGCCCGTGTCGGCCGGCGCCCGCCGCCCGGCGCTCCTCGACGACCGCTCCGCGCCGCGCGCGCCCATCACCGTGTGGATGCTCCCTCCCGCCGCCGACGGCGGGCCGATGCTGCGCGCCGACGCCAAGACGGCAACGATCCGCGCGACGGCGGCGGAGATCGCCCGCCTGCTGCGCGACGCCGGCCGGGGCGAGATACTGCTCGACGGCCGCCCGCTCTGCGCATCGGACGTCGCGGTCCTCGTGCGAACGCACGCGCAGGGACTCGACGTGAAGGACGCGCTGGCAGCGCTCGGCGTCGGCAGCGTCGAGCTCGCGCAGGAAAGCATCTTTCGCACGCCCGACGCCGACGAGGTGGCGCGTGTGCTCGCGGCCGTGCTGGAGCCGTCGCGCGCCAGCCTCGTCCGCAGCGCGCTGGCGACGCAGATTCTCGGCTGCGACGCCGCGCGCATCGCGGCCCTCGCGGACGACGACGCGGCGCTGTCCGCGCACGTGGATCGCCTGGTCGAGTATCGCCACCAATGGCAGGCGCGCGGATTCGCCGCGATGTTCCGGCGCCTGCTGACGGACGAACGCGTGATCGTGCGAATGCTCGCGCGCGACGACGGCGAGCGGCGGATGACCAACCTCCTTCATCTCGGGGAGGCGCTGCAGGAGGCCGCGGCGGCGGGGATCGCGCCCGACGCCCTGGTCCGCTGGCTGGCGGCGCAGCGCAACGAGCGCGCACGCGACGACGCGCGCGAGCTCCGGCTCGAATCCGACGGCGACCTCGTGCGCATCGTCACGATCCACAAGGCCAAGGGCCTCGAGTACCCGGTCGTATTCTGTCCGTTCTTCTTCGAGGGCGGCTACTGGCAGCCGCGCGCGGACGTCCGCGAATATCACGAAGACGGCGACGCGGTGCTCGACTTCACGCCGATCGACAAGGACGATCCGCACTCGAAATGGATCGACGCCACCGTGCAATACGAAGTGCTGGCCGAGCGCATCCGCCTGCTGTACGTCGCGGTGACGCGTTCGGTGCAGCGCTGCTACCTGACCGCGGGACTCTACGCGATGCCGCAGGGACGTTCGGTCAAGGAAAGCGCGCGCTCGCTCGGCAACTGGCTCGTGGCGGGAGACGGCGGCGAGCTGCGCGCCTGGATCGCGGACGATCTCGACGCGACGGCGGCGGGCGCCCGCGCCGGGGCGATCGCGACCGCGTGGACGCGCGTTGCGGCGGGCGCCGCGGGCAACGTTGCGCTCGTGCCGCTGCCCGGCGACGCCGGCACGCCGTCCGGGCGCCCGCCGATCGGCGCCGCAGCGATCGTCGCGCGCGCGCCGCCGCGGCCCATCGCGGGCGGCTGGCGGATCAGCAGCTTCAGCGCGCTCGCGCAGGGCGCCACCAGCGGCGACGCCGCTGCGGCCGACCACGATGCGCGCGTCGCGGAGCGCGACGGCGCCGCGCCGGCCGCGCCGTCCGCCCCCGACGACATCGAGCGCTTTCCGCGCGGCGCCGCCGCCGGCGAATGCCTGCACGCCATCCTCGAGCGCGTCGACTTCGCCGACCCGCGCGAGTGGCGCTCGATCGTCGCGGCGACGCTCGCCGAATTTCCGCCGTCTCGAGGTGACGCCGACGACGCGGCGCTCACGCCGATGGTCGAGCGCATGCTGCGCGACGTCACGGCCACGCCGCTGCCGTTCGGCAGTGCGCTGGCCGCGGTCCCGCGCGGGCGCCGCCTGTCGGAGCTGGGGTTCACCTTCCCCGCGCGCGACCTCGACACCGCGCGCCTGCGCGACGCGATCGTCGCCGCGGGCTACCCGATGCCGCGCCTCGCACCCGCGCGGCTGCACGGCTATCTCAACGGCTACGTCGACCTCGTGTTCGAGCACGCCGGCCGCTATTACGTGCTCGACTGGAAATCGAACCACCTGGGCAACGCGCCGGGCAGCTATGGCCGCGCGGCGATCGCGCAGGCGATGCGCGACCAGGGCTATCACCTGCAGCAGCTCATCTACGCCGTGGCGCTCGATCGCTACCTGCGCCAGCGGCTCCCGCGCTACGACCGCGACGCCCACTTCGGCGGCGTCCTTTATCTCTTCGTCCGCGGCGTGCGGCCCGCCTGGCTCGACGACGACGGCGCGCAGACCGGCGTCTACTTCGACCGGCCCGGCGCGGCGACGCTCGATGCCGTGGCGGTGGCGCTCGGCGCGGCCGCCACGGGGCATTCGCGATGAGCGACCTCCGCCGCGGACTGCCCGAGCATGGGCCGGAGCACGCGCTCGCCCACGCGTTCGCCGGGCGCGTCGCCCGGTGGGCGCGCGACCGCGGCGCGCCGGTAGAAGCGTCCGATGCGGCCCGCATGGCGGCGCATGCGGTGTCGATGGCCGTCTCCGCCGGCCACACCTGCGTCCCGCTCGCG
>Ga0070665_100004512_pt1 | contig 14599 bp, 11 predicted proteins | sample KBSS13metaG_FD_65862 | JGI IMG/M metagenome (GOLD analysis project Ga0070665, IMG submission 65862) | Switchgrass rhizosphere microbial communities from Kellogg Biological Station, Michigan, USA - KBS S1-3 metaG | ecosystem: Host-associated > Plants > Roots > Rhizosphere > Soil ... | reverse complement strand
CCACCTGATCGCCGCTCACAACAACACGCCCCGAAAGTGCCTCGACTTCAAAACCCCCGCTGAAGTCTTTTCCGCAAAACTGTTGCACTTCAAACGTGACTCCACACCCCCGCTTCGCTCGGGATGACACCGGGTGTGCTGCAAGCGACCAGTTTCATCCCCGAGGGCCGGCGCGGCCGACGGTGAACAACTCCAGTGGCGCTCATGATCATGAGCGCCACTGGAGTGGCGCGCTCCGATGAAGCACTTGCCGGACCGCAATGGAAGCTCGCGGCCCGGCAAGTCGATGTTGGGCTTACTTCGGTGCGGTCGCCTGGTCCGGAGTGGCCGGACGGCGACGCTCGGCGGTGTAGTCCGGGAGCGCCTTCAGCTCGTCCTTGCTGAGGCTGGTCGTCAGCACCAGCGACTTGCCATCGCGGCTTTGCTTGAGGTCGCTCCACTTGATGGCAACGTCCTTGGCACCGATGCCGAGGAAACCGCCGACCGAGACGACCACCGTCCTGGTCGCGCCCTGGCCGTCGAGATAGAGGTCCTGCACCGCGCCGACGGTATCCTTGTTCTCGTTGCGGACCTTGGTGCCGATCACCGCATTGGCCGACATGTCGCCCGCGGCGTTGAAGTCGCCGGTCGATTCGGTCGACGCCGTCGCCGCCGGGGCCGATGGCGTTGCCGGAGTCGTGGCCGTCGTCGCCGGTCTGCTGTCGTTGGTTCGGACATCGCGCGCGGCGCGCTGCTCCTCGGTCCAGATGCCGCGGTCGCTGAACACCTTGCCGCGCCACGACGTGTCCTTGTAGCTGTAGGGCGCCATCGCCTTGAGCTGGTCCTTGGTCATGTCGACCGTGACCTTCTCGCCATTGTCGGCGATCTGCAGGTCCTTCCAGGCGAGCTGGACTTCGCGCTCGCCGACACCGAGGAAGCCACCGACGCCGACCATAACGCTGTCGACCGCGCCGTCGGGCGAGATGTAGACCGACTTGATCTCGCCGATCGTGTCGCCGCCGGCGTTCTTGACGTTGCGGCCGATCAGCTTCCTGGCATCGGCGGCGTGTGGGGCGGGCATCGGCTTGGCGGCTGCAGGTGCCGCCGGCGGGGTGGCAGGCGCAGTGGCCGGCGGTGGCGTCTGGGCGTTCGCCGTGGCGGCGAGGCCGGTGATCACTGCAGCAAGCAGGGCATGTCTGAAGATCATGGTTCCTCCGGATGATTGATGCCCCGGTAACGAGCCGGTGAGGCGCGAAGTTGCCTCAGGAGCGCCCCGGAAACCGCGCAAACCGATCCGGCCGGCATGCACCGGGAATTGCCCGGCAACGGCCTGGACGCACTTCGATCACCGGAACGGGAGTGGCCCCAAGGGCACTACGCCGCCGTGCAGCGGCTCATCCACGGGGTCGGGCTCCTGTTCTCGGCCCGAACGCCCCTGGCCACGGTTTCCACGCCAGTATCCGCATCCTTGTTGGAGACGGTGCGGATCCGGCCATCCGCCGACTTGGCGAGGACGTTCTGCCGGCTTGCCCGATCCTGGCGATTTTGGCCGAGCTGCACGAAATGCACCACGTAGAGAAGCTCCCCGGCCGGCGTCTCCTCCGCGTGGGAAATCACGCTGGTATCCTTCAGGTCGCGACCGAAATCGCGCCTGAGAAGAATCTGCCCATCCTCGATGCTGTATCGGTAGCGGGGATTGTCCAGGCCGACCGGCGCTTGGCAATCGCCCTGCCAGACTCCGGGCAGCCCCCACGATCTGACAACCTGGATGGACGACTGCCGGGACATCCAGAACCAGGCGACGAGCGCCAGCGCAACGAGCACGACTGGAACGGCCAGGTAAAGAGGTTTGAACCGGCGGAGGCGCCCTGTTTCCGTCACTTGCGACCTGCCAGCTCCCGCGACCTGAACCGTGGAACAGTGCCGAGTCCCTCGCGCAGGAGACGGTCGGACTCCTCTTCCGGCTCTCCAGCCGCATCAAGGCGAACCAATGTCTCTTCAGCCCACGCCTCGATGGCCTCCTGCAAAATCGCAAGGCTGGCCATCTCGTCGATGTTGCCGAAGACCGATTTGTCGAACACCCAGGTCAGAATGGTCGCCTTGGACTCCCGGTCGTGGTGACTGGTCAGGGTCCGGTACCGCGCGCCGAGCCGCTCGCCGGTCGACCGGCCGATGACTTTCGCCGAGATGGCGAGCTGCGTCTTGCCGTCCAGGGGACCTACTTCCACTCCATCTATGGTGACCGTTGGTCCGAGAATCTGTCGAACGAGGAATCCGCCACGTGGCTTGAGTGTACCTGACATCGTCCCATGATGCGGCGGCACAGCCATCTGCTCAAGGATGCTTAGTCGTCGTGTCCTGCACGGCGTCGGCAAAAAACGTGCCGCGCCGCGATGCGCCGAGCGGTCTCAGCGATCTGTCGGATCGAGGATCGTCACTCCGCGCGGCATGCGGCCGTTCTGGTCGAGCCCGAGCCCGCTTCCCGTGATGCGCTTGCAGAATTCGTCGATATGGATGCCCGCGCCGCTCCGCACGCCGCGCAACTCGATATCGGTGCAAGCAGAAAGGGTGATGCCACGGTCCGGCGCGCCGACCGCCTGCAAGTCCTCGATCAGGCAACGCTTCAGACCGCGGAAGACGATCGCCGCGCTTCTGACGCCGCGGAACGTGCAGCGATTGTCGGGCCACATCGGCTTGCCTTCACCGTCGAGCAGATCGGGATCGACGCCTGGAGGAACCGCCCCATGGATCGCGAGCGGACTGTCGATCTCGACATCGACGAACGTGCTGTCGTACAGCCCGGCGAGCGTCGTGTGCGGACTGGTGAAGCCCGTGCAGACGATGCCCCTGAAGTGGAAGCCGCCGAACAGCGCGAGCGCGGGCCTGCCGTCCTGCGCCACGCCCGTGCCCCAGCAATCGAACGGAGCCGATCCGTCGCGTAGCGTGATATTGGCGATCGTGACATCGTGATCCCACCACTTGCGCGGCGTGGCAAAGTTGCACTCCTTCGCCACGAGGCTGATCGCCTGAGTGGCGCCGCGGATCTCGCCGTCGCGAATCACGACATTGCGGCTGGCGAGGAAATTGAGGTTCAGCGTCGGATGGTCGAGCGTCCGCTGCGTGCCCGGCTCGAAGCGCAAGCCGCGAAAGCGGCCGACGATGACGAAGCCGGCGAAGGTCACGTCGCGCACGCCGAGCGGCACGATCGAGCCGCACGGCAGCTCGCGGTCGGCCCCCCTGCCCTCGATCACGATATCGCTGACGACGGAGCCCTCGCCGTGGAACGGCAGGCCGACATCGGCACGCTCGAGGTCGCTCTCGTAGCTCGCCATCGAGATCGCGTCGTCGCCGACCTCGATGCCGTGGAAGCCGTCGATCCGCGCATTGCGGAAGTAGAGGTGATAAAGGCCGTCCGCCCAGGTGCGGCGAACGGTGATCTTGGACAGGCGGATGTCGTCGACGCCGACCATGCCGATACCGACCGACGGGCTGTCTTCGACGGTGACGCGCTCCAGGTGAACGTTCCTCACGGCGCCCGCCTCGATCTGCGGCCACGCCTCCGTGCCGTCGGGGTTGCCGCGATACCAACCGTGCGGCCGCGCCCCGCCGTCGCCCGTGCCGACATTCGCGCCGAGGAAGTAGATCGGCGCCCAGCCCTGACGCGCGGAGGACAGTGCGGCGTAGCGCACCTGCACGCCGACCAGAGCGATGTTCGCGGCCGGCCCTTCGACGAAGATGCCGTGCGACACGGCGAGGCCCTCGACCATGTTGTCCATGACCAGCCAGGCGCGCTCGCCCATGCGGATCGTCACGTTGCCCTGCCGGACGAGGTGCAGGCCGTGCACGCCGGTCGAGCGCACCCGATAGCGCCGGCCGGGCGGAAACCACAGCTCGCCGCCGCCCGCCGCGACCAGCGCGTCATACGCCGCGGTGATCGCGGGATAATCGTCGGCGATTCCGTCGCCCACGGCGCCGTACTGCACGACATCGAAAACGCGTTGGGACATTCCGGTGGATCCACCGTTCCGATTCTGCTTGCGGAGACACGAGCTTACACGGGTACCGGCCGAGCAGGCTCCAGGGTTCGAGGCCGAGGGATGCACCCGCTTTGCACAGGGGCGTCGATCACTGTACGCTCTACTGTCGACCTTCGTACCGGTATGCCCTCGCGCCGTCCGCAAAGACCGCCATACCGAGGCACTGCCCGTCCGAAAGAATATTGATCGTTCCTGCGCTTCATACGTGTCTTTTTCTGCCAGTTATTTCTCAACAGGGGCGGCACGCCTGCCATCCCGAAAGTCATTCACGAGGAAGGTTCGCCATGTCGAGGAACATGACCGGCTTCGTGCCGGGCGGAATGCAGAACTATCGACTGCCGTCGCCGATCGATCCCGGCGAGCTTGCGGTCCATGCGGTCGGACGTCTGGACACCATGTCGGAAATCCTCGCGCAGGCGACCTGCCTGCGCGCTCGCGGCCTCGTCAACCAGGCGACGGGCTACGTCGGAGCGGCCTTCCAGGACGTCAAGGGCGACTACTCCGGGACAAATCGCATCGCGGCGGCGCATCGGGCGTTGTTCGCGCTCCACCTCGACGGCGTCAACGCGGCGAACGCCCCGAGGATCGTCGTTCGTCCGCGCCTGCGGGAGCTCGTGATCGCCCCGCAGGCGCGCACCGACCTCGTGATCCGGCCGGTGAACTATGCCGACCAGCTTCTCGAGAACGCGGTATCCCCGGAAATCTTCCGCCTGCTTCAATCGACGGTGCTGCGGCAGGTCCCGGGGCAACCGGTCGAGAGAGCCCTTCTGATCGACTCGATCTTCAGGATGCAGCAGGCCCTGCATGTCGGATTCGATCAGGCGGCAGACACCTATCGCAGGACCCAGCGCGAGCGCGGCTGGGTCGAGCACCGGCCCGGGAGAGGGCCTGCTCCCCTGGCAGGCGTCTCGGATCGCGAGATCGACGACTTTCTCGGCAGGGCCTTCAACCGCGACGGCATGACAATCCATGTGCAGGGGCCGACGCATCACGGCGACCTGCCGGAGCACATCCTGGAACTCAGCCAGGAAATCACGGACAGAGCCGTTCCGGATCTTGCCAGGCCCGGCAGCCTCGACGCGATGATCGCCACGATCGAGTCCGCATCCCAGGGCACTATCACTGATTCCACGTCGAACGGCGGTGGTTAGCAACGTGCGGACCCGCGCAGACGCCCCAAACGATCTTCAACAAGGGACCGCATCTACGCTTCATATGAAATGATGAATCAATATCCTTTAATATAGATGCTGAAATCAGGATCATATGAAAGGTTAAAGGTGCGCGGCAGCGACCTCGGCGGACCCGTCCGGGGTCGGCTGATGAGCCTCCTCGAGCCCTATTCGGCCCATTATGGCGTGCTCCCACTTCCCCACCCGAGGAGCCGGTCCTCTTCATCGGCGCCCTCACCTATCGTTGTTCCTCGATAGCGGCGGGCATGAAGACTACCCGCGCCCTTATCCGACACGGGACGAAGCCGTAGCCTGCTACATCGTCGATTGAATGCCCTAGGGCGGCGTCATGTCCGCCTTCTCCCAGCTCTTGTCGGGATCGAACAGGTTGATCGCGGCGGCACGCGCGACGGTATCGGGTCCAAGATCCTTCTCATAGACCTCACCCGAATGACTGACGATGAAGGTCATCACGCCCGTATCGCCGTAGCGTACCGGCCAGGCGATGGCGGCAAAGCCACCGATCATCCGGCCGTTGACGAGGTAGCTGTAGGCCCCTCCCGGCGCATCCGGCCCCTGGCCGTAGAGCAGCCGGTAATTATAGCCGTAGTAACCGTCGTCCGGGCCGTTCTCCCGCTGCGCCTTGGCGATCAGCGGGCCGAGCGGGCTCTCCGCCTCGCCGGGCTTGCTTTCCCAATAGAGGCCGTCCTTCCTGCCCGGCGTGCTGAGAAGGCGGCGGGCATAGGTCGGCACGCCGAGCTTCATCGGATCCATCGCGGCATAGTCCTGTTGGGCATCGACCAGCGCCAGAAGGCTCTGCACGACCCGCAGCTCGTTGCGGCCGATGAAGCGTGCATCGATCTCCTTCTGGCCCTCTTCGATATCGAAGCGCCAGCCGGAGGCGTCCTTGACCAGCGGGATTGCCATGAGGAAGCCGGTCTTGCCGACTTCGACTTGTGCCTTGTCGTTTCCGGACAGGACGATCTTGTGGCCTTCATCCCACGCCGCGAGATAACGCGCCCGGGTTTCATCCTCATCCTCGCGCGTGCCGGGCACGAGGTCGCGCCAGCCCGCTCCCAGAATTGCCGATATCGTCTTGTCGTCGTCCTTGCGCAACGCTTCCGTCAAGGTCTCGGCAGCTTGGTCCGGTGTTGGAAAGGCTTGCAGGACAGGCGCTTGCGCCGCCGCGCCCATCGCCAGGCCGGCCGTGCAGACAAGCGCCAACAGCAACCGTAGAAGCCGACTCTTCATCTGCGCCCTCCGCCTCCGCCGCCGCCCCGGCCGCCTCCGCCGCCTGGGCGACCGCCACCGCCGCCGCCGCCCGGCCGACCACCGCCGCCACCACCCGGACGGCCTCCGCCGCCACCGCCGCCGGGACGACCTCCGCCGCCCATTGACCGCCCTCCGCCTCCCGACCTGTTCATCTGCTGGCGTCCACGGGCACCTTCCCGGTTGATCTGCTGGCCGCGATTGGCGCCATTCAGCGCTCCGGGGCGCTGGTTCGTCCGGTTCTGGAAGTTCTGCGCGGGACGCTGCTGGACCCTGTTGCCCGGACCGCCAGCGCCTCCGGCAGGACGTTGGGCGGCGCCCGGGCCGCCTCCAGGACGAGGCTGCGGGCCACTCTCCAGCCGGCCGCGGAATTGCTGGCGCTGCTCGACGCCGGGCCTCTGCTGATTGAACCGTTGACGGGTCGCGCTGTCGCGATACGCCACGCCCCCGCGATGGTCGACGCGATGCTGCCACCGGCCGTCACCACCGATCTGGCCCCGATTGAAAGTGCGGTCGATATTGACGGCCTTGTTCACATTCACGTTCGCATACGAGTTGCCGTAGCCGCGCCAGGCCCAACTGCCGAACATGGCCCCGGCGGCAGCGATCCCTATGCCCCAGAGGATTCCCGACATGAGGGCGCCCCCGGTCGGCCAGTAGGTCGGCGGATAGGCTGGATAGGGCCATGAGCCGTAAGCCCAGCTCGGATTGTATGACGGGACGTAGACGACCTCGGGATTTGCCGGGGCGATGGCATACTGAATGGTTTCGCCCGACCCTTCGGTGGTCACCGTCTGCTGCGGTGTGCTCTGAAGGTTTCCGGCGCCGGCTGCCCGGCGGCGCAGACGCTGGATGGCATCGGCGACATCTGCTTCCTGGGCGATCATGGCGTCGCCGAGCTTGCGGGTCCAATCGAGATGATCGTTCATCCGCGCGAGCACGTCGGGGAATGCGACCAGCGACTTGACGCTTGCGTCCCATTCCTTGTCCTTGACGGCGTTGACGGCGGCGTCGCCCTTGAGCGTCGGATTCGCGTTCGACCAGCGGGCAGCCTCGACCACTTCCAGAGGATAGCTCGCCGCCATCATGATCTGGGACAGCAAAGCATCGGGGTACAGGGCGATTGGCGCCAGCATCTGCTCAAGCTCCTCCGGCTTGAACTTCGGCGTGTCGGCCTGTGCCATCGACTGGGGCGCACGCAGGCCTGCAACGAGTGCCGCCACGAGCGCGAGAAAAGCGCGACGCTCCATAACGCTCTCTCCCGGCATAGCTCCAGGCAACTGTTTCACACCGACGCTCACCGAGCGCTTTGACATTTCTCAACCGGAAGCGCTGCTTGAGGACTCCTTGTCCGCCGGTGGACGGCATCCGGCCGGGAGTGTTACCCAATGCCGGGGGCTGCGTAATGAACAGGCACCGGAGATCGATCCTTGCCGTACTGCTGTGGTTGGTCGCCGGCAGCGCAAGCGCGCAGGCGCCCGCCGAGGCGCCAGGCGTTACGGCCAGGCGTATCCTCTTCGGTCAGTCGGCGGCCCTGGGCGGACCGGCCGCGATCCTCGGGACGGAGATGCGGACCGGGATCGTCGCCGCCTTCGAGGAGGTCAACCGGGCTGGCGGCATCGCCGGCCGCCGCCTCGAGCTGCGATCCTATGACGACCGCTACGAGCCCGAGCTGGCGATCGCCAACACGAGGAGGCTGATCGACAACGATCATGTCTTCGCCCTGATCGGCGCAGTCGGCACGCCGACATCGGCCGCCGCCGAGCCGATCGCGCGCGCCGCGGGCGTGCCGTTCATCGCACCCGTCTCGGGCGCCGAGTTCCTGCGCGATCCCGCCCTCGGCCAGGTCGTGAACATCCGTGCGACCTACTTCGAGGAATCCGAGGCAATCGTGGCGCGGCTGGTGGGCGATCTCGGCATCTCGCGCATCGCCGTCCTCTACCAGGACGATTCGTTCGGCCGCAGCGGACTCGCCGGCGTGCGCCGCGCGCTCGAGCGGCGCGGCCTCGAGCCGGTCGGCGCCGGCACCTACATGCGCAACACGACCGCGGTGAAGACCGCGCTGCTCGGCCTGCGACGGCAGAATCCCGAAGCCATCGTCGTCATCGGCGCCTACCAGCCAAGCGCCGTCTTCACCCAGTGGGCACGCAAGCTCGGAGTAGAGGCCCGGATCGTCAACATCTCCTTCGTAGGCGGCGACGCACTCGCCGATGCTCTCGGACCGGCCGGCGACGGCGTCTACGTGACCCAGGTCATGCCGTTTCCGGAAGGCGACGGCATACCTCTCCTGGCCGAATACCGGGAGGCCCTGGTGGCCAGCGACGCGGCGGCGCGGCCGTCGTTCGGCTCCTTGGAGGGCTATACGGCCGGCCGGCTGGCGGCAGCCGTTCTGGCCCGTGCCGGCAATCCGCCCAGCCGCGAGAAATTCCTCGCGACCCTCGCCGAAACGGGCACGTTCGACATCGGCGGCTTCCCCCTCACCTACGGTCCGCGCGACAACCGCGGCTCCCACCAGGTCTTCCTGACCGTCATCCAGGACGGCAAGGTCGTACCGGCGGAGCGCCTCAAGCGATGAGCCTCGCCACCGCCGGCACGGCCCCCGCCGTCGCCCCGCCGCCGAGCCCGCGCCGCCGGCCACGCCTCGGACTGTCGACCAAGCTCTACGCCGCGATCGGGGGAGCCGTGGCCCTGACCCTGGCGGCGAGCGTCGTGGCCTGGATCTCCTTCGTCGAACTCGGGCAGGTCCAACGCCGGATCACGCACGAGCACATTCCGTCGATCGCCGATTCGCTCCGCCTCGCGCGGCAGAGCGCGCTGGTCGTGGCGACCACGCCGGCCCTCGTCGCCGCCGGAGACGACGAGCAGCAACGCCGCATCATGACCGCACTGCGTTTCCAGCAGGAGGTCATCGCCGGGCTGATCGATTCGCTCGAAGGGGAAGTCAGCCTCACGGTCGATCCCGACATCCCGCGATCGATCGCGGCCATCAGGGACGCCAGCCGGGAGCTGTCGGCCATTCTCGACCGGCTCGACAAGTCAGTCGCGCGGCAGCTCGTGCTCAGGACGGAGCTGCGTCAGCGCCGCACCCTCGCCGTGGAATTGCACCGCCGCCTGACCGAAAAGCTCATGCCGCTGCTCGACGACGCGACGCTGTTCCTCGTGACCGGATACCGGTCCCTCGACCAGGTCGCACCGGTTCCCCAGGAGTTGCGGCTGTCCGAGGCGGCGCTGCTCGATTACGCCGCGACCATGCAGCTCGGCGTCGAAGGCAACCTGATCGGCGGGCTGCTGGCCGAAGCCGCCTACATCCCCGATGTCAATCGCCTGCCGCCGATGCGCGAACGCTTCGAAGCGGCGGCCGACCGGTTCCGGGCCGCGCTCGGGGCCATCCGGGGAAGCGACGGAGAGGTGCTGCGCGTCCTGGCCGAGGGTCTGATCAACCTCGGCGAAGGCGAGCATGGGCTGTTCACGCCACGGCGCGACCTGCTCGTCGAGGCGCAGGCCGCCGACTCGCTGGCCGAGCAGGCGAGGACGATCGCATCGCGACTGACCGGCGACGTCGACCGGCTCGTCGCCGGCGTCGAGGCGAGGACGGCAGAGGCGGTGGCCGCCTCGACCCGCTCGATCGACGTCGGCAGCAAGCTGCTGCTGCTGCTCAATGCGATCAGCATCCTGGGCGCGCTGCTGATCGGCTGGCTCTACGTCGCCCGGCACATCACGGCGCCGGTCGTGCGCATCACCGCTGCAGCCGCAGCCTTCGAGGAGCTGCGTTTCGATCCCGAGAGCCTCGCCCGGGTGCGCAAGCGCCGCGACGAGCTGGGCGAGCTGGCGCGCACCTTCACGCGCATGGCCGACGAGGTGCAGACCCGCACCGAAACGCTCGACCGGCTGGTCGCCGAACGGACCAGCGAGCTGCAAACCGTGGCCAATCGCCTGGCCAAGTATCTCTCGCCGCAGATCTACAGTTCGATCTTCTCGCGCAAAGGCGAGCCGGCCGCCTCGCTGGCCCGCAAGAACCTCACGATCTTCTTCTCCGACATCGAGGGGTTCACCGACATCACCGACGGCATGGAGCCGGAGCGTCTGTCGTTCCTGATCAATACCTACCTCAGCGAGATGTCGGACATCGCGATTGCACACGGAGGCACGGTCGACAAATTCATAGGCGACGCGATCCTGGTGTTCTTCGGCGACCCCGAGACCGAGGGCGACGGCAACGATGCGCTGCGCTGTGCACGCATGGCGCTGCGCATGCGCGACCGGCTGCTCGAGCTCGCGGGGCTATGGCAGCAGAACGGCATTTCCCGGCCGCTGCATGCGCGCATGGGGATCACCACGGGCTACTGCACCGTGGGCAACTTCGGCTCCGAGCAGCGGCTCGACTATACCGCCATCGGCAGCCCGGTGAACCTCGCCGCACGGCTGCAGACGGCGGCCGAGGCCGACACGATCCTGATCGCCGAGTCGACCTGGCTGCTCATCCAGGATGCGGTCGACGCCACGCCAATGGGCAAGATCACGCCGAAGGGCTTCGTGCGGCCGGTCGAGTACTATCGGCTGAACGGGCTGGCCCGGCCCGACACCGGCAAGACCATCACGCGCGTCGGCCGGCACGTGTCGGTCAACATCCCGGACGGGCGGTCGGTGCACGAGGCGATCGATGAGCTACGCCGTATCGAGGAAGAATTGAGGCGGCAGCTCGCGGCGCGATGACCCGCGCGCGAAAGAGAAGACCTGCCGCCCCACCCCGCCTACGGTCGTTTTCCGGTCAGGCCGGCTCGGTAATTCGATCGCTGAGTTCGGGATGGTTGGCCATCAGCCATTTCGCCTCCAGCGTATCGAGCACCAGCAAGCGGACGCGTGTGGTCGCACGCACCGCCTTGCGCGTGGCATTCGACGGGCCACCAAAGCTGTCCCCGGCGCGAAGCAACCGCTGCTGCCGGCCGAAGTGCACTTCAAGCTGCCCGTCGGCGACGACATAGATCGCCTCCACCTTTTCCCTCCGCCGGAGAACGTATTCGCCTGGCTCGAAGACGCGCGTGGACAGGGCCGGCAGCAAGTCGAAGATCTGACTGGGGGCCAGGCCGGCGAACAACGGCATCCGGACCACGAGGCCGGCACTGAGGACGAAGTTGCGGCGCGCGATGATGTTGGCGAACGACGTGGCCACGATGCCGGCAGGCAGGGCGAGCATCAGAAGCCCCGACACCATCGTGAACGCGCCAATCAGCCGGCCCGCCGTCGTCGTCGGGACGACGTCGCCATAGCCCACGGTCGTGACCGTGGCGACCGACCACCACATCGCATCGGGTATCGTGCCGAACTTGTCCGGCTGGGCGTTGTGCTCCGCGACATAGGTCAATCCGGCCGAGGTCAGGATCACCGAGCCGAGAATCACCAGGCATGCCATCAGGGCGTGGCGTTCAGACCAGACCGCCTCGCCGAGGGAATGAAATCCGGGTGAGTATCGGGCGATCTTGAAGAAGCGCAGCAATCGCAGCAGCACGATGAAACGAAGGTCGACATCGAAGAGCTGATCGGCTGCAAAAGGCACAATGGCGATCAAGTCGATCAGGCCCGCCGGACTGACCATCCAGCGCAGGGATGTCAGCCATCCGGCGGACCCGGCCACGCCCGATTCCGGCGCCACCCAGAGGCGCAGGATGTATTCGACCGAAAAGACCCACAGGGAAAAGATCTCGACCGCATCGAATGCGCGGTCCCATGCCATGTGAATCTCCGGCACGGTGTCCAGCACGGCAGCCACGATGTTGATCAATATCAGCGCGATGATCGCGCGATGGACGAAGCGGACGGCGCGCGTGACCGGAGGCTCTCGTTCCAGCATTGCATAGGCACGCCGGCGCAAGGACAAATTCGATCGCTCCCTGGATACTGACCTTGCTTCATCTTGCAGCGCCGGACTTACGCCAACATGACCAGCCTCGATCCACACCGGCTGCGATTTCGCGCGCCCGGCCTTGCACCGCTGCTGAGATCGCCGGCCTGTCAACCGTGTCAGAGACGAGTCGGCTGCGATGGCAACACATCGCCAGTTCGAATAGAATTCAGCCATGTGCTCGATCAAGCTGTCCGTTCACGTGGCGGTCATCGGTGCGTTGCTGCTTTCCGCAGCACCTTGCGTGGCGCAGCCCAATGCAGGCGGCTCCGGATCCGCCTCGCAGCAGCCAACCTCCAGCCCTCCCCTGGGCCAGCCTTACGGCTCGCCAATCGGCAGCCAGCTTGGCTCACCTTATGGAAGCACGTTGGGAACGCCGTTCGGATCGACCCTTGGTCCACCGCCGAGCGCCCCTGCAACTACGATCGGCGGTCCAAAAACCAAATAGTGCGGCTTTGGAGAAAGATCGGTGGGTACGGCTCGACGATGCGGTCGTCAGCAAGGATACGCTAACGCGCGCGCGCAAGAAGTGTGCGCGCTACCTCCTGAAGATCGAACAATCCATTGATTTGCGTCTTTTCACCCTTGCGAGGATCACCGCTGACTTTCGAGGACGCTTCCCCGGACAATACTTCATACAGGGCCGCGGCCACGGCATCGGGGCTCGGCCGAAGCAAAGCGGCGAACGGACTCTTCGGTTGCGCGGCAGGTGCTTCGGCGGCCGACTCCTGTCCTGGGCCTTTTATCCGAACAGCCCGGGAGGCCGATCGGATCGTCGACGCAATGAGCTGCTTTTCGACCTCCGAGGCCTTCCCGCCGTAGTAGGCGAGGACTTGACGCGTGGTCTCCGGAAAGGCCAGCGCGCTCCATTGCCGCTGCGAATCCGCCGCGGCTTTATACCTGTCTGCCACGGCTTGGACCTGCCGGCGCTCCTCGTCCGTCACGGCGACGTCCGGCATGATTTGAACGTCGAAGCTCTTCCTGTTGATCGACGCCACGCGAACGGGGTCGGCTTGTCCCTTCTGCTTCGGGCGCACGGCATAGATGGCCTTCGGCTTGTCGACATACAGCAGCATTTTCGTCTCCCTTTGCATCTGCGCACGCGCGCGCCGTCAGCCACTGGCGAGAAAAGCGTTCCGAGTGACCAAGAGAAAATCTGGCGTGATTGAAAGATTCGCGCCGAAACTATCGCCCTCATGCAGATGATTTCAGGCGCTGTCGTCGCATCTCCTCGAGTTGGGGCGACGCACTGCCTTCACCCCTTTGTCACGGTCTGCAATCGACCGGCCGCTCAACCGGAGCGTCCCCGCACCGTCACTGCGCCGGCACGTAGTAGGCCGCACCCCGGCTGAGGTCGAAATAGGCGCCGGTGAAGGAGCGCAGCAGGGTCATCGCCTTCTGGATCTGGGCGGTTTCGGCGTTGGCCACCAGCACGATGTCCTTGTCGCGCAGGGCGATGTTCTGGGCGAAGAAGTAGCCGCCGGACTGAGTGAGATCGATGCGATAGATCATCCGGGTCTGCGGGCCGGAGAGGTCGCGCGTCTCCGCGCTCCGCACGTAAGTGTCGTCGATTGCGGAAGAATCCGCCTTCATGACGGCGCGCGCAAGCCGTGTCGGCTCGCTGCGCAACAGGAAGATGCCCGCCAGGTTGCCGTAACTGTCGACCGTGCCGCCAGCGCGCGCGATGCCCTCCGCCAGGGTAACGCGCTCGGACTCCATGTTGTACTGGGCGACCTTGGTGACCGCGCCCAGGACCACGAAAGTCTTGGGATTGCGGACGAGGACGACGTTGTCGTTGGGCTGCAGAGGAATGTTGTCGCGCGGGTTGCCCAGCACCTGCTGCAGCGGGATGGCGGCGACGGAGTTTCCGCGCATGACGCGAACATCCGTCTCGAGCGCCGGGTAGCGCGGCCCGCCGGCCTGGGCGATGACGTCGAGCAGCTTCTCTCCGCGCAACGTGAGCGAGACGAGGCCAGCCTTGTTGACCTCGCCGCCGACCGAGACGGCATTGGCGTTGTTGCTGAGCAGGGAGACGATGACCTGAGGTTGTACGGTCTGGGGCGCCAGGCGACGTGCGATCTCGTCAGCCGCTTCGCTCGGGGTGCGGCCTGCTACGCGAACCCGCCCCACGAAGGGAATGAGGATCTGGCCGCTCGATTCGACGAGCTGCCCCGGCAGGGTCGTAGCCTGGGCGGAAACGGAAGGCTGCGTCGTCGTCCCGCCCGGTGCACCGCCGCCGCCAC
>Ga0070665_100004510_pt1 | contig 14603 bp, 22 predicted proteins | sample KBSS13metaG_FD_65862 | JGI IMG/M metagenome (GOLD analysis project Ga0070665, IMG submission 65862) | Switchgrass rhizosphere microbial communities from Kellogg Biological Station, Michigan, USA - KBS S1-3 metaG | ecosystem: Host-associated > Plants > Roots > Rhizosphere > Soil ... | reverse complement strand
GTCTTGCCATGATCTTATTGGCTTCAACGACATTGGCCGGAGCGACACTGGCCTGGGCCCAGGGCAATGCGCCCTTCCTGCCGGTGGACCAGCGGGCAACCTCGCCCGCCAGCGCGCTGGACAATTTTCCCCACAAGATGATCGACAATGGCGTCATCTCCGCCAAGGTGTATCTGCCCGACACGTTCGGCTTCTACCGCGCCACCCGCTTCGATCATGCCGGCATGGTCACCCACATCACCTATAAGGGCCAGGATTATGGCCGCTATTGGTTCGTCAAGACTTCGCCGGTGGTGCGCAACTTCTCGTATGACGATGACGGGTTGGTTGCGAACAACAACAATATCGCCGCCGGTCCGGTGGAAGAGTTCGGCGAGAACGGATTCGACGCGGCGGGGCTTGGCGGACGGTTCCTGAAAATCGGCGTCGGCATTCTTCAACGCAACAACGACAAGTATGACCGTTTCCGCACCTATCCGATCCTGAACCAGGGCAAGCGCACCACCACCGCCACCAAGACCAGCGTGCGCTTCGACCAGGTGATCGCGAACGATCCGTCAGGATACGGCTATTCCTATACCAAGACCGTGCGTCTGCTGCCCGGAAAACCGACCCTGGTGATCGAGGACCGTCTGAAGAACATCGGCAAAAAGCCCATCGACACCACCGTTTACAACCACCACTTTATGACCATAAGCCCCGGCGAAGAAGCGGTGGAGCTGCAGGCGCCCTTCCCCTTGAAGAACACCCGCCCCATGCCGGCGGACGTGATCAAGTTCGACGGCGCGCGCATGACCTATCTGCGCGGCCTTACCGGCCAGGAACAGGTGGCCAGCGACCTGACCGGCTTCACCAATGCGGTGAGCGACAATGATTTCCGGGTCACCAACACCAAGACCGGCTATGGCGTGCGCATCCGCGCCGACATGCCGGTGACGCGGCTGCTATGGTGGTCGGTGCCCTCCACTATGGGGATCGAGCCCTATATGGATGTGAAGCTCAAACCCGGCGAGGAAAAGCGTTGGAGCCACACGCTGGATTATTACGGGCCGGGCGACGGCAAGTGAGCTTGCATCCATGCGGCCAGGGGATCAGTAAACACCCTGGTGCCGCCGATCCGTTTCGTCGTCCACGAAAGCCGGACCATCAAAACCAGGATGCCTCGTAATCCTGCAGCGCAGGTTCGACAGTTGAACGCCATCCTTCTCGATCACCAAACCGGAATCGGGAGGGCGATTGTTCCATTTGGTCGCGAACGCGATAAAATCCACATTTCGCCAGGAAAATCGCATGCTCCGTTGATGTGCGAGCGATCCAATGCCGTTGGAATTGCTGCCCAGCCGGCCAAGATTCCTATGAGCGCGGCCATCATGGCCATTGCTAACAACCTCCACTTCCGTTCGATCCCACCACCAGCCATAACGAAAGGCGACTTGTTTGCCATTCTGGCATATCGAACTGACCTTATCGGGCGTGCTGCAATCAAATAACGCGGTTTCCTGCGACTTACACATCGTGCCAGACGATGATTTGGCACGCTGCGCCGCCGGTTCCGCGTGCGTGGGGGTGAAGATTGCCGAAAGCAACCAAAAAAAGACAAACGCCGTTCTGCGCATATTTCCCCCGCTGACCGTCACCGGCCCAAAATATCCAGCGCGTGCCGATAGGTTTGCCAACGCAAATCTCGACTCGGCAGATCAACGCCCCGATTCACGATGTTGGTAATTCCATCAAATTGCCGTCGGTTGAGTTCGGAAGCCGTCCGCTCTGGAAGCCTGTTGTTGATCCACCATGCTGCTGAAGCCTGAGCACCGCCATAGGGTGTTTCCAGGGCTTCAGGATTGTCCTCAAACCCAACGGCGCGATAATTCCCCCTGCCCGTCACCTGCATGGGGCCGCGGCCTCTGTACCGCCAACCATCATCCGTACCCGGAACATTCCCGTTCTTGCCGTTATAAACATAGTTGGCGGTCTTTTGCTCATCGCCGGCATATTGCCTCGCATCTTCCGCAGAAGGAAACAGCGTTACTGGCCTGTTGAAAACCTGCATCAATCGCGCCGCGTTATAATCCCGCAGATTCTCGGTCTTTCCCCTCATCCCTCCTTCCGCCGCGATCTGCCCAAGGAAAGCAGCCTGCTGCGCGGGCAAGGAAATACCATGATCGGCCATGGCGATTGCGAGCGGCATTTGCGCGGCTTCGATATCCGACGATTTCGCGTTCATAGCACGAAGTTGATCGACCGTGAGAGGAATGATGCCCGCCGGCAAGACCGGCGGCACCGCAACGCCGGCCACCACGTCTTGGTGGGACTGATAGGGTGTCAGTCCCGAGAAATATTCGGGGCCCGTCATAAAGCTCACGCCACTGCTCTCAGGGGCCCAAGCTTGCGGCGTGAGGCCGGAAAGAATGCCGCCTTCGTATGTCTTTGACAAAGAGCTATCAGCCATCCTGGTATCCTTCGCTTTTATCGGTTTAAAGTGCACGCGGAACAGACGGGCGCATCCGCGCCAAATGCAGAAAGCCTGGCGTTTGCGATGGTGAGATTCTTCCTGGGATTGATGGGTGCGTTAGCGGCAACGACGGCGCTGGCCCAGCCCGTGCAACCGCCGCCTGCCACCACGGCCCCGGTGGGGGACCTTTTGGCCTCGGCACCGTCTATCGCAATCGACAATGGGCTTATCACCGCCCGTATCGCGCGCATCGATGCGACGCGCGGTTTCTATAACGGCACCCGCTTCGACCAGGCCGGAGTGGTCACCAGCCTGAAATGGAACGGACGGGAATTTTACGGCCCCTGGTTTGAGAAAACAGCCCCGGACGTTCTGGATTACACGTATCTGGGCGAGGACATCGTCGCCGGTCCCGACAGCGCCGTCAGCGGTCCGGTCGAGGAATTCGCGCCGCTGGATTTCGAGGCCAAACCCGGTCTGTTCATCAAACCCGGTGTGGGCATCCTCTACCAGCCAGACAAACAGCCCTATGACCATTACCGGCATTACCGCATCCTGGATGCCGGCGAGCGCGCGACACGGATTACCAAGACCAGTGTGACCTTCACGCAAAACCTGAACGGACTGGGTTACGGCTACATCTACGAAAAGACCTTGAGCCTGGTGCCCGGCAAGCCCCGGCTGTTGATCAGTCACCGGCTGCGCAACACGGGCAAGAAGGCCATCGCCACATCGGTTTACGACCACAATTTTCTCAGGTTGGCCGCAGGCAATGGCGGCGTAAAGGTGACGTTTCCCTTTGCCTTATCCGCCGCCAGTCCGCCGCTCGCGGACCTCCTGCAGATCAAGGGCAACACATTGACCTATCTGCGGCCCATGGCGAACAAGGAGCGCATCTCCTTTTTGCTGACCGGGTTCGGAAAGACTGCCGCCGATTACGACTTCACCATTGAGGATACGGCGAATGGCGGCGGTGTGCGCGTACAGGGCGACCAGCCCATCACCCGGTTGAACATTTTCTCAATCGACCGCGTTCAGTCGGTTGAACCCTATATCGCCGTCGATCTGGCGCCGGGGGCGGAAAAGCGCTGGAACTATATTTATACATTCAGCCAGAAGTAATCCGTGCCTTGGTCTGCCGATCTACCATGGACTCTACTTCGGCAACCCAAGTTCGTTGTTTTGAACGCGCGGTACGGATACGGCCGGTTCATCCGGTTTGCAGGGCTGATTGCCTTCAAGGCCTATAAATACTTTGTTCGGCTCGGGCCGGTACCAGGAAAAATTCTTATAAATCCCGATTTCGCCGCAGGTCATTGAGATCATCAGGACATTTGGGCTCTGCCAGCGAATTTTAACGGCAGTATCCATATCTCTAGCCGAGAAGACATGATCCACCACCCCATCCTTGTCTGCCTTCAAATAGACGTCAAAATAAACGTGTGATGTAACCCAGTGACCGCTATCTTTGGTAAGTATCGCGGTCACACCATTACCCGGACGCGGCAATTGCCGGACGACTTCGCCCTTTACGCGATCCCCGCAACCGCCTATCGCCAAGCAAGCACTCATCAGCAGCGCAGTAGTGCTATTTCTTCGGATGGTGTGCCCTGTAATAGCGGATGCCGGCATCAATCTGCTTGTAATCGGTGTCATTGTCACCATAGGGCGGCACCAGCCCAGGAATGCCATAACCAGTCTCCCAGTTGTTATCTCGGAATTGCTGATATCCCGCTCCGCTGTGAAGTTCATAAGGCGATAGGCCAAGCGCCGAACCAAATGCGCCATAGTTGAAATTGCCGAAATCCCGGTACTTCCCGCCCATTTTCTTATAATCCATCTCATGGCCGGTCGGAAACAATTCCAGCATCAGCTCGTACTTGGCCAGTTTCACCGGCTTCCACCAGGGAATGTCCAACTGCTCCGCACGGAGGATATTCTTATCAACGCTGACGCCGGGCGGCGCTACAGGAATGGGGTCCTCGAAAGTCGGTATGGCTGGTTGCGGAGCGCTACCTTCGCGAACGGTCCAGGGAATGGTTTCCGCGGAGGCATCCGGATTTGGTGCCAAATCAAAGCCACCGCCGGATTGGTTCAGCCCATCCAGGATGCCTCCCGGCGTAACGGCAGGCGGCCCGATCGGTGCCGGCTGGGGCCAGCGTGGCAATTCCAGATTGGATCGCACCATCAAGAATTCTCCGCTGAATAATTGTCAGAAAAAAATAAAGCCCCCGGCGACCCGCTTACGCGAATCAAGCCGGGGGCAATGTCGCGCCATCAAGCCAGGAGGGGGCTGGCGCGGCGCGGACGCGATTGGTTCAGAACGTCTTGGGATCGAACCGTGTGCGGCACATATCCTGGCCGCCATACGCTTGAAGCGCGGCCCGTGATGCTCGCGGTCGCCGGTCAGGTGCTGGCGCAAATGAATCATCTCATGGGCCAAGGTCGCTAGCAGCGTGACGGCCAATCCATTATTGGCTTCGCTGACTCGAATATAGGGAATGGCCTGCTCCACTCCGAAATCCGCCGACAGAGCTGCATCGCGCACCACATGGAAGCCTATCTCGTCCGACTCCGGCAGCCGCCATCGCGAAAAAGGCGCCGTGGTGCGCAGGAAATCATAGCCCGCCGCCAGCATGTCCGGCGTGAGCTTCAGGGTCATGGCAATGCTCTAGATTACGGCGTTTTGCCTGCATGCCGCCGGTCCGGCGCTGCGAATGGCCGTCCCGGTCAGTATTCTCGGGCCGTGTTGAGGTCCCTAGCTTTTACAGACGCTTCATCCGAACAAGCTGAAAGTATCCGCGATTTCTGATTTTTCTCGGGAACGGGATAGGTCCACCATTTATCGATCTTTGGAGATTTCGGCGGCATGTACTCGCCTTCGGTAACTACCATCAGGCAGCGATCACCCATTCTATAATGGAACGAGCAATAACCCCTTCCCTGAGAGCAATTCTCTACCTCCTTGAAGCCATGACGGTAGAACCGTATTCCCTCGCCAATGAGGTCGAATTCATTCCTTGAATATACCTCTATCGGCTTCCAGCCCTTTCGCAACAAAGCGGGCCTAGCGCTGTAGAAGACATCCCCCTTTTTGATGGGCCAAGATTCAGCATGTGATGCGATCAGGCCAGCAAGCAACAGAAGAAAAGTCCAAAAGAAGCGAGCCGCCACCTCACGTCTCCTACGTAAAACGTTTCCAACTTAGCGCAACCGACTCCAATAGTCAGCCAATACTTGATCCAAGGTATCGACTTCGTGTCCTTTCCAGCTCATGCCTCGCATGCTTCCGACTGCATTCGGTTTCTGTGCTGCTGACGCTGGGAGCGATTCCCACGTTCCCGCGCCAGCTTTTAAAATAGCGTCCTCCGGATCGTTTGATAGCAGTCTGCCGGTAACACCTTTTTGGCGAAGCAAATCTACCGCCGCCAAGTCCTGGGAAGACGGCGAGAAGTCGGGCAGGTTAAGCGCCTTGCGTATCGGCTCCCATGTTCCGGGTTGTATCTGGTAGGCCCCGGCGGCATGGCTGCCTCCGACACCAATGTTGGGATGCCGCGAATAATCGTCGAAGGTTTTCCCGCCATAGATGACATTGTATGCTGGGCCTTCCCTATCCCGGATCAGCGCCAGCATAGCGCGGACGCGGGGCTCCCCCAAAAGTGCGTAGTCGGTTTCCAATCGGTCGGGATAGAAATGATATTGAGGCATATTCACCGGACCCACATCGTAGTCGCCGGTCGGAATGCTGGTCTGTATTGAGGGGGGCTCGCCGCGTGCCATTGCGTCAATCTCGGCTCCACCAGCGCCCAGTTGCGGAGGATTCATCAGTTGATCCAGGCTCATCGTGGGAATCGGCTCTACCCATCCACCCAGCAATAAGCCTTCGGGATGCAAGACATCAGGTGCAGGATTTCCGTCCTGCAACCACTGGGTCGAGGTAAATTTTCCCATCACCTAGTGCGCCCGGCTGAGGATCAGATAGATCAGCGAACCGCAAACACTGAGCAGGATGGTGATCAGGGTGACGGCCGCCACCCAGAAGCGCAGGAACAGCCCCCGCACGTCCAGCTTGAGTTCGGCCAACCCCTGCAGGATGTGGCCCTGGCGCTCGGCACAGACCTGTTCATGGGCCGCGATCGACAGCAGCGCCCGGTTGGCGGCGTCGCGCGCCACCTGATCGGTCTCGGTCATGGCTGCACCCTTTGCTGCTGGCGCACCCAGTCCTGAAGCGCCCTCAGCTGGTCGGAGACGGCGTCATACTGGCCGGCATTTTCGCTTTCGGCCTGTCCAACCTCAGAGAGTGCAACGCCGGAGGGGGCGTCATCAGGGCAGCTGGCGGGATCGGGAATGGGCCCGTGGGTGGCGGCGTTGAACACCCGGACAAAGCCGCAAGGCACGGGATAATCGCGATCAACCTGGGGCGTGACATGGATAGGAACCTCATGGATGCGGTTTCTGGTCTCTTCGCCATGCCGGGCGCGTATGGTCTCGAAATCCGCGCCGACCCGGGCCGTGATCCTGTCCCGGGTGACGATCTGCGTGACCGTCCGGGTCACGATCCGCACCTGCTGCGCCTGTGCGCGCCATGACATCACCCGCCAGGTGCCCAGCGATCCGGCCAGGAAACAGGCCAGCGCCAATACGGCATAACCCTTCCAGCCGGCTGCCAGCGCAAGCAGCCTGGTCATGCCGGCTTTTTCTGGTCCACCAGCCGCCCGAACGCCGCCGCCGCCAGCAACGCCACGGCCAACACATGCGTCAGCCAGTCCGGCAGCCAAGCCCGCATGCTGTCGGGAAAGGCCAGCACCGAAAGCTGCACCGCCGTGGCCGCCGCCACAAACTGCACCGAGAACCACTTCCAGGCATGGGTCCAGTTATCGACAAGCTTCATGTGCTTTTCCTCCAGGGCACGCCCTCGCGCCACACCGCTTCGGGCTGGGTTTCACTCAACCGGTTGTAGAAAATCCCGCGATGCCGCATCGCCGCCGCCGCGTAGGCGGCCCGGAAGGTATCGCCCACAATCAGGAAATCGCCGTCACCGGCACGCGCGCAGGCCACCATGTGATCCGGCTTCTTGCCGCCGGACGACGACACCAGAAGCCGGTAGCGGTCGTCCGCCGCCATGCCCTGGCGGCCCAACAGGTCAAGCGCCGTAGAAGCCAGATCGTCACAATCCCCGGACCAAGGCTCGTCCTTGAGAACGGCCTCGGCATGGCTGCGCCAATTGTCCGTGCTCTCCGCCAGATAGGAAAACCGGCCCCGGGCGCGCCTGTCCACGGCGCGGATGGCGTCAGCGTCCATGGCACCAATCCAGCTCCGGCTGGGCCCGGCATTGCTCCGCTGCCTGTGGCGCATTGACGGGCGCCGACCGGCCCTCACGCGGCACAAGGTGGTGGGCGCAGCCGTAGAGCAGCAATACCAGGATGCAGCCGGCTTGCTTCATGGCAGGCTCCACAGCGCGGCCTCGGCGGCGCGCCGCTTCACCAGCCCCTGCAACACCTTGCCATTGTCGAAAATCCAGGACTTGAGGCAGGCGGGCACCAGCCCATAGCCTCCCTCATTGAGCTTGCGCAGCAGCGTGCTGCGCGCAAAAGCCCCCTCGCCCAGGTTGAAGACAAAACTCACCAAGGCAGAAAACTGATTGTCAGTCAGCGGCACCTTGACCAGCGCCATTACCGCTCGCTCCGCGTCCATCAGATCGGCTTCCAACAGCTGCTCGGCGCGCTCCGCGTCGATGCAGTCACCCGGCTTCACGCTTTTGGTATGGCCATAACCGATGGTCCAGATGCCGGACGTATCCTGATAGGATTCCAGCCTCAGGCCCTCATGCGTTTTGACAAGCGCCAGCCCCGCGGCATTGACGGTCCGCGCCATGGCACCTCGACATTTTTGAAAACTAGCGGTTCGCCGCCAGCGCCTCATTCAGCCGCGCCAGCACGACATCGCGCGGCTCGGCCAGCAGATAGGTGGGGATTTGAAAATATCCGCCCGTCTTCTTGTGCACCCAGATGCCCTGCAGCCAGTTGACGAAACTGCCTGTTTCCATGTTTGCGTTCGAGAAACGGTCAACTGTCTCCAATGGAACGCTGTAAAGAAAGGTTTTAAAAGATCTGGGCCAGCCATAGGGCATGAAGATCAATTTGCCGTCGGCGATCCAGACCGCGCGCGCCCGATGAAATACCAGCAAGCGCAAAACATCCCACGCATACAGGACAAGAAGAGGCATGAAAGGCACAAGAAGCCAGAACCCGATGTCCGTCTCGCGGCTGATAAATATCTGGGCGAAGCAGAAAAGAACAAGAATCACGAAAACAAGCGAAGCAACGATCCAGGGACAGGAAAAACGGGCGATGATCATCGTCCGCTCAGAGATAGTCCAGCGGTTGCGTCGGATGATCGATCATTCCTTGGATAATCCCGTGCCCCATGACAGAACCTCGCGGTAGATAATGGTCCGCAACATATCCGCCAATCGCGCCGCCGACAATCGGGATTGGAATTATCGCCTGACCCAATGCTGCCCCGCCCAATACCAGCCCGGTTCGCAGACCATTCCCCACGATGGCTTCTCCCAGCGGCGCACCTCCATGAACGTCGCCGAATGTGTCGGCAATGCCTTTGCCGATGGTCAGGGGGTAGACAAAGCCCTTGTTGACCATTTCAAGCCCTTCGATAGCCGGCGCCGCGCGGCTTCCACCGGCCGCGAGGGCTGTCATGGCACCAAAGCCGTGTGCGCCTTCCGCTGCTAGCTTTGTTCCTTCCATGGCCTTGCTGATCCCCTCGCCCCGCTCAGGCGATGCGTCAAGCTCCGGCGCGCTGTACATCGTGCCCGACGGCGGCGACAGGATATGCGTACCGTTCGCCCAGGCATCAATATAATCTGCGGGTTTTCCGAGGTTCAGTCCTCCCAGCAGGCCATCCGGATGAAAGCCGTACGGAAAAACGGACGGGGCGGCCTCCTCGGGCCATTGCGGAAGCGATAGATTCGAGAAACCAGGCATGCTGTCTCCTTGCGGCGCTCAGCGCGGCGGCACCATCAATCGTTAAATTTGAAAAGGGCCTGGGACTGCCTGACGGGGCGCAACATCCGGAACCGTCTGCAGCCGGGCTCGCGGTGCCGTCGGGTAATATCCGTTTCGCATCATCGGCTGGCTGCCATAGCCGCCAGCGCCCCCATAGGGTGAATTCAAATAGGGCGCTGCATAGCGCCGCTGCTGCTGCGCGAAATTCGCCAGCGCACTGCCCTGCCCTCCCTGCTGCGCCGCGCCGAAATCCTGAAGCGCCGCGCCCAGCACACCAAGGCGGTTGAACCCCGCCGAGGGGGTAAGTGGCTTGGTGAGCCAGCCTAGCGATTCGTCGTCGCCCCCATCATCGACATCCGCGCGGGGATTTTGTGGCGCCGCACGGCGCTGTTGCTGTTGCGCGAAAGTGGCCAGCGCATTGCCCTGCCCGCCCTGCTGGGCGGCGCCGAAATCCTGCAACGCCGCGCCCAACACGCCAAGGCGGTTGAATCCCGCGGAGGGATCGGAAGCCAAAGACTCCGTAAACCAGTCCAGCAAACCCATCTTGATCTCCTTAGGCCATTGCCGCCGCGGAAAGCCCCGAACCGATCATCCCCGCAACATTGGGGCTGCTGCGGGACGTCGCGGTTTGGGTTTGTTCGATCGGAATCATCCCCAAGGCCGAATTGCGGATATCCTGCTGCTGCTGGGGGTACGCAACCTGCCGCATGAACTCCTCATATGCGGCATCGTCCATCGCCTGCTGATACTGTTGCTCGATGCTTCCGGCCGCGCCCAACGCGCCGGCGCGCTGCAAAGCCTGGTTCAATTGCTGATCGGACATGCCGGCCAGCGCCGAAGCCGCGCCCATCCGCAAATTCGCGCCGGTAATGTCGTTTGCCACATTGGTTTTGCCGGCGTCATAGGCCTGGTTGGAATTGAACTGGTCGGCGGCAAAGCCCTGATTGGCGTTGAACTGATCGGCCGTGAATTTCTGACCGGCGTTGAACTGGTCCGCGCCCAGCTTGCGATTGATATCAGCCGTCGCCGCATCGACAGCGGCATTATAGCCGGTGTTGCGCAGGTTGGCGGTGGTGCCGGCGACGTTTCGCAGATAGGCGTCGTTGGTCAGGCTGTCGGCCACGCCCTGCCGCGATCCCCCGAACGCATGTGCCATGGTGGCATGCTGATTGTCGGCGACACGCTGGATATCGCGGGCGCGGGCGAGATCGGCCAGGGAGGTGTCGATCACGTCCTGGGTATAAGGATTCAGATAAGGCGAAAGGTCGGTGTCGCGCAGCATCCCCGCCGTGATGGGATCGGCCGCGACCGTCCGGCTGGAAATGGGAGAAGCCGCGACCATGCCCGGCTGGTAGGATAGTATCCCACCCATCGCCGATGATGCCTGGTCGAGCATCGATTTTCCGACATTGCCCGCGGCAATACTGCGAACCAGGTCGTTCGCATTGTTCTGCGTGGCATTGAGAGGCGCCACCCGCTCCCCGCTAAAGGCCTGGAACGGCGTATTTGCCACGTTCATGGCGGTGCCGTAATTCTGCATATACATCGCCTTGAGCTGAGGATCGATTTCGTTTTTCTGGACCTGTGTCGTGCCGCCGCCGCTCATGTCAATTCTCCAAATTTTTCATCATGGTGATCATCCCGAAGCGATAGCCGTTGCCCCGGGCCGCCCGCTCCCAGCCCTTGCGCCCCTCGCCCATCATGACGTCGCACCCCATCCGCCGGGCATAGGAGCAAAGCATCGGTTCGATCCGCTCCAAAAGCTCCGTCAAATCCCCGCCGCCATGCACGACGACCAGGGCTTTCTTGTTGTCATATTGCCGGACCTCGCAGACCGCGGCGCAGTTGATGCCAGGCCAGAAACTATATTGGCCGGATGCGATCCGCCGCTCGACTTCCTCGATGCTTTCCAGGCGCGGCCCCTGCAAGGTCGCCGCCTCGATCCAGGCCCGGCATCGCGCCCAGTGAATTTGGGCCGAATTCATGCCGCCGCGAACAGCTTCGCCATGGTCCAGGAATGCGGCTTTTCCGATCGCCCCTGAAAAGTATAGCCGTGGCGGCGTAGCACCCGCATCCAGCCTCTGCGTCCGCTAATAAAGGCGGCACCACAGCCATGAGCAACAGCGAACAGCTCGGCCTGTGGCCGCAAAATATCTGTCAGAATACGCATGTCGCCGGCCGCCAGATAACCATAAAGTGTCTTGCCCTCACCCAGATCCCGGAATTCCGTCAGCAATACCGCCCGTTCGTCCCCGAACAGCTCGTTGCGCCCTTCCAGATAATCCTGGCGTATCAGGGGCAGCGGCCTTTCCCCCGTATCGTACGCCAGCGCCGCACGTATCAGAGGCTCCGCCGGTTCCCATCGCGCCACGCGGGCTTCCTCGGCGCGATCGCATTCCATTTCCGCCAGAACGCCGGCGGCCGCCTTGCGCACAGTGCGTCCCAGGCTGTGGGCCACCGCCGCCAGCGGCGGGCTCAACGCCATGCGCAGATTATTCTCGCCCCTGCTGCTGTTTGCAGGGCAAATCGCGCATTCCAGGCTGGAGGCCAGGCGACCGTAATGCTCCGGAAGCGCCAGCCCGCGATGCTCGATATAGGCGGCGACATCGATGTCCGACCAGCTCCAGATCGGCCCCGCCATTTCCAATTCGTCGGGCATACCCGCAATCCGGTCGTGCGAACGGAACAGATGGGCATCGCTGGCGCGCTGGCCGTGCAACAGCAGGGTTCCGCAATCCTTTGCCACCGCGTCGAAAATCGTCTTGGTCCTCAATGTGGCACAGCAGGAAATCCAGGGCTGTATCCGGGGCCAACGGCGCCCCAGCATGTTATCGACCGGCACAACATCGGCAGGAAGTCCATCTTCCCGCCAGACTTGCGCGAAGTGCCGCTGTGGCGCGGCCTCGATCAGGCGAAACTCGCGGCCATAACCGCGAACGAATTCGGCCATGTGCGGCCACATCAGGCCGGTATTGGCCCAGACCAGCGTCACCCGGTCCCGCCACGGCCGGCACAAATCCGCCAGGACCACCGAATCCCGTCCGCCCGAAAAGGCGATATGGACACGGGCGTGGCGGGCGAAATATTGCGTCAGATCGCCCCCCGGTCCCATCACAGGGCGGAGATACTCAATGTGCCGGCATTGCTGACAGTGATATTCCAGCGATTTCCATTGGGCGAGGTCAGGACAAGACGCTGTTTGCCGATCTCAACATCGGAAGTGATTTTGCGGTTGAACTTGTCTTCCTGCTCGATGGCATGACGCGTCCGTTGCTCATCCTGCACGTCATAGCTTGCGGAAGCCTTGGGCAGGATCATCCGCGCATCTCTCCGGGCACGATATCAAGACGGGAATCGCCTACGCGCCAGTCCGCCGAAACGGCGCCCGTATAGCGCAGTTTGAGCTGTCTGGCCTGAATTCGAAAATCTGTTTTTGCCGTGAGCGCATAGGAACCGAAATTGAATTCGCTCCCATTCGGCTCATATTTGCCCTTGAAACTGACCGAAACCTGGCCGGACGTTTTCTCGTCCGGGATCATGCCCAGGCACGTCACCATCTGATCGCCATTGCCCAGCTCTATGGGGCCGGTTTCGGCATAGGGCGTATCGCCGCCATAATCAAAACCCACCTCATGTTCGTAAATCCGCCCGCCGGCATCCACCATCACAGGATATTCCAGAACGCCGCTATCGGTTCCGCAAGTCCGGGGCGGCCGGCCGATATTCCAATAGCCAAACTTTGTGTTCCAGATTACGCAACGGTCCACTTCCGTCGAAGCGTCGGAGCAATAATAGAATTCGACCTCGGAATTTATGCTGTTGGCCACAGCATAGGTTTTCGACGCCTGCAGGGTATTGAAGTCGGAGAATACGTAATCCTGAAGATCGCACGGCAATGGCGAGACCGAGCCGCCATTATAGATCCAGAAGCTTCTCTTCCCCATCCACACGGCCTGGGTATCGATCGCCGCCACGCATTGGCGTGAGATGGCACCACAGGCCTTGCCCACGCGATCGATGCTGTAGACGTCATTGCCGCCGATAAAGGTGGCAAAATGCGCGTCCAGATCGGTCAGGATAAGGGTGCCCCCCTTCACAACTTTTCCGCACATGATTCTACCTTGCGTTTGCAAGGTAAAATCGCCGGCCTGATTGGTCGGCGCCGGAGTCCAGGTGGTGCTGTCACGCTGATCGCTCCAGGAAAGCGTGCGCGGATCGGTGCTGGCGAGGGCGAATACAAAGCCCTCGGGCGTCACCACAATGGCCTTGCAAGTCGGCGCCCCCGAAACAACCACCCCACGCGTGCCGGTCGCAGGCGGGACCCATTGGTAGATCTTGCCATCTTCGGGGCTCACGCCCAGCAGATTCTCGCCAAACGTATCCTGAGTCCACTGCGTGGCGGGTTGGATGCGCGTGGAATCCGGCCGCGGCGTGCCATAGTCATCATCGCCATAGTCGCCGTCGCCATATCCGCCCACGGCCACCGCATCGGCATTTCCGGTGACGAAACCCACCGGGGTGATGTCGGAAACTGTCCCATCCCGCGCCGATATGAACCAGCCGGAATGCGTGCCAATGCCGATCCAAGTCAACGCGCTGTTGTCGGCCCAGGTCAAGATCGATCTGGCACTGCCCGCCACCACATTGGCGGGATTGGCGGAGCGCAGGCGGTTGCCGAGAACGGGCCTGAGCAAGCCCGCTTCCGTCCAGCGGGTCAGGAAAGCGTCATACCACCGACCCTTGCTACCATATTCGGTGCCGCCCCGCTTGACGCCGGGCGGGATGGAGATGGGGAACAATGCCATGATACCGCTCTACAAATCTGCGGCCGCGAGGCGCTGGCGAAGCGAGCGAACTTCAGCCCATAGAATTGCCACCAGCGGATCGGTGCTTTCCAGTGCTTGCATCTTTTCGCCATCCTTTTCGCCATGAACGGCATATGGAATCGCAACTTGAACTTCGTGGGCCAGAAACATGGCTTTTAGGATGTCAGGTGAAGATTTAAGCGCCGCCAGATGCACAGGCACCGCGTCGACTATTTCTCCGCTTCCGGAAAACTCACCGTGCAAGTCCTTGGCCCGATAATCGGAAACCGCCGACCAGGAGGACGCGCCCTGAAACAGGACAAC
>Ga0070665_100004506_pt1 | contig 14613 bp, 19 predicted proteins | sample KBSS13metaG_FD_65862 | JGI IMG/M metagenome (GOLD analysis project Ga0070665, IMG submission 65862) | Switchgrass rhizosphere microbial communities from Kellogg Biological Station, Michigan, USA - KBS S1-3 metaG | ecosystem: Host-associated > Plants > Roots > Rhizosphere > Soil ... | reverse complement strand
TTTCATCGCTATCTGTGGGCAAATTATCAATATTATTCGGGAAAACTACCTGAAACTCAAAATTGGTACAATCAAATATTTTCTCAAAATAATTCCATCTATACCTATAAAGGATATCTTAATTTTTTAGCCGACACACAACAATATCATAAAATAGTAACCCTTATCCCTTCGCTTGAAAAAAAATTTGTACAAGATCCAAATATTCAACTTCTTTGTGCTATCGCTCTTGAAAAAACTAACCAAACAAAACGCGCAGAAGATCTTATTATTCTTTTGAGCAAATCTTTTAATACTCATCAAGAAATAATATTACGCGCAGTGCAAATACACATACGTCGTAATGAACTAGATAATGCATTACTTATCATTAACTCTTTTGTTAACAACACTCCCCGCCGTACCAATAATTTTGTTTTTTACTATCTTCAAACACAAATACATATCCATCTTTACCAATATCAACAAGCATTAGAGAGCATCCAACAATGCTTGAGTCTTCATTCTCATTTTGATAAAGGTTGGTTATTGTGTGCTTCACTACATGAAAAAGAAGGAAATATAAAAAAAGCCATTGCAGGATATAATACCTTTTTAGAACTTGCCGGGGAAAATAAAGAAATAGAACATCATCTTTTAAATCTTGCGCTCAAATATAAAACTATAAAAGATAATAAACAACATCTTTTATCTCATTCTATCAGTATTGATAATGCGTTAATTTTACTCCAACAAAAACGATATACCCAAGCTTTAAAACATATTAATCGTTGTATCAAACAACAACCATCAAACAATGAATACAAACTTCTTAAATTAGATGTTCTATCAACAACAAAAAACTTTAAACAAATAAGAAAAAATATTAGCCAGTGGATTACCGCAGATCCAGAAAATGAACTATGGCCAAAATCATTATGCCTTCTTGCTCATATGAAGATGCCGCGTGAAGAAGTAATCAACACTTTATCTTTGCTACTCAAACAAAACCCTCATTTAGTATGGTGCAATCTTTATGCAGCCGATATGTGTCTGCGTAATAATCAAAATGATCTTGCTATACCATACCTCAAACAAGCTTTGGCATGCTCCATGAATAATATAACTCGCTCAAAAACGTTATACCAACTCGCATTACTTGATTATGAACAAAATAATTATCAATCAATGTACACAAATCTTGAAAATGCTTACAAAATAAATCCTCAATGCGCACATACTAACAATGCACTTGCCTATTACTGGGCAACAAAAGGAAAAAATCTTTCAAAAGCTGACTCTTTTATTACACAATCACTTGCCATACAACCGACTAATTATTATTTTCTTGATACAAAAGCGGTAATTCATTATAAAAAGCAAGAATATACACAAGCGCAAGAAATTTTAGAACAACTGATCAATACTAATAATAGTACCATATTACTGCATCACGCTAAAGTTTGTTATGCCTTGAATAATCGAGAAAATGCTGATACATTAACAAAAAAAGCACAATCTTTAATCAAAAATGATCAAGAAAAAAAAGCGCTGCATAAAATGCAACAACTTTTAGCACAAAGATGAATACAACAACAATTTGCTACGTTGCGGGTAAATCTGGCGGTCATATTATTCCTTGTTTAACGCTAGCACAAAAAAACAAAGCCGCTGGCTCAATAAACAAAATTCTCTTTTTTTCTGCAAATACTCCGCTTGATAAAACTATTTTAGCAGACAACACAATGGTCTCTTGGCACATTATGCTACCACTCAGCAACCGCACACAATCTTATATAAAATTATTACTGCATACCGTTTCTTCTTTTATGATAAGTTTTTTTTATCTATACAAACATAAACCAACCGAGATCATTACTACCGGCGGAATTGTTGCAATACCAACATGCATTGCAGGATTTATATTGCGCATTCCTATCACTCTTTACTCTCTTGATGCTATACCAGGAAAAGCAATAAAGGCGCTCTCCCCACTTGCAAGGTCAATCATTACTCCATTTACTACCTCAAAACATTATTTCACTGCACAAAAATGTTCTCGTGGTTCATATCCTATTAAATATGACTCATCAACTCTTACTATTACTCAACAAGAAGCTCAACGAAACTTAAAATTATCTTTAACAAAAAAAACTATTTTAATTCTTGGTGGATCACAAGGTTCACTATTTCTCAACGACTGTATAAAACAATGGATTAATGATGAAACTTTTAACGCGCAAGAAATTCAAATTATTCATCAAACAGGATCACGTGATAATACCAACTGGCAAGAGCTCTATATTTCAAAAAATATCACCGCGCATGTATTTGACTATTATCCAGATTTAGCCTTAATGTATACAGCTTCTGATCTTATTATTTGTCGCGCAGGAGCAGGAACATTATTTGAAATTAAATTTTTTAATAAACCCTGCATTGTCATTCCTCTGATTACCACCACAACATCTCATCAAGTTAATAATGCTCTTGCAATGGAACAAGAATATCCACAACTATTTTATACTATTATGCAAAAAGATGTTGAACAAAAATATACCTTATTATTCAATACTATTAACAATATTATTTCAAAAAAAATATTTTAAGGACCTTTGCATGTTTAAAAAATACATTTTCATTTTACTAACGATAACATCATTAAATAATCTCTATTCGATAGAACACAATACGTTTTTATACTATAATAATCTCCCTCCTCAACTAACTGAGTTTTATACAAATAATAAAAAACTATTACAAGGAAAAGAAACTGCTTTTATTGGTACTATTGCAGGACTTGGTATTATAGCAGGAGCTTCAATTTTAAGAAAAATATCAGTGTTAGCAAAACCGGTGGGAATTGGTGTCATTATCTTATCAATTGCACATGATAAACATGAATTAAAAGAATCACTTTTTGAACAATTAAAAAATTTCTGGAAGCCATGTGGTGATATTGATCCAACTGCAGATCCTTCATCGTCAAATGAATCCCCAGACAATTAAGAAAAAATTAGTAAAAAGAGCGCTTAATTTATAAGCGCTCTTTTATTATAATTCCCGTTTTTTCCACCATTCATCGGTTAGAAACTCTTTAGGAACTTTCTTTTTATCTTCTTCATCTGGACTTTCTAATCCATATTCTTGTTCTAATATATCATACCATTCATGACGTACGGACTTTGGTAATTTTTTACCACAAAACATACAATAATCCATACTAATACACCCCGTTGACTTTGGAATTAATACTCCATATTCACGATATTTTGAGCTATAATGAAAAATATTTGCATCACTTTCTAATCCACGATCCATCGTCAAACAACAATGGGGTCCTTTATAATTACGTCTTAATTCCTCAACCCTCTTATCGATTGTATCAAGCCAATCTTTGTCATTCATATTTAACCCTTTTGTAACTGACGCCTTGGCTTTTGTTTTGCTTGTTCTGTTTTCTTTTCATTTTTAGTTCCATCAAAATTTGCCACATGCTTCCATTCTTTATATTTGTCAAAGACTTCAAGATGATCATTATGTAAAGCATCAACAACTACATAATCTCCTTTTTTTAAACCATTACATCCTTCTATATCTTTAAGTATCTTAAAAGCACGTTTCCCTTGATTAGTATAATCTGTACGCTGCAACCATTCTTTAATTTTCTTTCCAAATGAATGCTCTTTAATCCAATCTTCTGTTCGATTATACTTCGGTCCATCATAACGTTTTTCCTTATTTTCACTCTCAACCTGTTTTGTTGCCGCATGATGCAAAGATGATTTTTCTTGTATAACAGGAAACTTACAACCCTCATCAACATTTTCAGGTCTTTTATAAGGTCTTATTTTACTCGTTTCTGTTTCTTTTCCTGCCCTAATATCACAAACAGCAAAATCATCGGCTACCGGTTGATAACATCCTGTTGATATAGCTCTTTATTCTTTATTAACAGCAAAACAACCCTCCTTTTTGATTTTCTTGTTCTGAAATAATCTATGCATACAATACGCAGCACAATTAACAATACAAAAAGCTACAACACTTGCTGCTGCAACACCCGTCGTTACTGGCGGACAAGTCAACGATAACGCGCTCACAACTCCTGTCGTAAGCATAGGCTCAAAGTTATGCACAATAATTTCATACGGTGTTATACAAAAAATATGACTTGTTTCCACCGATAATGCATACATCTTCTGCTGCTGATATATTGGTTCAATGGAATCAATGCAAACAATTTTACCATTATTACACAGTAATTTTTCTGATACATTTAATTCACCTGCACTAACCCAATCATTTCGTGTACATGAGTAAAATTTTTGATCAGACATTGTATCAATAGATACATCTTTTATTTCAATTCTTACAAAAAAATTAGCTACGCAACTGCTGATATTATTAATACCATATGATTTGTATTGATCCTTTTCAGCCAATACAACGTAATCATTTATTTTATATTCTTTGATAGGTCTGCAATCAGGTAAACTTTTAACTAAAGTTTCGGGAGCAAATCCTTCTGACCGTAATAAAAAGGAACTTAATAGAAAAACAACAAGCCAAAATCTATGCCGCATTTTGTCCTTTTTTTATCTATTTTAATGCATAAACAAGTTTATCTTGCTGCTTGGGCTACCGATTTTAGCAAATTTATAACACAAAATTAAAAAAGCAACTACAGGTAGTTTCTTGAGTAATTAAATTGCATCAAAATAACGTAAGCTAAACCTAAATTTTCTTAACAATATTCACCTGATCATTATATTCATATCAGCGCTCGCCCTGAACTGGTTGAAGGGTTTCTTCGAGTGCTCGAAGAAACCCTTCAACCAGTTCAGGGCGAGCGCAAAAAAACAAGAAAAATGCGGTATTTATATTATTTCTTAAATCCAACTCACGTTGATTAATTAGATTTAATCAAAATATAATTAGCTCATCTAAAAAAAGCGCTTATTAAATTAAGCGCTTTTTATTATAATCCCCGCTCTTTCCACCATTCATCGGTAAGAAATTCTTTAGGAATTTTCTTTTTATCTTCTTCTCTGGGTCGATCTAATCCATATTCATATTCTAATATATCGAACCATTTTTCACGCAAACATACAGGTAATTTTTGACCACATGCTATACAGTGATCCATTAATACATACCCCGTTGACTCAGGAAGCCTTATACCATATTCACGATACTGTAAACTATAGTGAAATATAGTTTGTCTACCTAATAATTCTGAGTCCATTGTCAAACAACAATGAACTCCTTTATAATTTTGTTTTTCTTCTTTTATTTCTCGTTCTATATTTAAAAACATTTCTTGTTTATGCATAGTCACTCACCATAAAGTTTTTTTTAATTCTTTTTTTATTTCTTTTGTCCTTACATAATGATGAGTACCATCAAAATTTGCAGCATTGGATAACAAACCATATTTATTAAAAACTTCTAAATATTCACCTTCCGCTATAATAAAATCACCAAAGGTAAATCCTTCATTATTCTCTATTAAATCATGTACTTCTTGATTCACTTATTATCCTCATAACTAAATATTACATATCTCACTTCCACTACAATCCCCGTTTTTTCCACCATTCATCAGAGAGAAACTCTTTAGGAACTTTCTTTTTATCTTCTTCACAAGGGCTTTCTAACCCGTATTCTTGTTCTAATATATCAAACCATTCATCACGTACAGAAGTTGGTAATTTTTTTCCACAAAACATACAGTAATCTATTAAAAAACCACCTTTAGGTAGATCTATTCCATATTCTCGATATTGTAAATCATAATATACGTTCGTATACTCTTTAGATAATTGAGCATCCATTGTTAAACAACAATAAGGCCCTTTATAATTACGCCTTTCTTCTGCAACTTCTTCATGTATCTTTCTAAGCCAATCTTCCATTGTATACATTATCCTTATCATTTATTTTATATTCTTTGATAGGCCTGTAACCAGGTAAACTTTTAACTAAAGTTTCGGGAGCAAATCCTTCTGACCGCAATAAGAAAGAACTTAATAAAAAAACAACAAGCCAAAATCTATGCCGCATTCTGTCCTTTTTTACTCATAAATACAAAAAAATAGTACTCACTTTTACCTGAGTACTATTTTTTTATAATTTCTTACACATTCAAATCATCTAAAAACCATAATGCTAAATGTTTTCCACGTTCACACTCAAAAGGTACATCTTCTTCTATTAACGCCAATGGCCGAGGAAAATTAAATGGTGCTCGTTCAAAATTAATTCTTCTAACCTCTCCTGTTGTAATATCAGGAGTATTATCCATTGTTGTAAGTCCGGTGGTCATTAAAATATATTTTGATCCACTTTTTTTGAAGTTTCTTAAAGCTTTAAAAATTTGTTCATGCGTAAGATGAGCAAGCATATCGCGGCATATGATAAGATCTACTTTTTCAATAACATTATCAACAAGGTTAATATGTCGAAATTCTCTTGTTTCTCCAAAAAGCTTTGTATTACGTTCAATTAACTCTTGCACAATATCATAGCCAACATATCTACATGTCCCCATATCAACATGTCTCATCCAGTTAAAATCGCCACATGGCGCATCTGCTATTGAAGTAATTCCAAAACGCTTAATAAGAGCACTAATGCCATAAGAAGCCTTTTGAGTAAATCTAATTTCTGAGCCTGGCCCAGAAAGGCTTTCTCCCCACAACCAAAATTTTGTTTTATAGATACGGGTAAATATTTCTTCGATTGGATCAACCGCTTGTGTCATTTTTACACTAATACTACAATGTAATAACACTAATAAAAGGCATTTATTCATCATACTCATACCATCTCCTTTTTTATATTTTTAACAGGAAACGTATATAAGCCTAGAATAAAAGTCAATCAATTTTTTAATCTATTTCCTAAGTTTTTCTCTACCAAAATAGTAATTGCGCCAGGCTTTGCTGGCGTTGAAGGTAAACCAGTACGCTCATCAATCACTGTTTCTTGTAAAGATGGATCATAGGAAAAAACATGCTCTCCTTTATCAATAGCACAATTAAAAGCACGCCAAATTGGCAATGCCGTACGTAAAGGAAAAACATTTTCACCCATAGGACGATTATTATCAAATCCCACAAAAATGGCCGTTGTTAATGCGGTTGAACCCATGTACCAACAGGTGCGTGAATCATTAGTTGTACCAGTTTTACTAATAACCTGGGACTTAGGCCAATTATGTCCACCATACATTGCTTTAACGCGTTCCGGACCAAGTCTTAAAACTGCTTTTACTTGGCCTGCAATAGCACTTTCTATAACTCGTTCACTATCAACGGTCGCTTTGTAGATACGCGTACCCCATCTATCTTTTATTGCTGACAAAATATGTGGCTCAATGTACACACCATCATTAGCAAAAACATTAAACATGCCCGCACCTTCCCATAAAGTTGCGTCAACGCATCCTAACGCTAAAGAGGGATATGAATGAAAATCAGCCTTCAGCCGGCATTTTTTGGCAAGATTAATTACAGGAGCAGCTCCTACTTTTAAAAATGTTTTAATCGCAACAATATTACTAGAACGCGATAAAGCATAAGCTAAGGTAACAACCCCATGAAATTTTTTATCATAATTTTTTGGCGCCCATAACACATTATTTTGCAACAACTCAAACCGCTCATCAACTTCAGTATCTGCAAAAGTCATGCCCTGCTGTAAAGCAATGGTATAGGTCAAAGGTTTAAAAATAGAACCTATTTGACGAGGTGCTTGTGTTGCTCTATTAAATTTTGAAGTAACAAAATCAAAGCCTCCAATTAATGCTTTTACTTCACCACTTTTACTATCCAAAGCAACCAATCCTCCATCAATTTCATTGCCTAAATTTTCACGCAATTTTATCATTTCTGTTTTGAAAGCTTCTTGTGCCGCCATTTGAATAGCTATATTAATAGTCGTCTGAATCTGCAAACCTCCACAATATAGCATTGTTTTGCCCACAATATTTTCTAACAACACGCGCAACATTTCTTTTGCATGGGGTGCACATACATCAGCATTTTTATCTTTTATTTCAATTTCGCTCACTAAAGCTTGGTCATATTCTTTCTCAGTAATAAAACCTAAATGCTTCATTTTTCCCAAAATAACATTTCTACGTTTTTGCGCAGAAAGAGGATATACCAACGGGCAATACCGTGCAGGAGAACGAATAATACCCGCTAATGTACATGCTTGTTCCATAGAAATTTCATGTGCATGCTTAGACCAAAAACGCTGACTGGCCGCTTCTACGCCATAAATACCACATCCAAAACACACATGATTAAGATACGTATGTAAAATTTGTTCCTTGGTAAATTGTTGCTCAACAACCAAAGCATACACTTGTTCTTTTATTTTTCTCGCAAACGTTTTTTGTGAATCAAAAAATAATAATTTAACTAATTGTTGCGTAATGGTACTTGCCCCTTGCACTTTACGACCATGATACAGATTAACCAGAATTGATCGAATAATTCCTTTCCATGAAATACCATTATGTGAAAAAAAATCCCAATCTTCGGCAGCAATAAATGCATTAATAACGTGTTGAGGCAAACAAGCTCCATCTACCGGATCACGACGATCAAGCTGAAACCTGGCCCATTCATTCCCTTCATCATCAAATAATAGAGAAGGGCGACCTGAATCATATTGAGTCAGAACAGAAAAATTAATTGTATGATTATGTATAACAAAAAAAAGAACGCCAAATAAACAAAAAATCAATAAAATAATCATCATAGAAAAACAATAAATCATTCTCCACATTATCGGATTACGCACAAGTTACTCATCAATAAAATGTATTGTTAAGATTTTTAATAATTTTAGTATAATATTTTAATTTAACTATTACACTAATGATTGTGCAAAAACATACATGAATGCCCACCGGAAAATCTATAGTATCAATTTTTAAAAAAATTAAAACATGAACCATTTAATTTTAAATAAATATTATTTCTCAGGATTGCTTCTTATAATTAATTTTTCCTTATTAAACATGGAAACAGGTCAATTTACGTTTAAAAAGCCTCCACAACAAAATGAAAAAAACATCAATATAAATATTGAAGAGAATAAACCTAGTGATAATAATCTTATGGAGTGCTATACCACTATCACCGCTTATTTAAAAAAAAAAAAATCCAGCTTGGTTAACTATGCCAGTCCTCAAAGCTCCAATAACAGTTCTCCAAAAAGCTCGAATAACAATTCTCCAAAAAGCTCCAATAATAATTCTCCAAAAAATACTACTCCCCCAAGAGTTGTCAAACAACAAAAAACACGCCGAACTAATCAATCCTACCCAACAGAAATTATAAAATTTCTACAATATACTGCTTCAATTAGCCTACTTCCTTGTCAAATAAAACGTAATCAACAAATAGAACGTATTGAAACGAATGTTACTCCAATCAGACCTAACAAGGAAAAACAGGAAAAATGTGTTGCAATGTTTAATGCTGGATTTATAAGATTTCCCTCTGATCAAAAAACCATTCTCTCTGCAAGAGGATTAGGTGGGTGCTCAGCAGCGCTTGTGTATGTTTGCTTGAAAAATGGAGAACAATTCGCAGGACTTAGTCTTTTTTCTTCTTTATCATCTCAAGAAGAAAAACAACTAAAAGTTCAAGAATTTTGCTTAATCGCTCAACAAATACATGAGCCTTTACTATCTATGTTTTTTTTTATATTTCCGGAAAGCTCAAACCCAATTACAAAGCAAAAATATATGGATGAATATACAAAAATAAGACCAACTGCATTAGGTTTTCCCGCACTATTTACAACATTGCAACGCATCCCCTACGCAATGGGGACAAAAAAAGGTACGTGGGGGCAATCGCATAATTTTGAACTACGTGATATAAAACTCGAACTATCAGGGAGAACATTGCCTTTTTTACAGGTAAAAAATGACACTTTCAATTTAAATGACCTTGTTCCTTCCACAAATAACAGTGAACAACATTAAAAATGCTTTACCAATCGCAGAATGAAATTTGTTCCTTGTGTACGATTTCTTACACCATTTTCAAGGTATAAATATGAAAAAAAATCAAAATCATTCGGAAAAAAATATACTATACCCGGACCTGTGCCAAACACACGCTCTTTGGTATCTTTAACAGTTATACCAAATTCTTTATTATTATGAATTTGTTGCAATGCATATCCCACGGCGCCAATATACAACTTTGGATATGCTTCATATGCTAAACTATAATTACAATAAAAGGCATCACCTATTTTAACATCAATTTTCTCATTTTTGGCATTCCAAACGTAATTCAAGGACCATGATAAACTCCATTTTTCAGAAAGAAACAATGTAGCTGACCAATCAGGTCCCCAATAAAAAAAAGTATTATTCGGGTTAATGACCTTCTCTGGCAATTTATTTTTACCCAATGGAATAGCCATATCTAATTCTAATCGATGAATAAAAAGAGGACGACCATTATGTATAATAGCTGGCCATTGGATATACGTACCTAATCCAAGATTGCCCACACCAGACCCACTGCTCTCAAAACCAAATAAATTTTTCTCAATTTTTGAATAAAGAACAACAGGTAATACTACCATTACTCCGGGCATACCTCCCAAACCAAATTCATAATCAAATTGATAAATTAATTCAGTTGCCATAACAACTTTTCTTAAACGAGGAGAAGGAAAGCCTCCTAAGGGCTTTCCTTCATTATTTAAAAATCGTTGTGTAGTATAATACTGCATCCACTGTTGTAAATAAAAACCAGGGTATGGTCGGACAGGGCCACCATCTAAAATATTTGTATAGCCAAGTCCTAAACCAGGTAATCCATAACTAGAAATGATATAAACACAAAAAAACGCATATAACAGTATACATTTTTGATAATTTCTCATACATGCTACAATTATATAAATTTAATAGAAGCTGGTTGAGTAAGGACTTCTTTTGCTTCCTCTTCATCAAAAACAAACAGCTCTTCATCAAACTCCATTATTTCTTGATTATTTTCTGGGTCTATCCCCATTATCCCATCACCTTGAAATAATGCACAAAGAAATTCATTATACATAAGAGAATATGCTGTTAATCCCGCTAAAATCATCATGGCCTGACCAGGACATTTTTGCATTACTGCCGCAAGAGCTGCAAGAGGCAATAAATTAGTAAGCTTACCAATCAATGGAACACTATCAACACTATCAATCTTTTCTCCAAGATTAACAATACGATTACATAATGACTGATAAGGATTAAACGCATTAAGACTACTCATAGCAAAAAACATTACTACTAAAACAATTGATGATATTCGCTTAACCACAAGAAACTCCTTATTTTTTTAAAGAAATACCGTACTCAAAAAACTATCACTATTACTACTCTTGTCAACCTAATACCCTATTCTACCCTTGACTTATATATCATTAAAAAAGAAGACTAACTTTAAAAAAAATTTAACTTTTACCCTCAGAAAAAGGTATTATGTTATACTATGATTTATACTAATAAAACTGCCCAAAAAATTTTTTTCATATGCTTTATCACCTTTCTTCTTTTAATAGATTTAGGACAATTTTTTTTAATTGGCGCACTAATCATACCGTTATTATTATGTATATATTGTACCTTCCTTTGCTATCAAATGAGATATATACCTGTTGCTCTCATAGCTTTATTACAATGTCTTGAATTTTTTTGTTTTTACAACTTTTTCTCTCTGGGACTTCTCATACTCATCCCCATCACCACCCTTGCTCTCTTTTTTAAAAAAAATTTATTCCCCTCTTACTCCCATATCATTACACTGGTACTTATCGCAACGTGTATTCAAATATATATCATTGAAGCGCTATTTTTAGGTATATGGCCAACTAGCTACTATACAATTATAAGAATAGCTGCTATACTATTTTTAACGATATGTTTCTCTTTGACAATAAAAATTTGGGGTATACAAGACAATCGCGCGTAAGCAATTGTTTACGGGAGGAAAGTCCGGACTTCCAATGAACATGGTACCGATGAAGAATATGTTAATAAAATAACAGTTACAACATCGGAAAGCGTAAGCTTATGGAAAGTGCCACAGAAAATAACCGCTTTACCTTATCAAGAAGAGTTTTCTTCTTAAAAAGGTTCCAATCTAAACAATAGTAAAGATTGGTTATTAAGTAAGGGTGAAAATGTGCGGTAAGAGCGTACAGTTATATATAGTAATATATATGAAGGGTAAACCCTACCAGAAGCAAGACAAAAAAGTGTGTATCGGTCGTTCATTCCGGTTAAACACACGGGTATGTCGCATAGATAAATGGTTGTCAGACTGATTTACTGCACAGTAATACAGTCCACAAAATCCGGCTTACTGTAGACCCCAATGTGCTTATACATACTATGCATAAGCCACACAAGCTAATTTCTCTTATCTTTTAATAGGTTTAGAATGAGCATAGTAAATTTCAATATAAAAAATTACCTCTGGATATTACCCTTTTTAAGTTTTGCTGTTGGATATTATGTAATGCAATCTCTATTGCATACACCAACACATATAACCCCGCATCTTATTGGCAAACAAATACATGAGACACTGGATGTTATTACACAATATAATCTTAATATTCGTTTAATAAATCAAAAAGAAGAAGTAGATCTGCCCGAAGGAATTATTCTTAATCAAACCCCAATGGCAGGCACTACGATTAAACCTAACCAACCTCTTTTTATCGTAACAACCAAAAAACCCCTCGGAATAAAAGCTCCTTGTTGCACGCAAATGCATATTGACCAATTAACTCACATGCTTCATACAACCGATATTAATCCGCGTATTTATTATTTATCACATGCTTATCCAGAAAAAATATGCTTTGCTCAATCACCACAACCAGATGAATTTTTAGAAAAAAACAAACTTATCCTTTACGTTTCATCAGGAAATAATAAACCTATTGTTTGGCCAGACTTTACCACTACTACGCTTGCCAATGCTATTGAATTTTTAAGTCATTATAATATAGAACCGCATATTATTAATGATTCTCTCTATAAATCATGTACCTATGATGAATATAATATAAAAGACCAACGCCCAATCGCGGGAACCATTTTAACCATCGATAAACATAAACCATTATCAGTACAATTACGAATACATTAAAAAAGGAATCTCTTGAATAAAACAGATTTTTCACCACATACTCATATTTTTTTATGGGATTTACATGATGTTATTTTAGAAAAAAGCCTTTGGAGCTGGTTTGCCAGCTGCATGTGCTTCAAACGTAAAAGAGAAATTTTGCGCAACTTAAATAAAAAAACCCTAAAAATAGCATTTATTTTTTTACTTGAACGCCTCAAACTTACTAAAAAACAAATGGTTAGCGAAGAACTTATTAAAGCCGCGCAGGAAAGCAATAATTATGCTCTTATTGACTTAGTTGTGCGTGTATGCTCTTCATATAGACCAATTAAAAAAACAGTTGCTATAATGCAAGACCTTTCTCAGTTAGGTTATACTCATCATTTAGGATCAAATATTGGCAAAACAGTTTATGATGATTGTACTGATAAATTTCCATCAATTTTTAGTTTATTTAAAGAAATTACTATTCCTTTTGAATCAGAAAATTCAAAAATTATCAAAAAACCTCATCCCGATTTTTTTCATTCTCATACAAAAAAACATAACTTACATGCACATCAAATTATCTTCATTGATGACAAATTAGCAAATGTTCAAGCAGCACAATCAATTGGTATGCATGCAATTCAGTTTAAAAATTCAGAACAGTTGCGAAAAGAACTTATCAAAAATAATATCTTAAAATTTTAGGAATCAACATGGCTGGCCCTATAGCTCATATTTTTTCTGTCTTAACCGTACTTAATAGCAATGCTATTGAAGCTAATAATAGAACGAAAATGATTATTGGAACTAGTTTTCCTGATATCCGCTATTTAAAAGTTATTGAACGAACAGAAACTCATGAAAAAAATATCACCTGGGACGATGTCGTCAATGCCCAAAGTGATTTTGAAAAAGGGCGCCTTCTTCATTGTTTACTCGATGTAGCTCTTGAACAATTCGTAGAAAAAAATAATCTACAAAAAGCTCTGGGACATTGCCCTTTTCATTCACAAATTCTTAAATTTTATGCCGATATTGTTGTATACAAAATGGTAGAAAATTGGCATGAAATATGCCCCGCTTTTGATACCATTGCTTCAGAAGAAATTGCCTTTAATATTAGCCAAAATGACATCCTCTACTGGCACAAATTACTTAAGAAATACTGTAAGAAACAACCTGATGTTGATCAAATCCTCTTACTTTTAAAACAATACATCGCATTTTTAGTCAAAAAAGAAAATAATTTTTTTAAACGACTATTACTCCAGTGCAAGGGCGTGGTACTCTACCATATTGTTTATTTTAAATTAGGAACCATTATACATACACTTGAAAAAAACCATGCGCTAACTGACTCTCTTATCTTTTTTTATACTCATCTAGAGGAATTTTTAAAAAGATATAAAGCTAATAATGAGAAACTTTCAAAACAATGCAAAAGTCACCCTTAGATTCACCATATTAA
>Ga0070665_100004505_pt1 | contig 14614 bp, 14 predicted proteins | sample KBSS13metaG_FD_65862 | JGI IMG/M metagenome (GOLD analysis project Ga0070665, IMG submission 65862) | Switchgrass rhizosphere microbial communities from Kellogg Biological Station, Michigan, USA - KBS S1-3 metaG | ecosystem: Host-associated > Plants > Roots > Rhizosphere > Soil ... | reverse complement strand
TGATGGACTCGTGAAAAGCAAGCACCACGACCCGGCGGTCGTGGTGTTGGATGAGGCAGGCCGATTCGCTATTGCTTTGCTCGGTGGGCATGAAGCGGGCGCCAACGCCTTGGCCTATCGGGTGGCGAATGCAACCGGAGCTGTGCCTGTTGTTACGACGGCGACCGAGGCCTCAAAACCGCTGGTCGTTGGTGTGGGTTGCCGTAAGGGCGTTGCAGAGGAGCAGATCGAGAGGGCCATTCGGCACGCTCTGGCACAAGTACCGGCGCCGGAGGTGCCGGGCGTCGGTGGTGCGTTAACGGACGAGTTTGAATCCGTACGGGAGCTCGTCACGGTTGATCTGAAAGCGAACGAGCCAGCGCTGCAAGCGTTTTCGCGACGGTATTCAATTCCGCTACGCGTCATTGCGCGACAACAGATAGAGGCGCGACCTTGGGTCACGCAGCCTTCCGAGTGGGTCCGGAAGTCGGTCGGGCTCGATGGAGTGTGCGAACCCTGCGCGCTGATTGCCTGCGGGCGCGGCAGGTTGGTCGTCCCGAAGACGGCGTTGGACGGCGTTGCCGTGGCAGTGGTCGAGGACGATTGGGAGCGCGTTTCGTGAAGGGTGTGTTGAATCTTGTGTCGGTGGGGCCGGGTACAATCGACTTCATCGTGCCGCGGGCACAACAAGCATTGCGTGAAAGCGATGTCATCGTCAGCTACGAGCTGTATCTTCGCTGGATAGCGGAATGGATCGATGGGAAGGAAATCCACACGCCGCCGCTGACGCAGGAGCGTGAGAGAGCACGACTTGCAATCGAGAAGGCTCGCGCAGGCGCACGGGTCGCTCTGATCTCGAGCGGCGATATCGGCATTTACGCCATGGCGGCACTTGCGTTCGAGGAGATGCGGGAGGAGGACAGCTTCGACCTCAACGTGATTCCCGGAATCACGGCGGCTAATTCTTGTGCTTCCCTCCTGGGATCGCCCTTATCGCACGACTTCGCGACACTGAGCCTCTCGAGTTTGATGTGTCCGTGGGAGTGGATCGAGCAGCGGGCGCGTCATATCGCGCAGGCCGACCTGGCGTGTGTGCTCTACAACGTGCAAAGCAACGCGCGTGTCGAGGGTGTCTATCGCGTCCTCAATATTTTGCTGGAGCATAAATCTCCGGACACGCTCTGCGGGGTGGTTCGCAATGCATACCGTCCGGAGCAAGGTGTTGAGATATACAAGCTGCGCGATCTACCGGCGCAGAAGTTCGACATGCTGACGACGGTTGTCGTTGGTAATCGATTCACACGCCGCAAGCGCGACTGGATCTTTACGCCGCGTGGGTACAACGACTGGGCTGCGGATACGCAGCAACCGAGTGTCGAGTTTCCCGCCAACTCAGTTTGGGTATTTTCAGGGACCAGTGACGGTAACGCCTTGGCGAGCGAGCTTGCCAATGACTACGGCCCTGTCGTGGTCAGCACCGCCTCCGAGTATGGAGGCGAAATCGTTCGTGAGCGGTGCCCTGGAGTGACGGTGTGGGCCGGACGACAGGGTGTCGAGGTCAGGCGTCGTGCTTTGCGAGAGAGTGGGGCTCGCGTCATTGTGGACGCAACCCATCCTTATGCGCAGCAGATGTCGGAGCAACTCATGGGTCTCAGCAGGGAGTTGGACATTCCCTACGTACGCTATGAGCGGCCCGGTGTGGCGGCCGGGACTGGAGACGCAATGTGGTGCGACTCGGTAGCGCGTGCGGCTGATAAGGCCATTTCTATTGGGCAGCGGATCTTTCTGGCAACCGGATCGAAGGATCTGGCGACGTTTCTGCAGGCACCGAAGGCAGACGCACGAGAGTGGTTTGTGCGGATAACGCCGGAGCCGGCGCTGATCCGGCGTGCCGTGGAGCTTGGTGTGCCGCGGGATCATATCCTGGCGATGCAGGGGCCGTTCTCGGAGGCATTCAACAGCGCGCTTTGGCGGGATCAGCGGATTGACTGCGTGGTGACGAAGGATTCGGGCGAGGCCGGTGGTTTTTCGGCCAAGGCGCGGGCGGCAGCGGGGCTGGGTATTCCACTCCTGGTGATACGACGACCCGACATCGCCTATCCGTGTGTTGCAACCGACTTCGAGTCGGTCGGCGAGCAGTTGGGCCGCTTGGGGTTGGCAAGGTCGCTTGCAAGGGCCGGGTCATGAGGCGACCGATTCCCGTCACGATTGTGAGTGGCTTCCTGGGGTCGGGGAAGACGACCTTGTTGTGCGAGCTGCTACGCCATCGGCAGGAGCGGCGCCTGGCCGTGTTGATCAACGAGCTGGGTGAGGTGTCGATTGATGGTGCGCTGACAAGGGCGAGCACGAACGGCACAAAGGAGGTCGAGATCGTCGACTTCCCGAATGGCCTGATCGCGTACGCGGAGGACGAGCACTTTGTACCGACGCTGCAGGCGCTAGCGCGCCGGTCAGGGCACGTCGATCACGTCCTGATCGAGACTTCCGGAGTGGCATTGCCGACCGCGGCGATGGCGCGCTTGCAGGCGCCGGAGCTTGCGGAAGACTTCGTGCTCGACGCTAGCCTGGTGGTCGTCGACACGCCCCGGTTGCTGGCAGGCGAGTTTGACGGCGTTGGCGACGTAGACCGTGGTGTCGAGGTTGTTGAGCCGGCGAATGTGGGGTTTGCTCTGCCTGCGAGGCAGCTATTCGACGAGCAAATGCGTGCGGCCGATGTGGTTGTGTTGAACAAGATCGACCAACTGGATGCGGACGCGTTGCTCGGTGCCGAGGAGCAGGTGCGCAGACGGGCGCCAAATGTCCGGTTCCTGGAGTTGGCGCATAATGCGCGGCTGGATGTTCGGGTGGCACTCGGTTTGAGATTGCATCAGGTGCCCGCCGCGGACCGCCTGAAGCACTTTCGCGGGCCGTTCATCGCAATGCCGGGGGCCGACAGCAGGACGATTGCTGATCATGGGCGGGTCGACGGGCACAGTCACTCGGGACTCGCACCACATTTGCATGGGCTGGCTACGCACACCCATTTTCACGAGCAGGACCCGGGCTGGCTTTCATTCACTTTGCGTAGCGGTGAGCAACCAAGCGTCTGCGCATTGCGGGCCGCCTTGGAGCAGGTCGCGGAAGTGGAGCCACTTCTGCGGTGCAAGGGATTTGCGCTCGGTTCGGACAGCAGGTCTGCGGTGCTTCTTCAAGGGGTGCGAACGCGCGTTGTGGCGACTGACGCTACGTCGCAGCAGTCGCAGGCCAAGGGTTCGGAGCTCGTGTTTATCGGTTACCACCTCAGTCGCTCACGCGTAGCCTCGATGTTGAGCCGCCTGACGGGTACGGCCTGGAGTTGAGTCATGCAGACGGATCCCGAAGCACACAAGCGGATGACCCAGCGGCACAAGGAAGGGTTCGAGAAGAAGAAGGCCGCGGCGCAGCTCGAGAAGGGGCTGTTGATCGTGAATACCGGCACCGGCAAGGGCAAGTCGACCGCGGCGTTCGGCATGGGAATGCGGGTGTTGGGCCATGGATGGAAGTTGGGCGTGGTGCAATTCATCAAGGGTGCGCTCGATAGCGCGGAACGCCGATTTCTGACTGCCCAGCCGAATTGTGACTTTCATGTCGTCGGTGCCGGCTATACCTGGAATACGCAGGATCGGGAGGCCGACGTGCTTACTGCACGGAAAGGCTGGGCGGAGGCAATACGGATGATCGAAGATCCCACTTACCGGATGGTGATCCTGGACGAGCTCAACATCGTGCTCAAGTATCAGTATCTGGACCTGGAGGAGACTCTCGAGGTGTTCCGCAAACGTCGCGAGATGCTGCATATCGTCGTCACCGGACGCCATGCGCCGGAGCGCTTGATCGAGGAGGCGGACCTGGTCAGCGATATCCGACCGGTGAAGCATCCTTACAAGGAGCAGGGTATCAAGGCGCAGCCGGGAGTGGAGTTCTGAGCATGAGTCGGCGCTCGTGCCCGGCGTTGTTCGTCAGTGCTCCTGCCTCCAACCAGGGCAAGACCACCGTGACCGCGGCATTGGCGCGCTATCATGCCGCGCAGGGGCGCAACGTCCGGGTGTTCAAGACCGGGCCGGATTTTCTCGATCCCATGATCCTGGAGCGGGCCAGCGGGCGGCCGGTGTACCAGTTGGATCTGTGGATGGGAGGTGAGGAGCATTGCCGCGGGCTGTTGTATGACGCCGCCGCGGATGCCGACCTCATTTTGATCGAAGGAGTCATGGGGTTGTTCGACGGGACGCCGAGTAGCGCGGATCTTGCGCAGCTATTCGGTGTGCCGGTGTTGGCGGTCATCGATGCAGAGGCGATGGCTCAGAGCTTTGGCGCCATTGCTCATGGGCTGGCGACGTATCGCAAGGGGTTGCCCTTCAGCGGCGTGTTGGCGAACCGGGTGGCGGGTGCGCGCCATGTGGAGATGACGCAGCAGGGGATGCCGGACGGTTTGGTCTACTGGGGTGCGGTCTCGCGCGATGCGGGATTTGAGTTGCCGGATCGGCACTTGGGGTTGGTTCAGGCGGAGGAAGTGGGAGACCTCGATCAGCGGCTGGACGCCATAGCGGCGGCGCTGCGAGGCACGAAGCTGACGCAGCTTCCGGCAGCGGTTGGATTCGCGGCGCCTGGGCCGCGAGGCTCAGAGGCACAGGCGGCGCCTGCGCTTCGGGGCACCCGCATTGGGATTGCGCGGGACCGGGCGTTCTCGTTTCTCTACCACGCAAACCTGGACCTTTTGAGGGCGTTAGGGGCTGAGTTGGTGTTTTTCTCGCCGCTCGCTGACGCGGACCTGCCCGCGGTGGATAGCGTGTACTTGCCCGGAGGATATCCGGAGCTGCATCTAGATCAACTGGGTGCGAATCGGTCGATGGCGGCAGCGCTGCGGCGGCATGTGGATGCGGGTAGGCCAATGTATGCGGAATGCGGTGGCATGTTGTACCTGTTGGAGTCGCTTACCGATGTCACTGGACATAGGGCCGAGCTGGCAGGTCTTCTGCGTGGCAGTGCCGTTATGCAACCGCGGCTGCGAGGGTTGGGATATCAATCGGCGCCGCTTCCGGGAGGGGTTCTGCGCGGGCATACGTTCCATCATTCGACGATGGAAACCTCGATGACTCCCTGGGCGCGTGGCGAGCGGCTGTACAACACCTCGCCGGGAGAAGCGATCTATCGGGAAGGTAGGGTAGTAGCAAGCTACTTGCACAACTATTTTCCGTCGAATCCGCAAGCGGCGGCCGAGCTGTTTTTGTCATGAGCGCGCTTCTCGCCATCGCTGCTGTACTGTTGGATGCTGCTTTGGGTGAGCCGCATCGCTGGCATCCATTGGTTGGGTTTGGACGTTGGGCGCAGGGATGGGAACGTTTGTTGAATCCCACTTCGGGGAAGCACGCTTCTTCAGCGCTTCGATTGCGGGGTGTGCTTGCAGTCGCTATGGCTGCGGGTCCATGGGTGTTATTCGTTGCGGTGGTCAGCTTCGCGGCCTGGAATCCCGCGTCTGCGGCGATGCGCTATTTCGGATATGCGATCGCCATTGTGGCGCTCTACTTCGCTCTGGGTAACCAGAGTCTCAGGGACCACGCCCTGAGTGTGCACCGTGCACTGAGCGAAGGCGATCTCACCCGGGCGCGGACGAAAGTGGGATTCATCGTCAGCAGGGACACCGGGCAGATGGATGCCCGGGCAATAGCTGCCGCAGCGGTGGAATCCGTGCTCGAGAATGGTAACGATGCGGTCTTCGGAGCTTTGTTCTGGTTCCTGGTTGCGGGTGCCCCAGGGGTCGTGCTCTATCGACTCGCTAACACGTTGGATGCGATGTGGGGCTACCGCACACCGCGATATCTTTATTTTGGCTGGGCTGCGGCCAGGCTCGACGACGTGCTCAATTTTGTGCCGGCGCGTTTGACTGCTCTCACCTATGCCCTGATCGGTCATACCGGAACCGCACTGCGTTGTTGGAGACAACAGGCTGGTGCTTGGGAAAGCCCTAACGCGGGGCCTGTGATGGCCTCTGGGGCGGGTGCGCTGGGAGTGGCGTTGGGCGGCGGCGCCTACTATCACGGTCAGTGGGAAGAGCGGCCCCCCTTGGGTACCGGATCACCTCCGGACGCCGCGTCGATTCCTGCGGCTCTGCGCCTCGTACGACTCGGTGTAGCTCTCTGGATCACCGTCCTCATCATCATGGAAGGTATTGCCCATGCTTGAACATGGTGGCCGTTTGCAACAGGCCGCGCAACGCTACGGCTTACCGCGCGAGCGCTGGCTCGACCTTTCGACCGGTATCAACCCTATCGGTTGGCAGGCCACAGCGGCTGCTGTGTCGGTTGCCAGCTGGAACCGGCTTCCGGAGGAAGAGGACGGTTTGATGGAGGCCGCCGAGATGTATTACGGCGCTCCCACGATTTTGCCGGTGAGCGGCTCGCAGGCCGCGATCCAGACCTTGCCGCGCCTACGCAGCCGATCGCGCGTGGGAGTGCCGAAACTCGGCTACAACGAGCATGCCCATCGGTGGGCGCAAGCCGGCCATGACGTCGTGCCTCTGGCGGTCGCGGATTTTGAGGCTGCGCTTGATGGACTCGATGTGCTCGTGGCGTCCAACCCCAACAACCCGACGGGCGAGCGCTTCGCTCCCGACCAACTGCTCGATTGGCACGCGCGATTACACTCCCGGGGCGGCTGGCTCGTGATCGACGAGGCGTTTATCGATTCGACGCCGGAGTGCAGCGTGGCCCGGTTCACGGACCGCGAGGGGCTCATCGTTTTGCGCTCGCTCGGGAAATTCTTCGGGTTGGCCGGCGCGAGGGTGGGTTTTGTGCTCGCGTCGCGGGAGCTTCTGCGGAGTCTTGCCGAATGGCTGGGGCCTTGGGCACTCGCCGGCCCGTCCCGAGTCGTGGCCAAAGCATCGCTGTTGGACCAGGCGTGGCAAAAGTCGACGCGCCAACGGCTGCGCCAGGATGGTCGTCGACTGGCTGTTCTCTTGGCGAGTCATGGACTGAAACCCGCTGGCGGGTGTGATCTGTTCCAGTGGGTTAGTGTGCCCAACGCCCTGGAGGTCCACGAAGCGTTGGCCCGGCAGGGGATTCTGACTCGCTATTTCGCGACGGCACCGAGCGTGCGCTTCGGGCTGCCCGCGAAGGCTGAGGATTGGGGGCGCCTGGAGACCGCGTTGAGTATCAGTCGCGATGTGCAGGAGATAGCGGAGAACGCACGAGACGAGGCTAAGCGCGAGGCGCGGTCGTGAGCGCGCTTGCCGAAGTGAAGGCTGAGGTGAACTCGTGACCGCCCGCACCCTGATGGTTCAGGGCACTACCTCGGATGCTGGTAAGAGCACTGTGGTAACCGGCCTCTGCCGGGTCTTGAAGCGCCGCGGTTTCCGGGTGGCGCCGTTCAAGCCACAGAACATGGCGCTCAACAGCGCGGTGACGGTGGACGGAGGTGAGATCGGACGCGCGCAGGCACTTCAGGCGCAGGCGGCCGGCATCGAGCCGACTACCGACCTGAATCCCATCCTGCTCAAACCCAACACCGACGTGGGCGCGCAAGTCATCGTCAACGGCCGCGCGATAGGCAACATGCCCGCGGCGGAATATCACCAATACAAGAGCGTTGCGCGCAAAGCAGTGCTGGCCGCCCACGAGCGGCTTGCCGGTCGCTACGATGTCATCGTTACCGAGGGCGCAGGCTCACCCGCTGAGATCAATCTCAGGGAAGGCGACATCGCCAACATGGGCTTTGCGGAGGCGGTCGATTGCCCTGTCATTCTCGTTGCGGACATCGAACGTGGTGGGGTCTTCGCGCACCTGGTGGGGACTGTGGCTCTCCTGAGTCCAAGCGAGCAGGCACGGATCGCGGGGTTCGTCGTCAACCGATTTCGCGGGGATCCGGCGCTGTTGGAGTCCGGCGTGCGTTGGCTTGAAGAATACACGGGAAAGCCTGTGCTCGGCGTCCTGCCGTATCTGCGGGGTCTCAATCTTGACGCAGAAGACGCGATCAACCGCGAGCGAAATGACGCGGTCCAGGCGGGCGCGTTGAAGGTGCTCGTCCCGGTGTTTCCGCGCATCAGCAATCACACCGATTTCGATCCTCTGCGTCAGCATCCGCAGGTCGATCTGCAATATGTGGGACCTGGTATGTCGCCGCCGCCGGCAGACCTGGTGATTCTCCCTGGGTCGAAGAGCGTTCGCGGCGACCTCGAATGGTTGCGGCAGAACGGATGGGTCGAGTACCTCGAGCGCCACCTGCGTTATGGCGGCAAGCTCATCGGCATCTGCGGAGGCTTTCAGATGTTGGGTCGGACCATTGCCGACCCGTTAGGACTGGAAGGCCCGCCCGGAGAGAGCCCGGGCTTGCGATGGTTGGATTTCGAGACGATCCTCGAAGCCGAAAAACAGCTCCGCAACACGCATGGGGCGTTGGTTCTTGGAAATGCACCCGTGCGGGGATACGAGATCCACGCGGGAGTGAGTCGTGGGAGCGCGTTGGAAAGGCCTTCCGCAGTGTTGGAGGGGGCGCGTCCGGACGGTGCAATCTCGGATGACGACCGCATCCTCGGTACCTATGTACACGGTCTCTTCGAGGCTCCGGATGCCTGCGAGGCACTGCTGAGATGGGCAGGGCTGCGTGACCCACAGAGAGTGGATTACATGACGGTCCGGGAGCGCGCCATCGAGCGAATCGCGGACAGCGTCGCGGGGCATCTCGACATGTCGACAATTCTGGGTTTACTCGCATGACTGTAGAAAAGCCGAAAATACAAGACTATCGCCGTCATCTCCTGGTCTGCGTCGGGCCGCGTTGCGCGCAGGAAGGCGAATCGCAGAAGTTGTTCGACACGCTGGGCGAGAAGTTCAAGGCGGCGGGGCTCGACCAAGGGAGCCTGCGCGTCAAGCGTACGAGGGTGTATTGTTTCGCGGCGTGCCGCGGGGGGCCTGTGATGGCGGTGCAGCCAGACGGCGTCTGGTACTACAACGTGACGCCGGAGAACATGGATCGCATCATCGAGCAGCACCTCGTCGGAGGTCGGCCGGTCGAGGAGTTGGTGTTTCACCGCGCGCCGGAATTGGCCTAGACCGCCGATCAAGCCAACAATCTGGTACATGAAATTACAGAGTCGAAGGATCCTCGGGTGCGATCAGAGATGATCTCGCACACGCCGCAAGGCTACTTCGTGGAGTCGGCGACCACCGACTCTCCGCATGCGCTATGCGGTCCCCAACGCATCAACGGCGCCATTTCTCCGAATACCGGACTACCGTTACTCCTACTCGTATCTCTCGATCCCGCGGACCCGCGTTTGGGGATTTCGCACTTGAAGCTCGCCACCCTTCACCTGTTGTATTCTTGGACGTGTGGAATCAGTGATGGTGTATTCAGCTATCGAGAGTCGAGTGAAGCGGTGGAAATTATCGCCTACACCAAAGGTCCACTGCACACCGATTTTCCGTATGAGAATTACCCACTATTCTTTCCACGAGTCCCGGTAGAGCTCAAGGCACTCACATCTGAAGAACAGATAGTCGTAGAACGGCTCAACAGACCCGAGAGAGGGAGGTTATAGTTCCGGTCCGCCAGGTTGGTGGCACCGAGCTCGATTGTGACCTTTTCAATGGGGTTATACGAGGCCTTGAGGCCCAGCAGGGTGAAGCTGCCGCCGCGGTAGTAGAGCAGGTTGTTCACCGCGCCCTGGAGCCATTTCTTGCTCTGGATAGCGACATTGGGAACGAGGGAGAGCTGCGGGATCGGACGCCAGTCGAGGTACGCGAAGAACTTCTGCCCCGGCGTATCGGTCTGGACTGCCCCGCCCGAGAGCTCGACCCGGATGAGATCCGAGAAGTTCATGCCCCCGGAAAGGGTGGGCAGGAGTTGTCGCGACAGCTCGATCTCGAATCCCTGGTGGCGCGCGGCACCCACGTTCTCGCTCTCACTGACACCAACAGAGATCGGTACGGACGTGATGGCGTTCGTGATCTTCGCGACGAAGGCATTCACCACGACCTGCGTACCGAACAGCGTGTCGGCAACACCGATCTGCGTGTAGTGCGAGCGCTCGGGCTGCAGGTTGGGGTTGTTGATGAAACTCCCGAACCGGGTGCTGTACATCTCGAACAGCGTCGGGAAGCGCCAGCGATCGGCGTAGCTGATGTGCACGGAGCCGGTGTCGCTATGCCGTGAGCCGGCAGCTGGGGCGGGGGGCGGCCTGGGGCGGGGGGCTTACTAGGGCGACGGGCGTATGAGCAGGCCGGCGACCTTGCCGTCCGTGTCGATGAGGATGCGCCAATCGAGCGAGCCATGCTCGAACTGCGCCTGGTAGATGTCGAACCCGCCGGGGCCGACACCCTTGAAGTTGAGCGACTGCAGTGAGCCCAGGCTTGCAATCAACTCCTCCGTGTGTTGAATCTGCTGGCGCGCTTCCTCGGCGAGCAGCGGCGTCAACCGGTCGTAGTCGGGTTGTTTGCGTTGCAGATCGGCGACCTCACGTCGCACTTCCGCCTCGCTGGTGGAAAAGGGCTTCTGATCCTTGAAGTGCTGCGCGAGCGAGTCCTCGAGTTGCTTGGCCATCGCAGCGTCGATGCGCTCGGCGCGCATGTCGCGACCTCCCTGGTGGAGTACGAAGGCGGACGCCGGCCGTCCCGCTGTGCCGGCCTCGAAGGTCAGTTGAGCATCGACCAGCTTGTACGCAAATTCTTTGTCACTCTTGGGATAGACGGCGGCGCGAGGCTGGTTCGTCAACTGCACGTATAGCTGGTCGTCTTCGCGGGTGACGTTCGCGATGAGCGCCGGTGTCAGCTTGTAGTGCCCGACATAGCCGTCGAGCACGTTCGCCGCAACGGCCGGCTCACTGGGCTTGGTTGACGGGAACGTTTCCGGGACCCACAACGGATAGCGCGCATCCAACAAGTGGAAACCGATGTCACCAGGTCCAACGCCGGAAGTGTTGGCCAGTGCGACGACGCCGACGCGCGTTTTCGGCGAGTATCCGATGAACGTCGTGAAGCCTGCGGTGGCGCCACCCTTGGAAATGATTTTGTTGCCGCCGCGGGTGTCGATATCCCAACCGAGTCCGGTCTCCATGAACGGGCCGCCAGTGGGGCGCTGGATGGAGAGAGTCGCCTTTTGCGCGGCGGCGAGCGGATTGTGGGTGTAATCCATCATCGCGGCCAGGAAGATCAGCAGATCGTTCGCGCTGGAACGGAGCGCACCCGCGCCCGCCAGCACGGGAATGTCCCATTCATGGGCGCTGATCAGGTCAGACATGTGGCCCACGGCAAAGCGCTGCCGCAAGGGCTCTGACAGGGTGATGCGGGTACTGTTCATCCCGAGAGGCGTACAGATCCGATCGACCACGAGCTTCTCGTAGTCCACGCCCGCCCGTTGTGCGAGCGCCTGTCCCAATAGTCCGAAGCCCAGGTTCGAGTACAGGTACTTGATACCGATGTCCCGGTGCAACTCGTAGGACGTCAGGAACGAGTAAAGCGCCTCTACCGTGTAGTCGGCATAGGGGTTGTTGGGATCCTTGGGTCGGAAGTTTTCCGGCATGCGGGGCAGGCCGGAAGTATGCGTCGCCAGGTCGATGAGCGTGATCTGCTTGCCGTTGCGTTGTGGCACTTTCACGGTGTCGGGCAGATACTTCTGGACAGGATCGTCGAGTTTGACCTCGCCACGCTGGGCCATGTCAGCCGCCAGGAGTGCGGTGAAGACCTTGGTGATGGAGCCGATCTCGAATAGGGTGTCGCCGTTCAAAGGGCGCTTGTCACCTTTGTCGAGGGCGCCGTAGGAGACGACACGCCGTCCGTGCGGGTCGATGATGCCGATAACGATGCCAACATCCTGTTTCTCGACATCGATCCGCTCGACAAGGATGCGCCGGATCTCGGCATCGGACGGCGCCCCGGCAGCGGCGGCGGCGTGCGCTATGGACACAACCCAGCAAGCCAATCCCAGGCGCAGCCATCGCATGGTCGATCTCCCTACCCGACGTCGAGCGATTCTATCACGGCTTCGACTCGGTGCACGTCGGCGAATGATGAACCCGGCGCGCGCCTCAGGGCTTCTCGGTCGGGCGCGACGCCCCGCAGTTCTCCGGCTTGTACGGCTCGCCGTTGTCGAGCGCTTCAATCACCGACTCGATGCGTCGCACGTTCGCATAAGTGTCCACCATGATGAGTTTGTTGGTGCAGGGCAAAGCCGCGAGGTGGCCGTACTGCGGGATCATGGGGCGCAGGATCGGCACCAGTTGCGCGACTGCAATGCTCTTCGCGCTCAGGATCCTGGTGACGATCTCATGATCCGGTCGCGTTTCCTTGCCGGAAATGACCGGCATGCCATTCTGCCGCGCGGTGGCATTCGGCAGGACCTCCACGTAGTTGCCGTGCTCGAAAAGGATGTATCCATTGACGAACAGGATCTCCTGCAGATCGGCATAGCTCAGATCCGACAAGCTCATGTCGCCGAGCGCGATGTCGGCCCGCACTCGCGGATCGACGACGAACTTCTTGTGGGTCTTGTGGCCGACCTGGCTCACCAGTCGCGTGATGGGTATGCCATTTTCCACGGAGGGTGTGGCGCTCGCGCTCTCCGCGGGCGCGGTAGAAGTCTGCGCATGGGCCGCGGCCGCCGTCAGGCCAAACACACAGGCGACACAAACGATCCTGAAAGAGCTCATCATGATCTCCAAGGCAATGCGAGGTTAGAAACGCAAGGGGCGCCGCTCCTGGGCGATGGCCAGGTTCGCGTCAATTTCGGACTTGTTGAGTTGCAAAAAGCCCCAGCCATCGGGGTCACTGGCATAGAGATCCTTGGCCGCCATGTTGGCGCGGATGAAACTCATGATCACCTGGTTGCCGAGCGCGCGGTACGCGCTCATATAGAGGTAGAGTGGACGCTCCAGGGGATAAGTCCCGGCGGAGACGTTCTCCGGCGTCGGAGCGATCCCATCGACGGGGATGAGCACCAGGTCGCTGTGACCGAGGCCATATTCGTTTGGACTGAAGACTCCGAGCGCCGTGGGGTTTGTCGTCAGGTAGGCAAACCCCGCGCCGGGCGCTGCCACCTGGTAGGCACCGTCCTCACGCAGACTCCCGCAAATCTGCTCGTAGCGCTCCGGCTCGAAATCGCGCAGCGCGGCGAGCCAGGGAAAGGTGTTGCATCCCGACTCGAGCAGCAGGGCGTTGGCGAGCTTGCCGGCGGGCGTGCTCAGGGCGGGTCCGACGATCTGGATACGATCATAGGATAACGTGGGGTCGACCTGGTTCCAGGTTGTATAGGGATTGTCGATCAGTTTTCCCGCCTGGTTGGGGTCGGGAACCTGCTTCGCCAGCGCGAGAAACAGATCGCGTGCGGTTAGCTTCAACGGGCCATAGAGCGGTGACCGCGCCAGGGCGATCGCCTGGTAACCCGTCTTCACTTCGACAAGGCCGCCGTAGACACCGGAGCGACTACAGCGATTGAACTCCCAGCGGGTGATTCGGCGTGGAAGCGCAACGAGGTCGGCCCCTGACGGGTCACTGGTGCACAAGCTGTTGAAGGGATTTGCCGTGTTGATCTCGACTTTGGCCCGGCCGCTGATGTTGCGGGCGAAGCGGCTGGCCGTGCCCCAGGCGACGGGATAAGCGGTGGAGGCGGCTACCACTCTCACTCGCTCAAATGACGGCGGGTCCGCAGGGCTGCTGCTTCTCACAGCAGGAGGGCTTGCCGTGCCCGGCCTTTGTGGAAGCGCCGCAGACTGTGTGGGGACCGGTAGTTGGGCAGGCTCGGAGCGAGAGACGACATGATCCGGCAGCCAGACCGGCCCCAACGGCACGGCGTGTGTTACGTGCACCGGCGTAGGTTGCGGGCCCGGCAGCAGCCGTGCCAGGAACGCGAAGGCCGCGCCACCCAACAGCAGACCTACCAACAACCCACGTGTAAACGTCCACCGCCGGCGCGGCGCCGGCGCCAGTGGCGCTTGCCGATCCAACCTGGCCTTGAGCCCCGCCAGGAACTGCGGCGGCGGCGCCTTGCGGATACGCTGCAGGAATTCGTCATTCATCGCTGACGCTCGCATGTCCGAACCACTGTGCTCGCAGCGTCCGGACGAGGCGGTGAAGGACGGTCCCGACATTCGATTCGCTCAACCCCGTGAGCCCGGCGATGAGTCGGTTGTTGAGCGAGGCACCGTACTTGAGCGCGATCAACTCGCGGTCGCGCTCGGGAAGAGTGGAGGTGAGGGCGGCGAGCCGGGCGAGGTCGGAGCTCAGCTCCGCGTCCGACTCCGGACTACCGTCGCCGGCGACGTCGGCTGCCGCATCGAGCGGCAGATGAGGGCGCATGCGGGCGCGGTAATCCACGCCCACGTTCTGGGCTATTTTGAACAGCCACGTGGAAAACCCGGCGAGATCGTGCCGATAGTGAGACCTCGAGCGCCAGGCGCGCTCGAAGGTGCGTGACGTGAGTTCCTCGACGTCCGCCTGGCTCCCCATCCGGTAGCGGAAATAGTTATAAACGCGCGGCGCCAGATCCGCATAGAGCGCGTCCCAGTCCAATTCCTCGGTCGATAGCCGATCCATCGATCGATCCGGCACCGCGTGCTGCACTATCATGGTGAGATATACCGCCGGCGACGCGGAGTATCACACCGCACGGGACCCTTTCAGCTGGCCCGCGG